>OGQX01000139.1_pt1 | contig 84575 bp, 100 predicted proteins | sample 1553291 | NCBI WGS metagenome assembly OGQX01 (sample SAMEA2580030, study PRJEB22360) | human gut metagenome | biome: human gut; feature: human-associated habitat; material: faeces | place: Denmark | collected 2008/2010
TGGAATTTGTAGAACTAAAGGGATTCCCAAAATTCGTAGATGTTGAATCCGAAGATGAAATTAAGAATGATGGCAATTATTATACCATTTTACCCAAGAAAACTAGTATTCAAGTAAATACAAACCATAAGATTACTAAGCAAGTTTCTAAGAAAACTCTAGCAAAAAGGTATCTAAGGGAAAAAGGTATAAAAGATGATGCTAAGAAACAACTTTTAATTGACACTTTAAACAAAGCTGAATCATGTTGACATTTACAAGGTTAAATATACAGGGATTCTGTTCTATAGATTCCTTCAGTTTACAATTAAACCAAGATTGTACAGTTCTTATAAAAGCCCCAAATGGTTTTGGGAAATCAACTCTACTGAATGCCTTAGTATGGGCATTATATGGGAAAAACATAAAGGGAGTATCTGAGGTAAATACTTGGAAAGAATACCAACCTAAAGATTATAAGGGAACCATGGTAGAAGTATTTTTTCAGAAAAATCAAGATTCCTATAAGGTAATCAGATGTCAAAAATTCAAAGATTACCTAGAGGATGGTGCTAAGGGAAATGATAGACTCATAATCATTAAAAATGCCGAGATTATTAATATCAAGGGTAAGAATGAATTACAGAATGCCATCAATAAAGAACTAGGATTATCCTATCTGTTATTCATGAACTCAATTATGTTCGGTCAGGGTATTAAGAGATTAATCCAAGAATCTAATTCGGATAAGAAAAAGCTTTTTGAAGAAGTATTTGATTTAGAATACCTTAACTTGGCAAAGGGCATAGCTAATCAGGATAAAGCTGTAATCTTAAATGAGATTAATCAATTGGAATCCGAATCTCTTTCACTAAAAAAAGAATTAGAGGCAAATAAGGAAGCTTACTTCGATTTAAGGTCGAGAGAGAAATCCTTTAAGAAAGATCTCAGAGAAAAATCTAGGAAACTAAAGGAAGAACGAAAAGACCTAACTGCGTTACTTATTGCAAAACAAAAACATATCTCGGATGAGGTAGATGTAGCAATAGAACAAAAGGTAAGAAATCAAACTAAGACAGTACAAGAGATAAAGAATCGAATCAAGATAAACAAGGAAACTCTAAGTACTCCTTTAAACGAGTTGGTAGATGAATCCATAGAATTAATAAAGAATAAACAATATAAGAAAGCCTTGAAAATGCTTACTCCAATCAGTAAAGCATTTAAAGAAAGGGAAGAACTTCAAAGCTTATATGAAGAATCCGTAGAGAGATTAGATGAACTAGAATTTAACTGCAGTAAGTATAAGACTCTAGTGAAAGAATGTTCTGATATTGCTTCAGATTTGGCAGATATAGACCAGGAAATAAAAGACCTTAAGAATCAGAAACTAAAGGTAATGTCTACCAAATACAAAGAAAGGCTAAAAAAGATTCGTAAAGATTTAAGAAAGGTAGATGAAGATTACCATAACCGAGAATTAGAGTTAGAGAATTATAATTGGTTGATAAATGACCCTCTTGGTAATAATGGGATCAAGGCATATCTATTTGATTCATCCCTACATTTATTAAATCGTACTCTAGCTAGTTATTCAGAAGTATTAGGTTTTAGAATTGAGTTTAACATTGATCTTAATTCAACTAGAAAGGATTTTGTTACTCTTATAGAAAGGGATAATCACATTATTGATTATGATGAACTATCAGGAGGTGAAAAACAAGTATGTAATCTATGTATGGCTTTCGCAATGCATGAAGCTTTGACTGCAAGTAAGGGTATTAACCTAGCATTCTTAGATGAAGTATTTGAATCTCTAAGTTCTGATAACATAGAATTGGTAATAAACCTAATAAAACACATATTCAACGGTAAATCATTATTTTTAATAACACATCACGACTCATTACCTTTATCAAATACTAAGATCCTGCAAGTAGAGAAAATCAAGGGCCTTAGTTATTATAAACCACTATGATCCATAAACAATACAATGAAATTATGGCAAATAGTAAAAAGAAAGGTTCAAGATTTGAACTCAAAGTCTCAAAATGGTTTACGGAATGGACTTCTTTCAAATTCGGCAGAACACCCTACTCTGGTGCAAATCATCAGAGTAGGGATTTGTCTTCTGATATTATGTGTCAGGATGAAAGACATGCTCACAGATGTAAAATCTCAGTAGAATGTAAAAACTACAAGGATATCAAATTTGAGCATGTATTACTTGGTAATAAATCCTGTGATATATTAAAATTCTGGGAACAAGCAAGTAAAGATGCTAAAAGGGCAAAGAAGGTACCCATCTTATGTATGAGATACAATTCAATGCCTGCAAATGAGTTTTTCTTTGTAGTAGGTGTTAAACTTGGAGATATTATTGCCCAGTATGTTACTAAGGTAATGTATATCCAAGTACCTGGGAATACTCTTATGGTATTCATGGCTAGTGAAATATTAAAAGTACCGTACAAGATGATTCACAAACAAGCTAAGTTAATCGTAAAAAATCAGTAATATGAAAAAACGTATCCCATACTCCTATGTAATCTTCTACCTAGAAAGAAAGTATTATCACCTTATCGAGAAAGAGTTAAAAGAAAAGGGATACGAAAATATCAAGGTTATTATCCCAACTCTAGATATACTTAAGAGAACAGTAAAGGGTAAGATGGTATTTGAATCTGTTCCTATACTTTTCAATTATGGTTTTATGAGAATGCCCACAGAGAATGCTTTCTCAAGGCCTTTTTTAAATAAACTAAAACGAAATATCTCAGGTATAAGAACCTTTCTTAAATCTACTGAAACAATGCACGAAAGAAAAAAGAAGGTACGCATAGATAATGCTGAAGACTTCGATGATTTTTCATTAGTTGCAACTTGTTCTAGAAAAGATGTAAGGAGATTCATAAGATTAGCAAAAGCAAATAAGAAATATTCTGTTGATGACCTTATGAATGTAAAACCAGGTGATTACATCGTTTTAAAAGGGTATCCTTATGAAGGTATAGATGCTACAGTATTAGATGTAAATTACTCAAATAGAACAGTAAAAGTACTAATTTACCCAGAACATGGTAAAATGGAAGTAACTCTTGATTTTGATAGTGTTCTTTACAGTGTATATCAGGATTCAGATCCAGATAAATTACATTGTAATAACTTTGACTATGACCCAAATTCTATTACTTCTGAAAAGATAGAAGAGAACATTAATAAAAGGAGGCGTTAATATGAATGAATACCAAAAGAAAGCATGGGACTGTTTGACTCCAACCGAGCAGCAGTCCCTTTTTCTTCAGTTATCAGAGAGTAAATCCTCTTGGGAAGCTGGAGAGATATTAAAATTATCTCATTATAAGTACCTAGAAATAAAAGAAAGGTCTGAAAAGTTCTTCCGATTATTTTCGGATTTCTTCGAAATACATGAGTCAATATTTAGACCAGATTGCCCATGTGAAAGAAACTTCCAGGATTATATCGAGGCTTGCATAGAAAAAAGGATGAAAAGGAAAGAGGCTCTACTAAATACTGGAGATGCCTCCCAATTAGTTCCTAAGGTAAATACTCGTAATCTAGAAAGAAATATAAGAAGACTACAAGGTTCAGATAATGAATGGGATAAACATTCTCTAGGTTTGATATTAGAATTCGATAGATGGAATAACTTTAGGATATTACCCAGGCAAGTACAGCAACCCTCTGCTTTCAAAAGAAGAGCCAATAAGAAAGAAAAGATTTATATCAACTACTTATTAGAGAAAGTACCAGAATGGGTTCATACTAAACTAAGAGAAAGGTTTAAGTATAAGGTAAAGCCTAGTATAAAGAAATGGTGGGTATGTTTAATATCTGAAGATTTATATACTGATGGATATTTATTACTTCCCGTAAGACCTACAGATGAGGTAATGAGGGAATTCAGTAAATTCTACATGTATATATTCGAGGATAAGGATGATGCAGATACATTTGGATTCATGGTATCTAAATTCAATGCCAAGACTACTACTGTAAAACTAGGTCAGAAGTTTTGGCCAGAATATAGATTATGTATCGAAAAGGCTTTGAATTACAATCAGGTAAATAACATGGATTTCAATGTGAAGCAATTGGATATGGCCTATAACACTCACATAAAACGAAAACCAAAGAAGAAACCTCAACCAGGAGCTGCTAGAGTGAAAGAAGACTCCTTCTATTGATCCTCAGCTAATATTAAAATAATAAGTAGAATATTTTTCTATATAATATATAAGTATTATATTTGCATAGAGAAATTAATTAGACAAAATTTTAATATAGACAATATGAAGAATACCAACTTAGACATCCGCTTTAACAAAGCAAATAATATCCTCAACCAATTCAGTGATAGCTGGGAGGATGATAAATTGAACCTATTACCTAATTTCCCAAAAATTAAGGATATGGTATCAAACCACATTACTCAAGAGAATTACTTATGGTTAATCACTTATGATTTACCTAATGATCTCTTCGATAAGATTGATAACATGGGATTAATTCCCCATGAGTATGTAACTCATGAAGAATTAACTCAAACCTATTACAATCAAAGATTTTAAAACTATGGCAAAAAAGAAAAAAGATAAACCAGCTCCATCAAAGGAAAAACAAAATTTCCTAGGAGCTGCAGGTAGAAACATGAAATACAAGGATCTTAAAAGAAAGGCAGTAATCCTTGGTATGCCTTTTCCAGATGCTTGTGCTGCAGGAGTATTTGATTTAATCAAGTATATCAGTAACTCTACTAACAAACCCGATAAATCTCTAATTGACCAGTATGATGAATGGGCAGATAAACAATTAGAAGCAATCGGTTATGATAAAACTGACCCAATCCGTAATTCAAGATTAAGATTAGGATTCTTAGGAGAAGAGGGAGAAGATGGTATTCGAAAATTAAAAAGAGTACCAGGTATAAAGAAACCCAAAGAAAAGAAACCTCCAAGAGAAAGAGATTCTTTTAATCTAATCAAGGGTACTAAGAAATCCTATTGTTATGAATTAACCGAAAAGGGATTTGATCAAGAGAGAGTAGTAAGGAGAATGAAAAAGAAATTCCCTGATGCTAATGAGAAATCCATTCAACTCTGGTACAGGGCTGCAAAAAGGAAATTAAATGGTAAAACTAGCAAGGGATAATCGGAAAATATACCCAGACTTAATATATGTATGGACTTGGAGGCCTGATGAATATTGGGGATGGACCAAATATCAATATGCAACAGAAAGTAAATACCGAACCGAGAAGTTGTTATATAAAAAACATATATGTGGTTTAGGATTCTTTTCAAGATACCATGCTAGAAGAACCATAACTCTTTTATTAGGAGTAGATGCCAATTTATACATTCATACTATCAAGGGTAAGAATCTTATAAAACAAGGCATAACTGATTTACCCAAGAAAGGTCATCAATCGATATTCTTTAAGGGTAAGCCAACTAAAATACGAAGATTTATCTTTCCTGCTGAAGCAAGAATGGATAAACATAGGAGAAGGCATTTTGTAGTAAGAATGAATAAAATTTATAAGAAACATGGAAGAAGGGCATTCAACAGGGCATACCAAATTGCATTATACGGGTATAGGGATGAATTCTCACCTGAATATCGAAAGCAAAAGAGATTACAGGTCCATTCTGCTATCCTACAGGAGATACAACAAGCTGAGTCAAGGGGAAAAGAACCAATTCAACCTTGATTGCTTGAATCATCCTCCTAGGATTTGGCAAATAGCTCTGTTCCTTACCAAGGTATATCATATTAAGTTTAATCGTATCTTATTCAAAAAGGCCTACGATTTCTTAGATGACTTTGGAGAAGCTTCTCTGAAATTTCAGAATCAGGTTATTATCCCAGATAAATATCTCATAAGAGAATTACAATGGGAACTATGGAAACCTCTATCTGATTATAAAATAAGGAATAAGTATGCTTACTTCATGACCAATAGGAAACTAGATTCAGAAATTTGGGTCTACCCAATAAGATTTTCTGATAACTATGAAACTTCGAAAAAAGGAAAATATCAATCATACACAGAAATGATGGGTAAATTGGGTTTTCCAGGTTTAACTAAAATATCATATAGCGATGAACACTAAATTAGAACAACATGGACCATATAATCCATTTGAGGGCAAATCCTTTAAGATTATGACCTATAATCAAGTGGACCAAGTTATAAACTCTGAAGTAGTTGAAATAACTTCACAGGAACAGTTTAATACCGTTCTAGAAAACATAAAACAATTTAATAATGCACATGAATCTTTGGGACCATTCCTAAAGAAGTATAAAAAGCTTATAACTGAGTGATTAACTATATTCATTAACAAACCATTAAAATTTAAACAATTATGGCTAAGAAAAAAGAAACTAAGAAAGTTGAACTTAAAGAAGTATCTAGAGTAGAAATCAACGGTAACATCATCATTACTTACGAAGATGGTTCGGTAAAGATTATCCCGGCTCCCATTATGCTGACTGCAGACCAGGCATCCGAAATCTTCGGTTCAGAAGACGAAGAGGAGGAAGAATCTGATGACGATGAGGACGAAGAAGAATCGGAAGATGACGAAGATGAAGATGATTCTGAAGAGGATGAGGAAGACGAAGAAGATGAGGAAGACGAAGAAGATGAGGACGAAGAAGATGAAGACGAAGAAGATGAGGAGGAAGAGGAAGAACTGACTGGAGAAGCTCTTGCTGAAATGGACTTCGAAGAATTGGAAGATGTTTGCGATGACAAAGACCTTGATACTGATCCAGACGACTTCGATGAAGAAGACATCGAGAAACTTCGTAAGGCAATTGCCAAAGAATTAGGTATCAAATTGCCGGCTAAGAAGGAAGCTAAGGGTAAAGGTAAAAAGGGTAAAAAATAATCCATTTACCTAGCATAAAGGGTAGGAATCATCTCCTACCCTAAAAATTAACTACTATTAGGTTATGTAGAAGTCACAACTTATTTATAACACAACTTTTAAAAACTTATTAAGATTATGGCAAAGAAAAAAGAAGACACCAAGAAAAAGGGTGCTAAGGAAAAAGATCCTGAAAAAGAAGCTAAACGCAAAGCTCGTATGGAAGCTATCAAAAACCGTCCTGCAGGTCAAAGACCGAACGGTAAACAAATCGATGTTATCAAGATTTCTGATAACTCAGAAGTTCAGAACTTCGGTTATGCAATCAAAACAAAGAAAGGTGCTCAGGGAGTATTGGTAACTTCAGTATTGGTAGTAGATGGTGCTCCAGTAAACACATCGGTTGCTTTTGTTCCCGGAGAATTGGCAATTAAGTCAAAGAAAGGACATGGTATTATCACTACTCCTAAGTCAAAGAAAGAAAAAGACACTGACGAGGAAGTAGATGAAGAAGAAACTTCTAAAGAAAACGAAGATTAAACTCCATAACGATTATACATTATATCAATTATCCAAAGCCCATTGCCTCACAAAGGTGATGGGCTTTTTTATTTTCATAACCTATGGTAACCAAAGAAGAGATAAGAAAGAATATACAAATCATTGCACTTAATAATCTGATAGAAGATTATACTTCATTTCTAGAAGTATGCAAAAATCCCCAAGAAAGGGAATTAACAGAAAATATAATATCAGAAGCTAAGGAAATGATTTTAGAATATCAATCCCAAATAAAAAGGCCACAATGGAAAAAAGATCCTTCTCATCCTTAATTTCACAGATTGCTGAAATATACAAGGATATCAAATACTATAAATACCAAGCTCATATATCCTTGCAGCAGAATAAGATGGGTGAATATAGGAAACACCAAGCCCATATTATGTATCAGAAAAGAAAACTTTATTCTTTATCACAAAGAGTAAAAGATATTCTTAACAATCCAGTTCTAGAAGTGAAATATATATGGGGAAATGAAACTAAAACCAGTATTTTCTCAGGATTAACTCAAAGAGAGATATCTGATTATCTTCATACTTGTGCAATGGTAAAAGGGATTGAATTAAAAATCCTAGAAATCAAGGAAATCCCTACCTTTAATTCGGATTCATTTCTATAGGTAAATATAAACTCATAAATTAATAAGGATATGACAAAGAAAGTAAAACCTGCTAAAAAAGCAAAGAAACCGGCTGATAAGACTCCGGAAATCACAAAAGCTGCAAAGGCTTTGGAAAACTACCTGAAAGAAAATAACCTGGATCCTGCAAAGGATTGGTCAAAGGACAAAACTCATGGTAAGGCAGTAAAAGAACTTATGGCAAAACTTAACAAGGAAAGAGATAAAGTTGCTGCCCAATATCCTGAGAAAGACACTGCTAATCAGAAGAAGCTGGTAAAAATGAAAAAGGCTTCTGAAGATGAAAAGAAAGCTAAAAAGGAAGCTAAAGCAAAAGAGAAAAAGGAAAAAGCTAGTTCAGGTAGAACAGCAACTAAATACGATTATCCTTTGGTAGACGGAAGAGAAATGACTTCCGAAGAAAAGAAGAAATATCGTATGGCTCAGAGAAAATTGGCTGCAGGTAAGACTCCAAAAGAATCTAAGCCGAAGGAAGAACCTAAGAAGGAATCCAAAAAGGATAAGCCTTCTAAGAAAGATAAAAAGGCCAAAGATTCTAAGAAGAAAAAGGCCAAAGACGAGGATTAATTTCCATTCTTATATTTGTTTTGTTAGTTATTAGTAGTTTTGGGCCTGGCAATAATCTTTGTCCAGGCCCTTTTTATCTCTAAAGTTATGAAAGAAGAAAAAGAAATATTCAAACCCAAACTGCGTATCACTACACTTTCAGAAAATGGTAATCCTTTATCTGATAGATTAGTAGATGCTTGCACTGAGATGTATGCCGGTCCAAAGGTACAACATAAAGGCCCCATAAGAATAGAAGTAACCCTTGTTAATCAACAAGATATTTCTCAATTCAAAGAATACTTGGATAAATTATCTGGTAACTTACCAATCAAAGAATCTGCAGGTAGAGGAAGACCCTCTAATACTCAATCTAAAGAATTGGAATCCCCAAGAGAAGATATCCTTGCTGATGTAGAAAAGATGGTAAATGAAGGCAAAAGCCAACAGGATATTATTAAGTATCTTAGAGATCTTGGATTTGTATTCATCCTTACAGAGGATTTTCTTTATCATTTCCCGGAATTTAAATTCGATAAGAAAGATGTGGGAGAACCCACCAACAATGGCCAATATCCAAATTCGTACTCCTGGATGGCAAGATGTATAAAGAGAGCAAAAGATCCTAAGACAGATAAATTCGATCCGATGGTCATCTTCGGTTTTAGCATCCTTGGTGGACCATCGAAGAAAATTGTTCCGTACCTTTATAAAGAAAGGAAGAAACCATTAAGAGCATCCATTGGTAAATCAACTATATCATTCTCTCAGGCAGAATTCACTAAACTACCCACATTTATGTTGGAAGAGGAAAGGGTAAAATTCTCTACGGAACAGAGACAATTAATCCTTAATCAAGAAAAGAAGCCATCAAAATTCTTTTTGAGATGGTCTAGGGATGTATTATTGCCTAATTCAGTATATGAGAAATTGAAAGGTAGGGATGGATTAATTTTCAAGAATGACCTTATAAATGAAAAAAGATAATATACCAGGTTTAGAAGGTTATTATATAAGTAGATTAGGTACTTTATGGAGCAGATATCATAAATCTGGTAAATTAACTCATAGTGAATGGCATAAAGTAAAACCAAATCATAATCAAAAAGGATATCTTTTTGTTCAGAAAAAGGGTAAATGTTGGTATTTACATAGGTTAGTAGCATTAGCTTGGATACCTAATCCAAATGCTAAATTATCTAAAGCTCAAAGAAGAGAAATTAGATTTAGATATGAATCTAGGGAAAAGATTTGTAGATTAGCTAACGAATTCAAGGTATCAAGATTGACCATAAGAAGGATTGTAAACCCTAGCTTAAGATCTTTCAATAGATTAGTATAATCCACTACCTACCTCAGCAATATTTGCATATTATATATAAAATTTATATATTTGTATAACGAAATAAATAATAAGAAAAAATGGATGCAGAAACCAAGACGGTTATTAAGAACATTGCCCAAATCCAAGTTGAGGCACTAACTCATATCTCTAAAAATTTAGAGGATACAGACCATTACCTTCTTAAAAAACTTCTTCAGATTGAAGAGGGAGAAATAAGAGGAGTATTAGATAATATGATAAAACTCTATTCAGATATGATAGAATATCCTCAACTTATAAAAACTCTTACAGAGTATCAACTATACGTCTGCTCTCATATCTTATGGAAAATGGAGGAAGAATGGATAACAGATAATTCTCAAGGAGTTTTGGGAGCATGGGCAATCATTCAAAAATATACCAACGTATTACATCCGGAGTTAACACTTTTAAAACTTTAAATTATGGACAGAGAAGAATATCTTGAATCAGTTACCATGAATACTGGTATTAAAATGAATCCAGTAGAATCTTCTAATATAGAAGGTATTGGGTATAACAACAAAAACAAACACTTATGGGTTGCTTTTAAGGGCAACAAAGTTTACCGGTATGATTTAGTTCCCAGAAAAACTTTCGAAGAACTAATGAATGCCGAATCTAAAGGGAGATACCTTAATTCTCATATCAAAGGACAATATGAAGCTACAGGATATGAACTCAAAAACTAAACATATTATTTTTCCGTTTTCCATTCTGGGAGTTACTCTTTTGGGATTCACTATTGCCAACACCAATAGTACCCGGAGGGTAACTCCTCCTTATGTAAAAGAGAGTAGAGAAGATTCTATTAGAAATGTAAATCGGTATGAGGAAAGCAAAAGAAGAGATTCTATATTCTTTGCTAAAGTAGATTCTATAAAGAAACTAAAGGATTCTCTTAGTAATCGGAGATTATACCAATATGCTTTCCTAGTAAGAGTTACTCCAGATAATATAATATTTACCGCAAGGAAATCTGGTTATCAACAAGTAACTTTAGATGCTCATTATACTAAACCCAGAGTATATTACCAAGTATTCACTTCCGATAAACCCTTATCACCAGAGGAAGCTTCTGCTTATGCTGAGAAATATGAACATGATCCCAGTAAGGTAACTATATTAACCGTAGAACAGTATAATCGGAGATATGGTAAATCTTCATCTATTTCAGAATATGATATCTTTACTGAAGGTCTAGATTCCTACTATGATGATCCTGAAAACCTAGATGAGAACCCAGATGAAATCTTTGATTTCCTACTCGACTAGAGATCCTCAGCTATTGATAAAATAAAGTAGAATTATTTTTCTATTTAAAAAATAGTTCTTATATTTGCATAGAGAAATTAATTAAGTAACATTTTTAAATTAGTCAATTATGAAAAAAGTAAATTTGAACAAGGTAACCGAGTTAATTAATAACCAAGTATCTAACTCATTGAAGGAAGTCAAGGCTTCTAAAACACAAAAGCCAAAAGAAACTAAAGAATCTAAGGCTAAGGAAGAACCCAAAGCAAAATTGGTAAAAACTACTACCAAGAAAGCTTCTACTAAAAAGGAAGAAGTTGTCAAGGAAGTTGCTAAACAACAGAAACCCAATATCATCGAACAAGTAATCTCCAATCGGGAAGTGAAATACATTTACCCAGATGATGTTACTGATACTCTTTCAAGAAAGAAATGGAGACAACAAACCCGTAATGAACTTCGTAAATTAGAAAGGGAAATGCTCCGAATCCAAGATCATAACTCTAAAGAATACAAGTCTGCCCAAAATAAATATATTACCTTCCAGAAAAAAGTATTGAAGGTAGATGAAGCAGTATAATTAATCCTTTGTTAACCCGGGACTGGGAACATATTAGTTTGCTATTTTCAAATTCCCAGTCCCATATTTATTTTGGTTATGGACTATCGAATATTCTCCGATAAGGAGATGGAAAAACAGGAAAAGGACATGGTAGAACTTCACAAGAGATGTGTAAAGAATTACCTTGTTCAAAGATCTCTCAAACACGGAAAGATTAAAAAATTCTTTATCGTATATGATTATTATCTAGGCACTGAGAATATAAGAAATTACTTTTTCAGGCCTATAGATATGTTCGTAAGGTTTTTATTGTTGGGTAAACTTGAAGAAATAGAAGACTATGTCAAAGCTGATTCTAGAAAGAAGAAAAGAAAACATAAGAGAAATAAAAGTATGGTATCTTCAGAGTCAAAAACTATACGAAGAAAAAATGGTAGAGATAAATAAGACCAGCAAGGTATTATTTTCTGGGCCAGTATCTTCTATGGTTGCTTGTTGGAGAAATGCTTTACTCTTGGTAAGAAGATCTTATAGGATATCGAAAGATTCTAGAATTTCTTTAAGAAACCTTCAACATAATACTAGGGATATTAATGCAGTAAATGACTTAGAATTAGGTCAAGGTGTCAAATTTATAATCATTGAATTATGTTTCGAGAAATAGTAAAAGATGTATATATCGATAAATCACAACTGAGGATCTGGGTAAATGGGAAAAGGGTCCCCAAAGAAACTCTGGTAAAGGATATTGCCTTGCCAACCCTACTGGGAAATAAATTGCCAGATTATGGTACCATAGGAAATCTTACCCAGTGGGAATTCGAAGTTAACCCAGGAGGCAATCACAAATTATTTATCACAGGTATACCTAAGAAAACTTATGACTTGGATTTATACCGATTAAAAGGAAGATTATGGTCATCCTATTACGAGGATGATAAAAGGGGATACTTATTTCAGGTATTACCCTATGATGTTAAACACCTAGAAACAGAGATATAATATAATGGAAACAAAAGATTACGTAAAGATATTTAGACTAGATCAAGAGAACTTCCAATTTAATAGAGGGGAGTTTATGAATAAAATGGGAGAAGATTTACTAGAAGTATGCCAAAGGCAACAAAAGATAAACCCAGCAACTGGTCACATATATTATTCAGATTTTAAAAAGGTAGTAAAACACTTTGAGGATAAATTTAATGAAATCAGTCGGCAAAGTATAAGACCTTTATCCCAGAATTTATGGAAGGCATTCTTTGCAACTCAGGTAGTGCCCATAAGAAAACTCTGGTACCCAGAAACACAAAAAAGGATAGAGGAAATGAAAAATAACTCTAGTGAACAAGACAAAAAATCCTCGAGAGGTAAAAAAGGCAATTATGGCAAAGGAAATCGTTGACCTTCATGGCAATATTTTTAAGGTAATTAAAGGTTGGGAATTTTATAACAAGGTTCCCAACCTTGAAGGGAATTATACCTGGATATTTACTAGGGATAGGATTACCGATACTCAATTCATTTTGGCTTTAAATGAAGAACTCAATATAGCAGTTGGTTATTGGTATTCTAATATTTATCAACTATACGTAGCTTATCCTCTTAAAAGGATGGGATACGATGAATCTAAGGATATAAGAAAAGAATATTTGTATAATGGCAAAAGACAACATAAAAAGATTTCCTAGACCCATGGGAACTACTGCAATGGCAGCAGAATACCAAAAGAGTCAGAATCTTGAAGATTTACAAAAGGTATACAACTACATTATCAATCACTGGTTGATGGGTAATGGTATGCTATGTGGGATTATGTATGATATTAATACCTTCTCAACAAAGACAGGTATAGATATCAATTACATACGAGTATTTATGAGAGATAGATTATTGCAATCTAAGCTTTGGGATAAAGAAAGACAGGAAGAAATGCTACAAGCTCTATTGGGAGAACAAGTAGCATGGGCTTTAGAGGATAGAATGGAAATCTCCCATCAGGTAAATATCCTAAGAGAATCTCAGGGAGGCCATTATACTCCATTTATATCGGCTGAATTGAATAAGGCTCTTAAGATGAAACTAGATTCTTCTACTTCATTGCAATCTATCATACGTACATTTATGGGTGGAGGAACTACCAATATCTTTAATCAATTTGGAGATACTCAGAATAATCAATTGAATCAGAATCAAGGCATATCAATAGAGGAAGCCAGAAAGATTATCCTAGAATCTCAAAAGATAATGGATAAACCACAGGAAGCCAAATTATTAGCAGATCGCTATGATTTATCCTCTTTACCTGAGGTAGTTGCTACTAAGCAAGAGGGAATTGATACTACCAAAGAGGGCCTTACTTTGAATACTGCAGAGATGAGGCAAATTACCGATGATTACAAGGGAGCTATGGAACTCTCTTCAAGAGAACATCATGAATTAAGAAGAGAAATAGAAGCTAATATAGATCCCGAGGATCCAGACCCAGAAATAGATATGTATTTAGATGAGGAGCAATATGAAGAAAAAGAGCCTACATCAATAGCTGAACAATTCCTCAATAGGTAATCTAGGTTTATTGCATATATTATTTATTATTCTTATATTTGCATTAGATAAATAAATAAATAAATAAATAAATAAATAAATAAATAAATAATAAGATTATGGATAAAACCACATTAAAACAGCTTAAACCAGGTACACTATTCAGATTAAAAGATTCTGAATCTAGTCCAGTATGGGTAAGAGATCATTATGATAGATCTTCTAAAACTTATGCTTGTCATAAATATGAAGATTACAATCATGAAGCTTTCTTTAAAGGAACCAGAACAGTATTCATTAATTTTACATATTAGACATTATGAACATCAAAAACTTATTCAACAGATTTCGTAAACAAGAACCAGAGTTAAGTTATTCTCTGAATCTAATCTACCTAGAAGATACTAGGGTAGTATTCAACCAGAATATACAATGTGCTAAAGATCTAGAGAATTACCTATCTGCCTATATGAGACTCTTTGGTATGTATTCAGATAAACCCTATGTACTAATCTATCAGGAATATAAAAACAGATATTGGGTATATGACAAAGAACCTTACCTATTATACTACAAGGTACCACTCATAGTTAACCTCAGTAAAAAGCTATCAGGAAAATCAGACATGGTAATAACCAAAGAAAAATACCAAGCTGCTAAGGATTTAGTTCCAGCTCATGAAGTATCTGATAGATTCAAGATACCAGAATATATTACTGGAGTCTTTACAGATATCTGGTATAAATGCCAAGGATATATGGATACGGACCATGTTGGTTTAGAGGAGATACTGGAATTGATGCAGCACAATTGGTTAAAGGAATTTGAATTGCTGGTATTCAAGAGGAATTACGATACAGATATGTTATTCCTTAGTCATTCTCTTACCTATATCTTAGATCAGACAGAAGAAGAGGGCCGAAGAATATGTATTCAAAACATTATCGAACGTAACATAAATCAAGAAAATCAAGATGAAAACGAAACAATTTAACGTAAGCCAGTCTAGAATATATCCAGATATCAGAGATAAATATCTGGATTATATGGGAGAACAATATAATATGTTCATTTCGGATGATACTCTAAAGAATGATCTCAGAGAAATCCTTCGAAAGGGTACTAATAAAACCATCCATTTCAATATTCTAGAAAAGAACTCAGATCTCTTGGTATTTGAAACCTCTGAATACAGTAAGCTGCTATTAGAGTTCACTAACCATTATCTCTGGATATTCAGGCTAGTAAACGATAAATGGGATTTAATCCGATACAGAGTATAAATTCGAAAGGCAGACTAATCATCTGCCTTTCTTAGCGTTTACACACATCCTCAGCTTAGTATTCCAGAATTTGCATATATAAAATAAAGTAGTTATATTTGCATTAGAAAAAGAAATTAATAACTATTTAAAATTTTAGACTTATGAAAAATAATGAAACCTTCCAAACCACACAACATCTAGACAAGTTAGTTACTAACCTAGGTCTTCAAATCCAAGAATTATTTTCCTTAGACTTAGAGGAAATCCTAGATTACAGCAACAATCTAATGAATCTATTAGTTAATGCCTACGTTGAAAACCAATGCTTAGCATTATCTGCAATGATATCTAAACAGGATGGATTTGCAATATACTCTTTCTTATTTCAAACTCCTGATACTTCTAATGGTGCTGCAGATGCTCTGGTAAGCTTTGCCATGAACTTTACCGATGGAGAAGCTAATATCAAATCTATCAACAGAATATCTTCAAACATAATGCAAATCACATTTACAGTATGACACCCATAAGAAGACTTTTAAATATCATACAATTTGATCTAGCCGAGAAACTAAACTTGGCTAAATTAAGATGGTACCATCTTAATCATCAGGACCAATACCTTCAATCAGTAATCTACGGTAATCCTGATAATTGTACCTTGTTCAGACTAAGGGAAGTACTTACTAATTTGCTTAGAGCTAACTTCTTAAGTTACTACATATTAGCAGATACTCCTGAATCTCTATCTATTTCAATACAAGGTAATGCTATCATTACCTTTGTGATAACTAAAGACAATTACATAACTTTTACAATAACAAAATTATGAGCACAACTCCATACCCAGGTCCAGATGAAGTAATTATACCTTCTCGTATATATTTCGATGATGGTAAGAGAATAGATATTAAAGTATGGCCTAAGACAATTCAGTTAATAGGTCCCACTAAGGATTTAAACAAGGTATTCAAAACCCTTGAAGAATATGATGATTGGTGGCATCAGTTTAAGAAAAAGAATCCAGATGCCTTTCGTAAAGATGCGAAATATGTAAAATCCATTAATGGCCTCTTCCTTATCCAGAAAAGGCTCTATCAGATACCCGATAGAAGCCTCAGTTAAGTAATCGGGGATATACTCAAATCCTATATTATTGCCCGATACTACGGATGGGAACCAAAAGAGGAAGACCTAGAAGAAATCATTTCCCATACATCCTATTCGATATCAACATAGATGATGCTATCTATGAAGTCCTAACAATGCCAAGAGAAAAAATAACCATTTAACTAAAAAATAAACCGATATGAAAACCAAGATTACAATCAACCAAAACGGTAATCAAATACTATCCTGCAAAGTATGCAAAGACATAAATAATATATTATCTATGTCCAATGAAGAAATATTAGAACTAATCTCTGGACTAGACTATATGGGTAACCTACCAACGGTACCAGATTTAGAGAAACCAATAGAGATCCAAATCACAGTCATCCGAGAAATACCCTTAGAACAAAACAAAAGAGTCCAAACCAAAATCAAAGAGATAATATACAATAACCTCTATGATACTCTAGTAGATGAACTAAAGGATACCATTTCTAGGTTCCAAGCCCAGTACAACATCCAAGAAATAAACCCATACCTACAGGATATCCTTCAGAACCCAGAAGACCTAATATCCCGCTCCAACACTAAAGAATACAGATAAGAGAAGATATAACCATAATCGATATAATATAACTATCATGAAAGATCTAATATACATACCACACCAGGATAGATGGAATGAACACTTTCCTAATCCGGGCAGTAACAAAAAAGATTACACTCTATACCTAAGTGATCCCCCCAAGCCCAGTATAATAAGTTACTCCGTACCCAACAGAAACTAAGAAACCAAAAGGAAATGAATATCACATAATATACCCAATCCCACAAGTACACCCAAAACAAAAGATAAATAAAAAAGAATACCTAGAGCCCAGAACACTCTAGGTATTTCTGTGTACACAATTAATATACCCACCTATAAGAACCTACTCCCAAACACAAACAAATATATAATATAAACCCAATACTAAGGTATACAATAAACCTCATATATACATAATCTGAATACACATAATCTGAATATAATTAACCTACCTATATCACTATACATAATCTGAATATACAATTAACCTACCTATATCATATACACATAATCTGAATATATAATAATATCACTAACTAAGATACATTACCTAAATATATAATAATACATATAACTAATACTAATATACCTTTCTTAGGCTCTTGGTTTCCCTCTTTTTCTGTGTACCAACGGGGGTTTTTCGAAAAAGTCAGGAACATACCCATAGAGGGGGCTCTACTATATCAAACACTATAGCTCTCAAAATTTAAAGTACTAAATCCTTGAGGCCCCAGAGGCCATTTTAGGCAATAAAAATCACCAATCCTGGCCCCTAAATCACAGAAAAGCAAAAAGTACACTCTGGCAATAGTTTTTGAGATACGTATATGAGCCTTTTTGACACGTAGCTATTTTAGTAACGCCTATATATAATATACTAATATGGGTGGGATTTAGATACGTATGTATTTTAGCTTCACACGTGTAATTGAAAAGTGTTCTGTTTGGCTAGTTTGTGTAATCTAGGATTTAGGTTGTGATTTTGTGTACCTAGACTCGGATTTTAATTGCCAAGAGGCTAGGATTTATATAAAAATTGTGTACCTAGAGGGGCTATTTTAGGCTCGGATTTTATAAAACTAGGTACACAATTACACCATTAATGGCCCTAGGATTTAATAATAATCTAGGCAATCAAGGGGCCAATTTTAATTGCCATCCTAGTAATATTGTTGTTAATTGCATAAGTATTTATATTATGGTTATTTTAGATAATTCTAGGACATTAGGGGCCTTCGAAAGGCAATCAAGGATATTGCATATATTATTTTTATATTTGAATCAGAAAAAAGAAATTAATAACATTTAACCTTAGTACCGAACCCTTAGTATCTGAACCCGAGGTTTATCCCGATTATCCTTCAGTACAAGTAAACCAGATAACCAATAAGCTTATCACTAATCTTATTAATTACCTACCAGACTATCCCTGGTACGAATACATATATAATTCAAATGACCAATTCGATGAAAACTTACCAGAGCTAATAAATGCTGGCAATCACTTTATCAGTATTTACATTAATACCGATGATTGCCTAATCGAATTTTCTACTGAGCAACCAGATTCTTCAGATAACCTTTGCGAAGACTATTCCTTTACTACAGCTGGTATAACCTTCACTATATACTTCGATTAATTAATTGCCCAGGCCTAACTAAGGTACCTGGGCTTTTCTATGTACATACCTAAGGAGCCATCTATAGACTTCATATATACTAGAGCTTTACTACACATATATACTTACTAGCCTTATATAAGAACCCACTAGGCCAATCTATAGATCCTATTAGGCTTACCCAAGTACGCTAACTATCGACCATATATGGCCTTCAGGTATAGGCATATAATATACAGATACTATATAGCCACTTAAAAGGCCCTCCGAAAATTCCCTAGAATCTTCTGGCCTTGTGGATTTGTTACGAAGGATTGCCAAGAGGTTATAGTAAAGGAACCATAGATGGCCTTAATCTGTTATCATACAGGTATTATATAGCGGACAACGTGCGGGCAATTTAGGACCCCGCGGGGTTAATGAGTGGAAATTTGATAAAAATTTTTGATAATAAATAATGTACATGTAAATAATAAAAATTTTTAGATATGCAAATATTTTCTGAAAATTATTCTTAAAATAATAAAATTCATTTTTAACAAAAAATTTTCTCGAATTATTTTGTAGATTAAAATAAAGTCCTTATCTTTGTAATGTCCGAAAGGGATAAGAGTTCTAAAATTTAATGAGAAAAATTTTCAAAAAAAAAATCTTTGAAAATTTTGCAGATTAAAATATTATTCTTATATTTGCATAGAGAAATAAAATAAAAACCTTTTCGAGTTTATAATAAGACTTGAATTTTTATCGAAAAGGTTATAATAAAATAAATTCAAAAGTTCAAGCATTTTTATTATGGAAGAAAAAAAATTAAATTCAGTTGAGAATGTAAATGTAGTTGTTGAAAATTCTACAAAAGAAAAAGTAAACAAAGTGAGTGCTAAAAAAGCTAAAGCACAAGCAAAAGCAAACAATATTCTTTATAAGGATATTCTAGCTAATTTGAATAAATCTACTGAGGGACTTTTAAAAACTTCTTTTGGGGTCAAAAAATCAGATATTTACAAAGAAGAAATTTTTTCAGAACTTTCGGACAAAGAAAAAAAAGTAGCTCGAAAAAAATTTAGAAATACAATTCTTTCTTTATCTGAATCATTAGTTCAAGAAAAAGATAAAACACGGTTAGAAAAGCTAAAAAAAGCGTTTTTAGACTTTTATAAGCAAGTTTACAAAGTAAATGATTTTTCACTTTCTTCTGTTTGTTCTGAAAATATGAAAGAAACAAACAAAGATATTTTGAAAAAGGCTTTACAAATTGTAAAAAAATAAATTGTTTAATCAAGGAGCAATTTTAAAATTGCTCCTTATAAAATATAACTTATGAATTTTGTTTTAGAAATCTTATGTTGGATTTTTATTTTTATTATATTAAGTTTTCTTGCTTATGCGTGGGATAAACAAGAAAATGAAAGAAAATAAAATTTTTTAAAAAGTAAGAGGATGTTTGTCCCTTACTTTTTTTTTGACTTATTCTAAATAATGGCTACCGTACCCGCATTTTAGTACCTGGTATTTTTAGGCTTTCATATTAAGAGGTACCCTGAACACAAACCCCGCATTTACTGCCACAACTTTTTAGGATCCTATCTTAAGGGCATTGCCTAGAAAAGCCTTGAACATACTACACAAAAACCTTCCTACACACACGTTAAGGGCATACCAAGACACAACATACAAAGAAGCCAGAGACCTAACATCTCTGGCATTCATCCTATAAAAGAATATCCAATATCTTCTTAACCCTATTCTTCCCTAAAACCCTCCTATTATTCCGTATCTCATAGAAGAAAAGATAATACATCTCAAGTTCCTCCATCCAAATCCTATCTCCTCCCTCCAATAATGGTTCTATTCTCATCATATCCTCAGGATTAATCCACAACCGATACCAAATATTCTTACCTTCCTGACATTTAAGAATCCTCTTATTGGCATCATCTCTTAATCTATCAATCCTTACCATACTCTTCCTTAATCCTTTCCAAATCCTTTAAAGCCAATTTCAAAATCCTAATTCTATATGGGATATACTTCTTATAGGTAGGAAACCAATACCCAAATATATAATCCTCTCTATCAATCTTATCTATGGGAATCTTCAACCATCGATTACTTCTTATGATAGGATACTCTCCATAACCTATGTGACTAAATCCTGAAGGAAACCAGAGATGGGTAATACCAAACCTTTCAGGTTGGAACCAGGGTTTAATTACACTATGCCAGAATTCATGATTCTGATTATCGAATATCCTACACATCCCTAGGTTAGTTTCTGCATGTCTTAGGAAATCAATTACCTTGATTATCTCATACTTCACTTTCTCATAATTTTCGAATATCCTCATCTCTATGGTGAAGTTATTCTTTGCTTTTTCATCTATATTGCTCATGATACTAATCCATATAAGAATATTATAAACCAAACTACTAAGATAAATATATAGGGGATTGCATACTTCTTAAATGGGTATCCCTCTATCCCATCATTAAGGGCATATATAAATACTAGTGGCCATAATAACATCATTAATGCTACTCCCAGTAACTTAAACCAAGTAAAACCAAGTAATACCATAGCATCAAAATTCATTGAGCTACCCTTATAATTACCATGACTATCGAAGTGATAGTAGTTCTTAGGTTTTAATACTTGCTCAGCCCCTAGGTAGGGTGGTAGGTCCTTTTTAATGAACCTACCTTTGCTATCTCTTGCCCTTTCTCTTAGGAGTTTGGGAGCAGATAAATCTTCGTCGTAATCTTTAATTCTAGCCATTGTTTTTCTTTTTAAAGAATATTAGGTAAATAGGAAATAAAGGTAATACTAACCAGATTGTAAGAAATAATAGGTGAGGTCTTAGCATCCTAATTTCTTGACATAACAGCTTGGTTAGAAATATAGAGGGGATTAGGCATATCCCATAGATTATGCCTAATATTATCCAAGTACTATTCATTAAGTTTTTCGATTAGTTTCTTAAGTTTCTTATCTAAGGTTATCACTTTCTCAAAGGTTTCATCATCCTTGTGTTTCCCATTATCGTCTAACCATTTTTTGATTGCCTCTAAGGATTTCTTGGATTGATGGTATGCAACAAAGGCATTGTACTTCTGTTCATTCTCTGGAGTACAAGGTAGGATTATTGCATTACCTTTTCCATCTAATCGAGTAAATTGACCATCTAGATTTGTTGTTCTAGTAATTATTACCTTATTAGATAATATTGCAGTACCATTCTTTTTATCGATAGATACTACGTTTGCCTTTTCCATTAGGGATTTGTCTTGGTAAATTACCGAGTTACCCTCTTTGAGTTTTACTATTTCTTTTTTCATATAAATAATGTATTTATTTTCGTTATACAAATATACTATTTTATTTTTAAATATCAATCATTATTGAATAAATTCTGCAAATCTTCTGAGGTTATTCCATGCTGACGGTAGTAGTCGTATTCCCAGGGATTTAGAGGTTTGCAATTGACTGGGTATTCGTCTCTTAATTCGAAAGGCAAATAGCCAAGAAATTCTATACTGTTGTAATACTGTATCTTACCATCAGTAAATAAGAAATATTTCAGAGGTCTATCAATTGCCTTACCGAAATTACTACTTCCTATTAATCTGATATCCTTGTTGGCAATGTAAACATGATACTTATCAGTTATTAAATATACCTGGGTATTCCAGGGTTTCTTCGATTCATCTAAGGTTTTCCTAAACCAATCAACCATAATCTGTTGTTTCTTTTCCATAACCATAATTAAATTATTTATTCATTGATAAATAGAACTCGATATACCCACCTAAGAAAGGCTACAAGCAATACTTTACCATCTTTAATGTAAACACTCTAAGAATTTATATTATGGATAAACTTACTAACGAATTAATTGCCAAGGTTGCAAACAAGTTAAACCTTGAACCAGCTCTGTTAAAGACAGTAACTGTAGTAGAATGTGGTAATCGAGACGGATTTTTACCCTCTGGTAGACCTCAAATTCTCTTCGAGGGTCATGTAATGTGGAAATATTTGAAGATAAAACTCGATGGAGAAGGTAAAAGAACCTATTTATACGATCTAGCCAAGAGAAATCCATCCTTAGTTTATCAAAAATGGACCAAAGAATTCTACTTAGGAGGTGAAGGAGAGTGGAAAAGACTCGAAGCAGCCCGTAAAATTGATGAAAACTGTGCTAATTTGTCAACCTCTTGGGGATTGGGACAGATTATGGGCTTCAATTATCAACTTTGTGGATGTCAATCAGTGGATGAAATGATCCAAAAGATGTCTGAATCTCATGAAATGCAGCTAGAAATGATGTATCATTTCCTCTATAACTCTGGTTTAGTGAAACATTTGAAGGCAAAAGACTGGGATGCTTTCGCTAAAGGATACAATGGTCCTGGTTACAAAGACAATAACTACGACCAAAAGCTGAGAAATACCTACGAAAACTTCAAAGATAAGCTATGAAAATAATTTATAACAATCTAATACCTTTCAAAGGGTACAAAGCCATCAACCTTTTTGGGTTAGTATTTGTAAGAAAAGGGGCTAAGTTTACCGAAGTAGATTATAACCATGAACACATCCATTCAAAGCAAATGGCTGAGATGTTATGGGTATTTTTCTACCTTTGGTATGGAATCGAGTACTTAATCATCCTTTGTTTTTCTAAATGGAATAAACAGAACGAAAGGTATCATGATGTAAGCTTTGAAGAAGAAGCTCATAATAATGATAAAGATTTGAGCTATTTAGAAGACCGTAAACCCTTTGCTTGGTTAAAGTACATAAAATTGAGAAGTTACAAATAGGTTTTAGTTACAGGGTCTATGCCCTTAATTATTTTAGATATTACAGATATAGGCATCTTGAATTTAGTGCTGAGTTCTCTCAGTAATATCTCTGGATGCCTACGTTTATATCTAAATACCCTTAATTTTAATCTATTAGAGTATTTAGAAGTAGGTGAATCTTGGCCTATTTTACCAGGAGTACTATTATGTGGGAATCTACCATCTCTAATACATTGTTGCATATTCTCAGAATAAGTACCCCAATATAAATTACTTACCCGATTATTTAAAGGATTGTTATCCTTATGACATACACAGGGTTTATTATTGGGATTTGGTATATAGGCTTCAGCTACCAATCTGGATACCTTTAAAGAACGGGTTATACCCTTAACACATACATGAACTTTTGGGCATGGGTATTTACCTTTACGATTAGTATGTATAGATATATGTAATTTTTTCCAAGACCCATTTCGTTTTTGGAATATCTTACCACTACGACCATCTATATATTCATCTTTTCTAAATACTTGACCTTGTTCGCTTACAAAATGGCAAGGTAAACTAGGTATATTTTCTTTCATTTGTTTACTCACATTTTAAATTTCACACTTATATAGTCACAATGGAAAAATTTAATTTACTTGGTATTTGTGCAGGTCAGGGAGCTTTATTATTCCCTTTCTTGAAATCTAAAAAATTTAATCTACTTGGGAATATCGAACCTAGATCGGTTTTTCACACAAAACCCGAAAGCCAGTGGAAAGCTAACTTCAAAGGCATACCTTTCTTAAAAGGGTATGAACTACCAGAAGATTGGCATCCAGATATCATATTATCTAGCCCTGATTGTGGTAGTTGCTCAGTAATGAGATTATCTAAATCGAAGGCTCTTGGAGACCCTAAAAGTAATAAAAGTATACAACTAGTATTCCAAGCAATTCAATATTACGAACCCGCTCTCTTTCTTATAGAAAACCTACCAAGATTGCTATCTCTCATTTCTAAAGAAATGTTAACGGACTTCTTTAAGAACTATAAACTTATTTTTCACGAAAGAAGCGTTTCTGACTTCGGAAACTCCCAAGTATCAAGAAAAAGATTAGTAATCATTGGAGTTCATTTAGACAAGGGAAAAGAGTATTTGGATTCTTTTAATGAAGTATTCCAAGTAAATACTCCAAAACTTACTAGAGATTTACTAGTACAAGCCCCACAGGAAGCTTTAATTCCATTCTCTGATAAAGTTTTAGCCATGTATGATTATCGGAAATTACCTGAAAAGAAAAATCTTACAGTCAGACAAATAAGACAACTTTGGACTCATGATTTCAAAGATGAAAAGAAATGGCCCATCAAAACTGCTAAAATGAGTACTCTCCCGGGAGTATATCGATTGGAAGATGATAAACCACCTTTAACACTCAGACCCTCAGATAGGCAATTTAGACCTGATGGGTATCCTTTGGGTATTTATGATTTCAAGGCAATTATGGGATTCCCCGAAAATTACCGAGTGTTTATTCGGGGATTTGCAACTTGGGATCCTAAGACTTATCATTACTGGTTAAATAAAGCTAGGTATACCTTGAGCAAAGGGTCAGTATATGAAGTAGGATTATGGTTTAAGAAATGCCTTAATTTCAAGTGAATCCCCCCTATATAAATCTAATAGGCTTTTAAAGGGTATTGGAATAAGGAATATTGGAATAAGGAATACTGATATAAGAATCAATCAGGAAAAGGGATTGTTAAGGGAAAAACAAAGCCAGTTTCGTAACTGATTGAATTTGAATTAGTTGGCTTATGCCAGACTTGGCAAATGAATGCCAAGCACCTGATATAGAGTGAGTTGACTATTATGAATTGAAACCGAAAAACTCAAGTAACAATGAACAAAGAAATTTTATACAGAACGGAGATATTACCGAAAAATCTGAAGAGTATGTTTAATCTCTTGGCAACTTTTTATAATCGAATTGTAAAGAGTCACAAGGGAAAAATCAGAATGAGTATTACTCAAGATTCAAAAGGAATCGATATTCGATTTAGAATTCCGACTACTGACTTCAGTAATAATTTCAAAGTAATTTTGGGAGTAATAATTGATAGATACAAAACAAAAGATGCCTATCTCAGATCAAAAGATGAAGAAGCTTAAAGTTGCCATGGTAGTCCTTTTACTAGGATTTACTATTTACCTTTGCTTCAGGAATTACAAACTGAATCAACAACTCAGTATGTTACCTGATAAAGAGATCATTCAACATACTGATACAATTTATTTGAGGAAAGATTTCCTGCCAATTTCCTACGATAATTTACTTAACCCAAGTAGAATCCTTCTCTACAATTCTCCGCATTCTTCGGTTAGCCAGGGTTTATGCAGTACCGATTCAGCAGAGATATCAGAGAAGGATTCTCTTGTTCAATTAGTAATCGATAAGAATCAACTTACATTGAGTTTCCTTAATCAAAACTCGGGAATTTATTCTAGTAGGTTATTCAATATCGACCCTAATAACTACAAGTATTCTTGGTATAACGGAAAACTTACCACACAAGAAATTAAATCTAGAATAAGATTAGTTCCTTATGTTTATGGTAAGTACCGACCCTTTAACAATCTATGGGATTTGGGAACAGGAATTTCAATCGAGACTAAGAGATTTAATTACAAACTGGGGATAAACAGTTTTTATTACCCAAGATATTTCTCAGGTATCAAAACTGATTTAGAACTGGTAGTAACTTATAAATTTTAGATTTTATGGCAAAGAAGATACAGGAAACACTCACTAACCTTACAAGAGAAGAATTATCTAATCTATCTAGGGTTACAACGGATGTTTTCTTTTTCAGTCTTTTTTGTTATGTGATACATCCAGTGAGAGGAAAGGTTCGATTTGAATTATATCCGTATCAAAAAGCTGTACTATACCAATTTATACTCCAGAGATTCAATATCTTGTTAAAGTTCAGGCAAGCGGGTATTACAGAACTTATATCTATGTACTGCTTATGGCTGGCATCATATCATCCTAATAAAAAGATAAACATTATCTCCATTAAGGATACAACAGCTAAGAAGGTACTTAAGAAGATTAAGTTCATGTATAAGAATCTTCCATGGTATATGCAAACCCCGATCATTAACGGAAGAACTGGGGAATTTGGTTCTGCCTCTATGATTGAATTCGATAATGGTTCATTCATAGAATCCATCCCAACATCTTCCGAAGCCGGTCGTTCAGAATCTCTTTCTCTCCTGGTAATTGATGAGGCTGCAATCGTTCGGTGGGCTTCAGCTATTTGGGCAGCTGCCTTCCCTACGCTTTCCACCGGAGGTTCAGCCATCATCAATTCTACTCCATACGGTATGGGTAATTTTTACCATTCAACATGGGTAGATGCTATAGCTGGAGGTAATCCTTTCAATGCTATTCGATTATATTGGCAGATGCACCCAGAACGGGATCAATCTTGGTATGACCAGATGGCTTCTGCATTGGGTCCAAAAAGAACTGCTCAAGAAATCGATGGAGACTTTCTTTCTTCAGGTAATACAGTATTTGATATGGCAGATATCAAGGCTATCGAAGATTGCTTAAGTGATTATCCAGTTTTAAAATATCGTTTCAATCGTCAGTATAGACAATTCAACGAACCAGATCCAAATAAACAGTACTTTATCGGTGCAGACGTTGCAACTGGTAGAGGCTCAGACTATTCTTCTTTCACTTGTATGGACAAGCTGGGAGAAGAACAAGTTGTGTATAAGGGAAGAATGGCAGTAGATAAATATGCTAGGTTACTGGGAGATACTGGGCAATTATTTAATTTTGCTGTTGTAGCTCCAGAATCTAACGACGTTGGGTTAGCAGTAACTTCTGCTCTTCAATCAGAAGGATACCCTAACCTATATTACTATCAAAAGCTTCTGAAAAAGAAAGGTAAGTCTAGACCTGAGGTTGATAAATCTCCTGGTTGGTTAACTACCCAAAAGAATCGTTCAGTAATCATAGAGGGTCTAGAACAAGATATCCGAGAAGAGAATATTATTGTGAAGGATCCTTTCTTTGTTCAAGAAGCTCCTACCTTTATATATGATGGTTTGGGTAGACCCGTAGCCATGGGTAAACACCGAAATAATACTTCTGCTGTAGATGTGGATTTGGAAGGAGATGTTTATTCTGATGATGATATATTTGGTAAAGCCATTTGTAATCACATACGAAAAGGAAAAACTAATGTAATAATACAACCGAAATGAAAATTCTTAAGTTTTTTGGATTCGATAGAAGGAATCGATCTCCAATACAAGAAAACAAGGCTAATCCTCCAAGTAAAAAAGAGGAGGTACCTATTTCACCCGGTAGAGTATCGGAACCGGATGATGACCCAGGTAACTTCATTCATACATTGAAAGGCTTAACTCAGATGGTTACGCCTTCTTTTCGTGTTGAAGTGATTCAGCTTTTAAGGGATTTATATAAAGTGAATCCAGATGTTAATATAGCTTTACAGGATATGTTTAAGCTTGCTAATACTGGTCACAACATAACCTTCCCTAATAATACCGATAAAGAGGCTGATAAGATGAGAGATCATCTCTCTAAGGTATCCTCTAAATGGTCTAACTATACTGCTGGTATGGATGGTTTGGTAAACAAGATGATAGTTCAATTGATGATTAGTGGAGCTATCTCAGTAGAAGCTGTACCAAATGAAAAGCTTGAGGGTCTAGCTACTATATTATTCCTCAAACCAGATAGGATAGTATTCAAAAGAGAGAATAATGGTGTATACAGTCCATATCAGAGGAACACTCTTTGGAATGGCTCGAATAAGCAAGATTATATCAAACTTAATACAGAGACCTACTGTTATGTTGGTATGTATAATGATACTGATGAACCTTACGGAATACCTCCTTTTATGGCATCTTTGGATTCATTAAAGGGTCAGCATGATATGAAAACTAACTTTAAACATATCATGGAAATCTGTGGTATGGTTGGTTTTCTAGAGGCTTTGATGGAAAAACCACAACAGAAACCTAATGAAAATGTAGAAGCTTACACTAGAAGATTAAATAGGGAGCTAATACGTTTGAAACAGAATGTAAGGGAAGGTATGAAGGATGGAGTAGTAACTGGTTACATTGATGACCACCAGTTTAAACTTAACTCTACTTCAAAAGAGATGAGCAATATTGATAAACCCTGGAATATGAACCAGCAATCAGTTGCTAATGGTTTGGGAGTAAATGGCAACCTAATTGGAGTACAAGCTTCCATTGGAGAAGGAGCAACTGGTATTATGCTTTCTAAGCTTATAAGTCAGTTAAAGAATATCCAAATGATAGTTTCTTATGTTCTTAAGTTTATTTATGAACTAGAACTACGTCTGGCTGGCTTTGATTGTAAGGGAATATCCATTACTTGGGGATCATCCACTATCTCTGATGAGGTTAAAATCCAACAGGGTAGACAGTATAAGATTCAGAACCTTGACTTACTTTACAAGGCAGGTATCATTTCTCAATATCAATATGCTTGGGAAATGGGTTATGATTCTCCTTCAGAAGAAGAACCAAGAGTTTCATTGGAAGACCAATTTGCTAAGGGAGGTAATTCAGACCCACAAGAGGGTACTAAGAAGAAACAGAGACAGGACGATAAGAATCAATCCGCTCGTAGATCAAGAGATAAAAATAACCCGGCTCCTTCACGAGGAGATCAAAATACTAAATCAAGATGAGTAAACCGATTACTAAAAAGAACAGAGAACATTTAGATTCTCTAGTGATAGGTAGTGGTCATACTATAATGGCTGGGTATATCCCAACATCCATAGAACCACAAACCTTCTCGGAGAATTTTTATAAATGGGCTCAAACTTCTAAGGAGTCAGTCAGTCAATTTGGTTTTTGGGGAGGAGAAATAGATTATAATACCTATTATCCTGACTTGAAGCCAGAAGAACTTACTCCTAAAGATGAGGAGTTTATAGAACCAATGTTCAGATTATTATCTGCAACTATTGTGTCTAAGAACTGGAACCCTACCGATTTTGGTCAAAATGGGGTATTAAAAGCTTCTATGAGAATGCTCTTAGGACAAACAGTAAACTGTGACCATGAGACTAATATTGGTAATGCTATTGGAGCTGTATCACAAGTTATCTGGCAAGATAAATACAAGGATGGTTCTTTTGTTATTCCTGCAGGTATTAATGGTATATTAAAGATTGATGGTAAAGCAAATCCGAGAATTGCTAGAGGCATTCTTATGGATCCCCCCTCTATCCATTCTAATTCAGTAACAGTACAGTTTAAGTGGGATAAATCTCACCCAAATATGGAAGATGAGGAATTCTACCAGAAATTGGGTACCTATGATTCTAAGGGAGTTATGATACGAAGAATCGTTACTGAAGTAGTAAGATACTTAGAAACTTCTTTGGTATCTCATGGAGCTGATGCTTTTGCTCAGAAGATTGGGGATGATGGTAAAATCATTAATCCCAATTTTGCCAAGAGAACTTGGGCTTCATACGAAGAATATAGGGATGATAAGTCTAAACAGTATTTCTTCTATGATATGAAAACTGATCTAGCTTTGTTCAGTGAAAATAACGATACTTCCCAATCTTATGATGATAACCAAGGAAATCAAAATCCTAATAATAAAGATATGAATGAACTACAAAAATTTTTAGAAAGAATCTTTGGTAAAGATTGCCTTACTCTTGCCGAAGGTACAGAGATGAACGAGGAAACTGCATTTGCAGCCATTCAGGAATTGGTTAATTCTCGTAACACTCTTCAGACTACTGTGGATAACTTAACTACAGAAAAAACTTCTCTTACAGAACAGGTTACTAATCTGAATGCAGAAGTTGCAAATCTGAAGGAAATGGCTCAGGTAGGTAAAAACCACATTACATCTCTCCGTGAAAATGCTGTTGCAACCTATAAAAAACTTATGGGTGACAAAGCTGATGAAACTATAGTTACAATGTTGAATGCCGAAACTACCGGCATGGTAACTTTGATCTCTCTTACTAAAGATTACCAAGCTCGATTGGAAGAAAAATTCCCAATGACCTGTGCTAAATGCGGTTCTCACGATGTAAGCCGTGCTTCTTCTGCAACTGAGGCAGAGGATAAATCCGATAACAAAGCTACTGCTCAGAATTCCGAAAAGAGTACTGAAGAGATTCTGAAAGGTATCTATTCAAACAAATTAAAATAATCTCTAAAATAAGAAGAATATGAATACACATCCTACTACTAAGCTGGTAAATCAGGATCAACCGATGACTCTGTTTGGTGAAAAAACTCCCAGAGCGGTGATCTATAAGAGCGAATCTCACAAGTTGCATCAGGCTTTCTGTGTAAAAGAAAACAAAGTTATTCATCAGGGTATGCCGGTAGCTTTGGATACCGAGGGTAATATCGAACCTTATATCCCGGGTGGAAAGGGCAGCCAGGTTTATCTGGGTATAGCTGTAACTGACAACATTAACCCTGCTTATCAGGCTCAAAGAAATTTCCCCGTAGAAGTAACTGTAGCTGTAGAAGCTTTCATGGTTGTAAACTGGGTAGCTAAAGAGGCTATGGAATGTGGTTATGTAAAACCCACAGATACCCTGTTGATTGACCGTTTCATCACTGCTGAAACTTCAGCCGATGAAACAAAATTCATTAGCATCGTACAGGCTGATGAAGCTAATGATATTATTCAAGTATTGGTACGCTAATCATTAACTGAACATTAAAAGAACAATGAATACAGAATTTGCACAATTGAAAATGGAAGACCTTAGAAAGGAACTTCCGGAAATGGTAAGAAGTTTGGAAGCATACCGTCAGGGTTCCAACAACACATTGCCTATTGAAGTTACTCTGAAAGAACTGGTACAGGGTAAATATGGTGTATCACAGGATGCCTTCTTTGAAAAGTTGGGCATTAATCCGAAGATTGATACAATGCAGAACATCTTCACTATGCCGCAACAGAATATCCGTTGGATTGTACCGGAAATCATCCGTGCTGCTATTACAACTGGTATGCGTCAGGCACCTTTCTACCCGAACATCATTGCTTCAGACCAATCAATTAAGGGTTTGCAGGTAACTATGCCGATGGTAAATATGTCGGATGCTGCTCCCGCTAAGGTAAATGAAGCAGAAACAATTCCTTTGGGAGATGTAAGCTTCGGACAGAAATCAGTTTCTCTGTTCAAAATCGGTAAAGGATTTAAACTTACTGACGAAGTTAAAAACTACGTTTCAATCGATGTATTGGGAATCTATCTCCGTGACTTTGGTATTCAGTTGGGTTATGCTATGGATACTTTGGCAATGGATGTTTTGATGAACGGTAACAAAGCTGATGGTTCTGAATCTGCTCCGGTTATTGGTGTATATGAAACAACCAACGGTATTACTTATAAAGACTTGTTGCATATCTGGGTTCGTGCTGCTCGTATGGGCCGTAACTTTACTACTATGATTGGTGGTGAAGACCAGGCTATCGAAATGTTGAACTTGCCGGAATTCAAAGAACGTCACTCAGGAACTACAGAAGCTACCCTGAATATCAAATCTCCGGTTCCCAACAAGGCTGATTTCTACATTCACCCGGGAACTCCTGACCAGCAGTTGTTGATGGTAGATACCAGTGCTGCCTTGATTAAGCTTACTGCTAAACAGTTGATGCTTGAATCAGAAAGAATCGTATCTAATCAGACTGAAGCCGTATATGCTTCTCTGACTACTGGTTTCTCTAAGATGTACCAGGATGCTGTTCTTCTGTTGGCAGCTAACGAGAAATTCTCTGAAGCTGGATTCCCGAGCTTCATGAACATTGACCCATATTTATTGGTTAACTTAGAATAATATCCGGGATTTCTTCATTGTATTTTTGTCTAATTTCTCCCCGAACAGTTTCAATCCATTCTGTTCGGGGTTTTATATTATAACCTAAAATAAAAGATTATGGCTACTACTTACATTGTAACAGTTGGAACTAATGCCTACAGTTTTAACGACCAGGTAACAGGTATTTCAATTGCAAAAGGCGAAGAGAGAGAACTTACTGCCCGTCAGTACAGAACAAAACGTATTCAGAAAGCTTTAGTTTCTGGCCACTTGGTTTTAGTTCCGGATAAGAACAAAACTGCCAAGTATACTGCTGAGGATATCGAAAAGCTTGACAAGAAGCTAGCTGCTCAGTTTGCAAAGGGTATGGAAATCAGTAAGATTGCCAAAGCTTATTCACTTGAAGAAGCTAAGCTGATTGCTAAGAAACATGAAATCGAAGCTGATCCGAAAGATACCGTAAAAGATATCCTTGAAGTTTTACTTGAAGATTTCGAAGAAAACAAAGAATAAACAAATCCGAATATAAATGAAAAAGAATCTAGACTTCACATATGTAACATCAGGTCTGGAAGTTTCATTTAGAGTATTAACCAAAGTCCCGGCCAAATCCATTTTTGACTGGGACTTTGGCGATGATAAGGGAGAGGTTTTCAATGGTGGAAGACATCAATCTTACTCTTATGAGAAGTCTGGATTTTATGATGTAACCCTACATGTCACTAATTCTGATGGATTAGATTTGACTTGTACTCGAACCGTAGTTGTATGTAATTATGGGCATACTACTCTTCAGGATACCATTTATAATTTGATAGATAGGTATATTCCCAAAGAATTGCATGAGAGTATGACCATAGAAGATAAAACTGCATACATCACTAAATGGCAATTATATATCTTCCCACTAGTAAACCATGTTATACCACCAGATAAATATAATGATGAATTATGGTATGAGGGACTAGAAAACCAATTAATTATGGAATTGGCAGTATGGGATTATCTCAATATACAAATACAAAATATACTGTTGGTTGCAGGAAACAGTTTTAGAGAAATTATCTCCACTGAATCTCATGGACCAGACCAAGATGGTGATTCACCTGGAGAACATGCTAGAGGAGATAGGATAAAGCAAATTACTACAGGTCCTACCGAGGTACAGTATTATGATAAGATATCCGAAAGTATATCTAGCTTATGGAGTACTTATTCAAAGATGATTCAACCTGGAGGGTATATGGATGAACTAAGAAAGAATCTATGTATGCTGGCATCTAGGTTAGAGATATACTTACCATTCTGTGATCAAATTGAACGGTTAGTAGTACCAAAAGTAGTAAATCATCGAAAACCAACTCCTTTGGGAGGACCTAATCCAACAGCCCCTCTCAATAAAGCAAGTAAACCTTCGTTAACCATAATAGATAAGAAGTCATGACAAAAGAACCTTGGAGAATGGTTAAGAACCATTCTTGGAATAGGTATAAAAAGATTATCACTGATTTCTTAGACTGGGATGCTGGAAGACAAACAATTACTTGGGCTAAACATGTTAATCAATATCTAAATCATGCTGAGGATGATAGCCCAAGATATTATAATATTCCCATAGAAGCTTTATGCTACTACAATGCTTTTAGGAATTGGCCTATTAATAAGGCTACTGTTTCTGGAGAATTAGATGATGAGAACCTTTCTATACTTATTTCAAAGAATTACATAGAACAAATCGGATATCTCAATCAGGAAGGTTATTGGAACTTTAACTGGTCTGAGGATAGATTTGTTATCAATGGGATAGTATATAAACCTTCTGGAGATACTCAAGTATCTCAGGCTAAAGATGAAGCTTTGGTATTCTTGGTAATCCTCAAAAGGGATAGAGATACTAAAATCAAATTCGTAGAACAAAATCCATAAAGATATGAAAATATTAATGTTACGTTTCACCAAGCTTAACAATGTAGAAGGAGATTGGTGGGACAGTAATCTTATAATCTTGAATGGACCTTCTGGAGTTCACATAGAAATGCCTGGTACTGGTAATTCAGCTACTACCATGCAATCTATGACTGGTATGAAGTTCGTATCAAATTACCAAGATTACTTTGGAGAGGTATGGGATAAAGATATACCTCATATAGGCTTTGGCCAAGTTATTAAGTTCAGAGTTAGGAAATTACCTGATTATGCCGTAGTAGTTGGGGATATAGAGGATGGAGGAGATGTTGACCCAGATAATCCAGATGATATCCCAAATGCTTTTGCTGGTAAAGAAAAAGAATATTTCAGAGGTAATAACTCAGAACTGTTATTGGGAAAAAATAAAGTAACACCTTAAAATATATACATATGTACGTTAGTAAATACTACACTTGCGAAGAGATTGACCAACGGCTATTACAGGGTTATTATGATGACTCTTTGGCTCATGGTTTTGTTGGAACTCTTAAAGAGTTCTGGGCATTCTTCTTATCAATTGCAAACAAGGTAGATAAGAAAGAAGGTTGGGATTTGTCAGAAAATAACTTCTCTGATGAATTGCTAGAAAAACTGAATGGAATTGAGGAACATGCTAACTACGTTACTAAAGTTTCTCAACTAGAAAACGATTTGAAATATCAGACTCAAGAACAAGTTGAGAAATATATACATGACTTAGTAGATGGTGCTGATGATGCTTTGGATACATTAAAGGAATTAGCTGAAGCATTAAACAATGACCCGAACTTTGCTACCAATATCACTAACCGATTAACTGAATTACGTACTCAATTAGAAGCTGAGGTAACTAGAGCTAAGAACCGTGAAAACGAATTAGCTTCTCAGATTAAAATTGTGAACGATAACTTGGTTAACTCGGTTAATACGTTGAATGCAACTATCATTAAAGTAGTACAAGATATTACTAGGATGATAGAAGCAATCAATGCTCGTATTCAAAAGGTAGAAGACCGGGTTGGTGATTTGGAAGTAGAAACTGACAATAACTTAACTGAAGCTAAAGAATATGCTAAGGAATTGGTAGATAAGGAAGCTGCTGAACGTAGAGCTGCTGATGAGAAACTGACCGAGGCTGTTCATCAAGTACAGTTAGACCATACTAGGGATATTGCCGACTTAAATAATAAGATTCTAACCGAGGCTTCAGAAAGAGCAAATGCAGATGTAGCATTAGAATCTAAACTGAACACCGAAATCAGTGATCGTAAAACTGCAGACCAAGAACTTGAATCCAAGATTAATGCTGAAGCTGCAGCTCGTACTGCTCAGGATGAAGTATTACACCAACAGATTGTAAAGGAAACTTCTGACCGTCAGAATGCAGATAATGGTTTACAGCAGAACATTATTCAAGAAGCTCAGAACCGTCAGAATGCAGATACTGTACTTCAGAACAATATTGATAACGAGAAAGAAACTCGAATTGCTCAAGATGAAATCCTTGACCATAAGATTGAGGATTTGAAAACTCAGGCCGGTACAGATAAAACCGAATTGCTTGAAAAACTAGAGCAAGAAAAACAAGAGCGTATTGCTGCCGATAAAGACTTAGATAATCGTAAGGTAGATAAAAGAGAAGGCTATTCTCTTACTAAAAACGACTTTACCGATATTCTTAAGGCTAAATTGGATGGCATTGAAGAACATGCCAATTATATCACAAAAGTATCTCAGCTTATCAATGATGCTGGTTATCAAACTGAAGCAGATCTTCAGGCAGCTATTGAAAAGATTATTGGGGAAGCTCCAGAGGTTCTTGATACTTTGAAGGAGATTGCAGATGCTTTGGGTAATGACCCAAACTTTGCAACTACAATTACCAAGAAATTGGCTGCTATTACCGAACAGTTGAATCAAGAAATTACTAATCGTACAGAAGCTGATGCCCAGGTACAGGCTAATGTAGATAAGGAAGTTTCTGACCGTAAGGAAGCTGATACTGCTCTTGAGGCTAAGTTGAAAGAATACGTTGATAACGAAGTAGATAAAATTACTGGTAACACTGACGGTATTCAAGCTAGTCTGAATAAGGAAATCCAAGATAGAAAAGATGCCGATGCTGCATTACAAGCTGCTATCACTAAGGAAGAAACGGATCGTAAGGCTGCTGATGCTGCATTAGATACTCGAGTAACTGCTAATGCTACCAAGATACAAGAATTGGCTTTATCTATTCAGGATGCGGTAAATACCGTTAAAAATGAACTTCAGGCTAAGATAGATGCTTTGCAAACAGAAGTAAATGCTAACAAGGCAAATATCCAACGTAATACTGACAGATTAAATGACCAGATTACTAAGGAAGCTGAAGATTATGCTGAATTAAAAGGCATGGTTAATGCAGAAGCTGAAGCAAGAGCCAATGCTGATACTAATCTTAAGTCTCAGGTAGATAAGGTAAATATCGACTTGAACACTGAGGTTTCAAAGAGAGAAGCTGGTGATACTGTTTTACAGCAGAATATCGATAAGGAGATCTCTGATAGAACTTCAGCAGATACTTTATTAGATAATAAGTTCACTGGCTTGATAAATACTGAATCTACTGCCCGGGTAAATGAAGATGAGAAAATCAATGCTCGAATCGACCAGGAGATTAAAGATCGTAAGGCAGGTGATGATGCTTTAAGCACCAGAATAGATAGCCTCAATAGTGGAGTAACCGGTTCTTTAGATGAGCTCAGGGAGAAAGTAACTAATAACACTACTGCTATTCAAACCGAAGTAGAAAGAGCTAAGGCTGCTGAACAAGCTCTTAAGGATTCTCTGACTACAGCTATGGAAAATCACAAAGATGATTTGGTAGCTATATCTAAAGATATCAATGATGAGGCTCAAAGTAGACTACAAGAAGATACCAAGCTTCAGAATAATATTGATACTGAAACCCTTAATCGTACTCAGGCAGACACTCTGTTAGAGAATAAGATTACTCAGGAAGTATCAGATAGAGTTCAGGCTGTTGAAAACTTGAATGACCGAAAGGTTGATAAAGTAGATGGCAAAGAGCTTTCTTCAAATGACTTTACCGACTTATTAAAAGCTAAGTTAGATAATATCCAGGAATTTGCTAACTACATTACTAAGGTATCTCAGTTGGAAAACGATTCTAACTATCAGAATGCCGAACAAGTAGAAGCTGCAATCCAAAAGGTTATTGGTTCTGCTCCTGGAGTATTAGATACACTAGAAGAGATTGCAAAAGCATTGGGAGATGATCCTAACTTTGCTACTACAATTACCAACAAGCTGACTGAACTTAAAGGTATTATAGATAAGGAAATCTCCGATAGAACTGCAGCTGATGAACAAGTTACTCAGAAGTTTACTGAATTAAGTACTACTCTTAATGCTACAGTAAGTGAACTGAGAACTTTCGTAACAGAAACTCGTTCTGAATTATTAACAAAGGCTCAGGCTCAGGATGAATTAATTGCTAAGAATACTGCTAATATTCAACGTAATTTGGAATTGATTCAGGGCTTACAAAGTAATCAGAATACGGGTTATCTTGAAATCAAGGAACTGTTGAATACAGAAATCGAGGCTAGAAAGGCCGAGGATATTCGTATTGAAGCTAAAGTAGATAAGAATACTCAGGACCTTAAGACTGAGAGCGAAGAGAGAAAGGCTGCTGATAAGGTTCTCCAGGATAATATCGATGCTGAAGAGGCTGCAAGAATTGCTGCTGATGATGCACTGGGTAAACGTATCGATAAAGAAATCGAGGATAGAAAAGCTGCAGATACGGCTCTTGAAAATAAATTCAATGGTATCACTAATGGCTTAGATGAACGTCTCCAAAAAGAAGAAGCTACTTCTGATGCTTTACCTTTAACTATGGTTACGGAAATTGATCCGAACTTAGTTATCAATGGTACTTCTGCTGAGGTAAACTTTAAGAGTTCTGTAAAAGGAGAAGGTAATCTCTATGGAGAACCTATGCCTCGTAAGTTTGCTATCCCTGCTTCTACAGATGCTAAAGCCGGTCTTCAGTCAGCAGCTGATAAGAAGAGAGGGAATTCTATGCCTAATGATTATATCACGGGAGCTAGTTATACACCTAAGGCTAGTGTGGTTACTACTAACATAAGTAGAAGTACATATAACTCCGATGAAGGTATACAGAAATCTAATGATTTCACTGTAGATATCCCCGCTTCTACTGCTGAGAAAGCCGGTGTACAAACTGCAGCAGATAAGAAGTTATTTAACTCTATTCCTCAGACTGTAGTAGTTGGAGAAGGAGCAACTTCAGATGCTAATAAAGTTACAGTATCAGTAAACCGAAAAACTGTAAACGAAGGTATATATAAAGATGATAATACCACTTTTAATTTACCAGTAGCCTCAACTACTAAAGCTGGTACTATGTCTGCTGCTGATAAGGTTAAGTTGGATGAAACTTTACCCCAGCAGATTGCTAAGGAAATCCAAGATAGAAAAGATGCAATTGAAGCCTTGAAGAATTCTTCCGAAGCTTCCCTTGCTCAAGAAATCGAAGATAGAAAGGATGCAGACCAGGCATTAGACACCAAATTTACTCAAGCTATCAAAGAAGAGGCAGATGCTCGTGCTGAATACGACCAGGTTCAGATGCAAAAGATTCAGAAAGAAGAAGAAGCCAGAGCTGCTGCAGATACTGCTCTTGAGAATAAGTTACAAACTAATATCAATAACTTAGAAAAGAAGCATGATGATTTCGTAGCAACTAAGGGTAAGGCTAATGGATTTGCATCTTTGGATGGTAATGGATTAGTACCTTCTAGTCAATTGCCTTCTTATGTTGATGATGTTATCGAAGTTTATGCTACTTATGATGTCAGTGAAACTGGAAAGCTGAGCAACATTAAATTATATTCTGACCCAGATCATGCTAATCCTATTACTGGAGAATCAGGTAAGATATATTTGAATATTACCCAGGATGAACCCTCTTATCAATTCCGTTGGTCAGGTACTCAGTTTGTAGATAGTAATACTTCTTCTTTGATACTTGGAGAAGTTACTGGTACTGCTTATGATGGAGGTAAGGGTAAAGCTTTAGCTGATTGGAGAAAATCTCTGAATGATAATCTAAAGTTTTATTCTCATATTAAGGATGACAGAGCTTGGACTAGAAATGCTACTGAAGTTAGATTAAATTTCGATTGTTCAGATTTTGGTAATACTGCAAGTGTAAATACTTATAATCGACCTATCCCAGCTGCTACCAAAGACTTAGCAGGTGTACAAACTGCAGCAGATAAGAAACTGTTTGATTCTATCCCGGGTACTATTATAATTTCTGGTAAAGGAGTAGTTCAGAATACGGATAAAGTTTGGGTACAGATTAGTAAATCTACTAAAGCTGATGGAGTATATGGTGAAGCTACTACACAGACATTAGAAATTTTAGCTGCTAATGCTAATCGAGCTGGAGTATTGACTCGGGAGATGTTCAATAAACTTACTGGTCTAAATGGGGATATTACCAATGCTCTGAATGAAGCTAAGGCTTATACTGATGCTGCTAAAACTGCATTAGAGAAATTAATCCAGGATTCTGACAAAGTAATCAAGGAAAGCTTAGATGCTCATATTGGCAATAAGAGTAACCCTCACAATGTAACCAAAGCCCAAGTAGGTTTAGGTAATGTACAGAACTTAGCTCCAGCAGATATGCCAGTATCTACTGCTCAGGCTACTGCTATTGCAGATGCTAAGGCTGCAGGTACAAAAGCTCAGACCGACTTAAGTACCCATGCAAACAGAAGAGATAATCCTCATAATGTAACTAGAGCTCAATTAGGATTGGCTACTACAGACCAAGTAGTATTTGCTAAAACTACTGCAGCTTCTGGTTTCTGGAAGGAATCAGATGGTAGATTAAAATCTCAAGTAGAGAATTTGAACCATACTCTGGACCAAATCTGCAATATACCCACAGTTCACTTCAAGATGAATGGTAAATACCAAGTGGGAACTATTGCTCAGAGCTTAGAGGAAATTGAACCTCTGTTGGTATCAGAGAATACTATACCTGCTTCTCAAGTACCTAACCAATCTAGATTCGAAACTTTCGTCGGAGAAGATGGTCAGGAATATGTAAAAGTAAAAGTAGTAGAATATGAAATGCTCAGTGTCATGGCTCTCGAAGGAGTTAAGTTATTGAGAAAAGAATTCGAAGACTTTAAGAAACAATTAAACAATAAGTAATATGGCAGAAATAGCAACTTGGAGTGCTATTCTGAATAAGACCGGCCTTGGTAAGACCTCTAATGAGTGCCCTACCAAGGCTGAGTTGTTAGCACTCAATAATGGTAAGGACTCCAATGTTGACAAGGTTATTGTAATTAGTAATGCTGCTAGCTATGGTAACAATGAATGTGTCAAGTTAGAGGATATCAATGCCGAGCAATGGATTTATACATTCGAATGGAACCCAGAGGGTAATCCTTCTTTTAATGCTCCAGCTACTGGTGGAGAATATTATGTTGGTTTCTATGATTCAAACCGAATTAAATATGTAAATGGTAAAGCTAACCCTAACATAGTTGAATATATTAGTGAGCTTTCTCGGAATAAGGATCCTTCTTGGTATAGCTATAGTAGTGATAATACTAAACGTACTAAACGTATCGTACCTAATAATACATCTACTATTAGTAGATCTCATACTATGGTTATTACCCAGAAGTATTCGGGTAAAACCCTACAGGCAACATTTACCCAGGCAGCAGGTAGAAAAGTTTATTCTTCATGGAGTTATAACTGTAGAGTAGATAAAACTTCTTTCAGTTACAGTGGAGGTCAATCTAATGTAACTGCTAAGAGTGCAAGTAGAACTTATACTTGGAATGGTCAAGGTAGTAGTTATACAGAATCAGAAACTGCTACCGTAAGAGTTTCTAGTCCGGCTTCTATTAGTGGTAATAGTATTTCTATCCCAAGTAATAGCGGTTCTGCTAGAAATTTTACGGTTACTTTCGATTTCCCAACTGCTACAGACCAGACTATCTCAATTTCTCAGGAAGGAGGTCAAGTAACCTATGTAGATCACCTATCTATAGACCCAACTACTAAAAATGTACCTGGAACTGGTTCAGAATTTAGATTGACAGTAAATGCCAATTATGATAAATATATAAACGGAACTTATGTAGAAAACATTAGAACTACTTATACTTCAGCTGAAGTAGTTGAGGGAACTTCATCTGATATTACCATCTCTGGTAAAACTTCTAGTGGATGTAGTATTAGTGTAGCACCAAACCCTAACTCATCACCTAGAACTTTTAAGATTAAGTTTACTTATGATACGGCAACTCCTGTATATTTAACCATTACACAGAATTCGGCTGAGGTAACTTATCCTAGTAGCGGTATAGTATTTGAACATAGTACTCAACAGGATAGTGGTTATAAAACTAGTACTTTATCCATTGGTACTGTTGAAGGTAAAGGAGGTAATATTTCTTTTTATATAAAAAGTTATAGGTCTAGATATGTTAACGGTTCTTTAAGTTCTACCGAAGCTATTAAACCTACTCTTATTTTGCCATCCGGAGTAACCGAAACTATTACTAATGTGAGTGGTTATTACTTTAAAGTAACTATTACCATACCTGAGCATTCAAAGCCTGCAAGCAGAACTCTTACAATCAGAGCTAATCAACCTAATGGCTTAGATAGAGAGTTAGTACAAACGGCTCAACAGAGTGCTTCAACTTATGAGTTTGGTATTAGAGAAAACTTGGAGGATTCTTTGAGTACTTCTCTTACTTATTCTGGTTGGCCAAGTTCAGATTCATCATACAATAGACCTGTAAGAGTATATTCTAGGAAGAATGGTAATCGATTCCTTAATTGGGCTTTATCTTCTAATGTGGATTGGATTACTATCCAAGATGATGGCAGTACGGTTAGGTATATCGTAGCTACTAATAACAGTAGTTCATCTAGAACTGGAGTAATAACTTTTACTCAAGGAGAATCGGGTAAAACTTGTACTCTGACAATAATTCAAGAAGCAAAAATAAATAATTTCAGATTGGAATTAAGTTTAAATATTTCAAATAGTAATGATCAAGATACGTGGGGATTATTTGATACGGCTAATATGCCTCATACTTCTGACTTTATGTATGATATGAGCTTAATACGTGAAGGTATTATAGTAGACTCAGTAGAAGGTAAAATAATTGTGAATTCTCTTCAAAGTACTACTAAGGATAGAGTGGTTGGAGATAATGTTTATGTATGGGCCTATAATTCTGTAAGAGGTTTATGGTTATTAATTGGTAACTTTAGGATTGAAGAGGGGAATAATACCTATCATTGGGATGTTTCTTGGCCCACCTAGACAATTTAATCCTAAACACAACACTAGTACATTTATTGATAGATAAATTTAATTATTAACTTTAAAACTAAATCATTATGGAAGTTAAATCTGGTGAAGGTACTATGGAAGTTAAATCTGGTGAAGGTACTGTAGGGGTTGCGGATCATAATCGTTATAGTGATGAATGTTGTAATAATCGAGGATGGGGCTCCGGTTGGGGTGCTGTCGGTGGAGCTTTAGTAGGTGGTGGTTTTGGTGCTGCTGCAGTTTCTGTGTGGGACAAAATCAATGACACAAAAGCTGATATCCAAAAAGTGGAATCTACTGTTCAGGAAGTAAAAGCTGGTATTTACAAAGACATATCTGATGCTGCTCGTGGAGTTACTTCTGAAGTTGCAGGAGTTTCTAGACAAGTAGAGGGTGTAGGTAAAGAAGTACTTAACAATCGCTTTGCTACTGAACGTGGTCTTTGTGATCTTGGTTATAAGACTAATTCTGATATCCGGGATTCTCGTGATCAAATGGGAGCAGGGTTCAATCGAGTTATGGACCGTCTTTGCCAGATGGAACATCAACAGTCAACTTGCTGCTGTGAAATTAAAGGCCTAGTTAGAGAATCTGAAAACCGATTAGCTCTTCAGGCAGAACGTAATCATTGCGAGGTAATGAAAGGCCAGCAAGAGATTAAGTGCTTGATTGAGAACACTGCAAAAGACCAAGAAATTGCTAGACTGAATCGAGTAGTTGATGCTCAAAGAGATCAGAACATTATTAACTCGGTAGTACAGGCTTTAGGTAATAAAACTGCATAATTTCTATTAAAGTTGATTAGGGAAAAGGGAGGTACCTGTAGTGGGTATTTCCCTTTTTTCGTTTTAATCTAGTAAGAAATATGGAAGAAGATAATAAACTACAAACCTTTACTCTCCAAATGCAACTACCGGCTCCTAATTTAGAGGTAGCAAAGAGAGTAGCCGATGAAGCACAAAGACTGATAGATATCTATGGATACTATAATTTCTTGAACCTAGTAGAATTTATGAAACAGAATCCCAGTATGGTTCAAATGGGATTAAGTCTAATCAATAAAAAAATAATGCAGTATGGAAGAAATGAAATTTAAATCATTACAAAGAGGAGATTCAGTCTTTACTCTAGAAAGAGACAGAAGATCAATGTACCCAATCTTTGACCGAGCTAAAGTAGTAAAGGTAGGAGAAAGTAAACCCAGAGCTAATGAAAATGGTGATGGCTTTTCTAATCTTATAGAAATTGTTCTTCAAGATTCCATTGGTACAGTAACCGTATATTTACCTTCGGATGGGAATGAGGGTATTTATAACAATGTGTACTACACTCTAATTGGAAGTAATATTGTAAACGAAGTATCATTGCAAAGGTCACAGGCTCTTGGTATTATTAATAATGTAGGTAAATACGAGAACATAATAAAGGAATGCGATAATATCCTTGCCATGTTTGAAAATAAAGAGCCAACCCATAGTAGTCAATTCAATGAAGAATTCGCTTCATTTAGGAAAGATGTAGTATCAGTATTACAATCACAACAGCAAGCCATAAATCTTATGATGGATTCACTGGGCTTGAATAAACCGAAGGAAAATCCAGATGGCAAGTAAGTCAGTAAACATAACTATAAGTACTCCCTTGGGAGACTTACAGATATATACTGACCCAAAAGAACAGGCTAGAGCTGAGAGGTTAATTGCAGAAACTCCTTCTATCATGAGAAATGCCTATGATAGAGCTACTGAGAAATTTGGCAATCAACTTCTCAGACTTGTGAAAAAATGCCTAAGAACAGGTACTCCTCCAAGAGGAACTCATTGGGATCCTCACTCGGCTAATACCATTAAACGCTATGGAGAGCATACCCTTTTGAATTATACGGGTCAGTATTTGAGATCAGTACAAATAGTAAAACAGAAGAATCGAACTTACGTAGGTATACCTACTAATCTTAAGAAAACCAGAAAGGGTAATAGGACTAGTAAAAGAACTTTGAACCAAGTAGCTATCATGTTGGAATATGGTTCTAGAGGTGATAATTTACCTCCAAGACCATTATGGAAACCCGCATTCGAACAAATAGGTGGTAAGAAGGTTCTGAAGGAAATTATAGTAAGAGAACTTCGTAAAGAAATAAGGAAATATAGATAATGGGATTTACAATAAGTAAAAATCAAGGTTCAGGTAGGACTGTTATAACGGTAACACCAGAAGAAAAGAATGCTACGGACAAAGATATAGTTCAGATCTTAACAGTAGAAGCTGTAGATGGGTCAACTAAAGAAGTAAAGCTTATCCACAAGAAAGGGGAAGGCAATTATGAATACACTTTCAGAGTTTCACCCACTGAATTATACTTTGAGCCTACAGGAGAAAGTAAAGAGGTTACTATTGTATCTACTAAACAAATGGTAATCAATGGAAAGAAAGTTGGTGATCCAGTTAATGTAAATTATACTAGGGAAAACTCGGGAGATGTATCTGGCTCTGGTACTACTCTTATCATGAGCTTAAACGATAATACTCATAATGATAAACTTGGCCAAGTAATTTTCATACAGGATGAATCAGGTAAAACTGTAGTTGTAACTTGTAGACAGGGTAAAAAAGAGAACACTGCTGGAGGGGATATTGGTCTTATCCAATTATGGTCTGGTTCTGGAGTTCCTGAAGGTTATGTACTTTGTGATGGAAGTCAAGTAAGTATAGCAGAATACCCAGAATTATATAAAGCTATTGGAGATAAGTATAATACTGCTTCTACTAAAGCTGGTTATATAAGTGTTCCAGACTTAAGAGGTAGATTTGTAGTAGGGTATGATCCAAGAAATTATGAATACGAACGTATTGGTAATACTGGTGGGCAGGCCCTAGTAACTCTTACTTTAGATCAAATACCTCCTCATAGTCATAAGATTACATTTAAAGAAGAAAAATGGGGGGACAACGGAAACAATAGACCATTCCCTAATCATACTAGGCCTGACTCAGGTTATACAGCTTATACTCAGCCAACTGGTGGAGGTAGTGCTCATGAGAATAGGCCACCATATTATGTATTGGCTTATGTAATGAAAATAAGATAGGAGGTAATTATGGTAAATTCACAAGAGATAGTAGAGAGAACCTTCTATATATGCTTATTGAATGTTCTCTTAGAAAAGAAGATGGGACTTAATCCTGAGGATTATTTACCTTTATCACAAGAGAATGAAAAGAGATTCCAAGAAGATAAGGAAGCAATAGATAAGTTCATTTACTTATTTGGTATAGGTAATAACCAGGTAAGAGGTCCTAAAACTTGTCCAAGGATAACTATAGAAAGCACTGCTTATTATCCTGGAGATATTGGAGTAGAGAAATATATCATTGGAGATAAATTAGAGGCAGGCAATTATCAGATGTCAGAGTTCCCGTATGAAACCAAGGATATCACTATCGATATTCATCTGGTAGCAACTACTCAGAATGATATGAGATTACTTCACTCTATTCTTCATGAAGCATTACCCACTAGGGGATATATAAGACCTTACTTCAATGATTTAGAAGAATGGGATAAAGGTAGGATAGCTCCTACTGGGAATCTGTTTATAGAGATTGGTAATTTCTATGACCATCCAGATGAATCCCATGGATTATTGGAAAAGGTATACCAATATGTATGTAAGGATGGTATTATACCAGAAAAACTGGTAAAAATGGGGGATCTAATACCTATAAAAGATATAAGTCTTTTACTAGGACCAGAATACCAAAAGGACGAGGAGATGCTCAATCTCAATATACATGTTTAACTCAAAAATTTACTAAAATGAAAAAGTTAGTGTTTATGCTGATGGCACTCATTTTACCAGTGTCATTGTTTGCTGCAGAAGTAGAACCTTCAACTGGTTCAGAGTTCGTAATCAATCTGGGTACCTTTACGGGTATAGTAACTTTGGTATCATCTTTGGTTACTCAGATACTAAAGGTAATCCCAGCTATCAAAGACAACAAACTTGCTAAGATTGGTATATCTGCCTTAGTAGGTATTCTTGTATGTCTTATAGCTTGGGGATTACAACTTACACCCTTATTAGAAAACTATCCTTTCTACCAGGTATTAATTTATGGATTAGCTGCTGGTTTATCAGGATGTGGTTTCTATGATGTGATTAAGGCTATCGGAGGTTTATTTAAGAATAAAGAAGATTAATTTTCTAATATAATACCAGTAAGGTAACGATACTTACTGGTATTAATTAAATTAATGTATAACCTATAAAACACAAGGATATGTCAAAATCACCAAGAGTTGTTTTTAAATTCGAGAACAACAATGTTCAACAGACTACTCCTCTTTTAGGAGTATCATGTTTCTTGGCTAGAACTGAAAAAGGTCCCTATGATGATCCTTCAGAATTAATCACTTCTTTCTCTCAATTCCAAAGAATATTTGGTAAAGAGATTGTACCTGATGGTTCTGTATCTAACATAGAGAAAGCTTTAGTAGGAGGTTCTAAGCTAAGAATTATTCGTGTATTGGGAGCAGGTGCTAAAAAGGGTACCATTACTAAAGCAGAAAACTCTAGAATATTAGAAGAAGATGAGATTGAATTAGCTTCTGCTATACCTGGAGAAGTTCAAGCTTCTGAAGTAATGAAATTTACTTCTGGAGGTACTAATGTAAGCTTTGGTTTGGTAACTAAAGGGTATGGTGATCCTATTGGTTCTGGAGAAACCTTTAAAGTAGGTTTTTCTAAATCAGTGAATACCATCTTCTATAACATATACGATGCCAATGGTTCCATCCTGGAATCAGGTCCGGTAATTACTTATAAAACTAAGGATGCTCAGAATAAAACTTCTGTAGATTACCTGGCTTTAAGCAACTTTGCTAGTAATTCTGCATACCTGGAACCTAAGATGGTAACCACTACCGATAAGATTAAGTCTTTCGAAAACCTGGTAGCTTGGCTTCAGACTTCAATTGACCAAACTGAGAATCCACTAACTATCCAAGTTGGAGGTAAAGAAGCCACTAGTACTGAGACTATGTTCAATGGTACACTGGGTACTGCTGGTGCTGACCCTACTGCAGATGAATGGATTGCTTCTTTGGATTTGGTAAAGGATTATACAGATGTTTATCAGTTAGCTTGTTCTCATATTCATCAACATCTGAAAACAGATCAAGATGTTTTAAAAGTACATAAGGCTGCTAAAGATATGTGTGCTGAATTGCAAGAATATACCTATTATATCGAAGTACCTAAATATACTACCCATTATTCTGAGGGAACTCAGCCTAGAAATAAGCAGAGCATTATCACTTGGATTAATAATTGTTTGGGTAGTATCGGTAATTCTAAGTATGCGGCCTATTTTGCAGGTGGTATCAAGTACTACAATGAATTCGGATTACTTACTAATTCAGATGTATTGGGTACTATCTTCGGTTTGGGTGATACTTCTGCTTCTAACTATGGACCTTGGAAGTCATTTGCCGGTATGAATCGGGGAGTAATCTATGATGGTCAGGGCCCAGTAAGTCCTAACTATGGTAGTGATTCTCGTTATAATGAACTAAACGAATTGGCTCAGATGTATGCCAACATGATTGTAATCAAAGATACTCCGTCTTCTGGTAAACAAACCATGTTATGGCATTGCTTCTCTTCTCAAGTAAAACAAGATTCAGAAAGATTCCTTTCAATTGTAAGGTTGAATCTGTACTTGAAGAAGACTCTTCGTCCTATATTGAATAAGTATTTGGAAGAGCCCAATATCTGGGGTACTTGGAAAAATATTTATCTTGAGGTAAAACCAATCCTGGATAATCTGGTAGATGAAAATGCTATGTCAGAGTACACATGGATGGGCGACCAGGATGCTGGCTCTTATTCAGAACTCTCTGTAAATAATGAAGCTGATGTCCGTCAGGGTAAGTATAAAGTAATCCTGAAGTATAAGGATATTGTTCCTATGCAAGAAATTACAATTAACATTGTAATCGATGCAGCTTCTAATTCAGTTAACATTTCAGAAAACGAATAACATTAAAATCATAAAACATGGGAGCAAAAGTAAAGAATCCTAGAAAGAAATTCCTATGGAGCATCGCTTTCCCAAAACACCCTATCAATACATATCTATTCCAGACTTGCCAACTTCCGGATATAGAGATTGACCAGGTTGCTCATGGGGATGTAAACAGGGATGTAAAAACTGCCGGTAGAGTTACCGTAGGTAATCTGGTAGTAGAGAAACTTTTAACTACTGCTGGTTCAGATACCTGGCTTCAAGATTGGTTATATTCTTGCCAAGATATGATAGCTGGAGGTGGGTTAGTTCCTAGTGAATATTGGGAAACTGCCATTGTAAATGAACTTGCAGAAGATGGAGTATCTGTCCTAAATACTTGGCTGCTTGAAGAAGTTTGGCCTTGTAAAGTAACTGGCCTTGACTTAGATCGTATGGCTTCAGAAAACACAATAGAAAATATAGAATTTTCTGTCGGTACTTGCGATAAGTATTAACTCTCTTAGTCATTTTCTTACTAGAGTTTTAGGTGGAGGGGTGGGATTCCTAGATAAGGAGTTTCACCCCTTTCTTGTTGATACTTACCGCTACTATGAAATTATGAACTTTTAAAAATTAGATAAAATGGATATGACACTAAGAACCTTAGTATTCACTGCTCCTTCTGGTAGACTTTTTGAAATCAGAGAGCAGAATGGTGAAGATGAAGAAATTATCACCAACCCGGTAGATTCAAAGAATCTTATGAATCTTACCAAGTATATTTCAGCAATAGTAGTTAAAACGAATGCTACTAAGTCAGGTAGATTAACCATAGAGGATGCTCTTAAGTTACCTTTGCTGGATAGATACTGTATCCTATTTAATTCTCGAATCTTCTCTTTGGGAGAGGAAGTAGAATTTACTTATAAATGGGATAACAAGGATTCTGTAACTTACTCTCAGGACTTGAGAGAATTTCTTTTCGATTATGCAGTACTTCCTACAGAACAAGAAATGGAAGAAAAACCCAATGCCATTCCTTACTACCCGGGAAGAAAAGGAGAAGATGGATTTACTCTTATGCAATATACAGAGGAATTGAACTCAGGTAAGGTAATCCAATTTGAATTGATGGATGGAGAAAAAGAGTCTCAGATGGTTCAGCTTTCACCAAGTAAACTTACTCGACACTCTACTCTTCTTCTTCGTAACCTTAAGTTAAAGGTGGATGATAAATTTGAGAAAGTAGAAAACTTCTCTTTATTCTCATCAAGAGATATGGCAGAAATTCATCGGTTGGTAAATACAGTAGACCCAATCTTCCATGGGTATACTCAAATTGAGAATCCGGAAACTGGGCAAACTATTGATTACCCAATCATGGCTGCTCCTGATTTTTTCTACTTGACGGGAGATATAATTTAGAGGAAGATTACATATACATTACTCGGGCTGAGATAGTCTTAGACTATCTCACCTTTTTGTGTCTACCCGTTCGTAAAAGAAAGAAATTCCTACTCATAGCTGAGAATTATTATAAACAAATGAAGAAGAAAATGTCAACATGATAGGAGATACAAAAAGTTTAGTAGAAGTCGGGGTATCAATGGTACTCCGAGATAAGTTTAGCTCTGAAACCGGTAAAATTTCACAATCATTCAACAATATGATGAATGATATGAATGACTGGAACAGGGCTATTCAGATGAGTGCAGGTAATGCTGTACAAAACAGTATGAAATTCCTTGGAGGCATGGCAGAAGCTTATCAGTATTCGGCCAAGGTACAAGATACTATATTCATGGCCTCAAAGATTGCAGGAGCTACAGCTGAGCAACAAACAGAAATGATGCAATTAGCTCAAGCAGTCAATGCCGTTACTCCCTTGACTGCTGCAGATATTGCTTCTGGTCAAAGGTACTTGGCAATGGCAGGTAATACAGTAGAACAGATAAAAGATATGACTGGACCGGCTGCTAAGTTAGCATCTATCCTTGGTCAACCCTTTGGAGGTAAAGGAGGTGTAGCTGACTTGATGACTAATATCATGTCAATGTATGTTATACCTTCTCAACAAGCTACTAAGGTTACAGATGATTTATATACGGCTGTAACTAACGCTAATATGTCTCTTACCGATTTGGCTCAAGCTATTACTTATGCTGGAGCTGACATGGCTAATGCAGGATACGATTTAAGACAGACTGCTGCAGCTATTGGTGTATTGGGAGATATGGGTATTCAGGGTTCATCAGCTGGTACTGCATTAGCAAATATGATCCGTTATTTGCAACTTTCTTTAGCCGACCAGAAAAAGAAAGGATTTAGTGCATTAACTAGTTTAGGTTTAAGTCCACAAGATTTCTTTGATGCTGAAGGTAATCTTATTCGATTAGATAAGGTATATCGTAAGTTTGGAGAAGCTCTTATGAATAAACCCCTTCTGGAAAGAACTAAAGCTTTCTATAATATCTTCGGAGTTCGAGGTACTCGTGATATCTCTAATCAGATTCGAAATATGATGGCTGGTTCTGATAAGATGACTAAGATCTTAGAACAATATGATAAGAACTCGGGCATAGTAGAACAGGTTACTGAGGAAAGATTAAAGACTCCTCAAGGTATCATTGAAGCTTTCAAGTCTAACTTTGAAAACTTAGTAGTGAATATAGGTTCAACTTTAGCCGACGTCTTTAACCCTATATTAACTGTATTTACCAAGATATCTCAATGGGTACAAGGAATAGCTGGTACTATAGGAGGTCAGATAGTAGTTAAAGCATTAGCTTGGGGATCAATTACAGCTTTAGTAGTAAATGGCTATAGGTACCTAGCTGCTACTGGTAGAATGCTTTCTACTTATATGCAACAAACTAATACCCAATCTCAGGCTACGGCAAGTGGAGTTAGTAAGTCTGCCTCTGCAGCTGCAGTATTGGAGGCTAGGTTAATACATATCACTCAGATTATGAGGGAACAATATTACCTTCAAAAGGCAATGGCTTTCGGTTGGACTGCTGGACCTAGGGGAGGTTGGTATGGGCCTAACGGTAAACCTATTAGGAAGTTTGGAATACCTGGACCAGTATTGGGAGGTCTTGGAGGAGGTACTACTAAACCACCTACTCCCCCTGCCGGACCAGCAGTAGCTAGGTTAGGTATGAAAAGACTATTCGGTAGGTTGGCTGGATTCTTGGGAGGTCCTTGGGGAATGGCTATTGGTATAGCATTACCTCTTATAGCAGATTCTTTACCTAGGTTAATAGATTCCTTAAATAAGAATACCGATTCTAATTTATCAAAGGAAACTCTAACTAGTGATGAATATTTAACCGAGAAAATGGCAAGAGCTATCAGGGCAGCTTTACTGAATGATAAACCCAATGGTACTGTTAACATTACTATTGATGGAGCACCAGTTGGTTCTGTAGCTCCAGGTGAAACTTTAGGAGTTAATTATGCTACTCAAATTGGATTAATACCTTAAATTATGGCAAGAATATTAGGAAAACTAGCAGGTAGGGTTGTTAAGAAATATAATAATCTTACCCAAGATACTGCTGGAGTACTTACTGGTCCAATAAATAAACTATGGAGAGCTAAGATACACCTTAACCGATTAACTTCGGGTTTACCTAAGGATACTGCTCCTAGAGGTAAATTGTTTAATCCTAATGGAGCTTTGGGGGAAAGGGAAAGATCTTCCAAGAACCCAGTAATTAACAGCTCTCTTCAAAGTATTAGGAGATTACAACTTCAGCATGGGAATATTAAGATTGACAGAGATGATCCTGCTCAAGGTAGGACCGTAGTAGAAAACAATAAACTTTATGGAGTAAGCCAAGATATAAGAAAACTGAACCAGGTAATCATATATAATACTAATGTTAGCCCATACCAATATATTGTTTTACAGAATAGACCTCTGAGCTTTGATTTTAGAGGAGAAACAACTTGGGCTACCATTAAGTCTATGGGTAGAAATACTCCTATGTATCATTATACTGGTTCAGAAGATATTGTACAATTCAATGTATCTTGGTACTGTGATGACCCAGATAACCCTGCTGAAGTATTAACCAAATGCAGATTATTAGAATCATGGAGTAAATCCAATGCCTATCAAGCAGCTCCTCCAATCTTACAGATTCAGTGGGGAAATTCTGATACTTTTGAAGGTCATTATTATATACTTACTTCTGCCACATATTCTCTTTCTAATTTTAGAAATGCTTCTAGACAACGTATGAGAGGCTCAGTAGATATAAGAAAAGACCTAAATTTGTATCCTGCTACTGCTACTCAAGAATTAATATTCAAACGAGTAAGCTCCTATAGTTTATCTTATGAGGATATTGTTAAAAGTAAAGCTGCAGAAAAGACTGTGGGTATTTTTACAACTGATAAAATCAAGTAACCATGGATATAACTTCTTATTTAGTTGGAGCAAGCCCATACGATAATGGGTTTACTCTGAATTATGGTGATGGAGATTATTCTTTAGAATCCTACCCTTTACTTATACCATCTTCTCCCAATGATTTTCAGCATACCTTGAAAGAGGGGGAAACTCTACAGAACCTCGCTTATAGATATTATGGGGATTCTGGTAAATGGTATGTCATTGCTGAGTATAATAACATAATAAACCCGTTCACTGAATTAAAAGGTGGAATGGTATTAATGATACCGGCTTATGGAAGTTAAAGCAAATAATCCCATATTATATAAAGGCACGGGTACTCCTTACCTAGCCATCTTTGATAATCAAGGTATACCAGTTATGAATCCTCTTACTGGTATACCTTTAGGAGCGTATATAAGTAGCTGGTCATATGTATATGATGAAGAAAAAGAAAACTTAGCTACAATAACTATTGATACTGGTAATCCAGATACTGTAGATGTAGAAGCTTTACAGGAAAATAGAGATATCTTTTTACAGTGGGGATATATTTTTAGTGATGGCACCTTTGTATCAAGCCCAGCTATAAATATCAAAGTAAGAGATTTCGATTGTATATTCGATTCTACAGGTACTCATATAACTATCAAGTGTATCGATGGTACGAATCATCTTAGGTTTATGCCACCTCATAAACCCACTGAGGATACCGATGATAGCATGGTTAAATTCTTGGATTCAGGGTGTGGATTAAATGTTGGAGTAATAATAGAAAGGTTTGAGTAATGGCAAATATAATAAGTAATCAAGCTTATGAAGCTATACAGGTACCCACAGAAGTTACTCCTGAAGTACAGGGTACCATCCTATATGCTAATCAATTTAGCGGTATAGGTCAAGTGGGTATGCCAGACGATTTAGCTGAAGTACTTAATTCTAACTTAGGTACAATAGGTAACAATGTTCTAGTTCAACTAGAAGCTAAGATGGCTGCTTATGGTAATGGGCCTTGGTATGTAGATAGTAGAGATGGAGTAATTTACATACACAATCGTAAGTTTCAACAACCTCCTCATCATACCTATATATTCCAAGCTGAAAACGGAGAGGTATTAAGAGTATCTTTTACTACTCAAAGATCTACTAAGCAGGAGATGATGCAGGTGGGTAATACTATAAAACCCGAGGATAAGCAAATGCAAATCCAGGTAAGTTACATAGATGATCAGATTCTACATGACCCACTACAGTTGGCCGCCCTATCTACAGTAGATGTACAAAGTCCAGGATTGTTTCATAGATCCCCAGAAGTTTTAAAACCCAATGTTGATAGTAAGGTAGAGAAATGGAAAGATGATAGATGGAAATCCTTAGATGAAGAATTGGCTTCTAAAAAACAAGCTCAAAGACTAAAGACTGAATCTGCTAAGAAAGAATACGATGCTAAGGGTACTGGTTATTTAGATGCAGGTGGTGGATTAGAGTCTATGTCCGATACAGAATTAAGGGATGCTACTTCTCAAATGCTAGAGGAAGCTTATACTAAAGGAGAACTAACTAATATAAAATCTTCTATTGATGCACTAGTAGCAGGGGGAATGGATCTTACTTCTGCAATGAAACAAGTATACCAGGGTTTAAATTTCGTATTCAAAAATAAATACACTGAGGTATGGACTGAAGTTTGGGAAGACCCTCGTTCATATTCCTCTGGAGAATTAAAGTCTTCTAGTCGTGTGAACAGTATGACTGAACTGAATGCCGAGAAAAGGAAAACTCAGGAGGGATTAGCTAAAATGCAAGAAGACCCCAATATCATTGTCTACCCTTTAACTCTTCATGAAGAATCATATTATCCTCAAACTTATAACCCAGTCCAAGCTGGTAGAGGTCCTGGAGATAATCATGGATATTATCGAAGCAGAGTAAAGGTATTCAAAAAAGTAAAACCGCTTTTGAAAGTACCTGCTTGGAAAACTCTTACTAACTTATATGATAGAACTGGAGGAGTAGGTAATAGAGAAAGAGCAATGAGGATAAATGCTAATGGAGGTTTAAAGATAACCGAGAAAAAACTAATCTGTCAAATGCAAGTAGTAGGGAGACCTTCATTAAAAACCTCAATGGTACTTCAACTTTTGAACGTGGGTAAAAGGTGGTCAGGATATTGGTATATAAAGAAATGTACCCATAGGATGGATGCTGGTACTGGCTATATTACTGACTTAGAATTAGTTAGGAATAATGGAACCGCTGGCTTTCAAGTTGCTGCTGGTAATATTAATACCCAAGATGTGGTATCTAATAATGCCAGAAGTCAAGGAACTACTGATGTAGGTAAAAATAAAGCTGGAGATGCTCATTCTTCTGATTTTACCATAAATGCTACTAAGGCAGAATATGAAGCCTTCAAAGCCTTGGATGGTAATACCGAAGAACAAAGAAAGTTTGTTCAAGATATGGTTATCTATAGGGAACAGAATGCTAATACTCCTACCAAAGGTAATGATGGCATCATAGAAGTAGAAAGAACTGTATACCAATCTACAGGTAAAGATGGAGAAGATGTAGTTACCATTACTAATGTTAAACGTAAAAAGGTAGAAGCTACTAAGGATGTATATCGAAAGTATAATTTCAATATAGATTACATTATTAAACAGATGAACCAAGACTTTTCTAAAACTGAATAATATGGCTTATGAATCAGCAAAAACAATAACTGAACAAGGATTAGAATCCTTGGGAAGATACTATTCAGTGTACAGGGCTATGGTAGTTAATAACACAGACCCCGATCATATGAATCGTATAAAAGTGGCTATACCTGAAGTAATGGGAGGAATAGTACTCTGGGCTTATTCAAAGGGTCAACATGGATCTACTGGGTCTGGTTTTAAAATGATGGCTCCTAAGAATGGTGATATAGTATATATTACCTTTGAGTATGGTGATCCCAGTAAACCTCTATGGGAATATCATGGTTGGGCTCAAAACCAAATACCTGATATCCTGGATGATCCCGATACTATGGGTATAGTTACACCTAATGGGAATAGAATCTGGTTAAATGATAAAGATGGGTCACTTAAGATGTACCTATATGGGTCTGCTACTATCTATGCTGAAGGCCCAGTAAGTATAAATTCTAAAGCTCAAGCCTATGTGAATGCCTCAAAGGTTATAGTGAACCAAGGTAATAATGATGGTATAATCAATATCAATGAATTAACCCAGAAACTAAACCAATTAGTTTCAGAGATAGAATCATTAAAAACTCAATATAATTCTCATACCCACTCTGGTATTCAATCGGGACCCGCAGTTAGTGGACCTGTTATTACTCCAGTCACGAAACCATTTTCTACTTTTAATAAAACAGATTATGAGGATTCTAAATTTGTACACTAATGGCAAATAACTTATACACTAATATTATCGGTATTGGTCCTTTGTTTCCAATACGGATTACTGAGAATGAAAAGGGAGAGAAAGGTTGGTATCCAGTAAATGGAGATATTGAACTTGTTCATAATAACCTATCTGCTCTCCTTTGGTATGATATAGGTCAAAGATTCAGGCAAGAAGATTTTGGTACTAGGCTATGGGAATGTATAGAAGAACCCAATACCCAGGCTTTAGCTTTCTTGGTAAAAGACTTCTTAAAGAAAGCTATCTCTACCTATGAAACTAGGATTACTTTTAAAAGCCTGAATATGAGGTTAGAGGGTACCAAGCTTTTCATCGAAATGAATTATGTAATTAATCAAACTGGTAGCCAACAGGTATTGGGTATTAGTTATGATAGGTCTGAAAATATTTTAAAACCTTACTAATATGATAACGAATAAATGGCTAAACCCTTATCAGAGATCCTTTCAACAGATTAAAGCTAAGCTGATCGAATCCCTTACTACTATCAAGGATAGGAATGGTCAGACTCTTATCACGGATTATTCCGAGGGTAATATTCTGATAATTATCCTGTCTTTGTTTGCAGCTATTGCTGAAGTACTTCATTATTACATTGATAACGTGGGTAGGGAATCTTTCTTATCCACGGCTCGGCGTTATGATAGTGTAGTAAAGCATGGCTTATTGGTAGACTATCATCCGAGAGGAGCAGTAGCTGCTTCAGTAGATGTAATCCTAACTCGTGATCTTACAGGTAGTAATATTGCTTCTAGGTTAACTATCCCAAAAGAAACCCTCTTTACAGATGTTAACGGTAACTCCTGGCTTTCTGCTAGAGATGTAACTTGGTATGCTAATGTTACTACTTGTAAAATACCCCTGATTCAACATGAGAAATATAATCAGTCTGGGTTGTCAGGATTAGTAATACCTTCCGAAGGTAGACCAGAAATCACAATAGGTAAATTACCTGATGGTAAATACTATGAGCATGGTACAATGCAATTATCCATCGATGGAACTACTTGGACTTTAGTAGATACCTTTGCTTATTCTAAACCTTCAGATAAACATTTTATGGTAACTGTCAATGCTAGCCAAGTTGCCGTAATAGTATTTGGAGATGGTACCTTTGGTTCTATACCTTCTGCAGGTCAAAAGGTAACATCAGCAAGCTTCTATATCACCACGGGTATTCAAGGTAATGTACCAGCTGGTTCTATTGTACAAACTCCAGCCATAGTAAAAGCTTCTATATCTGAGGCTACCACTAGTAATCAATATGCTGCAGGAGGAGGTTCTAGTTATGAGAACTTTGGTATGTTAAAAGAACACATACCTTTGAGTGTTAAAACTCTTGGAGTAGCTGTAAGCAAACAGGACTTCGTAGATTTGGCAATGTTAGTTGATGGAGTGAATAAAGCTGCAGTAGATTATGAATGTGGCAGAAAGCTTACTGTATATATCAGTGCTGATAATGGAGGAGTAGCTGATTCGGCTATGATAAATAAAGTTTATACCCAACTATCACAGAGAGCTCCTTTAACTACTTGGCTTCAAGTTAAATCTGCAGGATTAGTAGATATAACACTAGAGATAGAGGTAACTGGTAAGAAATCTTATAAGACCAACGAAATCCAAGCTCAAGTTCTGAATGCCCTATACAATGCCTATTCTATTGAGAACTCAGAGATTGGGGGCAAAGTAAGGATCTCAGATATCTATGCCCTGATAGATAATCTATCTACAGTAGATTACTTACACATAAAGAAGTTCTATATCAAACCCTGGCCTGTTACAATATATGGTAATAAAGAATTACTTCTTGGTCAGTTTAAATTAGAGAAAGCTAATGGGTCCATGACCTATTTTATAAACTTTACTGGAAGCAATTCATACACTGTAAAAGCTTCAAGTGGAGGATTCCAAACTACTGGCTCTGTAGGTAGTACTATAAACATCACTGATAAAAATAATGGTATCACTTTCTCTTTGGACATACAAGCAAATGGCTATCAACAGGGATATCGTTATTCTATTACTATCTCAGAACCTAATATGGATTATGAAGATCCTGGATATAACTTACCTGTATTCCAGAAATCTTCTCAATTAACTTTAACTGTTCACGAAACTGTTTAATATGATAGACCTTAAGAAACTTATAGATTTCCTACCTTTTGAATATAAAGACCAAGACACTTATAAGGTAGATGGAAAGGGTATCTTAGAAAGGTTCCTAGAAATTTGTGGAAGTTATTTTCAAGATAATATATCCGCAGATATTGAGAGTTTACTAGGAATAACTGACTTTGATACCTGCCCAGAGATTTATTTGAATTACCTTTGGGAAAGCTTTGGGCAATTACCTTTTGCAAGGTGGAATAATATTGATGAAGGGGCTTTTAAAACTTATTATAATGGTCTGTTAAGTGAAGCTGAATTAAATAGCCTTAAGTCTAAATGGATTTTACCTAAGAAAGGGGCTTTAGCTTTAACTACTAAACAGATAAGAGATTTACTCAAGTATTCTATATCTCTGATAAAGATACGAGGTACTTCTCAGTTCTTTGAAATATTATTCCGAATGTATGGGTTAAACTGTACCATTGATGACCCCGCTAAATCAGGTTATGATGGTTGGTTAAAAACACATCCTTACTTTGACCAAGATCAGTATTATGATAAATCTAACTTTGATAACATTTACGGTTGTAGTCAATGTATCAATGTAACCTTCCATATAACTGGACATGGCTATTCAAATAACTCGGGAGAATTTATAGAGTTCAGAAAAGCTATAGAAAATATAATCGATAGATTTAAGCCTTATCATGTAGGAGCTACTATTGATTATGGTTTTAATATAAATGATAATTATCTGATAACAGCCGATTTTGTAGACCCAAATATAAACACTATTCAGCCTGGGTATATAACCTCTGTACCTATTAAGGTTACAGTCTCTAGTAATTATCAAAATGCCGACTTAAGGTATCAGGTATCTGGAGATGGTAATACTTGGGGTTACAAGAAATATGAAAATGGCACTATTTTTAATGCCACTATAGGTAATCAGACTTATTATTTTAGAAGTGTGGGAGACCCGACTAAAGTTACCCAAGTTCATGTAAAATTAAAGGAAGTAGTCAAATCCTATAATATATCGGTTAATCCAACTACACTGCATATTACACCAACTAATAAGGAGGTATCGGCTACAGTTACAGCTACTCTTTATCAAGAAGGTAAACAGACTCCAGTTAATATACAATTGGTTGGGGAAACTGAAGTTAAGCCTTCTGGTTCAACTTATAAATTTAAAGAGCCAGGTACTTATGAATTCCAGATTGTAGAATACCCAGTAAAAAGAGTTTCACTGGTTGTTACTAGAGAACCCAATAAATACAAGGTTAAATGTACTCCAGAAGAATTCAAGCTATCAAGTAATGTAACTAGTTTAGCTAAAACCATACTAACTATAGAAGATGATTATGATGAGGAAGGTTTGGAATGTTACTTGATTGGTAAAGATGATACTAGGTATAAATCTGGGGATACTTTCCAAACATTTGGTACTGGAGTTTATAAGTTTGCTTGTACTAAGGATAATTTAGAGAACTTTGATGGTATAGGAATATTTACCGTATATACCAGTATCTCTAAATTCACTTATCATTTATCTAAAGAATATCAAACTTTATCTTTAGAGATGGGAAGTGGATCTGTAAATCAAGAACTTTACTTATCAGTAACTCCCTCTGATGATCCCGATAATCTTATAGATTATGGAGTTAGTATTTATTGTGATAATACTAAGTTAACCGATATTACCTTGAATAAATCTGGTAATGGTAAAGCTAGTGCTACTTATTCATGCAATAAACCGGGAAGTTATAAAGCTGTATGTAAGGGAGATCCTTCAGTTTATACTACTTGGTCAGTATATAGTTATACCAAACCAGAAGATCCCTATATTTATATCGAAGCAGTAAATCCTTCAGATCCTAATTGGATATCTCCAAAGGATTGGGCTAATACTCCAAATAACCAGAAGGTAAATGTATCATATCAACTTGCTGAAGGTAAGTCGGTTACTATCCGAGTAATGCCTTTCGAAATAGAGGAATATGATTCAGTATTACTTATGGAAACCGGAGCAGAGTATAAATTCGAAGAAGTTATTACTTTAGATAAAGCGGGTACCTATACCTTTGTTGGTAAGGGTAATAAAGACAAGAAGGCTACATTAGTAATCAAAGACTATAATCTTGAAGTTAAGATAAGTTGTAGTCCTGAAAGAGCTACTCTAAGTGGGCAAGGAGAAGGAGAAGTATATACCACTGTGGTATGTTCTTCTAATCATAAGGATTTTATAACTGATGTAAGATTAGTGGGTCAAGCTGATTCACATCCAGTACCTTATGAATTTAGAACTTCTAATCCTGGTACTTATATATTTGAAGCTGTTAACAAAACCGATGTAAGGTGTACATTTGAAGTTACTTTAGCTTTTGATGTACAACCAAATGAATTGGTTTGGAACTCTGATGATATTAGCAGTAAAACTTTCGAAATAGATATACCCGAAAATACAGCATGGAGAATAACCCCGAAACCTCAGGAATAAATCAATATTACGACATGTATACTGAAACATCCACTACATCTATAGTATCTAAAGGATTTACGGTAGCTTTTGCTACAGAGTGTCTTCAATTGTTATATGATCTTCGATGGATGATCCTATTAGCATTCATATTGATAATTGCCGACTTCTGGTTTGGAATGAATGCTAGTAAGTTAAAGGGCATACCCATTAGAAAATCCAGAGCTGGAAGAAGAACTTTTAATAAGATAATAGATTATATATGTTACTTATTAATGGGAGCAGTTCTTGGTAAGGCTATTGGAGAACCCTATGGGTTAGACCCATTAGTAGTATCTATAACCGTATTGGTAGTATGTTATGGATTCGAAGTGGATTCTATTTATGGTCATATATGTACATTACACGGAGTAGAAAAGAGATACAGTATCTGGAAGATACTTTGGTCTATAGTAACCTTGAAGTTCAATAACTTATCTGAAGCTTTCAAGGATATGTCAGAACAATCTAGGAATTATAAACAATCTAAAAACAATAGTAACAATGAAAACGTACTTTAAATATGAGGGTTTGATTAAATCTAAGGAGGCAGCAGAAGCAATTGCTGCCCCTGTTGCTCTTGGCCCATTCTGTGGATTCGGCTCAGTTAAAGTATCTGGTAATAGACTATCAGTTCAAGCTAAAGCAGAAGATGGTAAGGTATTTAAAAATGACGTGGCAGATAGGATTACTGCCAGATACATGGTAAAGAATTCTGAAGATGGAGAATCACCTCAAATAAACTTCGGATGTATTTCTAGGGATGGTTATATATTCATCTCTGATGATGAAGAGATAGTAGTAGATAATATCCAAGGTGCTCAAGGGGCTAATTCAGATATCTTCTTATTCGCAGTTCATCAAGAAGTATCAGAACCAATTGAAAACCCTATTACTTTCGTAGCATATTGGTCTTCATCTTATGAAAGCTTATATACTCTGTATAAACAATCACAGAATCCTTACTATCCCTTAGCAGAAGACAAAATCTCTTGGGATATAGTAAAGAATAATCCTGCTTCACATGAGAAATTAAATTATACCTATCTTAATTCTCAGGTAGAGGGTGCTTGTGAACCCTACAGAAATAGTAAGAATACCATGGTACTGATTGGAGTATATGGTTCTGGTACTGATGCTAATACGAAGGAGTCAGAAAACTATGCAATCATCCCTTATGGAGGTTGTTTCCCTCAACCACTACCCTTTAACTCAGCCTACAATGGGATCATGACCCATTCTATTCAAAGAGTAGAACATGTACTGGAAGGATTCGGAGGAGGTAAAGATGACCAGACTAATGGTATAACTAATCTACAAGAATATCTTACTAATCTGAAGAAGGAGCTTATAGAAATGATTAAAAACTCGGCTTCTTCAGTTCCCACTGGATTAATCGCTATGTTTTCAGGTACTACTCCTCCAGATGGTTGGGCATTCTGTGATGGTATGTCTGGTAGACCTAATCTATTGGGTAGATTTGTAGTAGGGTATGATCCAAGTAATCAGGATTATAATACCATTGGTAACATGGGAGGAGAAGCCCTAGTAACTCTTACTTTAGATCAAATACCTCCTCATAGTCATAAGATTACATTTAAAGAAGAAAAATGGGGGGACAACGGAAACAATAGACCATTCCCTAATCATACTAGGCCTGACTCAGGTTATACAGCAGATACTCAAGTAACCGGAGGAGGTAGTCCTCATGAGAATAGACCTCCTTATTTCGTACTAGCTTATATCATTAAACTATAAACCTATATAAACTTTTAAAATTATTAGGGCTTTTATATTTAAAGAACAGCTAATCGCTTTCGTCCAACACACAAGTGGAATTCTTATTGGGAAATAAGTTACACTGGAAAGGGAACCTCATGCACTGGGTTCCCTTTTTTTATGTTAGTAATGTAAGTCTTCTTTAGCTTTCTCTTCCCAATATCTTATATCTTCTTTAAGTTCTGAGATATATCTTACCGAAGATTTAGTTCTAGGCATATCAAAAAACTCTACTAATAAAATGTTAGTGATACGAGAACCATCCTTGATTCTCTCTTTAATATAGGGAGGAGGACTAAGCAATATCTCGAAGATCAAATAAGCATCGGGAGATAGGTTCTTCTTCATATATTTATATAACATATCAAGCATTTCTCCTTTAGCTTTCTCTTCTTCTGTATCATCTTCTAGTTCTTTATCATTATCGAATAAATCTTCTAATTGGTAAAGATTCTGATGATATTCTGCTCCCTCTCCATAAGCAGTTCTTAATAAATGATTCTTAAAGGTACTGAGAGAAGCTAGTATCCTTGCTTTTAAATGTTCTTCTTCACAAGTACCGTAATATTTATTAAAGACAAATAACATCTTATCCCAGAAATAAGAACTTATGATATCTGGTGTAACATTAAACCTCCTATTATCAATTTGCTTAGTAAGACGTCTGATAACTGGTTTACAGATTTTATACATCCTATCAAAAGTTTCTTTATCATAATTTTCTTGCATAGGTTTCAACCTATGTATCTCTGATCCGTTGTTGCCATTTTCCTTTATCTTCATAAGTCTATGTTTAAAATGATATGCAAATATAAGTATAATAAATCAAATATAAAATAATATATTAATAAAGTTCACCTAGAAGCTGAGGATTAGTGAGTACTAGGATGAGAGTCTATATGTACAACTCTAACCGAGACTATAGAAATCTATATGATTATACTTAATTATATTGCAATATGAAAAAAGATAATACCAAGTTTGAATTTGACACCAGCTTTCAATTAGAAATCCTAAGGTATCTCTTAAAGGATAAAGAGGGAGGCTTAATAATCAAAAAGATTAAACCAAGTTACCTAGTTCTGATTGAGCATTCTTTAATTGCCGAGGGCATATTTAAGTTCTTCAAAAAGAAAAACAAGATGCCTTCTAAGAATATCCTTAAAGAGGTTATAAAAGAATTACTTGAATCTAAAAATTACGTTGACCTGGTTACTAAGGATGATATACCCAATATCCATAAAATAATCGATGACCTATATTCAAATCCCTTGAATGATTCCGAATACATTCGAGAAAAGATATATCAATTCTCTACCTATGTAGAGATGAAGAACTTGAATGATTCTTTTGATTTGGATAACTTCGAACAATACGAAACCTATTCAAGGAAAATAGAAAAGATACTTCAAAACTCAAAACCTAAGAAAGATGATGAACCTATCTTTATGATAAGGGATATTACAGAAAGACAATTCAAACGTCAAGCAGAACCATCTGTAATACCTTGTCCATTTAGACAACTTAATGATATTACCAATGCTGGAGGTTACCCAGAACATTCAGTAAATGTTATTCTCGATAAACCCAAAGCTAAGAAAACTTTCTTCATGGTAAACTTGGCAAGAGGGTATTTAAGAATGAAGAAATCAGTTTTATACGTAGATACCGAAAATGGTAAAGAACAAATTATGGACCGATTCATTCAATCCTCTATCAATAAAACTAAGAAGGAATTATACTCGGGTGAATATGATAAACTCGAAGCTAAACATCTTCGTAAACTTGCAAGATTTGGAGTTGAACTAGTAGTTGAAAGAGTTCCTGCAATGATTACAGATTGTAATTATATAAGGGAACTTATAATTAAGCTAAGAAATCAGGGTATCAATATTAAAGTACTGATGGTGGATTATGCAGGAAAGCTTGCTTCAATTGCCAGAGATAAAGAGGATTTCGACCGTATATCGAATGTATATATCGATATTCAGAATCTAGCAGAAGAGATGGACTTAGATATCGTATGGACCGCTCATCATATTACCAGAGAGGGTAAGAAACATAGAACTACTAGATATGATGAGAATGATATATCTGGTTCTATTGCAATTGTTCGTAATGCCCATACAATAGTTGGTCTTAACTCTACTGAACAAGAAGAAAAAGATGATATACTTCGTTGTGAATTAGTAGTACAAAGAGATGGTTTACCTAGTGGTAGAGCATTATTCAAATGCGATGTTGAAAGACAAAGATGTGTAGAGTTTACTAAAGAACAACGTAAACAGTACGATGAATTATACTCTGATACTCTAGATAAAATAATGAAAGGGCAAAAGAGAAATCCTGATGCTAACGAAGAAAAGTATAATAAGAAACAAGGAGATATATAAACCTAAAACATTAAGATTATGATTAAGAGATTAGAAGGAATTCAAAAAGGTCAGAAGGTTTACTTAGTACCTTCAGATTCAAGATGTACTCCACAATATGCCGAAGTATATTCAGTGGGTCCCAAGTATATAAAACTTACTGGAGTTAATATAAGTTTAAGGGAATTCTTCTCTGAAGATGGAAGATCTGCTAAATGGGGAGGATGGGAACTTTTCCTTTCAAAGGAATCATATGAAGAACATAAAGAGTTACTTTCACTTAGGTCACAGGTAGTTACTTTATTTGAGCAAATGATACTGAAATGCGAAGACCTAGATAAATTACGTAGGCTAAAGAAAAGATATGCCCAATATGATGACCCATTACCATTTTAACCATGAGTAAAATCACTAATGAATTTAAAACCAAGCTCTACAATTATTTTATTAAGAGCTTGGGCGCTTACAAATATAAACACGGTTGGATGAAATTACCAGTATGCCCATTCTGTCATAGGGAACATAAGATGGGAATTAATCTTTCTATGTACCGTACCAATTGTTTTAGATGCAATTATCATATGAATCCTGCTCAACTAGTAATGGATGTTGAAGGATTTGATACTTATGCCGAACTTTTAAAATTTCTAGATAATGGAAACTTTACAGACAAAGCTTTCTCAGAAGAGAAGATTGAATTATCCGATACTAAGCCCGTTTACCTTCCAGATGGGTTTAAACTCATTAATCAAGGAACATCACAAGTTGCAAGAAGCATTAGAAGTTACATGTCGAGCCGTGGGTTCACTATCGAAGAATTATCAAAACACGGTATCGGATATGTTGCCACTGAGGGACCTTTTTTTGGGCACCTTATCATACCCTATTATTATAAGGGCACGCTCAGGTATTACAATGCGAGAAATGTTATTGGACAGGGCCCAAGATACAATAATCCAAATAAAGATATTACAGGACTTGGAAAGGAATTTATTATCTTCAATCAAGATGCCCTCGACATGTATAGCTCGGTATTTATCTGTGAGGGAGCAATCAATGCACTTACTATGGGAGACAGGGCTATTGCCACCATGGGCAAGGCAATCAGTGCTTACCAAGTTAATCAACTTATCAAATCTCCAGTTAATAGATTTATATTACTTCTGGACCCTGATGCCATCAAATATTCAATCAACTTGGCTTTCAAATTGGTCGCTTATAAAAAGGTCAAAGTTATACAATTGCCTGAAAATAAAGATTGTAACGATCTAGGTCGTAAAGAAGTACTTAAGTTAATATATAATACTCGGTACCAATCTTATCAAGATTTATTGAAACTCAGAAACTCCTTGGATTGAGGATTTCCTATTATAATATATATAACTTAAAATAAGAAAGTATGAAACAATTATTAGAAGCTATAAGAGCCAAATATTTATGCCTTCATGATTGGGAGGTGGTAAGTAAAACTGAATATACTGATTGTTGGAAAATCCTATTAAAATGTAAGAAGTGCGGTAAACTTAGAAAGAAAATAGTATGAGAGACCCCTCTATTCATATAACTAAGCATCAATTCGAAAAAATCCTATCTCAGTTAGAGGTATATAATTTTCCGATTGATGCTTTCTTTGTTATTGCCCGTAAGGAAGCAATAAATACTAGAGTTGTAGTTGTTACAAACAATAAGACAACTAAGAAAGTTTCTAACATTTTACTAGCATCTAAGGGAGATGCTGCTTTAGTTGCTGATATTATATATGCAACTCGTATAAAACTAAAGCATAGAGGAGTTAGAAAAATAAGAGAAACAGAACCAAGAAATTGGGCGGTATGTAAAAAGATAGCTGAGCTCTGTAATCAATTCTGTGAAGATTTTCAATTGGATACCCGGGAAGGTTTTATCAAATACATCGAACTTGGTATCAAGAAAATGGATGGTAATTACAATAATCTTTTAAACAGGTTATCGGTTATGTCAGAAAAGATATCAGATTTATATTCTGCTACTTTGGAAATGGAAGAGGATTCTGGTAATGCTAAAGCTATACATGATTACTTTATAAAGAGAGTAGCTGATGTTACTGGCATATATGAATCATTCGTTAATCAGCCAGATAAATATATACACTTTGTAAGGTTAGATAAATTTCTATCAGAGAAAGGGTGGGACCCAATTCAATTCATAGATGCTCAATTTGAATCCCTTGCTTGGTGTAATGGTTTACCTGAACCAAGTCAGATGTATAATGACAAGGCTATCGAAAGGTATAATAAATACCTATTTAAACATAAGAATCATTCACAATCAGAGGAACCTAAAGTAGAGGGAAGCCTCTGGTCAAAAATTAATAAATTATGAAAGCTTTTAAAAATCGTTTAGAGGAGATGGCAGAAGCCACTGTAAATGCTTTGGATTATTCCGATAGCAAAGTAGAATACCCCGATATTTCTATAGTTCAGAAATGGCCTAAGGAAATAATCTTGCCCTTGTATGATTTATATAAAAATACTCGGTATTCAGAATTAACCTCAATCCTTATGTATACTCAGCATCAGGCTAGATTTGGAGAAATAGGGGAATTGATGCTGGGTATCGGATTAGTAGAAATGGTACATTATGATAAACTGGGAGACTTCTTATTAAAGGCTTCCGATGTAATGGATACGGATATACCAGGAAATAATCAGTTAACTGTACATCCACTAATAGATCTTGGTACCTCAGCAGAATCTGCTCTAAGATTATCATTACAAGCAGAAAAAGAAACTCTAGAAGAATATTATAAAGTATTCGATTCTCTGAATAAAAAAGAAGAATATATAAAGAGAAGTGATTATATTCCAGTTACCTATCTTATCCAGAAATTCATTGCTGATGAAGAATATCACATTTCTCTTTTAAAGAAAGCTCTGAAAGAATACGAGGATTCCGATGACGAACCTAAGAAATGTAAAAATCAGTAATAGTAATCATATGAAAATCATAATTCGTAATTGTAACGTTGCAGAATTAGATATACCTCTAAAATATGCAATTAAGTTATATAACGAATTTGCTATCAGACACCCCAATGCCTTTTACCTCCGTACTAGGCAACGGGGTATGCAAAACTGGGATGGCAAAATAAAGTATATAACCAAGACTGGTCAATTTAAGATAGGCTTACTTCCTTCAGTATATAAAAAATGTATTGAACTTGGAATTAAGCCTATCATAGTAGATATGAGACAACCTTTACCTAAAGTCAGTAAAGTTGTAACTCAGATAGGTAAGTATAAATTAAGACCCGAACAAGAGAAAGCTGTTAAGGCAATCTTATCTAATAAACTAGGTGAAACACCTTTTCAGATTGGGGTATTAGATTATACAGTAAATGCAGGTAAAACTCTGATTATGTCTGCCTTATATTTATCATATAAGAAGCAATTAAAGACTTTGCTTATAACTAATGACTCCGATTGGTTAAATCAAGCTAGAGATGAATTTAAGCAATATCTACCGGGAGAAGATATTACCTTTGTTCAGGGTAAAGTTTTAAACTGGAGTAATTTTACTATTGGTATGGTTCAATCTATTTCTCGGAATATGAAATATTATCAGAATGAACTTGCTAAGATTGATATGGTATTAATCGATGAAGCTGACCAAGGAGGTAGTAAGCAATATCAGAATGTGATCACTAGGTTATTTAATACCCGAGTTAGAATCGGATTATCTGGTACCATTTATATGAGTAAGCTTGCCAAGGATAAAGTTAAGAATATGAATTTACGTTGTTTCTTTGGCGATGTAATAGCAGAGTTTAAACTTAAGGACTCGATTAAGAAAGGATATTCAACAAAGACAATTGTAAAAACAGTAGAAGGTAAACCTTGGTTTGGTAATTGGGAATCAGATTGTATGTCCTATAATGAAATATATGATGATTCCATTACCCATAATAAGATTGCCTGGAATATGGCCTTAGATAGGTTGAAATGGAACCTTAATCAAGGTAGATATCCTGCTCTCGTAGTATGTAAGCATATTGCACACTGTGAAAATCTATGCAAATTCTTTAAAAAGAAGCTAGATAATAAATATAATATTGCCTGTGTTCATGTTAATACTCCTACTAAATTAAGACAACAGATAATGAAGGATTTTAGGGAGGGTAAAATAGATATCCTTGTATCAACTACAATTATTGCTCGAGGTAAAAACTTTCCTAAGCTCAGATATCTGTTGAATACTGCCAGTATGGATTCTCAAGAAAAATCAATTCAGTTCTTAGGACGATTGGTAAGAAAGGATGAATCCAAATCCAAAGTTTACCTAGATGATTTACATTATCCTGGGAATTATTTAAGTAGGCATGGGAATCATAGAAGAAAGTATTATCAAGATCAAGGACTTAAAGTTATCCGGTTAAGTAAGCTCTGGGATAAGTACCCTAGACATAAGCCTTTTCAAGGATAATAATTTCTGACTATGAGTATATACTTTTTCTCCGTAGGAGGAAAGGTATATTACATGTTACGTTAAGAGGCATTAACCATTAATAATCATAAACAATGAAGATTCTACAAAAAATCAAATCATTATTCAATTGTTCTGTAATACCTCCAGAACATATATTCAATGGCATAGGAATAGAATATATAACTCCTATCAAAAAATCCAGGGATAAGCCTGATGAAGTTCGATATTATTTTATGATTCATTTTCAATCTGGGTTAGTAATCAAAGTTCAGATATATACTTCTGAAATAGAAGTACCACCCATTCTTCTGTCTATCAGGGAACTATTTATAAATGGTATAGGACATTCATATATTACTCTGTATCAAGATGAGATGATGGATGTTCAAATCATAAGATATTATTATCATAAAGAATTTTAAATTGGGAATTATGGCAAAGAAGAAACAAACTTTACCTGATATCAAGAATCAGGATCCCTTAGAACCTATTAATATTGCAGAACTGGGTTCTAATTCAGACCCTTGTTTTGGTATTGGTTATGACTTATCAACTAAAGAATGTAAACTATGCGGAGACTCAGAATTATGTGCATTCAAGATGTCACAGAATATGAATATCACAAGGAAAGAGCTAGAACAGAAGAATCAATACAAGGATTTGGATGTATTAGAAGACACGGTTGGAATCAAGAAATACATCCGAGGCTTGATTCGGAAAGGGAAAGAAAGAAAAGAAGTTATTACCAAAACCGTTGAGAAATTCGAAGTACCAAGAAAACGTATTAGAGAACTTTATAAAGAATGCAAAAAATAGAAATGATATGGACTATGTTCAAGGTATACCTTAACAACCCAAATTACTATATGAAACAAGAGGATATACTTGCTAATGTATGTGGCAATGGAAGCAGGGATGTAAGAAAGATAATGAACTCTCTTGGTATTCACAAGGGAGATCCCTCAAAATTAACTTATGGCCAACTTTTAAAACAATGCAATATAATATGAACAGATTAAGATTTATCAAAGTAAGAGACGTAAAATCTCCATCAAGAGGAAACGAAGGAGATGCAGGTTTAGATTTCTATATTCCTGAAGACTTAACTCTACAGGATTTAGTAAAAGCTAATCCACAGTTAATATTCCATTGTGAAATACCTGAACCTGGTAAAGTAACACTTGAATATAATTCAAATAACCAGGTACAAGTAATTTACATTTCTCCATTTACCAGAATACTTATCCCATCGGGTATCAAAGGTTTATTAGAACCAAGGTCTTCTATGCTGATGGCAGCAAACAAATCTGGTATATCAACTAAGAAAGGGCTTATCTATACTGCCGAGATAGTAGATTCTCCCTATACTGGAGAGATTCATATCGGTATATATAATACTTCTCATGAGTTTCAAATAATAGAAGCTGGAACCAAGTTAGTACAGTTTATTCATGTACCCATTTATCTTACAGAACCCGAAGAAGTAACTCATGAAGAATTCTACAATGATGCTCAGTATTGGGGAACAAGAGGTAACAATGGATTCGGATCAACCAATTAATAATCATAATATATGGCAACTTTAGATGAACTAGCGAATAGAATATCGGTATTAGAGAATCGATACTCAACTTTAAACAGGGTAGTGAACGGGCATACTACTGAGATACATAATCTTGATACTAGATTAGATACTGCAGAATCTAAACTAAATAATCATGAGGAACGTATTAAAACTCTAGAAGTTAAAGTAGAAGATCACGAAAGGAGACTTCAACTGATAGAGAACTCTCATATAAAGTATACCGTATCAAGAAAGGTAAAATATCCCAAGAAAGCAGATCAGGGATTCTATCTGTATCTTCCTGAAGACCTTACGATTGATATTCTCATGGAATACAATAACGGAGTAATCAAACAGAAATGGAACTGGTTGAATAGAATCTTCAATCCTCAGGGATTCGGTAAAGTATCTTTCGACTTAGATAGAAACAGTGAGGGTCATATTAAAACCATCGTTCTTGGTCAGAACACAAGGTTATTAATACCAACTGGTATTCATATTGAAGAATTCACTCCAGTTAAATCCGTACTGAAAGCTGCAAATGAAGAAACTAATTCTATCAACAGTGGTCTAGTATACGGTATAGAAGTACTTGGTCAAGTTCCAGGAGATGAAGTAGTGGTAAGTGTATTCAACCCAACTTCTGAAATCATTGGAATCGAAGCTGGAAGCGTATTGGTTCAAGTATTACATTTATTCTCTTATCATACAGTACCAGAAAAAGAATAGTTACCATGGATATCTCTAATCTGAAAGAAAAAGCCCCTGAAATCAAACAGGGGCTTGAACTTGAGAATATGTATGAGATTGGCTATCGTCAATTAGACTGTTATAAACCCCTAGAAAGGTTACCAGAATATCCCATGGATATTAACAGTACTAAAAACCAATCTCTTATGAAAACCCTTATATCTCAAGTAGTAGAGGAGTTAATGGAGGGTTATGAATCTACTTCTAATATAAATGATATTCTAGAAAACAAGGGATGGAATACCAATTTATATACCGACGTAGAAGAGATTCAGATAATCAACAATCTACAGAATGCTAATGAAGAACAAGCAGATGCAATAGGATTCTTCTTATCAGCTCTGATATATGCTAATATATTGCCAGAGGATATCTATAGTTGGGCAAACAAAGAACTGACTAAAGGGCAAAAGGCAGTAGAAAACTTAGAAGATGTAATGGCATTCGGCATTCATATGATTTTAGAGATAGATGCCATTAGTAGTATATTCAAAAATTTCAAGCTAATATCCGAAACAATTGAGGATAAAACTTCCGAGTATATAAAGGGATTCAAGGAAATGAGTCCAAATTTGCATACCGATGAGAAAAATATTTTGTTTCAGATAGTGTATGTTTTGAATCTTGCTAGAAATACTCTTAAGAATCGTACATGGAAACAGTCACCAGTAATAACTAAAGAACTAGAATTCCAGGATAGGCTGGTAGAGGCATTCTATTATTATATGGGATTCCTATCAATAATGGGATTTACTCCATTGGGTATATACGAGCTGTATTTCAAGAAAGAACGCCTTAACGAATGGAGAATTACTAGTCAATATTAGGTTAATATACTCGACAGCTTATATAAGTGCTATGGTATATAAACTAATTATTAAAATATGAAAGGTAATATACCAAATCATCCAAACTACCATTAGTAAAATATTACAAGATAAGTTATAAAGAAAGGAGGTATTTGTGTCGGGTTGGAACAAAAAATTAGAAGGCTTAGAGCTTAATACTGAAGAGCAGATTCATTCATTAGAATTTGCTACTTCACAAGAAGCATGGGAAAAGTTAAATGAGGGATTTCTAAGACTAGAACCCTCTTTATTTGCAAAAGGTGCTACCGCAAACAGTGGGGTAGCTGTGGTATATAACGTATTTATAAAAATACGTAAAGCTTGGGTAGACCCAGACTTTGATTATGGTAGATGTTTCAATTATAAAGAGACTAAGTGGACAAGCTTACTGAACAATTACATTGATTTCAATAAGCTTGATTTATTGCGTAGTAAGCTGAGAGTACTAAAAACCAAGTATAATCAGAATTACAACGTTACTTATATGTTTAATAATCATCATGATAACGGTAAACAATGTTTAATTGCTGCTACATTCTCCAAACGATTTGGGGAAGACATACCTGTTATTACAATGGTAATCAGGGCATCCGAGATAACAAAAAGGTTAATCTTCGACTTCTTACTAATACAACGAATGGCGGAATATGTGTACGGACCAGAACAATCAGTACAAATCAATTTATTTGCCACTCAAATGTATGGGAATGTAGAAACACTTCTGATGTATCATACTCATAAACCTTTGAAGAAGGTATTAAAGGGAACTGATAAGGAAAATTCTTGGATAAAGAGGTTGAATGAGGTATTTGATAAATTTCAAAACGGTAAAGAGAAAGATTTCTCTAGTTTTAAGGTATTCTTTAGAAGTTTTAAAGTGCTTCGACCAGATTTATATAAGGAAACATATAAATCTATGAAAGCAAAGGAATTACTTCTTGAATATGAAGATATCGAATATCCCGAGAATGTAATCTCTTACTCTCAACGTAAAGCATATAAGAAGAAACTTTTAAAACAGAAGAAATGAGAATTTATAGCAGTAGTTATGAGTTAATGTCTGAAATGGGCAGAGAACTCAACAGTTATGGTCAAACTGTAAAACCAAAGACTTACCAGAATAAGAATATTGAAGGTAATGAAGATTTTGTAACTAAAGAGATCATTTGCCAACAATATTGCTTAACTTCTTTGCAAGATCCAACGTGGTTATTCTTCTATTCAAGGTCTAGGGAATGGGCAGATGCTGAGTTCCAAGAAAGGATTAATACTTCTGAGGTAATTAACCCGGGCAAAGCTTGGGAATTAAGAAAAGACTTATGGGAACAGTTTTTGGTAGATGGTAAATTTGATTATACCTATAACGAAAGGATGGTAATTCTTCCCTATACCATACAATTACTAAGATCAGATTCTGATACTCGTAAAGCGGTATTACCTATATTTAATGGTAATGGTGAAGATGATACTCTTTATTATCATGGTAATAAACGTATACCCTGCTCTATGTACTATGATTTCCTTATCCGAGAGAATAGTAAGAGAGAGAAGGTATTACACATTTGCTATCACCAAAGAAGTTCGGACTTTGTTACTCACTTTGGTAATGATGTATACCTTGCATGGAGACTAATGGAATATGTAGCTAAAGAGGTTGGAGTAAAACCAGGTTATTTGTATCACACCCTAGACTCATTACATACTTATCAAAAAGACTGGGATAAGTTAGCCAGTTCTCTAAGAGTATTTGAGGATACTATCATATAATACATGCTTTATTTCTATTTTGTTTTGATGTCATTTTCGCAAAATGATTTAAAGTAACTCATATCAGGTTTAAGGAAGTAGGTCTGGGAAGATATACTTCCTTATTTTATTTAAAAAACTTCTAGTATGGAAACGAAATATAAGATTATAACCAATAAACAAGAGCTAAAGAAACTTATCCAATGCTGTAAGCAAACTGGTTATGCTTCTGTAGACTTTGAAACAAATGCCGAGCCAATATATAACAAATCTTTTAAACCCACTATATTATCAGTAACTTTTCAACCGGGTTTTGGATGTTCTATACCTTTAGACCATTTCGAAACAAAGAAGTATACTTCTAGTGGTTGGAATTGGAAAAAGATGCTTCGTAAATTTGGTGAAGAAGTAATCGAAAATCCTGAAGTAGTTAAGGTTGCTTGGAACTACAAGTTTGATGACCAGATATTTCAAAAGTATAATATCTATTATCGAGGAGTATGTTTGGATGGTATGCTTGCTAAATATCTCTTGAATGAAGAAAAACCCAATGATTTGAAGTCCATGGTAAGAAGGTATTTACCAGAATATGGGGATTATGAAAAGCAAGATAAATTCGATAAGATTCCCTGGGATAAAAAAGAATTAGAACCACTTTGTCATTATGGATGCCAAGATACTGATTATACTCTCCGATTAATGCTTTTCTTTGAAAAGAAGCTAATTGACTTAGGATTATATAATACTTATCGTAATTTAATCATGACTGCTTCTAGGGTATTAACTTCTGTAGAAAAGAATGGTTTATATGTAGACAGGGCATTCAACCAAGAATTATTAGATTCTTACTTACCAAAGATAGAAGCAGCTAAGGAAGCAATATATAATTTACCTAGAGTAAAGAAGTTTACTAAACGATATAATCAATCCAAAATTGAAAAATATATTGCTAGCTTAGAAGAAGAGATAGAAAACTTAGATCCTGAAATAGATAAGAGAAAAATACAATCTAGGGAACAAAAGATTGCTAATATAAGGGCAGGAGTTTTTACTACTAAAAAGGAATTAGAGTTAATCAGACCAGTAAGTTTAGGTAGTTCAGTAGATTTACCTCAATTAATGTATTCAGAGGAAGGATTTAATTTCGAGGTAATCAAAAAGAATGATTCTGGTAAACCAAGTACAGATGAAGAAACACTCACTAATTTAAGGTTAACAGTTAAAAAACCTGATTCACCTAAAGCAGTATTCCTAGATAGTTTATTAGAGTTGAGAGGTTTAGAGAAAATGTATAAAACCTATATAGAGGGTTGGCATGAGAAAACTCAAGATGATGATAGACTACACGGAAGATTCCTTATTCATGGAACTACATCTGGAAGATTATCTTCAGCAGAGCCCAATGCTCAGCAAATACCCAAGACATCAGTAGACCCAAATATAAAGAAACAATTAGTTGCTCCAAAAGGAACCCTTTATATTGCTAGTGATTTTAGTCAAGCAGAATTAAGAATCATGGCTCACTTATCTGGAGATGAAACTTATCTAAATGCTTTTAATTCAGGCCAGGATCCTCACTTGGCAATTGCTGCTACTAAATATCATATCCCTTATGAAGAAGCTTTAAAAATATATGAGGATGAAAATCATCCAGATCATAAGATATGGAAGGTAAGGAGAAAGCAAGCTAAACAGATTGCATTTGGACTTATTTATGGGATTGGTGCTAAATTACTAGCAGTAAAATTATCTGACCCAAAATCTGGTATTATAGTTACACCAGAAGAAGCCCAAAAGGAAATGGATATATTCTTTGGTCAACATCCTAAGTTAAAAACCTTCTTAAAGAAACAAGAGAAATTTCTTAGAAAGAATGGGTACTTAGTTTCTTTATTTGGTAGAAAACGAAGATTACCACAAATTTATTCTTCAGATAGAGGAGAAGAAGCTTATGCTTTACGATTAGCATTGAATTTTCCTTGCCAATCTGCAGCATCAGATATGTGTTTATTTGGAAGTATATTAATATACTACCTTATGAGACAAGGAAAATTACCTCCTACAAAATCAGTATGCTTGGTTCATGATGCTAATTATCAAATCACTAAACCAGAAAACATAAACACATGGAGTATTTATGAGATGTGGCAAATTTATCGAAACCCATTAACTAAGCCATACTTCGGCTTTCAGATAGATGATCTAGATATGGAAATGGATTTTGTCATAGGTAGATCAATGGCAGAAGAATTACCATTTATCCCAGGTTATGATTATAGAAAGATGTTAGAACCAGATTTCTCAGTAGAAGAATACATGGAAGAGCATAAGAAATATAAGCATATAAAGATAAAAGATTACCCTAAAATATTCAAGAAGGAGATAAAGAAATATAAAGAGGAATATGAAAAGAAAGTACATTAGTAATATGCCTATTGAAGGATTTTCCAAATATCATATTTGTAGGAATGGTAGGTTATATTCTATTCATAGTGGTACTTGGAGATTGATAAAACCAGTAGCAAAGAGTACTGGGTATATATCTAATAATCTAATATCTGATTCTGGTAAAAGAGCTAATTTCTATCGACATAGATTAGTTGCAGAAGTTTATTTACCAAATGATAATCGTACTTTAGTAGTATGTCATAAGGATTTAAATAATCGGGTAAGTAATTTATATTAGGGTACTCCAAGAGATAATACTCAACAGTGTATAAGAGATGGTAGATTCCCATTTCGTAAGAAGAAAAAGGTGGATGAAAATAAGTTGATACATCAATACAATATTGGAATACCCAGAAAAGATATATTAGAAGAATTTCGGATATCTACTAAACTACTTTATAGTATTTTAAGAAAACATAATGTTAAACTACGAAAATCATGAAGAAGATTTTAAACGGACCCACGGTATGGAGAGCTAAATGCCCAGTATGTGATTGTGAATTTGAATATGATGTAAGTGAAACTATAAAGGTTTATGATAAAACTACTCTGGATGTTTTTAGGATAATATCATGCCCAGGTTGTAAAACCAATATAAAGCATTCAGATTCAGTATCTACCACTACAGAAACGAGAAGAGAGGATACTATGACAACATAACTAATTAAAATTTTAGATTATGTAGATTATGGAAAATGACACATTAAAGAAAGAGGCTGACAAGGTAATCAATGTAACTTACATGTTATCTGGAGTATTAGAACAATCATTCCAAGAAATGGATGAAATTTTGGATAGATTACACAAAAGACTTCACCATGAAGACCGAAGGTTAATCAACTCTATCCGAAAACATATAAAATTTCTCAATTCAAACATAGAATCACTCAGAACTCATTCACTTTCTAAGATGGATGAAGAAACAGTAGAATGCTTTGATGATACTATTCTTAGATTTTATGTAATCTTCATGAAATTACTTGAAGTTGCTGGTATAGATTACCTTTGCGATTTACGATTATACTCTCTGTATAATCTGTTAGACAAATATCAATCCCTTACTAGTTATCCCAAATTAGATTCTAGGGCTAATATTGCTTTCTTACAAGTAAAGAGAGATATTGAGAATGGCATGTATTCTGCTGAAGATATGAAAAAAGTTTTTAAGTTGAAAGATGAAAACCGAGATAAATAAACTTAAGGTAGTATTTGAGGGTAGAACCTTAGAAATAGATATTCAAAAGGAATTATCTATCAATGAGAACTTATTAAATTCTCAGCTAAAGGATTCTCCCTCTAGTTATTATATACTTGCTTCATTAAGAGATAAGTATATAAAACAAAGAGATGCTTTAGCAAGAGAAAAAGAGGAAGCATATTCTGCTGCATGGGTATTTATAAAAGATTCCAATGAGAGGTTCAATAATGATTACGTATCTCATAAAGCTAATATAAATCCCAAATATAAATCTATTTGCAAAAGGTATCTAAAAGCTGCAGCTAAAGCTAATAAATTTATAGCTATCTGTAAAGCTTATGAGAGTAGAGAGGGCATCTTAAGAACTCTTAATGCCAATATCCGTAAGTTACAGTAGGAACTATAAAAGATTACTAACTAAATTTTTATAAATATGTATAATTTACAACTTATATCAACTCTAGTAGCTAAGAAACTTGGTAGTAGTATTCCAGGTTTACCCGTAGAAAATAAAATTTTAGTATATTCTCCCAAAGAGGTTAATACTACTGCTTCTGGTATTATCATCCCGGATATGGTAAAGGAAGGAGTTCCTCGTAAGGGTGTTGTTATTAAATCGGGTGTAATTACAGAAGAATATCAAACTTACAAGGATCATGTGGAAATCGGTCGTATAATTGAATATGGACTGTATGCTGGTAAAGAGCATCAATTCGATAAAAACTGTTTACCTCAGGAATTACAACCTTTTTATGAAAAGGGTCTGTTCACCGTATTAGCTTTAAATGAGATCTCATACTCAGAACCAAATAACTTAGATTGATATGATTAAAGATAAGGATAAAAAGAAGAAGTTATCTTCTAGTGGCATGACTACTAAGGATAAGATGTTAGCCCGGAAAAAACAATTAGAATCCAAGGGTAATGGTAGTGGATTGGTATTCCCTAAAGAGGGAACTTTAAGAATGAGAATCAAATCTCCAGGAGATGACCAGGAATTGGGTATTGAATTGATTCAATTCTATCTTAATAAGGATTTGGGAGGAGTTATTTCCCCGGCTACTTTTGATGAACCATGCCCATTTATGGAAAAGTACCAAGAACTGAAAAACTCAAAAGACCCAGATGACCAGGAACTTGCAAAGATGCTGGTACCAAGAAGAAAATACGTAGTGGGTGGAATAGTATATTCAGATGAGAAAGGTACTAAGGTAGATTATGATGGAAAAGATAAGGGAGTATTAATCCCAAGATCAGTATACCAGGATATTATCGACCTTTACTTGGATGAAGACGAAGCTGGAGATATGACAGACCCAAGAACTGGATATGATATAAAAATTATCCGTTCTGGTTCAGGTAAGAATGATACTACATATTCTGCTCGTGCATGTAAACCCACTAAACTTGACAAGAAGTATTCGGGTAATATAGACCTTGAATCTATCGTAAGATCTCAGATTAAAGATTACGATGAACTGGAGGAAACTTTGGCATCATTCTTAAAAGAAGGAAGAGATTCTGATGAAGAGGATGAAAAACCAAAGAAGAAAAAGAAAGGTATTCATAAGGATCATTACATGGATGACGATGAACCTAAGAAGAAAAAGAGAAAGTATAAGTCAGATATTTGATAAATAAATTGGTTTTATAAATGGTTGGTAGAGGAGGTAATTCAAGAAATTGGTTATCTCCTTTATTTATGTTAATACATTACAGTATGGCAAAGTATGATAACATACCGGGATGTCCGGGATATTATATTTCTAAAAGAGGTCAGATATACTCAAGGATAATACCTAACGGGAATGATGCTGGTAAATTGGGAAAGGTATGGAGAGAAAGGAAAGTAAAGATAATGGTTAAAACTCCAACCTATAGTACCAAACGAGTAAAGATACGGAATAAGTCATACTCGGTATCAAGGTTAGTAGCATTAGCTTGGATTCCGAATCCAGATAATAAACCCTGTGTATGTCATAAGGATAACAATCCTTTAAATAATCATTATAAAAACCTATACTGGGGTACACACCAAGAGAATATGGCTCAGATGATAGTAGATGGTAGAAAACAAAAAGGAGAAGAATGCCCTAGATGGGTAAATAAAGAAATACCCGAGTTGTTTGATTATTATTGTGATGGTGTTAGTACTATGGAATTAGCAGAGATGTTCAATACGAACAAATCAATGATAAATAAAATAATAAGATATAAATTTAAAGAACTATGGCAAGGAAGAAAATAAAAGTACCCTCTCTGAATGAGATGAAGAAGAAATTCTCAGGTTTTTCTATAGCAGCAGAAGAAGATGATTCTAAGTTACCCTGGTTACCCTCTAGGTTTTTAGCTTTTAATCATGTACTAGGAGGAGGAATCCCTTATGGGAAGATTTTAGAATTATTCGGTACCGAATCCTCGGGTAAAAGTTTGATGGCTTATGATTTTGCTTACTCTTGTCAATATTTGAATGGAGTAGTTTTGTGGATAGATGCCGAACAATCATTTACTAATTCTTGGGCTGAGATTAATGGGTTAGACCTGAATAGGGTAATTATCTATAGAGAAACGGCTATAGAAAAAATATCCGATTGGGTGGCATCTATGTCATTATATTGGAGAAGTCAACTAGTAAATAATGAGCCTATACTACTCATCTTAGATTCGGTTTCTGCTTTGGACACAGAAATAAATATCAATTCTGAAATGAGTAATGCTTCTGCAGACATGGGTAATCGAGCAAAAGCCATATATAAATATTTCCGTATAAGAAATGAAATGTTATATTCTTTGGGAGTAACTCAGATTTATATTAATCAATTACGTACTAATCTAAAAGCTGGTATGTTTGAAAATCCCGATACTACTCCTGGAGGAGCTGCTTTAAAATTCTATGCTTCTCAAAGAATAGGATTATACGGAGGTAAATCTCTAACGAAGAAGATAAAGGGAAAAGAAAGAAAAATTGGTAGAGTAACTTCGATTCGTACCATGAAAAATAAGGTTGCTCCTCCAAGAGGGACTATAAAAGCTGCTCCCGTATACAATAACCCTAAGTATCATGATGTGGGTTTTGATAAGATATATTGGTTAAATGAGATCCTTATAGAGGAGGAGATTATAGAAAAATCCAATGGTGGAGTTTATAAATATAAAGGAGAAACCCTTTGTAGAGGAGAAGAGAAATTTTTAGCTTTACTAGAAGAGAATGACGAATTGAGACGTAAGCTATTAAGAAAAGCTGGTATAAATACTATTGGAACTACTAAGAAGAAATTAGAATCATTAAATACTAACCTATTCCCAGTAGACGATGTTCAAGGGGAAGATGAAGAGGAGGAGGAAGATGAGTAAGAAAACAATATTACTAATAGATGGAGAAAATCTACTACACGCTAGTTTCCACAAATTCGAAAAGCTTAAATCTACCGATGGAAAACCAAGTGGGGCAATCTTTGGATTCTTTAGATCATTACATGGGTTCCTACATAGGTGGGACCCAGATGAGGTTATTATAACTTTTGATAATGGACATTCTCCTTATAGAGATGCTTTGTTACCCGATTATAAGGTCCATAGGAAAAATATCTCAGTAGATTATGAATCTTTGCAATCTCAGAAACGTGTTATTATGAGTATGCTTAAGCTCCTAAGAATTAAATATGTTTTTGATAAGCATAATTCTACTAAATATGAAGGGGATGATTTCTTAGCATACCTAGTTTTAAATAAAAAACCAACCGAGAAGGTAATCATAATATCTTCAGATAAGGACTTTAATCAACTTATCAGTAAAGATGTAAAAATAAACAACCCAAGAAAGGATGAGATGGTTCATCAGGGTAACTGTAAAGAATTATTCGGATATTCTCCTGAAGAAACAGTAGATTACCTTTCAATGGTGGGAGATACTTCGGATGATATCAAGGGTATACCAGGTATTGGTCCTGTAAAAGCTAGGAAAATATTAGATGAGTATGGTACTTTGGATAAATTTCTAGAGCATCATCATCAAACTTCTCATGTAGAGATTGCAGAAAGGAATAAGAAGCTTATAGATTTAAGATTATTCCAAAAAGAAGTACCCTTATCCAAGTTACCCATGAAAAAGTTTGCTAATAAGGAGATAAAATACAAGAAATTCAAAGAAGTCTGTATCGAATACTCTTTAGCATCATTTATGACAAATGAATTTATGAAACCATTTAAAGATTTGCTATCATGAAAAGAATTATGTTTGTAGGACCAAGTGGAATAGGAAAAACCACTTTGGCAAAGTTCATAGAAACCAAATATGGTATACCCTTTATATCTGGTAGTATGTCAGATTTAATGCCAGATACAAAAGAAATGCACCATGCTGAGTTTTTACACCAAGAATGTGGAGAACTCATAAACAAGGATTATCAATTGTTGAATCTGAGAAATAAGCTTTTCAAGGATAAAGAAACTTTTGTAACAGACCGTAGTTATGTAGATTTAGCAGCTTATTTCATATATAAACAATCTACTAATGTTCCTGAATGTGAAATAGAGGCTTTTTTAGATATATGTAAAGATCTTACAATCAAACAATGTGATTTATTAATATATCTCCCATTGAGTATGTACAATATGAAAGAATGGCCAATGGAAGATAATAAGAAGAGAATCATAAATAGATATTATCAGGCTCAGATGTCAGATATAATGGGTAACCTGTTAACTCAGTGGAGTACTTTAAGTGTAATAGATATATTAGTAGTACCCCAATTAGATTTCTACGACAGAATACACATGATAATGTCAAGATTGGATTAATATGAAGAAACAAGTAATGGAAGATAATATCAATGGCTTTCCCGGGTATCATATTACCCGGGAAGGTTTGTTATATAGTAGGTATGATAATAAGGGTAGGCTTACTCCTAATACTTGGAAAATTCGTAAGCCTACAGTATCTACTAATGGGTATATAAAATATGGATTTTGTTTAAGATTTAGAAAAATAAAAACTCAACTTTATGCTCATAGGTTAGTAGCTGAAGCTTATATACCTAATCCTAATAATTATCCTATAGTAATGCACTTGGATGATAATCCTAAGAATAATTCCGTAGAGAATCTCAAATGGGGAACTACTTTGGATAATATAAGAGACTGTATTAAGAAGAATAGAAAGGTAGTAAGGAAGCAAGTAATATCCTATGTTATCTCAGATTTACATATTGGAGAATATGGTAAATTTACTAGTAGAACTGAAACAGCTTTCCAAGTATTAATAAAGTTATCAAAACTTTGTATAAAGGAGAGAGTTCCTTTATTACATTGTGGGGATTTATTTCATAGTTCTGATAAGATATCCCCAGATTTATTATCTAGGGTTATGGAAGTATTTAGTAGATTATCTAAAAAAGACTTTATAATACTGACTATCTCAGGTAATCATGGTAGCCCGGTTATTCATAGAATAGGTGATAGGGAATTTATATCCTATGATAAAGCTATTGTTAAAGCTTTTCCTAACCTTTTCTATTCATTAGATTATGAACATTTTAGGTTAAACTATCATAAACATGTAGTTTATGGGATACCCTATATAGATAATAATATTGGTTTATCAGAGTATATAAAAAGTATAAAACTTAATCCTAAAAAGAAAAATATCCTTATGCTTCATACTGATTATCCGGGAGCAAGAGATACCGATGGGAGAGAAATAGGTTCTGTAGAAAATCTTAATGTAAACACTTTAAATAAGTTTGATTTGGTGTTATGTGGGCATATACATAAACCACAAAGATTATCAAAGAAGGTTTATATGATTGGTGCTCCTTATCAACAGAGAAGAACCGATAAAGATTGTAAACTGGGATATTGGAAACTTTATTCGGATTTATCTATGGAATTTGTAGAACTAAAGGGATTCCCAAAATTCGTAGATGTTGAATCCGAAGA
>OGQX01000142.1_pt1 | contig 83832 bp, 75 predicted proteins | sample 1553291 | NCBI WGS metagenome assembly OGQX01 (sample SAMEA2580030, study PRJEB22360) | human gut metagenome | biome: human gut; feature: human-associated habitat; material: faeces | place: Denmark | collected 2008/2010
CTAAGACTTTACGCCCTTCATGATTGCCGTATCACTCGAAATGTCGGATGAACCATATATAAGTAGGTGTGGAAAAGAAGAGCGGAATACGGGAATCGAACCCGCCTTTCAGGCTTGGGAAGCCCGCGCACTACCGATATGCTAATTCCGCAAAAATAAATGATTGATGAGCCGATAGGGGGACTCGAACCCCCGACCCACGCATTACGAATGCGTTGCTCTACCAACTGAGCCATATCGGCAAGAATCAGCAGGAAGTGTTTCCCATTGTCTGATTTGCGGGTGCAAAGATATAGTTTTTTTCTTAAACCACCAAATAAAATTGACCTTTATTGCTTTTTTTGAATAAAAAACGCTTAAAGCACGCTACTGCCTGTAGACTGAAACTGTATGTCAGACATGCTGTTGCCGTCAGTCGGGAAGCCCGTCGAGATGAATCTTCCATACGCCCTGCCGCTCGATGGCGCGGAGACGAAAGGCCTTCGCCGGGACTACTTGGGGAGTGAGTCCGATGGTGTCCATGGCGAGAAAGTTGTGCACCACTACATTAACCACAGCCGTGGAGTCGTCAGTGAAGTCGATGTCGTCGATCTGGCAACTGGCACCTTCTTGCTTATTGCGCAATGCCTCGACATCGCTCTCGTTGACCTGACTGGCCGCATAGACCAGCCATTGCCGCGACTGTGGCGTGCAATATTTCAGCGCGGCAGGAAAGCGCCAATTGAAATAGGCCACGGAGAAAGAGTCCACGGTGCTTTCCAGCTGGTCCTTGTTATCGCCGCTGCAGGCAGAGTTGAACAACAACATCGCAAGAGCGGTGCAGCAGCCGAGGAGGGGACAAAACAGTCGTTTACGAATCTTCTTCATATAGAACTTGAAGCCTTGACAAAACTTTATTTCGTGCAAAGATAGTGGTTTTGTTTCAGATAAACCGATATTTTTCATGATTAAAGTGTATTTTTTAGCGTTTTCTCTCTTACTCCACTTATTTTTCGTATCTTTGCATGTTAAAAGTAAGATATAGAACAATGGTACAAGTGCACATAGACGATGCCGTGTTGCGCCAGGCTGCAACAGCGGGCATGGACAACTTTCTGGAGGCTTTCGCCGGAGCAATTCGGGATGCCATAGGCGGAGAGCTGAATGCCGACAACATGGGAGAGCTGAATTCCGATCAAATCACATTGCTGGGCTATCTGATGCTTCGCGACAGTGTGATGGATGGTGGCTTCATTGAGCTGATCCATAACGGGCTGGGAGAGTTCATATTCTTCAACCCCTTCGGCAAGGCAGTCAGAGAGTGGGGCCTGCGCGACTTGTATAAGTTATTGGATAAATGTAGCCGCTATTTCAAGAAGTATCGTCTCGAGATTGAGCGTGACTGCACCCAAGAGGAGTTCGACGCTCTCTATGAGCAGTATCCTGAGTTTGACGATTTCGATGACTACTTCGTCGAGCATGAGGAGGAGTTTACCGAAGCTGTGGCGCAGTATGTCGACGACCATATCAGCGATTTTGCGATCATCGACGAGTAGCGGTTGAGAAAAGAAAGATGGAAAGATGAACAAGGAACAACAAGAACTTCGCAAGAAAAGTCCTGTACAAATAAAGAACAAGAAGGCGTCGTTTGAATATATTTTCGTAGACACCTACACTGCCGGCATCGTGCTCACCGGCACGGAGATCAAATCCGTGAGGCTGGGCAAAGCCTCGCTGGTAGATGCTTTCTGCTACATCAACAATGGTGAAGTATGGGTGAAGGGAATGAACATATCTCCTTATTTCTATGGATCTTATTCCAATCACGAGGCTAAACGCGATCGCAAGCTGCTGCTTACCAAACGCGAGATACGCCGACTGGCTGAGGACAGCAAGACACCGGGCTACACCATCGTGCCTACGCTCATGTTCATTGATGGACATGGCAGGGCAAAAGTGGATATAGCACTGGCAAGAGGTAAGAAAGAGTATGACAAGCGACAGACGCTCAAGGAGAAAGAGGACCGTCGGGAGATGGATCGTGCCATCAAGCATTTCTGATAATCGAAATACGCATATATGTTAGAAGAGATTGTAAAAGAGAGACTTGTGGTGCTGGACGGTGCCATGGGAACCATGATTCAGAAGTATGGACTCAGTGAGTCCGATTTCCGTGGTAGCCGCTATGCCGGCGTTGACGTGCAGATGAAGGGCAACAACGACATGCTGAACATCACCAAGCCTGAGGTGATCATGGATATCCATCGGAAATATTTGGCCGCAGGAGCTGATATCATTACCACTAATACTTTCTCTTCGCAACGTATATCCCAAGCCGACTATCATCTTGAGGCAGATTGCGCAGAGATGGCTTATGAAGGTGCGCGCATTGCCAAAGAGTGCGCTGAGGAATATTCCACTCCGGAACAGCCCCGTTTTGTGTGCGGCTCTATAGGACCTACCAACAAGACCTGCTCCATGAGCCCGGATGTCAGCGACCCGTCGGCGCGTGATCTTAGCTATGACGAGCTCTTCAATGCCTATTGTGAGGAAGTGGAGGCTCTGATCCGAGGAGGTGTTGACGCCATTATCATCGAGACGGTCTTTGACACGCTCAACTGCAAGGCGGCTATCGACGCTTCGGTGCAGACGATGGAGAAAGCCGGACGAAAACTTCCCATTATGGTCAGCGTGACAATCAGCGACCTTGCTGGACGCACGTTGAGTGGACAGACCCTTGAGGCTTTCCTGGCCAGTATCGCCGATTACCCCATCTTCTCGGTGGGACTTAACTGCTCGTTTGGTGCACCGCAGATGCTGCCTTATCTCAGGACTTTGGCTGCACGTACTCCTTTTTATATTAGTGTCTATCCCAATGCCGGCCTGCCCAATGCCATGGGGCAATACGACGAGACGGCCGAGCAGATGGCCGGAGAGATGGAAGTGTTTATGAAGGAGGGACTCGTCAATATCGTCGGAGGTTGTTGCGGCACCACGCCTGAGTTTATCCGGGCCTTTGCAGAGAAAGCCAAAAACTATCAGCCCCATCGTGTCGTGCCCCGCTCAGAAACTCTTTGGCTGTCGGGACTGGAACTGCTCGACGTCTCACCAGAAGTGCGCTTCGTCAACGTTGGCGAGCGCTGCAATGTGGCGGGTAGCCGCAAATTTCTGAGACTCATCGAGCAAAAACAATATACAGAGGCTTTGGAGATCGCCCGTAAGCAGGTTGAGGATGGAGCCCTCGTGATTGACATCAACATGGACGATGGTCTGCTCGATGCCAAGGCCGAGATGGTGAAGTTTCTCAATCTCATCGCCAGTGACCCGGACATCGCCCGTGTGCCCGTGATGATCGACTCTTCCGACTGGGAGGTGATCATGGCGGGACTGAAATGTATGCAGGGCAAGTGCATCGTCAACTCTATCTCTCTGAAAGAGGGCGAGAGCACTTTCATCAGCCATGCCAAGGATGTGAAGCGGTTCGGTGCTGCCGTTGTGGTGATGTGCTTCGATGAGCAGGGACAGGCTACATCCTATGAGCGGAAGATAGAAATAGCAGAGCGTGCTTATCATATATTGGTGGAGCAGGTGGGGATGGATCCTCTGGACATCATCTTCGATCCTAACATCTTGTCTGTGGCAACTGGTATTGCCGAGCACGACAATTATGCTCTGGACTTCATCCGTGCCACAGGGTGGATCCGCAAGCATCTCAAAGGCGTGCACGTGAGTGGAGGCGTGAGTAACCTCAGCTTCTCATTCCGTGGTATCAACTACATCCGTGAAGCCATGCACGCCGTGTTCCTCTATCATGCCATTGAGCAGGGTATGGACTTCGGTATCGTCAATCCGGCTACCAAGGTGACCTACGCCGATATTCCCGCCGATGAGCTGTCGGTCATTGAAGATGTCATCCTCAATCGCCGTCAGGGTGCCTCGGAGGACTTGGTGGAGTTAGCAGAGAAGAAGCGCGCAGAGCAGGAGGCTGCCAAGCTGGCCGCATCACAAGGTGGAAAGACGGTGGCTGTCTCTGACGAAGCATGGCGCAAGGAAAGCGTGGAGAGCCGACTGGGCTATGCCTTGAGAAAAGGTATTGGAAAATATATGGATACAGACCTCCATGAAGCACTTGAGAAATATCCCCATGCTGTTGACATCATCGAGGGACCGCTGATGGACGGCATGAACGAGGTGGGCACGCTGTTCGGAGCCGGTAAGATGTTTCTTCCCCAAGTGGTGAAGACCGCACGCACGATGAAGCAGGCCGTTGCTATCCTTCAGCCTTATATCGAGGCAGAGAAAAAGGAGGGAGCTGCTACTGCCGGTCGTGTGTTGTTGGCTACTGTTAAGGGTGATGTCCACGACATCGGAAAGAATATCGTCGGTGTGGTTTTCTCCTGCAACAACTATGAGGTCATCGACCTCGGCGTGATGGTGCCCGCTGAGCAGATTGTGGCCAAAGCCCGTCAGCTCAATGTCGACTTCATCGGACTGAGCGGCCTTATCACTCCTTCGCTTGGCGAGATGGTGCATGTGGCAGAAGAACTGCAAAAAGCGGGAATGCACATCCCTTTGCTTATCGGCGGTGCCACGACGAGCGAGTTGCATGTCGCCCTGAAGATTGCGCCTGTCTATGACGCCCCTGTGATATGGACCAAAGATGCCAGTCAGCCGCCGATCATCGCCGCCCGCCTCATGGATCGCAAGCAGAGAAAAAGCTACGAGGATGAGCTTGCCACACGCTATGAGCAGCTCAGACAACAATATCAGGAAAAGCAGGCTAAGCTCATGTCGCTGGATCAAGCCCGCGATAACAAGCTCAACTTGTTTGGTGACTAAAGAATAAAGAATCAGAATCTTATAAAATTATAAAGATATGTTTAAGAAGAAAAGACGTTGGCATTGCCTTCCCGGTCAAGAGCCCACAGAGCTGGACAAGAAGGTGATGTACTGGGAGAACAAAGGCAAGGAAGTGCCTACACGTGATATGGTGCGTACACCCGAACAGATAGAGGGTATTCGCATTGCGGGAAAGCTCAATTCACAGTGCCTTGACGCTGTGGCTGAGGCTATCCACCCGGGAATGAATACGCAGGAGATCGATGACATCTGCATGAAGTTCTGCGAGGATCATGGCTGTCATCCCTCCTGCCTCAACTATGAAGGCTATCCCAAGAGTGTGTGTACGAGCATCAATGAGGTAGTCTGCCACGGCATCCCTAAGGAGGAAGATGTGCTACAGGAGGGCGACATCGTGAATGTGGACATGACACTCGACTATAACGGCTACTACGGTGACGCTTCCCGTATGTTCATCATTGGCGGAAAGACCACACCAGAGAAGGAGCAGCTTGTCAGAGTGACCAAGGAGTGCCTTGAGATTGGCGCTGAGGCCGCTAAGCCTTATTGTTTCGTGGGTGACATCGGTCATGCCATACAAAAACATGCGGAGAAATATCATTATGGTGTTGTCCGTGATCTTTGTGGTCATGGAGTTGGACTTCAGATGCATGAGGAGCCCGACATCCTGCATTATGGTCACAGAGGCACTGGCATGTTGCTTGTGCCCGGTATGACATTTACCATTGAGCCGATGATCAACATGGGCACATGGAAAGTGTTTATCGACGAGGACGATCCCTATGGATGGGAAGTGATCTCTGGTGATGAGTTGCCCTCAGCACAGTGGGAGCACACCTTCCTCATGACAGAGCACGGCGTGGAGGTGCTTTCCGAGTAACAGAGCCCCACACAGAGTGGTATTCTGCTTTTACGAGAAAAAATGAATAATATGGAAACAGCAAATAAAGATGTCTATATCTTAGGCATAGAATCATCGTGTGACGACACCTCGGCAGCAGTGCTTCGCAATGGTGTGCTGCTGAGCAACGTGACGGCCTCGCAGGAGGTTCACCGCGCCTATGGCGGTGTGGTCCCTGAGCTGGCCAGCCGAGCACATCAGCAAAATGTGGTACCTGTAGTGGACCAGGCCATTAAGCGTGCGGGTATTACGAAAGAACAATTGTCGGCCATCGCTTTCACCCGTGGCCCGGGGCTCATGGGCTCGCTGCTTGTGGGCGTGAGCTTTGCTAAGGGGTTGGCGCGCAGCCTGGAAATCCCTCTCATTGATGTCAATCATCTGCAGGGACATGTCATGGCTCATTTCATCAAAGAGAGCGATGACGACAACCACATGCCTCCTTATCCTTTTATCTGTCTGCTGGTATCAGGCGGCAACTCTCAGATCGTGAAGGTCAACGCTTACAACGACATGGAGGTGCTGGGACAGACCATCGACGATGCGGCCGGAGAGGCTATCGACAAATGTTCCAAGGTGATGGGACTCGGCTATCCCGGTGGTCCGATCATCGACCGGCTCGCACGTCAGGGTAATCCACTGGCTTATAAATTCTCAGAACCACATATTCCGGGAATGGACTACTCTTTCTCGGGCTTGAAGACTTCCTTCCTCTATAATCTCCGGAAATGGGTTGAGGAAGATCCGGATTTCGTGGAGCATCATAAGCAGGACTTGGCTGCAAGCCTTGAGCACACCATTGTGGACATACTGATGAAGAAACTGAGAATGGCCGTGAAGACTACGGGCATCAAACACGTGGCTGTCGCTGGTGGCGTATCAGCCAACAACGGACTGAGAGCAGCCTTCCGCGACCACGCTCAGCGCTATGGCTGGACCATCTACATTCCTAAGTTCAGCTACACTACGGACAATGCGGCGATGATCGGTATCGTGGGATATTACAAGTATCTCGACAAGGATTTCTGCTCTATCGATGCGCCTGCCTTCTCTAAGGTTACGTTCAAGTAAGCGTGTAATAATAGTTGTATAACCCAATAGAAATCAAATCATTGAACGACAATTATGGAATTTGAAACCAAAGTGTTGAGCCGCCAGATTCAAGAGGCTCTCTACAATCATAATGAAACCTTGGGAACGGCAGAGAGCTGCACAGGCGGACGCATTGCCGAGGCGATTATCTCGGTGCCCGGTGCTTCTCAGTATTTCAAGGGTGGGGTAGTGTCCTACACCAATGAGGTGAAGGAGAATCTGCTTCATGTCTCTGCCCAGGTGCTGGCTGAGCAGACTGCTGTCTGTGAGGAGGTGGCCCGTGAGATGGTCATCGGTGCCTGCGATGCGCTGAACTGTGACTACGCCATCTCCGCTACGGGCGTTGCCGGTCCCGGTGGCGGTACCGCGGAGATCCCAGTGGGTACAATATGGCTCGGTTATGGTGCTAAGGATGATGTGCGGACGTTTAAACTTACGGAGAATTTTGGCCGCGACATCAACTTGGAGATTGCGACCAATAAGGCACTGCGCCTCTTCCTGGAGTATGTCAACGCTAAGCACGCTGAAAACAGCAGTCAGGAAGAAGAGAAATAAAGTGATCTCGTTGAATACAGGTATCTCATGGTGCTGTGACGAATATTGCGACATAAATTAGCTTATATCTATTTTTCTGATAGATTACTAATGTTCATTTAATGTTTATTTAGCCTGCATCAACCTGCTGATAACAAACAAAGACGGCGGCTTCCAAGCATTTCCTTGGAAGCCGCCGTTGGCGTTTTCTTTCGTCAGATGATTATTTCTGATATTTCTTGATGAGGCCTTCAGCTCTGCTGTCGCCCAGTTGCTGTGCACTCTGTAAAGCCGTAATACCTTCTTCTTTCTTTTTCAACTCACAAAGAGCGATGCCCTTGATGATATAGAGGTCGCTATACTGTTGTGTCAATTGCAGGGCTAAGTCACAGGTCTTTACAGCATCGTCGTATTTCCCGACTTTCAGCTGGAGACTGGCCATCTCGGCATAGTAGGTGGGTGCTGTGCGATTCAATACAATGGCGTGTGCGATGTCGTTGAGAGCCAACTGATATTGGCGGAGCTTCATCTCACATTTGAATTTGGCATAGTAGAAGTCGTCGGAGCCCTGATAGTTGACGAGTGAGTCATAAGTAAGATAGTCGTTGAAGGCTTTGCGATAGTCGCCAGTGACATCGTAGACTCTTGCACGGGCCAGGACATAGGGAGCAGAGGGCGTGCCGGGCTGTACGCTGACGGCTTTGTCGAGCAAAGCAAGTACCTCGGATGTAGGTGCCTTGAGCTGTGTCTTGCATTGTGCAGCCTCGAAGAATACCTCTCCGTTCTTGCCTAAGTCAGTGCTTTGCAATGCAGTGAAGGTCTCAAACGCTTTGTCGTAATGGCCTGTAGCGTAGAGGATTTGTGCTTGCAAATGCTTATAGATCGGCAGAGAATTGATCTTTTCGGCTTGCTGAGCCAGTTCCGTAGCGCGCTGAAAAGTCCAAGCGGGGTAGAGGGTGTCGACACGGGCTACGGCAGCTTGATATACAGTTTTGGCATAATCGTAGTAAGCCTCATCCTTCTTAGCGGCCTTCTGAGTCTCAGTCTTCAATGTGGCATCGGCAAGGCCGAATTTGTTGTAGCGCTCATACCAGTTAGCCAGTGTCAGATAACCGGTAGTTGCCGTGGGAAAACGAGAGATATATTCGTGGATATAGGTCTCGTAGTTGGTGCTGTCGGTTTGCTCAGCGGCAAGAACCAGCATCAGTGTAGCCTGCTGCTCCTCGGTCGGGAGAGCCGGACGGATGGCGGTAGCCTTGAGCGTAGGGTCAGAGAGTGAAAGACCGTTGGTCGTGAAGGTTGTGGTCAGTCGGGCATCAGCGGAGAAAGCCTGGCCACCATCCTGTGGACGCTGCATGAGTCCAAGCAGTTGACCGGTAGCGTTGACAATGGGGCAGCCGAGATCAGTGGAGGACACATCGACATCGTTGAACACATAATAGTTATAGTTGGTCATGAACTTCTCGGTGCGCAGTGGCTTTACCTTGTGGCAGTCAACCTTCTTTGTCGAGAAACTTACGAGGGTGACGGGAGAGGCAGGTGCATCCGCTGTGTTGATGCTCAAGCCGGACGGCAAATGGTTGCCTTTCACACGGAAGCGGCAGAGATCATACATCTCAGAAGCACCGATGATCGCGTCGACATCGTGCTGCAGCCCTTTGTTGTCGATAACTGTGGCACGGGTTGCTCCTGCAAAGACATGCCATGGAGCTAAGGCTTCACCTTGAGCCCCAGCAAAGATTCCATGGGTGGAACCGTGGATAGAGCCGTCGGCGTTGAAGGTCGTCAATGTGAAGATATTGGATGCTACCTTAGCCAAGTTGGCACCTTGGGCCAATACCTTCATAGGCAGTAGCAAGGCAAAGAGGAGGAGGAAGCTTGATATTGTTTTTCTCATATTCTTATATTATATATTTTCGATATTGGGATGATTTCTTGAAATGTGAGTCTTCGGTTTTGCATAGAGCTATTTCTGGGCATTCAGCAGTGCCTGGGCATTGTCGATGGCAGCCTGCGAGATGTCGCTGCCGCTAAGCATCTGTGCTATTTCGCGTACGCGCTCGTCATCAGAGAGTTCGCGCATCGTGCTGACAGTGCCCTCTGAGGTCTCCTCTTTGCTCACTTTGTAGTGGGATGTGCCACCGGCTGCAATCTGCGGTAGGTGGGTGATGGCGATAACCTGACGATGCTGTTGTGCCATCTCGCGCATGGTCTCAGCCATCTTTTCTGCTACACGTCCGCTGACACCCGTGTCGATCTCGTCGAAGATGATGGTAGGGAGCTTCACGGCACCGCTGATCATAGCTTTCAGCGAGAGCATCACACGGGCAATCTCACCACCGGAAGCCACTTGAGCCACGGGTTGGAGTGGGGTGCTGCTGTTGGCACTGAAGAGGAAAGAAATCTTGTCGAGGCCCAGCGGCTGACAGTCGGTGTGCTGGATGTCGATAGAGAAGCGGACTTTGGGGATGCCCAGGGGCACCAAACGCTGATGCATTTCTGTCTCGATCTTTTTTGCGGCCTGCTGTCGGGCTTCGCTCAGTTGCAGTCCCACTTTGACGCAATCTTCGTGGGCGACGCTCATCGCTTTCTCCAAGTCGGCAAGGATGTCGTCGCTGCAATCGATGTTGGCGATCTCTTGCTTGAGTTGGTCACGTTGGGCAATGAGCTCGTTGACGTCACTGACATGAAATTTCTTCTCCAAAGAGTAGAGTTCGTCCAACCGGTCGTTCATCTGTTGAAGCTGCTGAGGATCGAAATCTATGTTTTCAAGTTTGTGGTCAACTTCGTCAGCAATGTCCTTCAACTCGATGCCTGCCGATTCGAGTCGCTGAGCAGCGTCTTGTATCTCAGGATAGACATCGATAAGACCTTGCAGCGCATCAGCAGCATTCTTCACGAGGTTGACGGCTCCATTATCGTCGTTGCTGAGCAGGGAAGTCGTTTGGAACAGAGCACTCTTGATGTCTTCGATATGACTTAGTGTCTGCACTTGGCTCTCCAAACTCTCCTGTTCATCGGCTTGAAGATTGGCTTTGTCAAGTTCATTGTATTGAAAGCGGAGAAACTCCTCGTTGTCACGATTCTGTGCGATGATTTTTTTCTGCTCTTCGTATTTGCGCACAGCTTGGAGATAGTCGGCATAGTGGTGCTTGTAGTCGCTAAGGAGTGGTTTGTCGTCGGCGATGATGTCCACGACACTCATTTGAAAGTCCTCTTTCTGCAATAGCAGGTTTTGGTGTTGGCTGTGGATGTCCACCAAGAGTTCACCACACTCGCGCATCAGAGTCAGGGACACGGGTGTATCGTTGATAAACGCGCGGCTCTTGCCACTGCTGCTCACTTCGCGCCGGAGGATACAGTCAGAGGCATCGTAATCGATATTGTTTTTCTGAAAGAAGTCTTCGAGATGGTAATTACTCAAATCGAAATGCGCCTCGACGATGCATTTGTTTCTTCCTTCCTTGATCTGTCGGGTATCAGCGCGCTGTCCTAAGAGCAGATGGATGGCTCCGAGGATGATGCTTTTACCGGCTCCCGTCTCACCGGTGATGACAGAGAATCCCGGATGGAAATCAATGTTGAGCTCATCGATGAGCGTGAAGTTCTTGATGTATAACTGTTTGAGCATGATGTCATTGTTTTATTTTGTCCCAAGCATTGTTCTGAGAGGCGTTGATCGAAAAGAGTATGTCGTAGATGGCCTCTTTCTCTTTTGGAGTGCCTTTACCCTGATAGATATTTGCCAACTCATCACGTTTGTAGTCGGTCCAAATCTGCGGGAGCATACTTGTTGGCCTGTTCTCGTGGGCAGTCTTCAAGTCGTTTTCGATGGCGTTGGTGATCTGCGCTCTTCCACGCTCGCTGTTTTCGGCCATTTGGTCGAGTCCAAGCCGATAATAGTCGTATTGCAGTTGTCGGAAAGGCTTCATGCTGCCATCAAGATAGTCGTTGATGATGGCGAAGCGGTTTCGGTCATTGTCGAAAGCTTTCCATCCCGTCACTTCCAAGTTCTGGGCATTGTTGGCCAGGTTCATGCAAAGTTGCAACACATCCTCACCGCCCATAGGGGAGAAGCTGTCCAGGTCCAAGCCAATGATGAGATAAGCATAGTAAGCCAATACCGCCGTGAGCGCATTGTCAACCATCTCGTCTTTAAACTCCAGTTGGTCGAATTGGGCATATTTGAAGTTAAAGTCCTTGTCGTTGTTGTTGTAGAGCGTGGTTGTGTACGATGCGTTGAACACTGGACGGTTGGCTTGGATCAGTGCTTTGCAGGTGAACATATTTGTCGCGGGATCATATTTGCTCACTGTGATGGCCAGGCTGCAATTGATTTTCTCATTTTTTCGAAACTGCATGTGGGTCCATTGCCTGTCGTTGACGAAAGTGGTGATCGCCTGTTGCAGATTGTCGAAGACAGAGGCGTCAGTGCCCTCAATCTGACTGTGATTGACAGTCACCTTCATGTTCAACTCCTGCGATGCTCCTTTTGCGGGGGAGAGAAGCATCATGAGCAGAGAGAGGCAAAGGAGAAATGCTGGTTTCATCATGATCATTTAGTATGTGCAGCCGCTTGCATATTGAGTTTAGCCTCGCGCAGGCGGATGCGTGTGAGCACTTGCTTGGTGTTGAGCGTGAAGTCGGCACCAAGCATCCAGCTGAAGAAGCCGGGGTCGCGGTGGAGCACGTCGGTGACAGCCCAACCACGGTATTTGCCAAAGTTGAAGACCTCTTGTCGGCGTGGCTTCCCTTTTTCGTCGAGGATGGGATGACCTTGTGCGTCTTTCATCTCTTTCCATACGATGCGGCCAGCAAAGTCGACATTGTCGTTCATGGCAGAGAACTCAGCCAGAGCGTCCATGTCGTTGGGTAATGCGCGCTTCGGATCTTCCGCTTTCTCAGGATTATACATGTCCAGTTCACCTTGCAGCACTCTGTAGGTGGCTTCCGCGTCTTGGTCAGCGCGGTGAGCCTTCAAGTCGTCTTCCATGTTGTGGCCCGTGTAGAACTTATAGGCAGCGGACAGGTTGCGGGGCTCCATCTTGAAGAAGATGCTTTGGGCATCGATGAGATGGCAGCGCGAGAAGTCGAAGTCTATGCCAGCACGGAGAAACTCCTCGGCCAGCAGAGGAATGTCGAAGCGATTGGAATTGTATCCGGCAAAGTCACAACCGGAGAAACTGTCTGCCAGTTGCTTGGCCAACTGCTTGAAAGTGGGTGCGTCTTTGATATTGTCGTCGGTGATGCCGGTGAGCTCCTGCACTTCGTGGGGGATGGGCTTGCCGGGGTTGACAAAAATGTTTTTCCGCTCCTCATCACCGTTGGGTGATACTTTCACGTAAGAAATTTGTATGATTCGGTCATTGACGAGGTCTAAGCCTGTTGATTCCAAGTCAAAGATGACCAGAGGCTTTTTAAGATTCAGTTTCATGAAAAATATATTCCACCAAATATGCCACTACGAGTCTTGAAGAGAATATCGGACGATTCGGCTTTCAAGACTCGTAGCTGCGAAGATATTATCTTATGATAGTTGACAATTACTCATTCAGAATTAACGGCATGATCAGCATCAGCACATCCTCATGCTCATCCTGCACACTTGGCAATACAATGCCCGGACGGCTGGGATCGCCCAGCATCACTTTCACGTCGTCGCTGTCGAGCGAGGAGAGGACTTCGCAGAAATAGTCACCGCGGAAGCCGATCTGCAAAGGCTGTCCGTTGTACTCACACACCAAAGTCTCTTTAGCGCTTGTCGCAAAGTCGATGTCCTCAGCAGAGAGCTGTAAAGAGCCCATCGACAGTCTGAAACGGATCAGCTGACTGCTGATGCTGGCGAAAGGCAGTACGCGGCGGATGCTGTCCATGAGTGCCTTACGGTCAACGAGGAGCTCATTGGGGTTGTCAGCAGGAATCGCAGCGTTGTAGTTGGGGAAGGTGCCCTCGATCAGTTGGCAACGCAGTGTGCCTTCGGCAAATGTCAGTTCAGCTGCATTGTTGTTGAACTTGATGACCACATCGCCGCTGGTTGGGTCGAGTCCGTTTTTCAAGAGGTTTGCCGGCTTCTTAGGAAGGATGAAAGAGGCCGGAGTCTCGGACTTGATGTCGTAGTTGCGGCAGCGCACCAACTTGTGTCCGTCGCTGGCGACGATAGCCAGATGCTCTGGCGTCAAGTCGAAGTAAACACCATTCATCACAGGGCGGATCTCGTTGTTGTCCGTAGCAAAGAGCGTGCGTGAGAGATTGCTTACCAAAACTCCGGCATCGATCGTCAGCGTATGGATGTCGCCCTCCATAGGCTGCACCTGAGGATACTCCTCAGCGTTTTGTGCCACGAGCTGATACTGACCATTTTGATATTCAACAGTCACCTGAAAAGATTCCAAGTTGACATCGAAGGCGAGGGGCTGCTCAGGAAGCAGCTTCACTGCATCGAGGATCAGGCGGCTGGAAATGGCAAAAGATCCTTCGCTGTCGCATTCGCTCAAGCTGACTAAAGAAGTCATGCGGTTCTCGCCATCGCTGGCCGTGATGTGAAGTTGTCCTTGGCTGACATCAAACACGAAGCATTCCAAGATGGGCATGGAGTTTTTGGAGTTGATGACCTTCGCCAATGTTTGCAGTCGAGTGCTCAACGCGGAGCTTGAAAGACTAAATCTCATATAATAATGTTTTTATTTGTTTTCGTCTATACAAAGATAATAAGAAAATAACAAAACTGGGAAGCAATGACATATTATTTTTTATTTTTTGTTTTTTTTCAATCGAATTGCTTGATATTTCCGTCTTTATCATTATCTTTGCAGTATAACAAAAAATAGTTCAACTAAAAAACTCTCATAAATGGCATTACAAGGAATAGAAGTAGAAGGGGTGATCATCAAAGAGTACCCTGCTAAGGAGGGCGTTTCTCAGCGCACTGGTAACGCTTGGAAATCCCAGGAATTTGTGATTCAGACGAAAGACCAATATCCTCGTGCTTGCTTGTTCCGCGTCTTCGGCGCAGACAAGCTCGAGCAATTCAATATTCATCAGGGCGACACGGTACACGTGTGGTTGGATATCAATGCTCATCCATGGCAAGACCGCTATTTCAATGATATCAGTGCTTTCCGTGTTGACCATGTAGATCCTAACGCTGTTGGCGGTACTGCTATGGCAGCTCCTACAAGTCAGTTGGGTGGCCAAGCCCCTGTTGCCCCAGCAGCTGCTCCAACCGGTACAGTAGCTCCGACAGCACCAGCGCAAGACAATGGCGATGCCGCTGATGATCTTCCCTTCTAAATAATGCTTTTGCGGGGGAGCCCCGGCTAAAGAATTTATCCTTTAGCATTTGAGGCTACCCCGCAAAATCGTTATTAGCTTATATTTCTAAGGAGTTGGATCACCCAACATCCTTTTCTCTTTCTTTTTATTTCCTCTTTTTGATTTGAAGTTTGGGGATCTTGACGCTTTCTCCTGCTTTAAAGTCCGTTTTACCACCGTTGACAGCTTGTACATAGCATTCCATTCCCGGTCCAAGATTGGCGCGGCTGATGGAAGTGAGTGTTTGTCCGCTTCGTACTTTCACCGTATGGCTGACGCCAACGATGCGGTAGGCTCCCGTGCGGATTCTTACGTCTTGGTTATAAGCAGTCTGATCTTTGTCAGTCTCTTGCTTTGACGCTGCGCTCTCAGATGGTTTCTGCTTAGTATTATTTGTATTTGCCGCAGCCTTCATGGCATTGCGTTGACCATCTTTTTGCAGATTGCTATTGGTTGTCGTTGAGGGCTGTGAAGCATCTTTGTTGCTTGCTTCCTGGCTCTCCATCTTTTCTTTTACCTTAGCATTTTCCTTAGCCTGGGCTTCGTTTGAAGTCTGCTTTTGGCTGGGTTGGTTTGCTGTTGATGATGTTGTGTTGAGTGCAGAGTCATTGCTGGGTTGCGCATTGATACCATTCTTATTGCGGTAGGCCAATATTTCCAGCATCTCAATGCGGTGATCACGCTTCTTCAGTTGGTTGAGCAGAAAATAGCCACCACCCAAACATAGCAAAACGATGATCACGAAAACAGAAAGGACACCCTTCATCATCCGATATTGATGACGGAAATTATTTCGCAGCTCTTCATTCGCAGCCTGCAAGATGTGGTTCTCATCCTCGAATTGCCGGCTGATGCTGGCGGTTGCCGTTTGCACTTTCTGCTCAAGATCAATGGCTTGTATCTCCGGCTTTGAATCTTTGATCTCTTGCTTTATGTCTTCGGCTTTCGGCGCATTTTCTTGCGATTCCTGTTCAGGTTCATTCGGCTCTTGCGTCAGCGCTTCCTGTTTAGTGTCTTCCTCATTGCTTGGATCTTCACTCTCTTGACTATTAGCAGCTTCAATTATAGAAGGAGTTTCTTGAGCAGAGCTGTCCTCTTCCGCTGCTGGTTCATCTTGTGCAGGGTCTTCCTCCTCCTTAGAAGATGGAGCTTCTGAAAGAATATTCTCCTGGAGAAAAGTATCATTCACTTCGCTCGGTGCTTCTGTCGCTAAGGATTGAACATTGCTGTTCTGAACTTTTTCTGGTTGATTCTCGGGAGTTTCTTCTTGCTTATCTTCAACAGAATCTTTCTGTTGTTGATCCTCAATCGAACCTTCTTGCTGATTTGCAATAGAATCCTCTTGCTGATTTGCAATGGAATCCTCTTGTTTATCTTCAACAGAATTCTCCGATGTTTCATCCTTTTCCTCTTCTTCAAATTTCTTGTCGATGAGGCTAAAGTCAGTGCCGTCGTTGACAGCTACTGTCTCAAATTGAGAGAAGGGGCGGTTGACAAAATCACGCATATCGCTGTCCGGCGTGAAGCTGATCTTATCTCTGCCGTCGATAAGAATCGGCTCACCCGTGTTGACATCGATGCTCTTTCTCGACTGCACACTGATGACTTTGAAAGTACCCAATCCTTTGATCTTCACAATCTTCTCGTCTTGAAGACCATCCTGCAAGACACTGAACATCTTCTCGACAAAGCTGTTGGCCTGCTTCTTGTCAAGTTCAAATTTGTCGACGAGTTCTTGTGATAAGTCTTTGATGAGTTGTTTGTTCATGATTTTCCTTTCAAAGTTTCTTTGATTGCGGATGTGGGCTTGAAGCTGAGCACAAGTTTTGGTGGTACCAGCATCCGCTGTCCGTTGCCCGGGTTGACGACAATGCGTTCGAGTCTTTTCTTCACCTCGAAAGAGCCGAAGTTGGTGATCTGCACACTGTCGCCGTCCTCAAAGGCTTTTTTCATCGCCTCGATGACCGTGTTGACCATTTTCTGTGTGTCGGCCTGCGTATAGCCGGTGTCAGAGGCTAAAGTGCTGATGAATTCCTTGTTGTTCATACTTGTCCATATAAATCAAACTCGTCACTGCCTGTCATCTTCACTTGATAGAAGTTGCCGACGCGCAAGCGCTTGTTTTTCACGGGGATGAGCACTTCGGGATCTACTTCGGGAGAGCAGTATTCGGTGCGGCCCACATAATAGTCGCCCTCTTTGCGATCGATGATCACGGGGAAAGTCTTACCCACTTTCTCGGATTCTATCTCCTCGCTGATCTGCTGTTGCAGCGCCATGAGCTTGTCGAGGCGCTGCTGCTTCACCTCTTCCGGCACGTCATCGTCGTAGTGAAGGGCGGAATAGGTGCCCTCCTCCTCGGAGTAGGCAAAGGCTCCCATACGCTCAAAGCGCTGCTCACGCACGAAGTCGAGCAACTCGTTAAAGTCTTCCTCTGTCTCACCGGGGAATCCCACCATCAGCGTGGTCCTGATGTGAATGCCGGGAACGCGCTCGCGAATCGTACGGAGGAGATTGATGGTATCTTCCTTGGTGACGTGGCGGTGCATTCTTTCGAGCATGTGGTCGGAGATGTGTTGCAGAGCAATGTCGAGATAACGGCAGACATTTGGCTTCTCGCGCATCACATCCAGCAACTCCAGGGGGAATTGGTTGGGATAGGCATAGTGCAGCCTTATCCACTTCACTCCGGGGATGTCCGCCATGCGGCTGATGAGCTCCGCGATCATCGGCTTGTGGTAGAGGTCGATGCCGTAATAGGTCAGTTCCTGTTCAATAATCTGAAACTCTTTCACGCCTTCTTTGACCAGTTCCTGCACCTCGTTGAGGATGTCGTCTATCGGACGGGAGACATGCTTGCCGGTGATCAATGGTATGGCGCAGTAGGCGCAGTGACGGTCGCATCCCTCTGCTATCTTGATGTAAGCATAGTGATGAGGCGTCGTCAGCTTACGGCGACTGTTGGCGTCAACGCGCGATTGGCTGAAGCTCTTGTTTGCCTGCGCCGCTTGCTGCTGGTCAGCAGTTGCGTCAGTGTCTGCGGCTTCGACTTTTGCCGGTCCAAGATCCTGCAACAGCTGTCGGTAGTCAAACTTACCATAGAATTTATCGACTTCGGGTATCGATTCCTCCAACTCCTTGCGATAGCGCTGTGAGAGGCAGCCCATGACAAAGAGTTTCTTGAGTTTGCCATGCTGCTTGGCATCGACAAACTCCAGGATCGTGTTGATGCTTTCCTCTTTGGCCGCTTCTATAAATCCGCACGTATTGATGACGGCGATGTCTCCGGCAGGGCGCTTTGGATCGTGTACACAATGATAGCCCTCCTGCTCGAAGCGCCGCATGAGTTGTTCAGAGTCTACGAGGTTTTTTGAGCACCCCATAGTGATAAAGTCTATTCTATTCTTCATTTTATATTTTGCAGCTGTCGTTTGTCGAACGGTGTCAGCTGATTGAGCGATTAAAAGAGTGAGTCAACAAATTCTTTCCGGTTAAAGAGCTGGAGGTCCTCCATTTTCTCTCCGAGGCCGATGTATTTCACGGGCACTTTCAGTTGGTCGGAAATGCCGATGACAACGCCGCCCTTGGCGGTACCGTCGAGTTTGGTGATAGCCAGAGAAGTGATGGAGGTGACAGCAGAGAACTGCTTGGCTTGCTCAAAGGCGTTCTGTCCTGTACTGCCATCGAGCACCAGCAATACCTCGTCGGGAGCGGTGGGCACCACTTTCTTCATGACATCCTTGATCTTCTTCAGCTCATTCATCAGACCAACCTTGTTGTGCAGACGTCCGGCGGTATCGATGAGCACGACATCAGCGCCGTTGGCTTTTGCGCTTTGCAGTGTGTCGAAGGCGACGCTGGCAGGGTCTGCGCCCATTTGCTGCTTGATGACGGGCACTCCTACGCGATCACCCCAGATTTGTATCTGCTCTACGGCAGCAGCGCGGAAAGTGTCGGCGGCACCGAGATATACTTTCTTTCCTGCTTGCTTGAACTGGTAAGCCAGTTTGCCTATGGTTGTGGTCTTGCCGACGCCGTTGACACCCACTACCAGTATCACGTAAGGCTTGTGGTCGCTGGGTAGATCCCAGTTACTGCTGTCTTTCGTGTTGTTTTCGGTGAGCAGTGAGGCTATTTCTTCTTTCAGGATGGTGTTGAGCTCAGAAGTGGACACATATTTGTCTCTTGCCACTCTCTCCTCGATGCGGTGGATGATCTTCAAGGTGGTATCCACACCCACATCTGAGGTGATCAGTGCTTCCTCAAGATTGTCGAGCACATCATCGTCAACCTTGGACTTACCCGCGATGGCACGCGTGATCTTACTGAAGACACTTTGCTTGGTCTTTTCCAGTCCTGCATCAAGCGTCTCTTTTTTCTTCTTATTAAAAAGTCCGAATATTCCCATCGTTTCTATTACTTATTTCTATTGCAAAGATAGTGTTTTATTTGCAAACTACAAAATATGGCACATTCAAAATAGGGAAGTGGGAGGGTTATGGAAACAAAAAAAGCTGAATCTCAAAAGATTCAGCCTTTGTGCGCCCTTAGGGACTCGAACCCTAGACCCACTGATTAAGAGTCAGTTGCTCTACCAGCTGAGCTAAGGGCGCTCTAAGAAATGAAAGAGGTGCGCCCTTAGGGACTCGAACCCTAGACCCACTGATTAAGAGTCAGTTGCTCTACCAGCTGAGCTAAGGGCGCATTCTCTATTAAAAGAAGTGCGCCCTTAGGGACTCGAACCCTAGACCCACTGATTAAGAGTCAGTTGCTCTACCAGCTGAGCTAAGGGCGCATTCTTTAGTTGTTTGCAATCCTCAACCGTCTGTTTTGGAATTGCGAGTGCAAAGGTACACTTTTTTTAGGTACCCACCAAACTTTTCGTTATCTTTTTTCCAAATTTCTTAATCGTTCATGGAAGCGAGGAACTCGGCGTTGTCTTTTGTGCGCTCCATTTTGTCATGAATTGTGTTCATGGCTTCCATCGGATTCATGTCGGAAATGAACTTGCGCAAGATCCACATACGCGACAGCGTGGTCTTGTCTTGCAGCAGGTCGTCACGACGCGTGCTGGACGCTACGAGGTTGACAGCCGGGAAGATACGCTTGTTGGACAATGAGCGGTCGAGCTGCAACTCCATGTTGCCGGTACCCTTGAATTCCTCAAAGATCACCTCATCCATCTTGCTGCCGGTATCGATAAGTGCTGTGGCGATGATGGTCAGTGAGCCGCCGCCTTCGATGTTACGTGCGGCACCGAAGAATCGCTTCGGCTTTTGCAGTGCGTTGGCATCGACACCACCGGTGAGCACCTTGCCGCTGGCAGGAGATACTGTGTTGTAGGCACGGGCCAGTCGGGTGATGGAGTCGAGGAAGATGACCACATCGTGGCCGCATTCTACCATGCGTTTGGCTTTTTCGAGCACGATACCTGCAATCTTGACGTGGCGCTCAGCAGGCTCGTCGAAGGTAGAGGCGATGACCTCGGCGTTGACAGTGCGGGCCATATCGGTGACCTCCTCAGGGCGCTCGTCGATGAGCAGCATCATCAGATAAGCCTCGGGATGATTGGCTGCGATGGCATTGGCGATATTCTTCATCAAGATGGTCTTACCGGTCTTTGGCTGTGCCACGATGAGCGCACGCTGGCCTTTGCCGATCGGAGAGAAGAGGTCGACGATACGGGTGGAGAGGTTGGTGGTCTTCGGATCACCGCAGAGTGTGAACTTCTCGTCGGGGAAGAGCGGAGTAAGATGCTCAAAAGGAATTCTGTCTCTTACTTCCGATGGATTGCGTCCGTTGATGGAGTCGATGGAAGTCAGAGGGAAATATTTCTCACCTTCCTTGGGTGGTCTCACATGGCACTGAACGACGTCGCCCGTCTTCAGTCCATAGTGTTTCACCTGGTTGACGGCAACATAGATGTCGTCGGGGGAGGAGAGATAGTTATAATCGCTTGACCGGAGGAAACCATAGCCGTCGGGCATAATTTCCAGCACGCCATTGGCGGAGATGAGGTCGTCGAAATCGTAATTGCCGTTCGGTTCCTGCTGTTCCTCTTCCTCCTGATAGTCGGAAGCGGGATACTCATTATTATTGTATGGAGTCGTGGGATTGTCAAACATGTCGTAGTTTGGCGTCATTCCCTGGTCTTCAATCGGAAGGTCCACAACAGGAATGAAATCGGTGCCGTCGCCGGGATCGCCTTCCCACACACCGTCTTCAGTGTTAGTCGAAGCCTCCTGCTGCTTGTTATGTTCGTTGTGCTCGTTGACTTTTTCCTGCAACTTTGTCAGAATGTTATGTTCCTGGCCATCGTTCTCACCTTGATTTTTGCCAGTGGCAAAAGCCTCTTCGGGAACCAATTCTGTGTTGGTATCAGGTGCATTGTCTTCGGTAGTACTATCGGCGCTACCTTCGTCAGCCTGAGTTTCTTCTGCCATATTCTGTGCAGCAACTTCTATTTGCTTTTGGAGTTGGTTGATTCTTTCGATCAATTCCTTTTCCTGCTTGGTCTTGGGGCCACGATGCTTAGGCAGGTTGTCAAGTTCCTTCTTGAGGGCCTCTACTTGCTGGAACAGAGAGCCCTGTTCGCCGTTTTGTGCCGTCTGATGATCGTTAGCTTTATTTTCTTCTTTAGCTTCGGCAGGTGCCTGAGTATTAGTGTTGTCAGAAAACAAAGTATTCTCGACTACTTTCTTATTTCTTTTCATATCGAGGTTTTCTCCATTCTTTCCATTTACAGAATACACGTAATCGGTTTCAGGAGCAGTTATCCTTATGCGTTTTCTTTTGCCGGTAGTTGTTGCTGAAGCTGTAGCATGGCTGCTGTCGTCGGCCTGCTTGTCAAGGATGTCATAGACGACTTTCTCCTTGGAGGCGTCTGGATCCAGCTCCATGCCTAATTGCTGAGCAATATCTTCCAGTTCAGAAGTATTCTTAGCTAATAATTCTTCTTTGCTATACATAGAATATAAAAAATATGCTTGTTGATTTGACAAGATGTTGCAAGAATAGCAACGTCGATGTGTTTTAAATCGTTGCAAAGGTAATGAAAAATCGACAATTTTTATTATGAACAGAAATGAAATATCTGTGTATTAACACTTATTAATTAATATACGGTAAATCGTAAATGTTCAGCGAACGAAGTTGAAGACTTATTATTGGTTTTTTGTTATCAAGAATTTGAGAATTACAGAATTTGCTGCGCATCATAGAGTATCGATGAGAATTGGAAAGTATAAGCAGCAATACGGGCTTTCCTTCTGATAATTCTTTTGAATTCCAGTCAATAGAAGAATTCTCAAATTCTTGAGATAAACAAAGTAAGCCACAGAGGTCTTCTGCTGTATAGTTACTGAAAATCCTTGTTTCTATGGTACGGAAGCTATAGCGGATGAGCATAAAAAGGTATAAAAAAGACTGCAAAACCGAAGTCTTGCAGTCTTTATAAGTGGAAGCTCTCTTCACTAAATGGTCGGAGAGAGCTGTGTCTTCGCAATCTATTGATTACTTGCCGTTCTCGAGGTCTGCCTTCAGCTTAGCCAGCACGTCGAGATCGCCCAGACTTGTACCGGCAGCAACATTGTTGATTACCGGAGTGTCCTGAGCCTTGCGGGCGCCGGAGTTGTGGCGGCGAGTTGCCTTAGGCTCGTCCTTGCCCTCCTCGAATGTGCGAGAGTGGGAGAGGATGATACGGCGAGAATCTTTGTTGAACTCGATTACCTTGAACGGAAGAACCTCACCGAGCTTAGCCTGAGAGCCGTCTTCCTTGGTCAGGTGCTTAGGAGTAGCGAAGCCTTCGCCACCCTCTGTCAGGGTGATGACAGCGCCCTTGTCCATCATCTCTGTGATCTTGCCCTCGTGGACAGAACCCGGAGTGTAGATCTCCTCGTACTTGTCCCAAGGATTCTCCTCGAGCTGCTTGTGGCCGAGGCTCAGACGACGGTTCTCCTTGTCGATGTCGAGAACGACAACGTCGATGTCTGCACCAACAGAAGTGAACTCAGAAGGATGCTTCACCTTCTTGGTCCAGCTCAAGTCAGAGATGTGGATCAGTCCGTCAACACCTTCCTCGAGCTCTACGAAGATACCGAAGTTGGTGAAGTTGCGAACCTTAGCAGTGTGGCGGCTGCCGACAGGATACTTCTGCTCGATGGTCTCCCAAGGATCCTCTTTGAGCTGCTTGATACCCAGGCTCATCTTGCGCTCCTGGCGGTCGAGAGAGAGGATCACGGCCTCTACCTCGTCACCTACGTGCAGGAACTCCTGAGCAGAGCGGAGGTGCTGGCTCCAAGACATCTCGCTGACGTGGATCAGGCCCTCAACACCGGGCTGGATCTCAACGAATGCACCGTAGTCGGCGATGACGACAACCTTACCCTTGACGTGGTCACCCACCTTGAGGTTAGGATCGAGAGAATCCCAAGGATGCGGAGTGAGCTGCTTCAGGCCGAGAGCAATGCGCTTCTTCTCCTCATCGAAGTCGAGGATAACGACATTGATCTTCTGGTCGAGCTGTACAACCTCATGCGGATCGCTGACGCGGCCCCAAGAGAGGTCGGTGATATGCACCAGTCCGTCTACGCCGCCGAGGTCGACGAATACACCGTAAGAGGTGATGTTTTTGACAGTACCCTCGAGCACCTGACCCTTCTCCAAGTGAGAGATGATCTCTCGCTTCTGAGCCTCGAGCTCGGCCTCGATGAGTGCCTTGTGCGATACGACCACGTTGCGGAACTCCTGGTTGATCTTCACCACCTTGAACTCCATGGTCTTGCCCACGAACATGTCGTAGTCGCGTATAGGATGAACGTCAATCTGGCTGCCGGGGAGGAAGGCCTCGATGCCGAAGACATCAACGATCATACCGCCCTTAGTACGGCACTTGATGTAGCCCTGGATGACCTCGTTGTTCTCCATAGCCTTGTTGATGAGCTCCCAGCTCTTGCTCAGGCGAGCCTTCTTGTGAGAGAGTACCAGCTGGCCCTTCTTGTCCTCCTGGTCTTCCACATAGACTTCCACCTTGTCGCCAACCTTCAGGTCGGGGTTGTAACGGAACTCGGAAGCGGGGATGATACCATCGCTCTTGTAGCCGATGTTGACGACTACTTCCTTCTTGTCGATGGAGATAACGGTACCTTCTACTACCTCGTGCTCCTGAATCTTGTTGAGGGTCTCATCGTAGGCCTTCTCAAGATCCTGCTTGCTCACGTTGGAGCTGCTGCCGTTCTCAAACTCGTCCCAGTTGAAGTCGGCCAATGGCTGCACGTTCTTGACGTTGTTAAAATCTGACATAAAAAATTTTGTTGTTAATGAATTAATAAAGTTAGACTTTATGTGAAATATATCGGGCACTTTTACCGTGTCCTCTAAAATCGGGTGCAAAGTTAGCACTTTTCTCTTTCATATCATTCATATAGTCAGTATTTTATATATGAATTATGTAATATTAACAAATCTGTGAAATAGTTCCGACAAAAATACTTCCGCGGCAACATGCATTCCAGAGATAATGGAATCAAGAAAATAAGGGCTTGAACATCAGAAAGGGACTTGAAAAGTGAAAAATCAGTGATTTCATCGCACCATCTCACTGATTTCTCCTCTTCAAATCACTGCTTTGATGAGGTAAATCCACTGAGATGATCGAATTTTTGCTGTTCAATTTCGTAAGCAAAAGGCAATTTTACAAATGCAAGGAGTATAGCGCTTGTGCAAGTTGCTGATAGTTAGGTAAATACTAAATGTTGGCGAAAATTAAAAAATCACGGCAAATACCATGGCCGCTTGCAAGAATCGCCTTCTCGCGCCCCGTTTTTTGTCAGTTTATCTAACAATTCCGAATCCGGGGTTTCTATAGGTGCGATGATAATAAAAGGGTATATTATGTGTCTTAGAAACTTCTTTTTGTTGCTTGCTGTTTCAGCTTTGCTTGTTGCTTGCTCAACCGAAGAGGCGGGCACGACAAACGAAAAGGGTAGGAGCCAGATATGTTTCTCTGCTGCTGAACCACTCACTAAAGCCTCGGTCAGTAATACGATTACGGGATTTTATGTCGGTGCCAAGCATGCCGACGGCTCTGTGTTTTTCAACAACGAGCAGGCTGTGGCGTCCGGCGGTTACTGGGAGACCTCTGCCAAGCACTATTGGCCTGCCGGCAAACTTTCTTTCTATGCCTATGCGCCGACTAACACCAACGGTATGGTAAGCGCATCGGCTGTCGGCACGCTCACTTGATAAGGGAAAGGGCATTAACTTCATGGTCAGTCCGAGCTCGTTGTATGTCACGACTTTGTCGAAGGTTACAATCGCAAAAGGCTGCCGCCTCAAAAGAGACAGCAGCCTTTCACTATATAGGCAACGGTAGTCTATGACATTTGTGGTACTCTTTCAAACGTCAATTCTGCACTTTCCTTCTTTTTGTCGATATTGATAGAGTCACCTTTCTTCACATCACCAGAGAGGATCATCTCGCATAAGCCATCCTCAACATAAGTTTGAATGGCTCTTTTCAGTGGGCGGGCACCAAACTGAATATCGTAGCCTTTTGATGCCACAAACTCTTTGGCTGCATCCGTCAACTGTATCTGCAAGCCTTTCTCCTCAATGCGCTTATAAAGTCCTGAGAGCTCTATGTCGATGATCTTCTTGATAGAATTCAAGTCGAGCTGGTCGAAGGTAATGATCTCGTCAAGACGGTTGAGAAACTCCGGTGAGAATTGCTTACTCAGACTCTTTTGAATCACCGACCGGGCGTATTCCTTATCTTTGTCACTCAGATTGCCCATGTTTGTGATTCCGCCTGCGTTGAAGCCGACACCATGACTAAATTCCTTCAACTGGCGTGTACCAGCATTGGAAGTCATGATAATCACCGTATTGCGGAAGTCCACAGTCCGTCCATTGCCATCTGTGAGTCTCCCTTCATCAAGCACTTGCAGCATCAGGTTGAAGACATTGCCATGAGCTTTCTCTATCTCGTCGAGCAAGACGATAGAGTAGGGATGACGCCGCACTTGCTCTGTCAGCTGTCCACCCTCCTCGTAGCCGACATATCCTGGAGGTGCTCCGATAAGTCGCGAGACATTGAAGCTCTCTGTATACTCGCTCATATCTATACGTATGATCGAATCCTTTGAGCCGAACATATTCTCTGCTAAGCACTTTGCGAGATAGGTCTTTCCTACTCCAGTAGGACCCAGGAACATGAATGCTCCAATAGGATGATTGGGATCTTTCAATCCAACACGGTTGCGCTGAATAGCCTTCACGAGCTTTTCGATAGCTCCATCCTGACCTATCACACGCTTTTTCAGATCAGAGCCCATATCTCTTAGTTTCAAGGTCTCGCCTTTTTCCATGCGCTGGACGGGAACTCCACTCATTCTTGACACTACACCGGCAACATCTTTGTCTGTGACTTTCTGACGTGACTCAGCGTCTCCGTTCTGCCAAGACTGCTGCAGCTCATGCAGCTCTTGCTCGAGATGAGATTGACGGTCACGGTAGACAGTCGCTAGTTCGTAATTCTGACTTTTGACAGCCTGCTCCTTTTTATCTTTAACCTCGTTGATCTCCTTCTCTTTGTCTGTGATCTCTGGTGGCACCTGAGCATGTTGCAAACGTATGTGTGCACCGACCTCATCAAGTGCGTCAATTGCCTTGTCCGGGAATTCGCGGTCTGTGATATAGCGTTCTGTCAGACTTACACATGCTTGAAGAGCTTCTTCTGTGTATGTCACATGATGATGCTCCTCATAGCGGTCTTTGATGTTGTGGAGTATTTGCAGAGTCTGCTCAGCTGTTGTCGGTTCCACCAATACCTTTTGGAATCTCCGCTCCAAGGCACCATCTTTCTCGATGGTCTTTCGGTATTCGTCAAGAGTCGTAGCACCAATACACTGGATGGTACCGCGTGCCAACGCCGGTTTCATGATATTGGCTGCATCCATCGTGCCAGGAGAGGAACCTGCTCCGATAATCGTGTGAATCTCGTCGATAAACACAATGATATTCGGATTTTGCTCCAACTCTTTGATCAGCGCACGAATACGCTCCTCAAATTGTCCGCGGTATTTAGTTCCCGCGACAATACCGGTCATGTCCAGACTGACAAGCCGACGATTGAAGAGAACGGGTGAAGTGTGATGCTTTACGATTTGCTGTGCCAATCCTTCTACAATAGCACTCTTGCCAACACCAGGCTCACCAATGAGGATGGGGTTGTTTTTCTTGCGACGACAGAGAATCTCCGTGACCCGCTGAATTTCTTTCTCCCTTCCCACAACAGGATCGAGTTTTCCTTCTGCAGCAGCACGGGTTAGGTCTGTAGAGAAGTTATCCAATACGGGAGTCTTGCCATTACCTTGTTGTGCAACATCGGTTTGGGTGGGCTGCATACGGCCACCACCTTTCATATTGCCACCTTCCTCGAAGTCTTCCTCATCTTCGTCTGGCAGTCCGATACCATCTGTGGTAGGCTTTTTCTGTAACAGCCTTGCCACTTGTTCGTAGTCTACACGATTAGCCTCAAGGACAATCTTTGCTCCATTGTCAATTTGATCGTGGAGGATTGCCAGGAGCACATGCTGGGTATCCACGACAGAGGTATGCTGAATACGGGCCTCAAGGACTGCCAACCGTAAAATATTGCTGGCTTGATCATTGAGTATTATATCATTGACTATATTTTTGTTATCTGAGACTGCCGGTGAATTGGCTCTTAATCTCTGCTCTAATTCCTCTTTGATCCGTGGTATGTCGACATTCAATCCATGTAGCAAATCGGTAACGACGCCTTCCTTCTCACGGAGAATACCTAAGAGAAGGTGTTCCGGACCCACCGAAGTGCTGGCCAGGCGCGTCGCCTCTTCCCGGCTAAAAGCCAGAATCTGTGAAACTTTGGGTGAAAACTGACTGGTCATATTTCCTTTTTACCTTTCTTTTTCTGTTAGATACGATGCAAATATACTTCTTTTTGCTTTAATCTACAAGGACTATGCCAAAAAAATAGTTATTCGTGGCAAATCTCTCTGTATGGGCAATTATCGCATCGCTCTGTGTGAGCTGTTGGCATGAAATCAAGTTCAGGATTGAAGATCTCAGCCAGCAATTGCTTGAGTTGATCCAAGAACTCAGGCCACACGGTACTGATGTCGTCTAAAGTCTCGCGTGAGCCACGTCCGACGGCAAACGACAATACAGGATTATAAGTCTCATCTGACGCCTGACGGATGAAGAGCAGAGCGGGGGCTACGCCTTGCTGCCTCATCTGTCCAACCTTCTTATAGGAGTTGGCGCCATATTTCACTACTCCTGCGTAAAGCATTGTCTGCAAATAATAATTTGTATGTTTTGTATCTATATTGTCTATATTGAAGACATCCTTGACATCTGCAGGCAATGAAGTCAAAGGTCTGCCAGTCTTGTAGTCTACGATTCTGACGATATTCTTTCCATCTTGGTTGACTTTGTCAATGCGATCAACTTTACCGCCAATGTTCAAGCAATGCTGTAGTCCATTAACCTCGAAGGACACTTTGTCATAGAAGCTTTCTTCCAATGCCAGAATGTCAAAAGGTGCCCATGCAGCATCCAAGTGCAAAAGACGTTGGAGATAGAGTCTGATGACATTTTTGTTGAGCATCTGTAATCCATTGTATTGAGGGACGAACTGGTGCTCGTCGGCCTGGAAAAGCTTTTCACGGAAGGCTTGATCTATGATACGCTCCAAAAAGCTGGGATCCTTAAGTACTGACAGGATCATGTCTTTTGTGATGGTGGTTTGCTGTTGACTCAACTGCTTGTAGATCAACTCCGCACTATGATGGAACAGATCTCCGAACATCGTGTTGTCGATTTCGTCGATATTGTCCTCATCTTGTTGATGCAGCTGGCAGATAGAATTATAATAGAACTGCAAAGGGCACCGCATATATTGACCTAAGGCAGAGGGAGAGATACTCTTCATGTCATGAAGCACTTTCATCACTTCCTCGGTCTTGGTCTTTGCCTGACACAATCTTGAACTTTGATTTTGTCCTGCTGTCAGTGTATAGCGCTTAATGTGCTGTGTACCATAGCTCTTGATCATGAGTTGTAACATGAATCGGCTCATTTCTCCTTTTTGTCCGTCATCTGTCGCATTATTATATAATAAGGTGACATCATGAGCTCTTTGTATCAGCGATTGGAAATAATAAGCGAAGATCGCCACCTTGTTCTCTACTGTCGTGAGTCCATAGCCCACACGGATGGAATGAGGGATGAAAGAAGCGTCATTGATATTCTTTGGGAGTTTTCCCTCGTTGCATGACAAAAGAATCACATGCTCAAAATCAAGATTTCTCGTCTCCAATACACCCATGATCTGAGTACCTACAGCCGGTTCGCCATGAAAGGGAATGGCTGTAGACTGTATGACTTGCTGCATGAGTCTTTGCACGATATAAATGCTGACCAGCTGCTTACCACTTTTTTCATCTATACGACGGTCGTCTTGGCTGCCATTTTTTTGAATGTTCACAGACATAATGTCGTCAAGTCGGTTTAGCAACGTATACATGGAGAAGATAGACTGATGGAGCAGGTCGTTGCGTATGCTTCGCGTGTTCTGCCCGATGATTTTAAGTAAATCCGTCATCCAAGATAATAGTGGCAGCGTTCCTTCTTTTGCCTCTAAGGGCTGAAAGAGCAGTGACAAAGAGTCGTCAAATCCATCAGTCAACTCTTTGATACTTGGATAATATCGGTGATTGCTATTTAGCTGAGATGCCAAAGTCTTACAATCATCAGAAAGATATTGGGCATAAGGATGCAACAATACCCTGTTGATGTATTGCAGTTGGAAATGTCGATGATCATTGGTCAATCCTTTCAATTGCAGAGCAATTAACGCGTCTACCAACACACTGACTTCTGAAGCATTCAAAGGAAAGCCTGTAGTAACGTTGACATTCTGGATGTCTCCTGGCAAACTATGAATCACGGATGGCAATAGATTCTCATCTGCCATCACGATAGCAGTCCTATTGCCATCCTTAATTCTGTCATTTTCTGACAACCATTGAGCGACATATCGTGCTTGAATCTCCTCAGTTGGCGCGGAAATCATGCATATCTCTTTAGGAGACTTCATATTGTCAAAGACTTCTGATGGATCGATGCCGGCACTGGCCAGGTTATTGTTGAGTTGATTTGGAAATATATCCAGATATTGCTTGATATACTTTCCTGCATCTTCATCGATGAAGTTGACATCATAGTCCCAGTAAAATTCAGCTTTACCCTCCATCTTCAGCCTTCGGAAAAGATCTTGCTCCACCTTCTGAAGGAGGTTGAAGCCTACGAAGATGTATGTGTCGTACTGAAAGTCGAGATTTTCTTGATCGATGACTTCCCGATAGAGCATACCTTCATAAGCCAGCCCTTGCTTCTCCAATCTTTGATGGAGCTCATGATAGATACCACCGAGATGCTCCCAAATGTTTTTGAACCTGCGCTGCAACTGAGAATCTTGCATCATCGTGTGAAAGAACTCTTCCAAACTTAGTCTTTGTGCATCTGTCAGGAAGCTAAAATCGCTCATCTCTTCCCATGCTTGTAAATCAATGAAGAGTTTGTCGGGGTCAACTTCATTCTTGTCAATATCGTCGAAATCAGCCAGCATCAGTTGTCCCCATGAGAAGAAATGATCAAGCGTCTCCTCGGAACCGGTGATATCACAAAAAACATTGTAGACTTGAAAGACAAGTGTGATGGGATCCGGTACCTGTAATTCACTATGCTCACGAAACAGCTCGCTAATGGTGATATATTTAGGGCTCCACAGCGCGTGCCCGGCCTCCTGATACAGCTCTCGATTGAAAAATATCGATGCACGCTTATTAGGAAAGACAATTGCTATTTTGTCGAGATCTTGTCCATGTTTTGCCAAGACGTCCTTTGCCACGAAATGGAGGAAGGTGGGATTTGCTTGGTTGGAATTGTTTTTTGTGGGCATGTCAATAAAGGATTTTTTTATGATAACGCGAAAAATATAAGGTAGCCTTGTGTGAAAGACTACCTTATGCGATTTCTATTTATTCTTAGTGTAGAGGAAACGTTTGATGGAACGCTTAGGCGTCTTCTCAAACTCACTGTCATGGAGCCGAATCTCTGACAAATGGCAATAAGCTGGCAACTCAGCATTGAGTTGCTTTCGATTCTGCTCCATAATGGTGCCAAGGTCGGTCTCGCTGAAGCCTATCTGCTTTGCAGTGTCTAAGTCGGGGTAAACCAGTCCTACGAGTTTGTTGCCTTCTTGAATGACAACGCTCTCGGAAACCATAGACATCGAATTGAGTTTGTCTTCAATCTCTTCCGGGTATATGTTTTGTCCGTTGGATCCCAACAACATGTTCTTAGAACGCCCCTTGATAAAGACATTACCATTCTCATCCATCAAGCCCAAGTCACCCGTATGGAACCATCCATCGGCATCAATGCTGGCCTTGGTGGCTTCTTCATTCTTATAGTAACCCAGCATTACGTTGGGACCTTTTGCAAGGATCTCACCCGGTATGTTGGCTGGATCTTCACTCACCACTTTCACTTGCATGTTCTTGGCGGCTCGTCCGCAAGACCCGGGGACGTAAGTCTTATAGTCTGCATAGCAAATGATCGGAGCACATTCTGTTGCGCCATAGCCAACTGTGTAATGGAAGCCTATGCGGTACAGAAACTTCTCCACCTCCTGACTAAAAGCGGCTCCTCCAATAATCACCTCATAGAATTCACCGCCAAAAGCCTTTGTCACCTGGTCACAGATCTTCTCAAAGACGCGCTTGTTGATACCCGGCATCTTCATCAAGAGGCGAAGCTTAGGATCCTGAATCTTTGGGAATACTTTCTTCTTGATGATCTTCTCAATGATCAGCGGCACGGAGATGATAATCTTCGGCTTAACTTCAGAGAAAGCCTGTGCAATGATGGCCGGAGAAGGTATTCGTGTCAGATAGAAAACATGGCAACCTGCTATGAATTCGAATAGAAATTCAAAGGACATACCATACATGTGAGCCATTGGCAGAATGCTAATCACGCTATCGCCCTTCTTTACTGTGTTACCCAACACAGAATAGGCAAAGTCTATATTGCTCCACAGAGCCCGGTAGGGGATCATGACACCCTTAGAAAAGCCTGTGGTACCACTTGTGTAGTTGATGACCGCCAATTCGTCAGGAGACTTCTCTGTATAATAGTGGACATGCTCCTTGCGGAAATACTTGGGATACCTCTGTCCAAAGATCTCATTGAGGTGCTCGCGGGCATAGGTCAGTTTGTCGGTACGTGAGAGTACGAGGGAGTAGTCCGGAATATAGATGATACCTTCCAGGGAAGGCATCTTCGTAGCGTCAATCTGTGTTGCTACAACATCTCCTGCAAACAGTATTTTTGCATCGGAGTGGTTAACGATGTTATGGATTTGATCTGCTGTAAACTCATGCAGAATGGGAACAGCAATAGCACCATATGTCAGCACGGCAAGAAAAGCAGCAGCCCATGCGGCACTGTTTCGGCCACACAGCGCTATCTTGTCGCCCTGCTTGACACCGGAACTTTCAAACATGATATGAAGCTTTTCGATCTTGCGTGCAACGTCATGATACTGCAATGTTGCACCTTTAAAATCAGTCAGCGAGTCGAGATCCCAATGGTCTACGATGCTTTTCTGAATCATTTGATTGAAGCTAGGAATAGAGCCTGTCATATCTTTAGATAAAAATTGTTCTTTAATGTTTTGTATGCGGATGCTTAATAAGCATTTTTATAGAGATAACGCTTGATGGACTTCTTGGGAGTCTTCTCAAACTCGTCAGGGTGAAGTTTAATCCTGCTGATCTTGCAGAAAGAGGGCAACTGCGCATTGAGTTCTTTGCGGTTCTGCTCCATGATGTTGTTCAAGTCTGCTTCCGAGAATCCCATAGACTGTGCTTCGTCCATGTCGGGATAAACCAGCCCGACGAGCTCTTCACCATGCTGAATGATCAAGCTCTCGTTGACCATCGCCATTGCATTCAGTTTATCTTCAATTTCCTCGGGATAGACATTCTGTCCGTTGGATCCCAGAAGCATATTTTTGATACGTCCTTTGATGAATACATGACCATCCTCTGACATCGTTCCCAAGTCACCCGTGTGAAACCAACCTTCTTCATCGATGACGGCTTTTGTAGCTTTGGGATTCTTATAGTATCCGGTCATCACGTTCATGCCACGGGTAACGATTTCCCCCGGTACGTTCTGAGGGTCATGGCTGAGGATTTTTATTTCCATGTGATCAACACAAGTGCCACAAGAGCCTGGTGTGAAGTCATGCCAGTCGGAATATGTAATCATAGGTCCCGTCTCTGTGGTACCATAGCCAAGCGTAATTGGGAAATGGATCGAAGTAAGGAAGTTTTCTACTTCCTTGCTTAAACTTGCGCCGCCGATAATGATCTCATAGGTCTTTCCACCCATGATGTTCATCACCATCTGCTCTACACGCTCCTTAACCAATTTATTGAGACCTGGTAGCTTCATCAAAATGGACACACGTGTACTGTCGAGTGCCGGCATCACTTTCTTGCGTATAATCTTTTCCAAAATCAGAGGCACAGAAACAATTAGATCGGGATGAATATCCATGAAAGCCTGCTGAATGATCGTGGGACTGGGTAATCGCGTCAGGAAATAGAGATGATTGCCTAAACAGAACTGCAAAAGAAATTCGCATGTCAGTCCATACATGTGAGCCATTGGCAATATTGACAACACATTACCGTTTGGCTTCATTTTACTGCCAATAGCCTTAGTCAGGAAATCAATATTGCTCCATAATGAGCGGTATGGCAGCATCACACCTTTAGAGAAGCCCGTCGTACCGCTAGTGTAATTGATCATAGCGGTTTCTTCGGGCATATCTTCATGATAATGAACATGTTCCTTCCGGAAAAATTTTGGATATTTGTGGCCATACAGCTCATTGAGATGCTCCATGGCATAGCTCAACTTTTCGGAACGACATTCCAACAAGGAGTTATCAGGCATATACATGACACCCTCAAGATTGGGCATCATGGAATAATCCAGCTCTGTCGCCACTACATCGCCAACGAAAAGCAATTTGGATTCGGAGTGATTGACAATGTTATAAACTTGCTCAGATTTGAACTCATGCTGTATAGGAACAGCTATGACACCACAGGTCAATGCAGCAAGGAACACACAAGCCCAAGCAGAACTGTTTCTGCCGCAAAGGGCAATCTTATCACCGGCCTTGATGCCACATTGCTCAAATACTATGTGTAGCTTCTCTATCTTGCGGGCTACATCATGGTATTGAAGTGTGGCACCCTTGTAATCGGTGAGTGCATCTTTGTCCCAGTTGCTTTTGATAGTCTGCTCTACCAGAGAGTTGAAACTATATTTATTCTCCATTGCACAATCTTCAAAATTTTGTGCAAAGGTACAATCTATAATGCACAATTCCAAAAAATATGTGCATTAATTTCTTCTAACCCTTCATTTTTCTGCTCTTTACTCATATTTCATAGTCTTTGCCGGATGAATATGCGACACAAGATAACTTGGTGCTATCAAAACAAAGACACTGATGAGAAGCGTTGCAATGTTAAGTAAGACGATCAGAGGAATGTTCAACTCTATAGGAACCGTGTTGACATAATAAGTAGCCGGATCCAACTTGACAATGCCAAAGTATTTTTGAATCAAGCAAAGACCTATACCCACCAAGTTGCCAATGAGCAATCCTTTGCCAATGATAAACACAGCAAACCACAAGAATATGTGACGGATAGTCTTGTTTCTTGCGCCTAAGCTCTTGAGTGTGCCTATCATCGCCGTACGCTCCAATATAATAATGAGCAGACCTGAGATCATTGTTACAGTTGCCACTGCCATCATCAGCAGAAGGATGATATAGACATTCACATCCAGCAGATCCAGCCAAGAGAAGATTTGCGGATTAAGTTCTCTGATGGTCTGAGCTACATAAGTCTGGCCATAATGGTCTGTGTGTTTATTAATCTTGTTGACAAAACGCTGATCCACCTCGTCAACTTTGTTGAAATCATTTACCGTTGCAGCAATGCCTGTTGCTTGATCTTCTTTCCAGCCATTAAGCTTGATGGCTGTGTAAAGATCTGTCAGACACATCAGATTGTCGTATTGACTCAGATTGGTCTGGTAGATACCGGTAATCTTGAATCGACGCATTCTAACTCCATTGTTATCAATGAAGTAGGCAAATACACGATCGCCGACTTTCAGTCCGAGCTTATCTGCCATGATCTGAGAAATAGTCAGTTCGTTTGAGGCATGACTATCAGAGAAATGGGGTAGGGAACCGGCTACAAGATGTTGATGGAAAAATGTAGAATCAAACTCTTGTCCTAATCCTTCAAACATGACACCGAGAAAATCGTTGTCAGTCTTCAGCACACCTTGCTTATATGCAAATCGCTCTGCATGCTTGACACCGGGTATTTGCTTTACGACATTCATCATAGAGTCGCCCACAGCGATAGGACTTTGTTCACCATCCATCTGGTTCATGAAATTGGTGACTTGGATATGAGAGCCAAAGCCTATTACTTTATCTCGGATAGAATGCTTAAAGCCGATGACGATGCAAACCGACGCGATCATCACCGCCAAACCGATAGCAATACCTGCCGTAGCAATCGTGATTGCTGGACGTGATACTCTTTTCTTATCTCCCGGCGTACGATAGATGCGCCGTGCTATGAACAAAGGAAAACTCATCGCAGTTCAGTCCTTCCAGGATATGCCTCCAAAGCCTTGCTGAGAACAACAAGAGCACGTTCCAAATCTTCTTTTTTCAACACATAGGCGATACGCACCTGGTTGATACCGGCACCAGGAGTCGTATAGAATCCCGCAGCAGGCGCCATCATCACCGTCTCTCCTTCGTAATTGAATGTTTCGAGACACCAACGGCAGAATTTCTCGGAGTCGTCAACAGGCAACTGAGCAACAGTGTAGAAAGCTCCCATAGGAATGGGGGAGTAAACACCAGGAATGCGATTGAGGCCATCGATCAAGCATTTACGGCGCTCAACATATTCATCGTAAACATCACGATAATACGACTCAGGAGCGTCGAGCGAAGCTTCTGCAACAATCTGACCAATAAGAGGTGGTGACAGACGAGCCTGACAGAACTTCATGACGGCTTTCCTGACTTCCGCATTTTTGGTGATAAGCGCTCCGATGCGGATACCACATTCACTATAACGCTTTGATACAGAATCAATTAATATGACGTTCTGCTCGATGCCTTTTAGATGCATGGCACTGATATACGGACTACCCGTATAGATGTATTCTCGATATACCTCGTCAGAGAAGAGATAAAGGTCATATTTCTTTACTAAGTCGCGTATTTGATTCATCTCGCGCCGTGTGTAAAGGTATCCGGTAGGGTTGTTTGGGTTGCAGATCATAATGGCACGTGTCCGGTCATTGATCAACTCTTCAAACTTTTCAACCTTAGGGAGAGAGAAGCCTTCCTCGATAGTAGTCGCAATCGTGCGAATCTTGGCTCCAGCCGAGATCGCGAAAGCCATATAGTTGGCATAAGCGGGTTCTGGGACGATGATCTCATCACCGGGATTCAGGCAACTCATAAAAGCGAAAAGCACTGCTTCTGATCCGCCTGATGTGATGATTATATCGTCGGGAGTGACCTGAATATTATATTTCGCATAGTAATCTACCAGTTTTGTCCGATACGACAAGTAGCCTTGTGAAGGAGAATACTCCAAAATTTTGCGATCGATATGTTTTAAAGCATCCAGTCCAACTTGCGGTGTAGGCAAGTCTGGCTGTCCGATGTTTAAATGGTAGACCTTGATACCTCTTTGCTTGGCTGCAGCAGCCAATGGTGCCAATTTTCTAATTGGAGACTCTGGCATCTCAAGTCCACGGACTGATATTTCAGGCATTTCTTTAAAACTTTATATTGCGTGAATAAATATTGCTTACTTAATGATTTAAATCTGTGCTTCTCAAAATAATTATGGAATTAATTGATCAGCAAATGCAAAGTTAATGATTTTTCTTGATTGAGCCAACTTAGAGAGTTTTTTTTTAAATCTCAATATACTTTTATAGATTTCTCTATACGTTATTTATCATAATGTCCATTATACACAAAACTGTTTTCTAAGCTTCAAAAAGGGAAAAACATGATCATTCGATGGTAATCTAGGTAAAATCAAAAAAAAATCTGCTTGGATTTTTCTATCTCACAAAAGGTACTTCGCTACGTAGGTTTCAATCATTCTCTGCTTAACGAAGGATCTTTTGCTATAGCATTACAACATAGATAACATAGCTTCGACCCCTCGAACACACAGCTTCGTCCCCAACATAACATAGCTTCGTCCCCAATATCACACGGCTTTGTTCCCAATATAAGCGAGAAACTGATAGTTTTTCAGCGAGAAACTGATAGTTTTTTAGCGAGAGACCGATAGTTTTTCAGTGAGAAACTAAAGGCTTCTCTGCGAAAAACTATAAAAATATAGCGTTAGACATAAAAAGATGAGGCCCCGACTCACGCCGGAACCTCACAACAACACAAACACAAAATTGCGGGATCTAAGTCACCGCTATAAATCGAAATATGATAAGAGAGATTAAAATGTTCTTCTTTTCAGGGCGTCTCTTACATGACGCCGTCTTCGCGTAACTTCAGTTGCCATTTCCATGCTGAGCGCAAGACATCATCAAGCGGCGTTTCTGCTTTCCATCCAAGAACTTTGTTCGCCTTGGTGCAGTCGCCCCAAATCTTTTCGATGTCACCCTCACGACGTGGACCGTATTTCCAGTTAAGTTTCACGCCGGTAGCCTTTTCAAAGGTCTCAACGATTTCCAATGTGGAATTACCATGACCTGTACCGATGTTGAAGTAGTCGATCGGCTCAGCATTCTGATCCAAAACACGTGCCATGGCAGCAACATGCGCCTTAGCCAAGTCGACAACATAGATATAGTCACGGATACAAGTACCGTCAGGTGTGTTGTAATCGTTTCCGAAGATTGTCAACTGGTCGCGAATACCAATGGCTGTTTGAGTGACATAGGGAATCAGATTGGCAGGCACTCCGTTGGGTAGTTCACCGATCAGAGCGGAGGGATGCGCGCCAATAGGATTAAAGTATCTTAGGATGATGCTTTTGATGTTAGCGCCGCTATGGATATAGTCGTAGATAATTTGCTCGTTGATCTCCTTAGTGTTACCATAGGGAGATGTAGCCTTTTGGTGTGGAGCATTTTCTGTTACAGGCAGGTTCTCTGGCTTTGGCTGGCCATAGACAGTGCAACTTGAAGAGAAGATGATGCCTTTGACATCATATTTGGGCATAAGCTCCAAAAGGTTGATGAGAGACACAATATTGTTGCGGTAATACAGCAAAGGCTTGTGGACGCTCTCCCCTACTGCTTTGCTTGCTGCGAAGTGGATAATGCCCTCAATATCTGAATACCTCTTGAAAACTTCTTCCGTAGCCTGCTTGTCACGCAAGTCTATCTTCTCGAAAGAAGGACGTACGCCTGTGATCTTCTCGATGCCATCTAGCACCTTGATATTCGAATTGGATAGGTCGTCGACAATGACAACTTTATATCCAGCTTCTATCAATTCAACTGCTGTATGAGATCCAATAAATCCCATACCTCCTGTCACCAAAATGGTTTGCTTTATATCCATATATGTTTATGTGATCAGATATTTTTTGCAAAGGTAATATTTTTATTTGGAATAATCTCAATTGTTTCCAAAAATATTTCTAATAGATACTTTATTCCTTTTCAGTTTTTCACAAAGTGGTGTCTTTTTCCACATAGAAGGGGACTTGTTGTGGTTGCAGCGACGAGAGCCTTTATGAGTGTATCTTGTCTACGGTATTCGATCGGTAGACAGATGTATTATATCTACGCTCTTTCTTCAAGCAAAATATGCATCGGCGACTCCCTCGTATTGGAGAGAGAAAGCAGAAGCAAGACGCACTAACAAGCCTTGGTTGCGTTTCTCGCAGCAGGTTGTCATAGCAATGCTCGACAGAATGGAGCAGTTGGGGCTAATTCGAAAAATGGTTGAGAATATGGGCTGCTGCCAGCAGTATGGATGGCCGCTGCCTTTAGGCTTCGCTTTCCCGAGCGACAATACACGGCAACCGTCTTGTCCTTGGGAATCGAAGCCATTGCCTCTGTCTGGAAGTTGTCCTTCAGCACATCAATGTTTCTTGCACCTTCGATGTGGCCGGCATTCTATTCTTCTGCTGTCCTGACATCAACCACCAAGACAGTATCAGATTGGATGATCTGAGCAAACACCATTGCTGAAACCGTTTTTATTGAATCAAGACGAAAAGCGGGAAGGAGATCACCTTCCCCGCTATCAAACACGGCAGCATCCGCATTACCTTTGACAGCAGGGAGATAGAAGTGGATCCTGTATGCCAGTTGAAGCCTGTGGCCGATTACGGCAAAATACCCCAGGCTGACTATATCTTTGTCACGCATGAGCATTTCGACCACTGTGACACCGTAGCCATCCGACAGTTGGAAAAGCCGACGACAGTGATAGTCACGAATGCCAACTGTGCCAAGATCATCGGCAAGGGAAGAGTCATGCATAATGGCGAACAGCTGCGGCTTGCTGATGACATCACCGTGGACGCGGTACCAGCCTACAACATCACACCCGTAAAGGAGAAATTCCATCCCAAAGGACGCGACGATGGCTTTATCCTCACGCTTGACGGCTTTCGCGTCTATATCTCAGGCGACACAGAGGATATCCCCGAAATGCGGAATATCAAGAACATCGACGTGGCCTTCCTTTCGACGAACCAACCCTACACCATGACGCCAGAGCAGACAGCCCGGGGCGCAAAGACTATAAAGCCAAAGGTGCTCTTCCCTTATCATTACTCCGATACCGATGTTCAGAAGATTGTCGATCTCTTAAAAGGTACCGGCATCGATGTGAGGATCAGAAACTATCAATAAAACTATAGAGATTTACATTGAGAGAATCCACAAATACAAGCAAATGGGCTGCGGCGTTGAGAGCCGCAGCCCCATATACCATTCCTATTTTCGCGGGCTACTGGTTTCTTGGACTCACCTACGGCATCCTGATGAACGTGTCAGGTTTCTCATTTGTTTGGCCCATGATGATGGCAGCTGTTATCTACAGCGGCAGCGTGGAATTCGTTGCCGTAAAAGTACTGCTGTCTTCCTTCCACCCGCTGCAGGCTTTCGTCATGGCGTTTATGATTGGAGCTCGCCATCTATTCTACGGCATCCCCATGCTCGACCGGTTCAAACACAAAGGATGGTCATGCTATTAGCACTTATTGCGCTACGACCAAGATTGCATACGGAAGAGCCCGTCAAGGAAACAGAACATACCTCAAATCACAAAGAACCGGAGCTATATTTATCAGAAAGGAAGGAGAAAGTGAGATGACACTGACACAACAAATTATTACGATCGCTTGCATGGCTATCGCCGTGATGACGACACGCTTCCTGCCCTTCGCCTTGTTTCAAGGCAGTAAGACTCCCAAAGTCATACAATATCTTGGCACGGTGCTCCCCGCTGCTGTGTTCGGACTATTAGTGGTATATTGCTTGAAAAACGTCGACATCACAACCGGGTATCATGGCATACCGGAACTGATGGGCATCGTCGCTACGGTAGCACTGCATGTATGGCGCCGTCAGATGATGCTATCAATAGCAGGAGGAACCATCGCCTATATGATATTGGTGCAAACTGGCTTTGCGTAAGATGGCACTAAAAGTCTACCACCGTGATGCCAGCCCCACCGAACTGCACATTCTCATCTGCAAAATGGCTGACATTAGGCTCTGCGCTCAGATATTGACGGATCAGCTGGCGCAAGATGCCATTGCCTTTGCCATGGAGAATGCGCACTCGGGGCATGCCCATGAGAATGGCATCGTCGATGAAATAGCGGACCGCTTGCAATGCTTCATCTCCTCTCATGCCTCGGACGTCAAGATCTTGGTGGAAATTCTTTCTGTGGTCGTCGATGGTCTCTTGGGTCATGCGAGAAATACCATATTGCTTCAGTCCCTCTTTCAACTCATCCATCTTTGTCTTTGGACGATCACTGTTTTCGGTTGAGGCTGAGTTATCGGTTAATATCAGCCGGTTTAGAGGCACCTTGGTACGCATGTCACCGAAGATCACGGTGGCAGTATTACCGTCGAGTGCCTCTACCCTACCCTGTGACTGAATACCACGCATCCTTACGGCGTCTCCAACCACAATCTCGCGCTTGGCGTCTTGATGTCTTTTGCCCAAAGTAGCTCTCAAGACCTTGGCGGCCTGCTGCTCCTCCGCCTGCTTGTCTTTCTTGCGCTGTTCGTGACGTTGCTTGCGGGCTTGTATCTGCGCCACCTTCTTCTGAAAGTCCTCATCTGAGAGTATCCCAGAAGAACGCTTGCCCGGCTTCTTCCACGTGCCTTCATCGACATCCTGCTTGAACTGCTCGAGTTCCGCCCGGATCTTTTTCGTGGCTTCCTTCTCAGCCTGTTCTTCCCGGATCTCCCTGATAGCATTTTCTATCTGCTTGTTGCTCTGTGCGAGCAATTCTTTGGCTTCCTGACGCGCATTGGCAAGAATCTCCTTGCGTTGCTTCTCGACTTCTGTGACTCCCTTCTCGTATTCGTCAATTTGGCGTTGCAAACGCTTTTCTTGCTCATGTACGGCTTGTCGTTTCTGTTCCCAGTAGCGCTTGTCGCGTACGATATCTTGAAGATATTTATCACTTTGAATATAGTCGGAGCCAACGATGTCTGATGCTTCACGAATCACCTCCTCCGGTAATCCTATCTTACGAGCTATCTCAATGGCAAAAGAGCTTCCAGGACGGCCAATCGACAACTGAAACAGTGGACGCATCTCGTGGCGGTCGTAGAGCATAGCACCATTCACCACACCCTCATGGCTGTCGGCAAAATGCTTCAGATTCTGATAGTGGGTCGTGATCACTGCCCATGTACCCTTTTTGCAGAACTGGTCTAACACGCTCTCGGCAATCGCGCCTCCAATTTGTGGCTCTGTGCCCGTTCCAAATTCATCGATCAAAATTAAAGTCTGAGCACTGGCTTGACGCATCATCACCTTCATGTTTAAAAGATGCGACGAATAGGTGCTCAAGTCATTCTCAAGGCTCTGCTCGTCACCTATGTCAATCATAACATCTTTAAACACACCACATTTGCTTCGCTCACTTACAGGGATGCTTAACCCGGTCTGAAGCATATATTGCAATAGCCCCGTCGTCTTTAAACACACCGATTTACCTCCGGCGTTGGGACCTGAGATGATAAGAATATGCTTTTCGGGCGTAAGTTGGATGTCCAGGGGTACTACTGCGGTTGGCTTCTGGCTCTCCACAACTTCACTATCTTCTTTTGCTTGCTTAGCATGGATTAGATGACGCTCCAACAGTGGATGACGGGCTGCTATGAAGTCAAGGTAGGGATAAGCCTTCAGCTCTGGCTCTACGGCACGCATCGTCTTCGCAAGTTGGCATTTCGCCTGTATCAAGTCGATTTCGGCAAGGAAATGATAAGAGTCGAGCATCTCGCGGACATGCGGGCGGATGCGGGACGACATCTTCGTCAGTATACGGATGATTTCCTGGCGCTCTTCTGCCTCTAACTCCCTGATTTTATTGTTGGCCTCTACCACTTCGGTCGGTTCTACGAATACAGTACGTCCCGTAGCACTCTCGTCATGTATGATGCCTGGGATACGGCGTTTGAGAGAAGGAACAATCGGAATTACCAATCGACCATCGCGCAGTGTAGGTGTCACGTCTTTTTCCACTACCCCCTCACTTTGAGCAGAGTGAAGAATGCCATTAAGGATCTTTGAGATAGAACCTTCCGTCCTGGTCAATTCCTGACGGATAGCATGCAACTTAGGTGATGCACTATCGCGCATATGACCGTATCTATCTATAATCTGATCGATCTGTTGGATGATAACCGGAAACGTGGCAATGCCGTCTGCAAGATCGTGAAGAGCAGGATAACTCCACTTCTTCAATTCAAAATCACCTTTCGCTTCTGCCTCATCCTCCAAAGGCACACCTCTATAAAGGAATCGAACCAAGGAGTCTATCGTCGCCAAGGAACGTCTGAGGTCGAAGAGCTCACCCTCTTCCATCCATGTTCCCTCCAATCGCACTCGCTTCAGGCTGTCACGCACGTCATAAAACCCCGACAGATCGAAGTCATCTTCTTCCTCGATGATCCTCCTCATCTCTCGGTTCTCCTCCATCCAGTTCGCAATCTGTTGAAAATCAGATGAGAAGGCTATCGCCTCCACCATACCTTTTCCGAGAGTACTCAGACAATAGCCCTTTAGCCATGTCCGCACCTCGTCGTATCCTATCTTCTTTTCGAAGTTCTTTGGGTATATCATTTCTATTTATCTATTTTATCCTTTTATCATTTCTATCTATCACCCGGATCTATCTTGCTGTCAAATACAGCTTTACCTGACTTTTTTCTTCCGATCCATTAATCAGATCCTACTGATATTTTATTTATATCGGATCTTGTTCATAGAAAATCTGATTTATATCAGCTGACATATATCGACCTTATTTATAATAGACCCGATTTAATGTCGGACCCAATTTGAGTCGAACCTATATTATATAGACCCGATGAATGTCTAACCAGACTTAGGCCGAACCTAATTTGCGCTGGACATAATCCAATCTATAGCATTTATCTTCTAGCATCATTTCCATGGTTTCACAGTTTCATGGTATCATTGCCTGATCTTTCTTCTTTCTGAGAGAACAACCATAATCAGCAACCACTTCACCGTATGACATTATTTGCAAAATTACCTCTTTTCATTTAGCTTTCGACCTTATTAATGTTAATAATACTTAATCAACTTGCATTTCTTTCGTTATTCTGTCTCATATTTCAAATGAATTGTGTACCTTTGCACTCGCTTTCGAAAAGGAAGTTGGTACACACAACCATTGGAGAGATGGTAGAGTGGTCGATTACAACGGTCTTGAAAACCGTCGTACCGAGAGGTACCGGGGGTTCGAATCCCTCTCTCTCCGCGGAAGCCTTTTTTGATAATCACCAAGTTATCACGAAGGATTTTTAAGGAATTCAGTTAATTGCCGTAAACTCAATGAGTTACGGCAATTTTCGTTTCTGAAGGTTGGAAAAATCGGGTTACTTGAAGATACCGACCGACGTCACGAGATACTCATTTTTTGGCTACATTCTGGCTACACCTCTCAAGACTCGAGAAAACTGTGTAGCCAAGAGTACGCAATGATTACGCAATGATTATCTGAAAACTCTGTTTTACAACAATTTAAGTTTAACTTTGCAGCCCAATAACAGCATCAAAGAAACGTGGCTACACGGATGTATGCTTTATCTTAAAGTTTTTAACTTAGAGCATGGTTTTTGGACCTGCAGTAAAAAAGTAGTTTTTATGAAATCAAATTTCAAGGCAGCCTTCTATCTTAGAAGCAACCACGTCAACAAGGACGGGAAGTCAATGGTGATGCTCCGCTGTTCTCTCAACGGCGAGCGTGCAAATTTCGGCAGCACCGGCATCGGTGTAGATCCGAAGGCTTGGAACAGCTCCAAGTCTCGTGTCAAGGGCAGGACCACGGAAGCCCTGTCAACAAATCTCCAGCTTTCCAATCTGGAGGACCTCGTACTCTCTATATATAATAAGTACGAGAATACCGATGAGTTGAGCCTCGACCGTATCAAGCAGGATTTTCTGGGCAAGACCGTCTCCACTGATACGATTATGGAGCTCTTCGAAACCCACAATGAGGATGTCAAGAAGCAGGTGGGCTACGGACTGAGCACCACCTCTTACCAGAAGTATGAGCTTGTCCGCAAGCGCTTCGCTGAGATGATAATGAAGAAATACCGCCGTAAGGACCTCCGCCTCACAGAGGTCACGCCTTTTGTCATCCACGACTTCGAGCTTTATCTGCGTACGGAGATCGGTCAGAGTGCCAACACTGCCACCAAGACTCTTAAGACCTTCAAGTCTGTCATCCTCTTCGGCCTTCGCAACGGCCTGACGACCAACAACCCGTTCGCCAACATCCGCTTCCACCTCAAGGCTGTTGACCGTGGCTATCTTGAGGACGACGAGCTCAACCGGCTCATGAACAAGGAGATTGAGAACAAGCGTCTTTCCCTCATCCGTGACCTTTTCGTGTTCTCCTGCTTCACCGGCCTTGCCTATATCGACCTGGCCAATCTGAAGGGTGAGAACATCGTGACGCTCAACGGTGTCGAGTGGATCAAGGGCCGTCGTATTAAGACAGGCACACTTATAAATGTAGTTCTGCTGGACATCCCCAAGCGACTAATCCTCAAGTATACTGATGACAAGCGCAGAAAGGAGTTTCTGTTTCCCATCATCTCCAATCAGAAGATGAACGCGTACCTGAAGGAAATCGCCGCTATCTGCAACATAGACAAGAACCTGACCTGCCATATCGCCCGCCACACCTTCGCTACGATGGCATTGAGCAAGGGAGTGCCTATCGAGTCAGTCTCCAAGATGTTGGGCCACACGAACATCCGGACCACACAAATTTATGCAAAGGTGACCGACAAGAAGATAGAGCACGACATGGAAGGACTGGCCGGGCAGATGGGCAAGTTCAACAAATCAGCCGAAAACGGCCTGTTCGAGGATAACCTGGAATCAGACAAGGCTGCGAAGGCATAAAGCCTTCAGACTTCCCTATTTATCCCGATTTATCCCGATTTTCCCTGAAGTTTGCAGAATTGAGGATAGATCATTAACTTTGCGGAAAAATAAGATGTGCCGGCAAATACCATTGAGGCATCTAACTCTTTAGGAGTTGTTGAAACGTTCTACAGGTATGAAGCCTACCAGGGCACAGGACAGTAAGTTAGCTCAGATTCAATCAATAGAAGAGACTGGAGGAACTCAAAAGCCTTCAGTCTTTTCGCCTTTTATGGTTCGTCCAATATTTTATGTTCTTTTTCTCGCATAAGCGTTATCATATTCGTGGTTCTAAAGATTGCCAACCCTTCTCTCAAAATAACAGTATCGGCGCTAACGAACCAATGGCGGAAGGGTCATTTTCCCATTACATTATCATATAAGAAGCATCGTCGATTTCCCGATTTATCCCTATTTATCCCGTTTTTCCCTAATGTTTGGATTGACAGAATTTTATTATTAACTTCGCAGAAAAACGAGAAAGCCATATGAACATGAAAGTTAGCGACAAAATTCTTACCATCAAGGATGTAGCAGAACTCTTCCACCGTGAGCAGAGTACAATCCGTAAGCGAATGTGTAACGGCCAGTTGCCCGGACGTAAAGTCGGAAGGAGCTGGTATGTTCTGGAATCAGAGCTGTTTGAGACGATAAAAAGTGTATAAGCAATAATAACAGACAATATGCAGACAAAAATGAAAGGAATCAATGAATTTTTCCTGTCAAGAATGGATGGGATGAACGAAGTGAAATTCAACGCTGAGTGCAGCCCCGACCTACTGATGACCGCACTTGGCTACCCCTGTATCAGGCAGGAGGGTGAAACGAAATATTACAGAGTCACCAACAGTGCCGGCAAGGTCTACGCCTTTACGGTCAACACCGTTAACAATACGTGGCTTTCCAAGGACAACAAGCGCGGCCGCACAACGGACCTGTTGCGCTATATGGACTATCTCCACCTTTCCCCTACCGACAACTGCACAGCTGAGACCTGCCTGCTCAATTCCCTATACAAGGATCTGATGTGTTTTGACCACAGAATAGCCTGCAATGACAATCCAATTGATATAAGCCGTTTTGACCGGGTCAACTTGACAGTCGGCAACAAGGACTCCATAGCCGTTCTCGCCCGTCATGGAATATCCATGAAAGCAGCGGAAATGGCAAACCTGAAAGAACTCGTCCTGTCTTCATCGCAGGGTAGCAAGGCACGCCATTTCATTGCCCTCCCTACAGTCAATGGATGTATGACCGTGTTCGATGGCAAGGAAATACGTCCTTTTTTAAACACCGGTATCTCTATCATCCCAGCCAAGTGCAAGACTCTGTACTACAAGGTGTTCGAGAATATGATAGACTATCTGGCCTATGTCGAACTGGATTCACGCAGAAACTGGCAGATGATGGGTATCTCTACGGCTATCATCCTCAATGGAGAGGATAATATAGAGGACGTGATAAGTTTCTTCAAGAAGAACAAGGGTGTGGAAGCCATTCAGTGCTACTTCACTGATGACATTCGGGGAAACAACCTCTATAGTTATTTGGCTCGTGAAGTCGGGAGACGGTTTATCCGTAATAAGTCGGAGGAGTTCTTTCCATTCCGCTCACTAAGCGAGACCGTAAGGACTAAGGTCCCAACGATTGTAATTAAGCAGTTAGTCAAATGGAAGAAAACCGCCTGATGATTAACGCTATTGAGTTGTTCATGTTATCATTAGACAATACATAATTTTGGTTAATACTTGTGTCTATCGCGCGATTTATTTATTGTCCAAGGACTTGTGAAAGCCCTTGGACATATTGAAATATCTATTGCTGGAGAACAAATACGGAATATTGCTTTTTGCTATTGACCCCTATTATTGCCCAATAATTTTTTGGGGAATATGAATATTTTCGTTACTTTTGCACCTAAACAAATTCATTCAACATGATAGACTTCAAAGAAATCCATAAAAAGCCGTATCATTTTACATTGGAACGCTTAGATCCTGAGAACGAGAATGTGCCGGAAGCCATCATTCCGGATGATATGAACCTGCACTTCACAGCCGAAGAAATGCTGATGTTACGCCGTTTCTACAAGGAACGTGGGCGTGATGTCGAATTTGAGGAATTCGAAGGCTTCGATGAAGACTCCTACGAGGATGACTGTGATATACTGCTTCAATACTTGTATATGTGCACTTCAAAGGAGATGCAGGACTATGCAGCTGCCCACCCCATGGAAGACCTGGGCATTTATACTTACCAGTTGTATCAGAAGCTCCCTTACAACCTTGACGACTATTGGATTTGTCCGCCGGATGAGCTTATCGACAATGTCCTTGACGACAAATTCATGGACTGGGTAGGAATAATGAATGAGCAGGACTTACAAAACGCCATGTTTGATGCGACTGCGGATATAGACTTACCCAAAGACGATAACTGACTTTATCAGTCCTTCCTGTCAAGAATATCCTGAAACTGCGGATGCCTCTGGTACCAGACAACGGCGAATGAGCAGACGGGCTTCACTTTCAGTTCTTTACTGACAGCATAGTCGTTGACAGCACTGACAAGCAGACTCCCCACACCTATCCCTTCCTTGTAGGCATACGTGTGGTCAATGCTCAATACATTTCCCTTGAAGGAGAAATCCAGTCGGCCAACAAGTTCTTCACCATCATAGGCAAGCACTTTGCCGCCAGTATTCGTAGTTTCAATCTTCGTCTCCATATTGGGCACAAAGGTACGATATTTCCCCGACATTTCGGAGTTATTGTATTTCATACTCATATTATTATATATCTGATATTTCCAATTATTGCGTAGCGCTTCAAATGCTTGACTTCGCCCTTGCAGTCCTTAGACGAAAGAGCGAAGTGAAGCCTTCAAAGGCTTGTGCGCAAAGCATGTGGCGGAAGAGCATCGAAGCGCAGCCTTGATGCCACTGTAGCCACTTGCCTTGCGATACTGTTGGTATTCCTGTGCATTGCGTAGCTTATACTCCCATGCATTGCGTAGCGGATATTCCTCATCATTGCGCAGCGCATCAAAAGCTTGACTTCGTCCTTGCAGTCCACGGACGAAAGAGCGAAGTCAAGCCTTCAAAGGCTTGTGCGCAAAGCATGTGGCGGAAGAGCATCGAAGCGCAGCCTTGATGCCACTGTAGCCACTTGCCTTGCGATACTGTTGGTACTCCTATGCATTGCGTAGCTTATACTCCCAAGTGTTGCGTAGCACATCAAGAGCTTGACTTCGCCCTTGCAGTCCTCGGACGAAAGAGCGAAGTGAAGCCTTCAAAGGCTTGTGAACAAGACGTGTGGCGGAAGAGCATTGAAGCGCAGCCTTGATGCCACTGTAGCCACTTGCCTTGCGATACTGTTGGTACTCCCATGCATTGCGTAGCTTATACTCCCATGCATTGCGTAGCGGATATTCCCAATCATTGCATAGCGTGTCAAGAGCTTGACTTCGCTTTTGCAGTCCTCGGACGAAAGAGTGAAGTGAAGCATTCAAGGGCTTGTGCGCAAAGCATGTGGCGGAAGAGCATCGAAGCGCAGCCTTGATGCCACTGTAGCCACTTGCCTTGCGATACTGTTGGTACTCCCATGCCTTGCGTATCGGATATTCCCAATCATTGCTCAGCGTATCAAGAGCTTGACTTCGCCCTTGCAGTCATGGACGAAAGAGCGAAGTGAAGCATTCAAGGGCTTGTGCGCAAAGCGTGTGGCGGAAGGGCATCGAAGTGCAGCCTTGATGCCACTGCAGCCACTTGCTTTGCGATACTGATAATCACCCGATAAGGCTATGCCTCACCGAGCTCCGCTCCCATTTGCGCTGCCAAAGAACGCGTGAGGCCATTGAGGTTCCAGTTCTTTCCTTCTGCCAGCGTGACTTCCTTGCCATTTTCAAATTTGGCAACGACAGTGTTCCTTCCGAAGTCAAGACGCGCCTGTGTCAGCTCAAAATATCCCGGATGCGGATAGATGACCGGCCGTATCTTTCTCAGAAACCTCACCTGCTCATCGGCCATCTCCCCCATCATCCTCAGGTAGTCGATGAACTGCTGCAGTGACGCGATGCTGTCCTCCTCGAACGCCGTCGAGAGGATGTCGAACTCCCCGAAGTCGCGGATCTGAACGCTGTACCCACTCTGACGCAGTACATCCATTCCGTAGCCGTTGATGAACATCCAGCTCACCGGTCCTGTCGTAGCCTCCACGTGTCCCGTCTGCCAGCCGAAGACCTCGAAAAGCCGGTCGGCATCCTGCCCGATGGCCGCCCAGCGCCTGGCATTCGGCTTGCCACACGGGAAGATGACGATATGCACGTCCTCCTCACGCTGCGTCGCCTTGAGCAGAATGTCCACCAGCTCACGGTTCCACTGTTCCGTCTCCGTCCACTTTTCCGGGTTGAAGCCCAGCTTCCATCTGATGAAGACAGACAAGATCTTGTCGTTGGCACCCTCGGCATAGTCGTCGAGAGCACCCAATAGATTACCTTTTTGTGGAATCCCCTCCACATCCGTGAACGACAGTCCGTAGTCTTTCAGCAGCTTTCTCCATTGCTTGAACTCCTCCACGCTCGTTACCGACAGCAGCGTCTGATAAGCCTTCATGAGCTCCTTGTCATCAAGCAGCTGCTTGTTTGCGGCATAGAAGTCCAGAATGTCGAGGTACTGCTTTCTGAGCAGATTCACCCATGTCATGTTCAATGTTTCCATAGTAGTGTTTGGTGTTAGATGGTTTGTATCACAGTTAAATTGTTCCTTGTTCATGGTATCGGCAGTTCAAAGGCTTTGTACACCTGCTTGCCCTGCTTGTCGATGAAGCACCACCGTTCGGAGCGGTACGGCAGTCCGGCGGCATCGACACAGGCATAGTCAATCTTCACCTTCCATCCGCTGAACTCCCCCTTCCTGTCGCCCTTCATGATGAGCGAGCGGATTTCCGCCATGCTCCTCATCTGCCTTTCGGCAAGACTGACGACATAGTGGTCGGACGGATTGAACCGGTTCATGTTGTCCGTGCGCTTCATGATCGTGTCCGTCACCACCTGCATTGTCCTGAGCATCCCCTTCACCTCATCCTTCGTGAAGTAACCCGTTCCGAATGCCGAGTCCGGCTCCGACACCGCCAGCACACGCAGCTGCTTGGGATAGTCCACACTGAGCTCCAGGTTCTCCTTTGCCAGCCGCTTCATCTTCTCACCCGAGTTGCCGCACGAGACCAGCACGGCGGCACCCATCATTAGTAATAATGACTTCTTCATGTTCCAAAGGCTTTATCGTCCGTACTTCAATGTGTAGTTAATTACGTTACCGAAGGCCTTGAACTTCACCTTCTTCATCGGCGGCGCAACGAACTTCTCCCCCGTCTGCGGATTACGGCATACACGCTCACCGCGCCGGTAGATGTAGAACTTCCCGAAGTCCGGGATGATCACCTCCCCGTCCTCACGGAGAATGTCCGACACCGCGCAGAGGAAGGCATCCACCGTCTTCTCCACGTCCTTGACAGAAAGCCCCGACTCAAAAGCCGCCTTTCTCAACAGTTTCTTCTTGTTCACAGTACTCATGGTTAATGGTTTGAATGGTTGATAATCAATAGAATAGTACAAAGTAGACAACGTTTAGTTTAACTCGTTATAATGTGCTCACTTGTTATAATCCGCCACGATCCGCTTCCGGTCATCCGACAGCCGCAGGTACGCCTTTGACAGCGATCCCTTGTCGTCAATTAGTGTCACCTCTTTCTTCGTGACGCCATACTCCAGCAGCTCCTTCAGCTCATCGAGCGTAACTTCATGCCCACGTATATGCCGCCATAAAGTAAGGTGGTACGGCTCCCCGAGCTTCTCGTGACAGGAACAGTTGAACGCCAGCGGACTCACCAGCACGTCCTCGCCGCATACCGGGCACTTGCCCACCACCGAGGATAGCGACATGCCATAGACCTCACTCTCCACCAGCACGGCCGAGAAGATCCGTCCCTGCGAGTTGAAACATCCGTCGAGCACCGTCGGATGCCCGTCGAGGAACGCCTCAATCTCATGCGGCAGGATGAAGCGGTGCGAGAGGATACCGTTGCAGTGCCACTTGCACGTGCCGCCCTTGTCAAGACAATGCTCACAGAAGTACCCCTTCGAGGTAATCTTGATACGTCCTCCACAGTGCGGACAGCGGTGCTCCAGGTATCTGCCCTCCGGCACTACCACAAGCTTGTCACTTTCCGCCTCAATATGAGCGAGGTACTGTTTTCCCTTCTTGTCCTTGAATGTCAGCACACGGCTTCTGCCCGTGTCCTCCAGTTCCTTGATGACAACGTCCGTGATCTGTATACCACGGATAGATTTCTTGATTTCCATAGTTGATAAAGTTGATAGTTGATGATTAATAATGATTAGTAGTTATTGATTAATGAATATTTATTAGTAGTTGATTATTAATGAATTATTTACGATATTTGAAGTAGATTTGCGACTATAGGTACTTCCAATCCATTATGAGTCCGTCCACGACCGCCTTGCCCGACATCACCGTCGCCCATCCGTCCGGATCAAGTCCGAACCACAGGTCATTCCACGACAGCGTACGGATCTGCCAGGCCAGCAGCCACAAGTCCGTGTTGATGCTCTCCAGCCGCGTGACAATCTCATTGGCCACATAGTACCGCTCCGCTGAGTTCAGCAGGTTGACCTTGTGCTTCTCCGTCTTGCCGTCCGCATTGGTAACGTTGTACGACCCACTTGTCACCAGCTGCTTCATGAACGGATAGAGCGATAGCATCTGCGCCGAGGCATCAACAAGCTCTTCCGAGACCATCACGGCAATGGCAGTACCCTTGAGATTGCCTGGCAACGACTTGCGGAGCAACGCCATATTTTGGGGTATCTCCATACTCACGAGTTCCGCGGCACGCTTAATCTGATAGATATTCTGCATGGCACCCTGCGCGTTCTGCAGATAGCCCAACATCTTATCCTCCAAATGATGCATCCGCTCCATGGCCAGCGTGACCCCGGCTTCCGTTGCGATGATCGCCTCCTGCGTCTTCTCGCGCTTCTTGAAGAGCTTTTTCAGCATTTCCGTCTGTGTGGTCACCGCCCCCGTCAGGAGCGGGTCTGTCTGCTGTGCGAAGCCGCAGACGGAACAGGACATGGCCAGCAACAGACAAAAGAATTTTCTTTTCATGGTTCTCCGGTTGTTATGGCCACGGACATCACTGACGGTACGGACTTGAAAAGTCGGTGCCGGAAGTGACGGACCGTGACATCGTTCATTATTCGCAGAATGGGACATTCAGAAAAAATCTCCAATCCCATTGCCCTTTACATCTTAAATCCGCTCTTGCACTCGTTGCGCTCCCTGAGCTCCGTCCTTATCCTCGCGAGATTCTCATCCCGTTGGAACTTCGTCTTGAGCTGCAGAGCTTCCAAGGGCATGCCGCGTACAACATCGTTCCAGTCCTTGTAGTTCACCGGCGGCTTCATCACCTCTATGCGGTCAGAGAGCTTGATGAACTTTCCCAGTTCCTCAACAGATGCTTTCCCCACCGGTATGTCGAAGGACTTCCCATCCATCTCCAGCCTGAGGTTGTCCCCCATCTGAAAGACGCTGAGCCGCTCCCCGTCGAGCAGCGCCGCCATACGCATACCGTAGATCCGCCCCGGCAGGTCATTGTCGAAACAGTCCACCGCCTTGGCCATGCAGTAGTGCTTCATCAGTCCCGACACCTGTCCGTTGGACAGCGCGCCGCCCACAGATACGAATGCCGAGTGTGGCAGGTCAATCTTCGCTCGGTTCGCCTGATAGAACGACATGGCATCGTAAGCCGACTCACAGAAATAGACATGCCTGACCATCTGCGGATTGTTCAGTGCCGAGTGTATGCCCGCCGTCCACATCGCCGTCGTCGAGTTCGTCCCTGCCGCCTTGCCCTTGAACCCACGGTCGCCCCGCAGCTCATAGCCTGCCAAGTCCGCATTGAAGTCCGGCTCGCGGTACGGGAAACCTATCATCGGCAGACCGTTCCTGTTCTTCTGGTCCGTGACAATGGCAATATGCCGCTCAAAGAGCGATACCGTCTCACGGCTGATTCCCCTGTCCTCAAAGATCCCCATGGCATAGTCCATGTTCCTTGCCAGCGGCTGAGCCGTGTAACGTTTGGGGTTGAACACCGGGTTCAGACTCCCCAGCCCACCACTATACCCACGGTCGTGATTGTCCACTACCGGCATGTTGGCGAAGTCCGCCAGCACCTTGCCGATGACCTCCCACTGGTTGCGTCCGAACTTGTTGAAGCGACTGAGGTTCTCACCGATGAAGTCCACCACGTCGCCCCGCTTGCCCGAATTGCGGTGGAAGTACCGCTGCCGGTCCTTCTCCTGCGGATGCGAGATGATGATGGTGTCAAGCTTCTCACCCCTGCCGTCGGGCAGGATCAGCTCGATGTACCGTCCCACGCCCGCCTGTCTGTTGAGCTTGTAGCCGAGCGAGAAGGCAACATCGTCGATGCCTACCCTAGGCTTCATTTCCTGAAAAGATACGTAAGACATAGGCTTGTAGTTTGATGTTTGTTATAGGTTTGATAGTTAAGCAGCCCACAAATAAAGTTTAATGTGAGTATACAACATTCACAATTTCAAGCCTTTATTTTCCTTATTCTCTTGCTTCTGTTCCCGTATCTCACGCACTTCCCCGACGAACTTTCTCGCCACTGTGTCGTGCAGCATCTGATCCTTCAGCGCCCCCGTTGGCATCATCTCATATCTGATACCCGTAATCTTGCTGATGGGCTTCATGCCGAGGTCCTGCCCCTCGAAGGTCGCACGCACCGCATAGCCCCCGTCCATGCGCTTGAAGATGGACGCACTATCGAACTTCGCCGAGAGCGCGATGTCATGCGGCTGCTGCCACACCTTCTTGGCAGCTTCAATCCCCTTGTCAAGTCCCACCTTACGCTGGTTCTCTGTAAGGATGGGCGTCTCACCAAGTGCAATCTTCTGCTCGTCAATCTTCTCAAGGATCATCTTCGAGGCCTTGTTCACGTCCGCCATGACCGATACGATGAACTTCGGTTCCTCTCTTAGCGCGTTGATCCATCCGTCCATGTAGGCAGCGTTGTTGTTGAGAATACGTTTGTCAAAGCCCAGGGCATTGCCCACCATGGCAGCCGTGAGCTCCGCCACCAGCTCCTCCTTGGCATACTTCTCGTCCCCGAACTTCGCCCCCTTGTCACGGTTCAGCCGGTTGGGGGTGCCCGTGGAGTGCGTCATCTCATGGAGTGCCGAAGAATAGTACTCCATACCGTCCTTGAAAATCTCCTCCGCGTTCTTGCCGATGTTGAACTGTTCCTTCTTCGGAACGATGACAATGTCGCGTGCCGGAGAATAGAACGCCCCGTCCACGATCCTGTCGGTCTGCACACGGCATATCCACTCCTGCCGTTCGAACATACGGTCGAGGGCACGGTTCTCGTACATGCCTTGGGTGTCACGCAACTGCGGACCTTTGAAACGGTCCACAATGGCATCGTACTTTTCCTTGTTCACCTCTTCTAAGTTGGTCTGATCCACGTTGAATACGGAGAAAGCACGGAGGAACGGCCTGACCTCGCACTTCGCCTGCTCGCCGCGGCTCATCTGCCTGTAGTCCGACTCGGCAACCCGCTTGCCCCGCTCGTCCTTGATATTGAGGTCCCAGTAGATGACCGGCATCGACTGCGCACCCTTCTTGATACGGAGATTCTCCTTCTGCGCCTGCATGAAAGTCATGTATACAGGCGTTCGGTAAGCGTTCATCGCCGTGTCCATCTGCAGGAAGAACGAGTTCGTGCCCGAGTAGTTGCGTCCGCTGAGGTTCTGCGGCATGCCGAGCATCGTACCCTTTCCGTTCGTCCATCCCTGCCGCCAGTCCGATGCCTTCATCGCCTTCATGCGGTCGATCATGAGCGAGCAGAACCTGTCTATGGCCTTGTCGCCGCTGCTCTTGTAGTCCTGTCCTTTCTTTGACTTGGAATCCTTGTTTTCCATAGTGTCAGTATTAGCTAAGTTAGGTTAGTAGCCCCACAGCCCGATGATATAGCCATCGGACTGTGGAAACCATAAATTTTTGTTTATTAAGGTAATACCACGGATTCTCTACACGATAGCTTCAGCGAAAGCGTCCGCAAACTCGTTGCCCCCGTCATAGATACGGCTCTCTGTCTCTTCGAGGTAGAGCTCAGCGTTGTTGTCGTCAGGCTCGATGCCGTGGTCGTCGCACCACTGGAGATAGGCTTTGCCGTGGTCACTGCGCAGTGCGAGCTCGCACCATCCTATCTTGCCGTCCTGTTTGAGCTGAATGAGTTCTTCGATTGTATTGTTCTGCATAGTTGTGATGTGTTAATGGTTGATGATTGGAATAGTTGATTGCTAAGATGTAAGCGTTGATGTGTGTCAGACAACTCATAACGCTATCGCTTGAACGCCTGTTTCGCACTGACCTTTTCCGACTGCATCTCCTTGATTTCCATGTTGAGATAGCGGGCAGCCAGCTGCTCCTTGGTAGCTGTCTTGTGCGTGAAGAGTGCCTGCTTGTCGTGCCATGAGAGCACCGCCTTACCGGTCATCCTGTCGTCATTGAGCTTCGCCGATACAGTCCATTCGCCCTGCTGACTCTTGGCGATGCGCACCTCCTTGACACCTTCCTCCAGCTTGAACTGGTTGTAGAAGGAAGCAAGGTGCAGCTGCTCCCCGAAGTTCTTCTCCACGAGCTTGGAAGGTGTTGTCACACGGTCGAAGTAAGCGTTCAGATCCTCCTTCGACATCGTGCGAGACATCTTCTGCTCGCCCACTTGCGTGTAGAGCTTGTACTTGCCCACGTCCTGCCGCTGCTCGTCGTGCTCCTTGTAGACAACCATCTTGTCGATGATACGCCCGTCAGAGAGCTTGTTGTCAGCCTTGTACTCCTCCGGTGTGACCTTCTTGGCCAGCTTTGAGGGATAATAAGTATGCATCAATGCTTCTACACTTACCTCACGTTTCTGATAGGCAGCGGCATCCTCCGGCTTCATGAGCTGCGGACGGAGCTGCTGTCCGTCGATACGTGCGGTAAAATACCACTTGTTCGGGTCCTGGTTGCTTTGGAAGGCATGGCCGTGGGTAACCTTCTCACCGTTGACCGTCACCATCTGCGGCTCGCGTGGCTTGTGAATCTTGGTGTCAGCGGACTGTTCAACGGCTTTGTCGTTCTTCTTGGTCTCTGCCTTCACCTCCGTCTTGTCGACTTTGGCAGTCTCAGTCTTCTCAACCTTGGCTTCCTTCGTCTTGGTTTTCTTCTTTTCTGTTTTCTTTTCCATAGTATCTGTTTGAGTTTGGTCTTTAGTTTGATTAGTAGTTTTCTTCTTGCTCGGCTCCTGCATGTCAGCGATAGCCACACGATAACCTGCCCGGATGAGTTTTGGCAGGTAAGTGTCAAGCGTATGATGCGGAAACTCCGCGATCAGTTCCCCGTCCTTCTTGAACTTCGGCTTCTGTGCCGGAATACGCAGTGTGTCCGACAGTTTTTGAGCATCTTCATTCAGTGAGCGGTAGAAGTCCCCGTTTCGCATGAGGATCAGCGCATCGGGGTGCTTGCTCTTGAGCCGTTGGTACACTGCTAACGGTGTATCAGTTTTGTTCTTCACCTGCTGCTTTTTCACAGAGTCGGCAGATTGCTTTTTGTCAGAAGGCTGTTCTTGCATCTTCTTTTCCATGTTAGTAGGAATTAGGTTAAACTGGAAGTTCTTGTTTGTCAGATGGTTCTTCGTATGTCCGAGGACGGCGAGCATCGTATCGGGATGGCCTACAGCCTTGATGGCGGCACCTGCGGTATAGCCGGTGTCCAGCACATTGTCTATGACGATAGGCGTGAACTGCTCCGGCACTTGTCGGTACAGATTAAGTTTCAGGTATATGCCCTCCGGCTTGAGGTCGTTCTTCTTGGCATAGTGCAGCGGCATGTGCGGTCGGCAGGAAAGGATGTCCCATGTCGGGATGCCCGTCCTCCGGGAAATCTCATTGGCGAGCGTCTTGGTGTATATTGCCCTCCCATGGTGGTTCGGGACAGGCACCAGCACACAGTTGCGTCCTGCCGCCATTTCCCTTATCCCGTCCGCCATCATATCCGCAGCCTTGCAGATACTCGCGTAGTCACCATCCTTCAGTCCGTGCGCCAACTGACGCACTTTGGGGTATGGAGCGCAGGAGGTGAACGTACATTCTTGTTTGTTTGACATGGCAATAGATTAAGTCTCATAGGTTTGTAGATGGATGAAACGAAGAAAGTAAGCTAAGGAAATGAACTAAGAACTAAAGTGAAATCCCTCTCTTCTTGTCCTCTTTCCTGTCTGCCTTTTCCCTCTCGGTCAGCCGGATGTTCTCCTCGTGGCGCAGCCTGTCCACCACCTGCTTGTACTCCCACCGATTTTCATCGGTCTGCACGTACCCCATATAGCCCTCGTGCGCGTCATCATAACGGATGGCCTGCTGTCGCTTCCACTCCTCCATGTCGCCTTGCATGACCTTGAAGCCAACCGGCTCACGGAGATCCACGCCCACGGTTACCTTCTGGTCACCGACCTCAAGTTCCACCGGCTTGCCCGAAGCGAGAGCCTCCTTTTGCCCAATTCCGAGTCCGATGTCCTTGATCCTGTCCACTTCCCGAAGTTTTTCCTCAAAATTAACAGTCGCCACATCACGGTACATCAGTGCGTTGGTCTCCTTGTCCAACTGCACGTACCGCATCTTGCGTTTGTCACCCTCCTTGAACTCCTTCTGTATGACATCGCCATTGCGCACACGCTCCAGCTCAGTGTCATTGAGTCGTAGTGTGTTGTCCAGCTCACGATGTATCTGATAAGTAAGCAGTTGCAGCTGTCCGTCCTTGTCGTGGACGAGCTGGATTTTCATGGGGATGGACACCGCCGAGTTGTCACTCACTGGCACGTTGAGACGCATGAGCGGTGAGAGCTCACCGCTCAAGATAGAGTCGCGCAAGTCCTTCGGCATGCGCATGAGATCCTTGGGATAGATGCCGATTTTGGCAAATTTGTCGAATGGTACTGGTTCTGTTTTCATAGTTTATGGTTTGGTTATTCAGTTGGTTTATACTAATTTTGTGGTGAAAACATATCAAACTTAACACACTACTACCATGAAACACACACTGACATGCGCTGTGGTCCTTATGTTCTCGATGAATGTATTGGAATCACCGGCACAGTTTTACACTGTTGAGAAAGTCGGTCCGGCTGCCGACACGTTATCCATTTCCACGGACCCTTACGTCCGTGACGTACTCCACGAAACAAAGCCAAAGTCCAAGGTCGAGACTGAGACCAAGAAAAAGTCCGTCTTCAGTCTGCCTTTGCCTTCGTTTCTGACCGCAAAGTTAGGAAACAAACCGCCAACTTCCAACAACGCTCAGGGAAAAGTGCTGGAAAAAGGCGAAAAAAGTTTGAGAAAATCTTCCAAGAAAGTTGTAAAACCGCTCGTTTTACCCTTCCTCAGCGCCACAGACAGCCTTCTTTTAAGTCTTCTTGAAAAGCGCCTAAACATCTGTATGCCATTGGATTACATAACGATCACCTCGCACTACGGCTACCGCCAAGACCCCTTTACCAAGTGCCAGCGGTTCCATGACGGCATCGATCTAAGATGCGGAAACGGTTTGGTCTATAGCATGCTCCCGGGCAGGGTGGCTGCCGTGCACCACGGCGACACCGGCTACGGCAACTATGTTATCCTCGACCACGGCAGCCTCCGCTGCCTTTATGGTCACCTCAGTGAGATCTATGCCAGGGAAGGTAGCGAAGTACCGGCAGGTGCAGTCGTCGGACTTGTCGGCTCCACCGGCCGCTCTACCGGTCCGCATCTCCATATACAACTTCAACGCCTGACAGCAAACAACAGTTGGACCAGCGTCGATCCTATGCCGTTCATCCAAGCCCTCAACCGACAAGTGGAGTCCTTCAACGACCGACTGGCAGAGATATCCGACAAAGACTCTCCTATATATAATAATGAGAAAGCAAAGCCTACAGAGCTGACGATAGAGAACCTCTATGCTGCTCTGAAAAAGCATGGCATCAAATATCCGAAAATTGTCCTTGCCCAGGCAATTCTCGAAACCGGGCGCTTCCGCTCCCGTGTTTGCAATGAGAATAACAACCTCTTCGGACTCCGGCACTCGAACGGCTACTACGTTTTTGACCACTGGGAAGAGTCCGTCGTCGCCTACAAGAACAAAGTACAATATAAACATCGTGACAACGAGAACTACTATGCCTTCCTGAAACGCATCGGCTACTCGACCTCGAAGGACTATGTCAGAAGAGTCCGTGAGATCGTCAGCCAGCTGTAATCATCATTCAAAGAGAGATGTGTTTGCAGTCAAAAAGCCCACTGAGACATTGCTATTATCCAAACCGATTCCGCAAGTCGGGGCTTATTTGGGGAAAATAGACTTTTCTCATCAAATTTGGTGATATATCAGCAGTTTACAGTAGGCTACTGTTGCCATTATGCGGAATAGTTACTATCTTTGCAACAGAAAATCACAACGCAAGGTTTACTAACCATTGCAGGGCCAAGCTCCCCTGGAATACCGGCCTAAAGAAAAGGAGCGTGTCTTTTACCGTCACACGGAACTATCTTATGCCGCCACGAGGCGGACATAACAGCGGTGACCAAAACTCCATGACAAGAGTTACCAACAATCAGCCTTATGAGCATTCCATTCTTCAACATCGGGAAGAACCCCAAGAAAAACAAGATCATCGTATTCGCCAATCAGAAAGGCGGCTGTGGCAAGACCACCAACTGCGTGATGTTCGCCGACCTGCTTGTCCAGAATTTCCATCACCGCCTTGTCATGCTCGATGCCGATCCGCAGCGCAGCATCGTCAAAAAGCATGAACAGGACCTTGAACGATGGCCGCAGCTCCAGCCCCTGTACCAAGTTGTCCCCTGTACCCAGCTTAACAGCGAAAGTGATACACAAAATCTCATCAGAGCCATGCGCAATGAGGACTTTGACTTTGTCATCGACACTCCGGGCAGCCTTACCCTTCAAGGTCTGCTTCCACTTGTCTTCGAGGCTGATGCCGTCATCGTCCCCATTCAGTTGGAAAAGACCAGCATCAATTCCACCACCTCCTTTATTGAAATGTGCGCCATGGTCGCCAAGGAAAACGGTGGTAACAAGCTGCCAGAATTCTATTTCCTGCCAAATCAATTTAATAAGAAATGGGGGCGTAGGGATGAGATAACCGAGCAGCAGAGCTTTCTCGATAACTTTGCCAGACTTGGCACCGTCCTGCCGAAGGTACCCAACAGTGCCGAGATCCAGCGCTACAGCACACTCTATTTAACTGATAAGCAACATGAGATCATCGACAGGCCATACGGTATGCTCCATGACTGCATCTATGATAAAAACAAGGCAGCATGACTGACAACTCTTCTCAGCCAATGGTTTTCGGGGATATTCACGAACTTCTCCGGAAAGTCAACGGTGAGAGCGAGCCAGCCTACATGTGGCAGAGTGACAAGCCGAAGGAAGAGATAAAGAAAGAAGCCCCCTCGAATGCTCCTGAACAGCCAAGCAAGGATAGCGGCAAGAAATTGACCAAGGCTCCCAAGCGTAAGGCTGAAGGAGAAACAGATAGAAGGGCCGGAGAAAAGACTGGAGAAAATAAACCGTCAGGTAAAGGAATTGTCCCACCATCAAAGAGAGACCTTCAGTCCATGATTGAGGCCTTCAGCTATGGCAATGAGCATGGTCACCGTCACATGGTGTTCCTTCCTGATGACGTCTATGCCACACTGGAGACAGTCTATGGCAGCAACCGTATTTCCGCCATCCTCACCGCCCTTGCAAGGACCTACATAGAGCGCAACAAAGAGGAACTGCGCCAGCTTGTAGCCACGCGAATTAACCTGTTACAATAAAAAATCAACTAAAAAAAACTGGACTATAAAAAATGAACACGACTACCCAACCTAAAGCTAAGCGAACCGTATGGGGAATAGAGCACGACAAAGTGCTCCAGGAACGCTTTCATACGGACTACATCCATGAGATAGCCTCCCATCTTTGTTGTACGACAAGCACTGTCAGCCGCCATGCCCGCCTTCTCGGGCTGAGAAAGGAAAATCCCTCGGGTCGAAATCATGATGCCAGGGCCTTTGTAGAGATGGAATACCCCAATCTGTCCTATGGGGAAATGGCAGTGCGCACAGGCCTTTGCAAGAACACAATCTATCTTATAGCCCGTGAATTAGGACTGTCCCGCACCCGTGAGCAGATGAGTGCCATTAAAAGCCGTCGTCGCAAGGAACTTATCCGAAGTGAGCGCCGCCGTGCCCTCTTCGGATTAGAACCGAGAACACGCCTCAAGGTGGGTAGTAATATCCGTAAGATACGATTACGTGGAAACCTCAAGCGTCTCGGCTATTTAACCGATGACGACGGTACTACCTTCTACTATCATGCTGGTCTGTGTCGCCATCCCATACGGGAAGAGCATGGTAGGAAATTCGGTTTCAAATTCATGCCATTGCCGACAGCGTGCACGGAGGAAACGATTCATGATTCAGCATCTCCGGCCGTGTCGGTAAATGGACAGACCATCAACTAATCCAAACATATAATCAGACTATCAACCATGAAAACCACAGGAACGATCAAGAAAGTCCTGCCCGTGAGGACAGGCACGTCCAAGAAGGGCAGCACATGGGCCGCCCAGCAGTTTGTACTCAAGACCGACGACGGGGATATACTCCTTGAAATCTTCGGCCAAAAGGAGATAGACGAGTATGCCATCACCGAGGGCGAGCAGCTGACGGTGATCTACGTCCCCAAAGTCCAGGAAGTCGGAGACAAGGTGTTCGGCAAGAACAGCGTCACCGGCATCGAGCGCGACGAGTCCCAACCTTTTGCAGAGTAGCTTATGGCATTCACTAGTATAGTAATAATTGTGGTGGTGCTCTATGCTTTGGGTTACACAGGCATGATCATCCACGACCTCTTCATCAAGAAGGATCCCGCAGAGTTCATGCCCAAGCCCAAGGACGTAGAGATCGACATCTCCGACGAGGCGGGGCAGTTCAAGCCCATATCCGTCGGGCAGTCCGAGTCAAAGCTGCAGCCCGCAGGCGCTCAGAGCTCCTCTGTTCCTAAATCTGATGAAGAGATAGTCACAGCACGTCCCATTGCAGATGGAGAGTCCAGTGGAAAATCCGATGGAGAGCAATCAGCCCCACCACCTCCCTCAGCGACTCCATTCGGGTCAGCTGATGCAACGTCCGATGTTAAGGCTTCAGAAGACTTTTGTCCACGTCCAACCGATGCAGAAACGCAGAAACGCATAAACGAGCTTGTCAAGCTCAGACGTGGTGAGATGTTGACCGATGAGATGACCGCTTCAAAGGATGACAGTCCATCCGCGTCAGAAAACGCAAAAGAGGACGAAGCCAACTCCTCCACCCCAGATGTCCGCATCATTGGTCCTGAGCATACAGTTTACCCTGATGTGCCGGATGCCGTAGGCAAAGAGTCCTCAAAAGAGAAAACTCCATCGGGGGCAAATTCCAAAGAAGTGACTCCGCCCACTCCTGCCCCTGCAAAGAAGTCAAGACCTCCCAAGCCCCCGAAGCAACCGGAGTTCCACAGCGACGCATTCTTTGACATTCTGAAAGTTCAGATTGATGACACCAAGCAGCACACAAAGTTGCAAGGAGCCCAGACTGCCGAACAAGTCAGCAAGGAAGCCAAGCGAGTCTCCCCTGACGATGCCCAAATGGCACTCAGACAAATCAACAGTTTATGGGAAAAGAAAGAATCGGAACGCGTCCCTGATGAGGACGAACGTCAAGCGATAGAAAAATCTGAACGGTCGAACCGTGAGGTTCCGCCACAATTCAATATTTAGGGTTAGTTTCTCAAAAGAAAAATAGGTTTTAAAATGTTATTTAGAGTGTTACTTTTCATTTAGTAAAGATTGATTGATAAGACAGCTTCTGGAAGAGGGCTGCGCCGTGAGGCAAGGGGATCAGACGGCCACGTGAGTGGCACTCACTCATCTTCCATTTTCATGTGGTCTTTAAATTGTAACGTAATGAAAGATCTTAACCAACTTATGTTACAAACCATTTCAACAAAAACCATCATGAACTCCTGCATGAGCGCATGCAAGAGAATCCCCGTGAAGCGTGTAGCCGCCTTCCTCGGAATGTTCCTTTTCTGTGCCGTCATGACCTTCGCCCAGAGCAAGGGAGCCGGTGGATTCCAGAAAGCCATCACCGAGGTGTCGAGCTACCAGACCCCCGTCAGTAACTTAATGAAGGCCATTGCGGCAGTCATTGCCCTCGTCGGCGCATTCAGTATTTATTTCAAAATGCAGAATGGTGACCAGGACGTGAAAAAAGCCATCATGCTGACTATTGGCGGTTGTGTAGCTTTCCTTGCAATGAGCGAGGCTTTGCCTTTGTTCTTCAAGTAGTTATAAGCTACAGTTAAACAAGGAGTCCGACTAACCGAAACATCGGAGTCGGACACCTTTTAACTCTGAATACTCTATCAAATACAATATATAATGTAAAATAATATCACAATAAAACTACGAGAAAATGGACATCAATTTCAACGGCATCCCTGTCTTCAAGGGACTCCAAAAGCCACTGGAGTTCATGGGCATCCGCGGCAGGTTCCTGACCTATGCCGCCGGAGCCATCGGCCTAAGCTTCCTCGGCTTCCTGCTGTCCTCCATCCTATTCGGCAAGCTTGTTGGCTTCATTGTCATGGTCTGCCTTGCAGCCGTGGGAATCATCTCCATTTACGTCAAGCAACGCAGCGGACTGCACAGCAAGAAACGCCACCGCGGCATCTACTTCTTTTACAAAATGTATGAGCGGTAGCCGCGAATGAAATATATAATAGACTACAGAAAATCGAAAACCAGTTACTACAAACATAACCTACCATGTCAAACAAGAAAAAGCCGCTTGACGGTCTCTTCGCCCAGCTCCAGGACATCAAGGATGGCTCCGGCAAGCTGCTGAACACGGTCCTCTTCTCGAAGAACGGCAATCCCTCCGTCATCATCGAGATAGAGAACCCCGTGCAGCAGTATGCCACGGATGCCGTGCAGTATGTCGCCTTCACCGACGTGCTGAACAACATCGTCCAGACCCTCGGCGAGGGCTATGCCCTGCAGAAGCAGGACGTGCTGTGCCGACAGAGCTACCACCACGATATCACCGACGATATGGAGTTCCTCACGCGCAGCTACTTCCGCTACTTCAATGGTCGACCCTATACCGAGATACGTACCTACCTCATTATCACGCAGGAGACCGTCAAGTCCGCCTTCGTAAAGTACGACCCCAAGACATGGCTCGACTTCCATACTAAGGTCAGCAAGGTCCTGGACATCCTCAAGGAACGCGGCATCTGGCACCGCAAGCTCGCCAAGGATGAGGTCAATGAGTACCTCCACCGCTTCATGGCCTTCCACTTCAAGGACGGTCCGTTCTCGATGCAGAGCTTCAAGGCCGGTGATGACTGCTTGAAGATGGGCGACAAGGTAGTAAAGTCCTTCGACATCGTGGATGTGGACGAAATCGACCTACCCTCCTTGATCAAGCCCTACCAGCCCGTGGCCGTCAACGGCTACGTCATCGCCACCGACCTGCTTGCCTTCCTCAGCGAGATTCCTGACACCGACTGTGTCATCTACAACCAGGTCATCCAAATTCCACAGCAACGCAAGCTTCTCCGCAAGCTGCAGTCCAAAGCCAAGCGCCACGGCTCCATGCCCGACCCCAGCAACAAGATCGCCAAGGCCGACATCGAAGCCGTGCTGAACCTCCTTGCCCAGGACAGCAAGCTGCTCGTATATACCAACTTCAACCTGCTTGTCAGCTGCAAGGCAGAGAAGCTGACCCCCGTGACGAGCTTCATCGAGACCAAGCTCTACGAGTGCGGCATCTTCGCCAGCAAGAGTGCCTACAACCAGTTGGAGCTCTTCATGGACTCCTTCCCCGGCAACGCCTACTCGTTCAACCCCGACTACGACCTCTTCCTGACGCTCAACGACGCCGCCCTCTGCCTCTTCTTCAAGGAGCACCTCAAACACTCCGAGAACACGCCCCTCAAGACCTGGTACACCGACCGTCAGGGCCTGCCCGTGTGCATCGACATCACCGGCAAGGAAGGCAGCGTGAAGATGACCGACAACGCCAACTTCTTCTGCATCGGACCCAGCGGAAGCGGCAAGTCCTTCCGCATGAACACCGTCGTCCGCCAGCTCCTGGAGCAGAACACCGACGTGGTGATGGTCGATACCGGCGACTCTTACGAAGGAATCTGTCGCTATTTCAAAGGCACCTACATCACCTACTCAAAAGAGAAGCCCATCTCGATGAACCCGTTCAAGATTACGGACACCGAGTATGCCCAGAACTTCGGCGAGAAGAAGAACTTCCTCAAGTCGCTCATCTTCCTCATCTTCAAGGGCAGCGAGGCACCCACGAAGATCGAGGACAAGATCATCAACCAGACCATCGTCGAGTACTACGAGTCCTACTTCACCCCCTTCCAGGCGTTCACCAACGAAGAGCGCGACCAGCTTCGCAAGCGTCTGCTCTTAGAGGACAAGAAGAACGGCACGTACGAGAAGCACAGTAAGGAACTGGAAGAAAAATACAGACATATCGCGTATGAAACAGACATCCCCAACCCCGAGTTTCCCGGAACATCCGAAGATCCATCTGCCTTTGGCGGACCGGATAGTGAATATGATCCTCTCGATCCTGCTGCTGACCTTCGTCTGGCCGGTGACGGTTCTCTACATCCTGCTCAGGAGAAGGAAGCTTACGCACGAATCCAGCGGAAAGTGAACAAGCTCCACGACCTCATCAACGACAAGGCTGCCACCGACGGCGAGAAAGTTGCCGCCAACCGCCAGCTCATGCGCCTGATGCCCCAGCTCATCGAGGGCAACTACCTCGTCACCATCGAGCAGCGCATTGACCGCATGGAGAAACAAAGAAGTAAGATGCACGTCGACAACCTCAGCTTCAACAGCTACTACGAGTTTGCCATCGAGCGCATCCCCCAGATCATGAGAGAGAAGAGTATCACGTTCGACATCGACAACTTCGCAGCCATCTTAGAGCAGTTCTATAAGGGCGGTGAGCTCGAGCACACGCTCAACAACGACGTTGAGGCCAGCCTCTTTGACGAGAAGTTCATCGTCTTCGAGATTGACAAGATCAAGGACGACCCCGTGCTGTTCCCCATCGTCGTGCTTATCATCATGGATGTGTTCCTTCAAAAGATGCGCATCAAGAAAGGCCGCAAGGCCCTCATCATCGAGGAAGCGTGGAAAGCCATCTCCTCACCGACCATGGCAGAGTACATCAAGTACCTCTACAAGACCGTGAGAAAGTTCCACGGCATCGCCGGCGTGGTGACCCAGGAGCTCAACGATGTCATCGACAGCCCCATCGTCAAGGAAGCCATCATCAATAACTCAGACGTAAAAATCCTCCTCGACCAGAGCAAGTTCAAGGACCGTTACGATGCCATCAGTGCCATCCTCGGACTGACGCAGGTGCAGAAGCAGCAGATCTTTACCGTCAATGCCCTCAACAACCACGACGGCCGTAGCTACTTTAAGGAAGTGTGGATCTGCCGTGGCCAGTACTCCGATGTCTATGGTGTGGAGGAACCGCCCGAGTGCTACTGGGCCTACACTACCGAGCGCGCCGAGAAGGAAGCCCTGAAAGTCTATGAGCGCCACTACGGCGACATACAGACCGCCATCACGAAAATCGAGGAAGACCGCAAGAAACTCGGAATCAAGAAGTACCTTGACTTCGCGGTCAAAGTAAACAAACAACAGAAAATCATGCCACTATGGGACAAATCAGACTGAAAACGAGCAAGACGTTCAGAAGGCAAAAGAACAAGACAGACAGAAGATACAAGAAATGCTGTGCTCTGACCGCAGCCTTTCTACTCTTCAGCGCCAGTCATGCCTTTGCCGGATGGCGTGTCGTCGTAGATACCAAGACCATTGCGCAGGTCTCCGCCAACGCCGCCGCACAGAAAGCCATCGAGGACAAACACAACGAGCGTCTGGACACCATCTCCGACAAGCAGAAGAAGATCTTGCAGTACACCGCCACCATGGAAGGCATCAAGGAACTCTACCACCTGACGATGACCAACGTCCGTGGCTTCGGTGAGGAGACCGCCTACTACAAGGAGATCTTCCAGCTCAGTGCCGACATCCTCACCTCTGTGCCCACGGTGACGAAGTACATCTTCACGCATCCCGTGAAGAACTATATCCTCTGCCTGAACGAGCTCTCCGATGTCGTCATCGAGACCGAGGGCCTTATCCATGACTTCATCGACGTGGTGAACAACGGCAAGATACGGCTGCCCGACAATCCCATCATCCGTCAGAAGATACCCAGCGGCGGCGGACGCTACAACATGGGACAGGGCGACGGCTACAACTTCATGGACCGCTACACCCGTCTGACTATGGCCAACAAGATCTACTCCCATCTGTTGGAGATGAAGTACCGGATGGACGTAATGGTGATGATGTGTCAGTTCGGCAGCTGGGGCGAAGTGTTCTTTGCCATCGACCCCGAGAGCTGGGCCGCCGTCTATCAGGCGAGCAGCATGGTGGACGGGATCATCAGAGACTGGAATAACCTTGGAACATAGAACTATTATGAAGTACCATACCCTTATCATCTGCATCCTGGCCGTTGCCATCCTCTACCCGTCGAAAGCCTATGCCTTCGACTACCCCAACGACCAGCCCACTATCGAGGCCCTGATCTCGCTGCACAAGCTCATCAAGAAAGAAGAGGAGAAGGCACTGGAGAAGGTGGCAGTAAGCTATGGCGAGCAGAGTCTTGTCACCAAGGGCGCAACGAAGTTCAATGACGTGCGCATGACGCTGAACTCCAAGCTGAACAACGCCTACAGCTACGTCATCCTCGGCGCGGCACTCGCCTCTACCGGCACCGACCTCTACCGTCTCATCGACCAGTATGCCACGTTCACGAAGAACACCGCCAAATACGCTTTTAAGAAACCGGCAGTGATGTGGTACTATACCGAGGCCAACTACGCCTGCGCGCGAGAGATAAAGAACATCAAGGCCCTCTATGCCACCCTTACCGCCAGCGGACTGAACCTCATGCGTGCCAGTATGGACGAGAAACTGGAGCTTGTCAACACCCTCCACAGCTATATCTCCAATATGCTCGGCATCATCGACTCCGCCAACCTCTGGTGCAGTATCGTTGCCATGGGCGGCTTCCACTACGACTACATCTGGGACATCCTCAACAGTGATGTCAAGGATGAGATCGCAAAGAAAGTCATTGACAAGTGGTACGGAGCTTGAATCAACCCATAAAAGAACAGGATCCCAATATCAAACGAACAAACCATCAAACATACTATACCATGAAACACAGTCAATCTTCCATAATCTTCATAGCATGTACAGCTCTCGCTTTCCTCTTTGTGGGAAGCGGGAGCGCTTATGCGCAGAAGAAAGTGCACGATTCACAAAAGGAGAAACAGTGGCGGAGCATGGAGACCGGTCCTTGGGACTTCGAGCCCGGCTGGTACTACTACTTCCTCCACAAGAACTACTCCGGTGCCGAGACCTACTGGAAGTGGTCCGGCTTCAAGTCCGGCTACCGCGTCCGCTTCAAGGAACACAAGTCCAACGTCAAGACCATCATGCCGCGGCGCATCGCCCAGGAGGAGCTGCAGAAGGAGAAAGTCAAGAAAGCCGAGGAAGAGCGTGTCAAGGTCAAGGAGATGCACGACGAGGAAGTCCTCCGTGCCGCCGACCGCAACGTCGACCTTGTCTACTCCTCCTTCAAGGATGACTTCAACCGTATGCAGGGTGCTATCACCGAAGGCCTCTCTTACTGCCTTACCAAAAGCAAAGGAAAATTGTACCCTCAGGTTAACGAGTTCCAACGTCAGAACGACATGATCTGCCAGTCCATCGCCTACACCCATAAGCAAGGTATAGGCAACGAGCTTGAAAACTCCAAGCGTCAGGAAGCCTATGTGGAGTACAAGAAGCAGATGGAGGAACTCGTCTCACGGGTGGCCCATCTTGTAGGAATGGCACAGCAATATTATTAACCTTGAAAACCACAGAACCATGACAGACATACTATTATCAAGTTCAATGTTTATCAACCAGCTGCTGACGATGGGCCTCCCTGCCATCGACGACAGTCTGATGCGACTGTTGACGGCCATGGAGACCTTCCCCAAGTCCGCCGTCCTCGGCAGTGCCATCAGCTTTGCCAAGATGCTCGGCCTGTTGCTTGCCCTCTGCATGGGCTCCTACGAGTGCTGGATGATGATGCTCGGCCGCCGCGGCATGGACGTGATGAAACTCGCCCGTATCATCGGTCTCTCCCTGTGTATCACCTACAGCAGCTATATCTGCATGTCGCTCAGGATGCCCGGCAAGGGCCTGGAGGACGTGACCCGTCAGATGGCACAGAGCAAGAACCGAGAAGTGGCGGCACTGGAGCTGAAAGTCGCCCAAAAGCAGGACGACTACCTCAAGCGCCTTCGTCAGGTCCAGGACAGTATCGAGACCGCCAAGCAGGTGCAGGAGATCGGTGAGGATGCACATTGGTGGGATAAGCTCATATATAATATGGAGAATCTCGGTTCTACCATCAACAACTACGCCCAGCGTGCCGCCGTTGCCGCCGAGACCAAGGTCAGCGAGTGGATCAACGACGTGATACGTTTCATCGGTGAGCTCATCTTCCAGATGTCCTACTACGGCATGCTCGTTGCCCAGCGCATCTTCATGACCATCCTCGCCACCTTTGCCCCGATCATGTTCGCCTTGAGCATCGTTCCGCCATGGAGCAACGCCTGGGCCCAGTGGATGGGCAAGTACCTGTCGCTTTCCCTATGGGGCTTTGTCGTGTACTTCTGCCTTTACTACATTGATTTCATCCTGATGTATAACCTTATGGAAGACATCAAGGCCTACGACACCCTGCTTCGCGGTACTGTGAACTCATGGCAGCAGATCGGTGCGCTTGGCTTGCAGGGCATCGGCTCCAACTGTATGTACGCCATGGGCATGCTCGTGGGCGCCTACGTCCTCCGCTTCGTGCCCGAAGTAGCCTCGTGGCTCATTCCCGGCAGCATCAGCTCAAGTGCGGGAACCGCATCCGGCAGTATGGCACAGACCCTCGTCTTCGGTGGCGCAAGCTACGCCATGGGTGCTGCTACGACCACTGCCGCCGCAGGAGCCGCCGTAGCCACCGGCACCGCCTCCATCATCGGAGCCGCCCAACAGTCTCACAGTGATGGTGGCAGTGGCTTCAACCAGACTGCCCGCACCATTATGGCTCAGACTGGATTGGGGACCTCCTACAGCCGTGGTGCCGACTCCGCCCGCAGTATAAACAATGTGGGCAAGTCTGACTCCAACTACAGACCCGGAGGAGCCGAAGGAAGTTAAGAGTTAAGAGATAGGAGTTAGGAGTTGTCAAGTCATGCAAGACAGCTCCAACTCCTAACCCTAACTCAAAAACTCCTATCCACAGACTTAAAAACTCATAAACTTCTATCTCATAACTAATACAATTATGCTGATCCAATCCTTAGAACAGAAAACAAAACTGGCCCTTATGACCGTCATCCTCACGTTGGCGGCATGTACGGTCATCTGCATCTTCACCGTCTATCAGAGCTCCAAGCTCGTCAGTGAGGAGCGCAGTCAGATATACATCCTCGACGGTGACATTCCCTTCCTTGCCGAGCGCAGTCTGCAAGAAGCCAACTTCGTGATGGAGGCCAAGGCACATATCCAGCTCTTTCACCAGTACTTCTTCAACCTTCCGCCCGATGACGACTATATCAAGTGGACCCTCGGCAAGGCACTCTACATGGCTGACGGTACGGCGATGAAGCAGAAACAGGCCATGGAAGAGAATGGCTTTTACTCCGACATCATCTCTTCTTCCGCCGTCTGCACCATCAAATGCGACTCCATACAGTTCAACGAGCACGACAAGAAGTTCAAGTACTTCGGCACACAGCTCATCAAGCGTCGCAGCCGTGACCTCAAACGCTCCATCATCACCGTGGGCGAGATAGAGAACGTGCCAAGGACACAGAACAATCCCCACGGACTGCTCATCACCAACTGGAGAACACTGGAGAACAAAGATCTGGATTATTAAACCGAAGATACTCACTACCTAAAAGAGAGTAGATCGGTACAATTAAATAAAAAATAATTTTTTGTACCATGAAGATTTTTAAACGTACCAAAGCAAAGAAAGACGCCAAGATAGCGGAAGGCATCAAGTCACTGACAAACAAGTTCAAGCTCAAGGACAAGATAGCCAAAGCCAACCAATGGGCGGACAAACACAAGAAAAGAGTGTCCGTCATCACCATCAGTATGCTCATGCTCTCACTGATTGTCGGCACGTGGCTCACCCTTACCTCCACCTACAATGAGTCCGACATGATGAGCGGTCTGTCCGACGTGAAACCCGCCTTCGACGGCATCCGCCGCATCCAGCGTCTGAAGTCCATGCAGGTGGACCAGACCGTGGAGCTCACCAACAAGGGTCAGCAGCTCAAGCATGACCTCGACTCCCTCGTCCGTCTGCCCGTCAAGAGCCATAAGGACTCCGTGGACATCATGGTGAAGTACCGCCAGTTGGAACTCGTGGTAAAGTACCTCGACAACAAACAATAAGCAATAAACACAAAACAATAAAAATAATATGAACTTACAGAAACTCAAGCGTCTGAACCTCAGACAACCCAAGTACATTTTCCCTCTTGTCATCTTCCTGCCCCTATTGGGGCTCATCTACTTCGGCATGGAGACCTTCAAAGGCAACGACAAGACTGCCGGGAACGTCGTCACCGACTCCATCAACATGAGCATCCCCGATGCCCGTGGTGAGGGCATGGACAACAAGATGACGGCGATGAACAAGCATTTTGCCGAGGACGGAGCCTTTACCGCCGTCGACGGCATCGGCGAAGAGCACGAACAGAAGGACACCACCGGCAGCGGCTACAACGACGAGGAGCGTCAGCGCATCGATGCCGTCAATGCCGAACGCCTCCGCCAGCTGAAAGCCGAGGAGGACCTTCGTGAGCGCCAGCGTGCCAACATGAACCGCATCAACGGCTATGGCAGAGGCTATGGAAATGGCGGATATGGCAGCAATGGCAGGAGCCAGCAGGAAGACCTCAACGCCTATGCCCGTGAGCTCGACCGCATCCAGAACCGCAGCATGGAACGACAGCGGCAGTACCAGGTAGAACAGGACCGCCGAGACAAGGAAGAGGAAGCCGAGGAAAAACGCCAGCGGCAGGAGATGATCGACGCGCTCACTGGCAACACCAAGAAGAAAAACAAGAAGGAAGAGAAGGCCGAAATTGTCGAGAAAGTCAAGGAGGACAACTCCGAGAAGTTCAACACCGTTGCCAGTACCGAGAATGTCGACGAGCCGCTCATCAAGGCGATGATAGACCGCACAACCAAGGCACGTGAGGGCACCCGACTCCGCTTCAAGCTCCTCGACGACGTGACCGTGAAGGGCATCCGACTGAAGAAAGGCTCCTACCTCTACGGCATCGTCACCGGCTTCGGACAGCAGCGTGTCAAGGCGAGCATCACCAGCATCCTTGTCGGCAACAAGTTCATCAAGGTCGACCTCAGCGTCTTCGACAACGACGGCATGGAGGGCTTCTATGTCCCCGAATCCACCTTCCGTGAGATGGTGAAGGACGCTGGCTCCAATGTCGCTGCCCAAGGTGTCCAGTTCGACGTGAACGGTACCGGTAGCCTGTCCCCGGAGATCATCGCTCTGCAGGCCTTGCAAAACATGTATCAGTCTGCCAGTTCCGCCGTGTCGAAAAACATCCGCAAGAACAAAGCCAAAATCAAGTACAACACCATTGTCTACCTTATCAATACACAACAGGACTAATCGCCTCACCCCCGACCCCTCTCCCAAGGAGAGGGGAGTAAAAATGTTTCAAGAACTAAATAACTCAAGACTTTATAACTTAAAACTCAATAACTCAATAACTTAATAATAATCAATCCAATATGAACATGAAGACAATATTCCTTTCACTCGCCCTTATGCTTTCAATGACCATTCATGCGGCACAGCCTGACACAGTCAAGGTCCGTTATATCCACCGCCTTACGGAGGATGACGCCCGCATTTTTGAGAGCAACCTGCAGAAGACGGTCATCTACGTCAATGACCAGGTGACTACCCACCTCATCATGCCGGAGAACATCAAACTCGTGGACATCTCCACAGACAAGCTCGTCGGCAACCAGTGCGCCGACAACATCGTCCGCCTGAAGCCCAAGTCTACGCTGATGGACAACGAACTGGCAGGAACGGTAACAGTCATCGGTGAGCGGCATATCGCCCAGTTCACCGTCTACTACACGAAAGCCCCAAAGCGTGCCCACTCCGTCTATACCGTCGCGCAGGAGGACATCCGTGACTACACCAATCCGGAGGTGAGCATGACCAAGGGTGATATGTCGCGTCTGTGCTGGTCCATCTTCACCAGCCGCCGCAAGTGCTTCCGGGTGCACGGCAAACAGTATGGCATACGAGCGCAGGTGAACAACATCTACACCGTCGGCGACTACTTCTTCATTGACTTCTCGTTGGAGAACAAGAGTAATATCAAGTACGACATTGCCGAGATCCGTCTGAAACTGATGGACAAGAAAGAACTGAAGGCGACGAACTCACAGACCATCGAACTGACACCCGTCTACATGGTCAACCATGCCGACCACTTCACGAAGTCCTACCGCAATGTAATCGTACTGAAGAAGCTCACGTTCCCCGAAGAGAAGAAGCTGCGACTTGAAATCACCGAGGATCAGATCAGTGGTCGTGTCAGCTACCTCGACATCAACTACCGTGATATCCTCAATGCCGACTCCTTCTCGCCGGATCTTTTAATCAATCTCCACTGATATCCGGTTGCGTTCGTAGGGACGGGGGTTATCCCCGTCCTAACCCTCTATTCCAAAATTTTTGATAAACGCATTATATGGAAGAAACCCGTGAACAACAGCAGATGTACAGCATGTTCCGCTCATGCATCTATCTGATACTGATCATAGAGATTGTGATGAACCTGCCCATCACCTCCGACAACCGCATGGTCGCCTTCGTCCTTGAGCTCTTCCACCGCTTCAAGGTCTTCGACTCCGTGGCTGTCTGCAAGGTGATGGAACTCATCTGTATCACCGTTACCTGCATAGGAACGAGAGCGCGCAAGAGCCTGAAATGGAATCCCAAGACGATGGTGCTCTATCCCGTCCTCGCCGGAGCATCCATGATCGTCATGTGCTTCATCTTCTATGATATGCCACTCAACGGCTCCTTTGCCGGTTATTCCCTCAACCGTTGCCTCTATGTTCTCTGTTCTGTCACCGGCACGATGCTTATCCACCAGGGCTTCGATGCCATCGCCAAATATTTGGGTATGAAGATTGGCGATGACAAATGGAATTTCGAAAACGAGAGCTTCGAGCAGAGCCGGAACAAGGAAGAGAACGAGTACAGTGTCAATATCCCTATGGTCTACTACTATAAGAAGCGTCTCAACCACGGCTGGATCAACATCATCAATCCCTTCCGTGCCACCATCGTCCTGGGAACGCCCGGCTCTGGTAAGTCCTTCGGTATCATCGACCCGTTCATCCGGCAACACTCAGCCAAGGGCTTTGCCATGATGGTCTATGACTACAAATTCCCGGCTTTGGCAAGGAACCTCTTCTACCAGTACTGCAAGAACCGCAAACAGGGCAAGCTGCCCAAGAACTGCGGTTTCCGCATCGTCAACTTCACCGATGTGGAGTACTCCAATCGTGTGAACCCCATCCAACGGAAGTACATTCCCGACCTTGCGGCAGCCTCCGAGACGGCAGCCACACTGCTTGCCTCTCTGAACAAGGGCGGTGGTGAAAAGAAAGGCGGCTCAGAAGCCTTCTTCCAAAACTCCGCCGAGAACTTCCTCGCCGCCATCATCTACTTCTTTGTCAACTTTCACCCCACCGGCTATAAGAACGGCAAAAAGTTGAACCGATATGTGCTGTGGAATAACCGGAAGCTCCGTCTTGTCATACGCAGTTGGAGAGACTATAAGGCTTTGGACGAGCGTGGCAATGTGGTATTGGACTTTATCGACAGCAACAGCAACAATGTCTCCACCGACAGTGACGATATGTTTGTCGACTTGAACGGCTTCACCTATCTCAACGGTAACAAGCAGGAGATACGCATCGATCGCTGCTGGTACGAGGACGAGAACGGCAACGAGGTGGAGCCCGACACCATCACGGGCGAGTACTCCGACATGCCCCATGTGCTCAGCTTCTTAGGCCGCAGCTATAGTGAAGTGTTTGATATACTGATGCAAGATTCAAAGATCATGTCCCTCATGGCACCGTTCCAAAGCGCCTATAAGAACAAGGCCAATGACCAGTTGGAAGGTATGGTGGGTACGCTCCGTGTCAATGCCGCCCGTCTTGTTTCCCCTGAGGCCTACTGGGTGTTCACCGGCGACGACTTTGACCTTAAGATTTCCGACAAGTCCAACCCCAGCTACCTTGTCATCGCCAATGACCCGGAAAAGGAGCAGGTCATCGGCTCGCTCAATGCCCTCATCCTCAACCGCCTCGTAACACGTATCAACAGCAAGGGCAACCTGCCTGTAAGTATCATCGTCGACGAGCTGCCTACACTCTACTTCCATAAGATAGACCGGCTCATCGGTACGGCAAGAAGCAACAAGGTCGCCGTCACCCTCGGCTTCCAGGAACTTCCCCAGTTGGAGGCCGACTACGGAAAGAACGGCATGCAGAAGATCATTACTACCTGTGGCAACATCTTCATGGGAGCTGCCCGCAACAAAGAAACGCTGGAATGGGCACAGAACGACGTCTTTGGTAAGGCCAAGCAGACCTCAAAGTCCATCACCATCAACGACTCGAAGGTTAGCACGTCCATCAGCGAGAAGATGGACAACCTCGTCCCTGCCGCCAAGATTGCCGACATGGCCACCGGCTGGCTCGCCGGACAGGCTGCCCGTGACTTCACCCCCACGGAGCGCAGCTCATTCAGTGGTATCAACCTTGAGGAAAGTCCGGAGTTCAGGACCACCAAGTATTTTTGCAAGACCAACTTCAATATGGGGAAGATCAAGCAGGAGGAAGCCGCCTATGTCGACCTCCCCAAAATCTATGCCTTCAAGGATGACCGACAGAAAGAAATCATGCTCAACCGTAACTTTGCCCGGGTAAACCGTGAGATTGATGAGATGATAAAAAGCCTACTCAACTCTGTCTGAATGTTACGATTTATAATAAAGTAATAGGGATATTCTCTCAATGTTTAGGGAATATCCCTATAGATTATTGAAAATTATAGCTACCTTTGTACCTGATAAAGAAACTTGGTTTGGCATGGCTTCGTCATAGATTGACAGTCGCCATTCTGAGACATCAACGAGTTTGCAATCAGTAGCATAAAACCATAACATCAACAACGTAACAAATGAAGAAGATTCTTACGCTTATCATGTGCGTGGCTTTCTCTGCCACCATGTTTGGACAAACCGCAAAGGTTGAGGAACGTGTAAAGGCTCTCGAAGGAGATGCCAGAATCCTGAAAGGACAAGCAGAGGCCTTGCAAGCTCAGATTGCCACCATGCAATCCCGTCTCAATGAGCTTGCAGACAGGAACGCTGAGTACAAGAAACAGTTGGACATTCGGCAGATTCTTTCTGTGACAGTCGACAGTGTCAAATATGGCATCGTTTCAGCCATCGGAGACCGTAAGACCAGCAACGTCAAGGTTACCCTGATGGCTCTCAACTTGGGACAAGATGCATACCCCGGCATCCTTCATGGAGCATCTTTCAATGATTATGATGGTAACATCTATATGTGCCATGATGATTCCGTGTCTGTTGGCGGACTAAGCAACTATGAAGTCCTGCGGCATAACATCAATACGAAAATTACCATGATTTTCACAGGTGTGCCAGTTAATACCCGCATCTCCAATATATCTTCCTATGGAGGTGGAGGCGCAACATACTTTAGTCTTCGGGACATCAAAATAGATTGGAAGTAAAATATCCAGTGTCGTCACTTCGGAGAATGATGATGCCGGCTATTCATCAAGCCCTCATTCGTAGGATAGTAGTAAAAGGCTACACGAGTTGCCTGTAAGAGAGAAGCAGAAGATAGTCCTTGGCTACAGCCATTGATAAAAGCCTTACCGCTCTCTTCGGGCAACTTTATTTTATCCAGTAAAGAAGGATTTTACTCGAACAACGGACTGATAATCTTCGCAATTTTCTCCAGTCCATCCTTGTCAATGTCATCGAAAGCACTATATCCCTTGCTGTCTACGTCTATGACCGCAATAACGTTTCCACCCTTGAACACCGGCACAACGATTTCCGAACGTGACTTAGATGAACATGCGATATGTCCGGGAAACTGTAGAACATTAGGAACAACGACCGTCTGCTTCTCTTCCCACGCTGTGCCGCACACTCCACGTCCCTTCTTAATAGTGTAGCAAGCCACATCGCCTTGAAAAGGACCAAGTTCCAGTATATTCCCTTTAACGATATAGAAGCCGCACCAAAAATAATGGAGGAATGACGAGTGAAGGATTGCCGAAACATTAGCCAATGCCCCAACATGATTGTCAACGCCCTCAATAAGAGATTCAACTTGGGGGATAAGCCGCTCATAGGTTTTAGCTTTCTCTATCTTGCTCACCTGCTTCTTGGTATGTTGCTCTTCTTGTATCTTGCGTTGGCAGTCCTTGCAGACATGCAGACTGTGACCCTTGCCACTGAACTTTTCGTTTGCTCTGAATCTTCCGCAAATTTTGCAGTACCATTCTTTTTTGTTTGCTTTCTTCATCATCCAGTTCTTAGTCAGTAAGTTGTGGGTACTTCTCAAGCAGCTTGTTCATAAGCGCATCGAGATTATCTCCCAAGTCACGTGAGTAGTCGACAGGAACAAACACCTCATGCGCTGGCATCTTCACCGCTAACATGTTCAATGCTTCGTGATAGATAACAGGAAGACGGATGTCACCGAATGCAAATGCGAACTTACCTCCGTGAGCAGTGTAGTCGTTGATCTCTTGCTTGAAAGTATTCTTGTCCATTGTCTTTTTCAAAAATTGCGAGTACAAAGATACAACTGTTTTGTGGAATCTCGATATGAATTATTGCTTTTCTTTGTTACAAAGAAATGAATGCCATGTAAAAAATGACTTGTTTCTAAAAGAGAAATGTTGTCAGCAAAGTGTAAATATTTTAAGCATTGCTGACAATGATGACACGATTTGTCACCATTTGTTTATAGGCACGGATATTGCATAAATGTCAGTGAAGTTCGGCAGTCGTACGAGGGCAACGAAAGGAACCTAAGGACGATGGAAGAGCTGAGGACAAATAATAAAGAATTAATTGATAATTAGGAGGTTTTGACTTATGATGTATCCAGTTTTAAGAGACATGAACAATTGGCTTGACAATGATTTCGACGATATGTTGAACACAAGTTGGATGCCGCGCATGAACGTCACAGCACCTGCTATCAATGTCAAGGAAAATGATAAAGAGTACGAAGTAGAGCTTGCTGCTCCAGGCACCACGAAGGATGACTTCAAGGTGAACGTCGACAAGGATGGCAATCTGACCATCAAGATGGAGCACAAGGACGAAAAGAAGGACGAGAACAAGAAGGATCATTATCTGCACCGTGAGTTCTCATACAGCAATTACGAGCAGGCTCTGACGCTGCCTGAGGATGTCGAGAAAGACAAGATTGAGGCAAAAGTTAATAACGGTGTGCTTCATATCACACTTCCTCGTACTCAGAAGGCTGAGAAGGAGACAAAACGCATTGAGGTCGCATAACCCCGGCGTTGCTGCTCAGTGGTATTTAAGGGACTGTTCTCTTCTTGGGGATCAGTCCCCTTTTTATTGTGATTGTATAGCAACCCTTTTGGAGTGACATAAGCAAAATCCTATTTATGTTTGGCTGGTATCGTCAGCATATAGTCTGTGGGTACCGGCTTTTTTCGTCCCTCCCGCTATATTCTCGCCAAAACTTTGTACTTTTGTAACATCATTATGAAGCTGCGGGCAGTCATAGAACGGATTACGTATCAGAATGGCGAGAACGGCTATTTAATACTGAAGGCACGGGTGAAGGGGTACGACGACCTCGTCACCCTTGTCGGCAATATGCTCGACGTCACCGTAAGCACCGTGCTCATTGCTAACGGCCAGTGGAAAGTCAACCGTCAGTACGGCAGTCAGTTTGTCGTGGAGAACATCATCGAGCACGACAGCAAGCGGTTGGCTGAGGTCGACGGCATCGGTCCCAAACGCATCAAGAAGATCCACGACTCATGGATGAAGCAGCTCGACATCAAGGACGTATAACAAATAGTCCCATGAACTACGAAGACATCTGGCAGATACAGGACGAGATAACGGCATCGGTCAACTCCCTTGGCTTTTCCCTTTGGGACTTGCATTACGATCGTTCCTCCTTCGCCTTCCACATGGAGTTGAATGAGCACGTTCCCGACGACTCCCTGTCATCCTTTTGCTCACAGATGCCTTTGTCAACAGACTATGATGGCGAGGGCGACCATGGTTCAGTGTTCACGTTGTACCCATAAAAAACGAAGGCTATGAGGATAAAGAATATCGACCATTTCGTAATCACTACACAGAATTTGCGGGCGTGTCTCGATTTCTATGTTGGAATATTAGGCATGGAACACCAGGGAAGTAAAGGCCATCACAACCTATACTTTCCCGGTGGCAAAATCTCTATCCATACCTGTAAAGGTGAGTTTCAGCCAGCTGCCCTAAATCCAACTTACGGCTCACAGGACTTCTGCCTGATAGTAGAGGATGACCTGCAAACCGTCAAACGAGAATTAGAGACCAAAGGTATCACACCTCTGACGGATATTGTTGAGCGTCATGGTGCCCACGGAGTCATGCACAGCCTGTATGTCAGAGATCCCGATGGTAATCTCGTGGAACTAAGCAGCTACAGGTAAAGTACATGTCCGAATTGCGGTCTTACTAATCTCAGACATAGGCTTACTTCTGTGCCGGTTCCCATTTACAACGGACGGGAGAAACGATAGCTCCCTCTGCTTTAAGCTCCTTCATCGCCTTATCCACTTCCTTGCGGTCAAGGCCAGAGAGTTCTGCAATCTTACCTGCGTTGAGCGGCGTTCCGGCCTGCTTCATAGTCTCCAATACTGTGTCTTTTGTTGCCATAATAGTGTCTCCTATATTTAATGTTGTTGATAGTGTATCCAAGTTTGACTCATCTTCATCCATACCATTTTCGTCTTCCTTGATAGCCTTCCAATCAAGCAAGTCATCATCGAGCACGTCATTAATCAAAGACTCCGGCCAAATAACTGTATAGTCATCCAGCGAGATGTTGTCCATTAGCATCATCTCCTCTTCTGAATATACAGTGTTAAGTCTTGAACATATAATATCCAAAAGGATTTCTGCGTTGTCATGGTATAAGTCTTCATTAAACTCATACAATTCATCAAAGAGCGCATCACTTCCATATTCCTTAAAGAACTGTCTCAACAAGTACATCTCCTCAATAGTAAACCGAAGTGGCTCATTGGTTCCTCGTGGAAGCTTATGGGCTACCTTACCTGTTTCATAATTCTTCCTCGGCTCGAATTCGAAGTAATAGTCCTTTTCGAAAATGTCTCCTAAGTTCATTGTTATATGCTGTTTTGGTTCATCCACAAAGGTACGAATAAAGTTTGATAATAGATAGTCTGTGCCATTTTTTGGTATGCGAACTTTTCAGGTACTCATAGAGCAATCAATCAGTTAGTTGTGGATACTTTTCGAGGAGTTTATCCATCAGCACATTGAGATTATCGCCTAAATCGTGCGAGTAATCTATAGGCACAAACACCTCGTGTGCTGGCATTTTCACGCCCAACATGTTCAACGCCTCGTGATAGTGATAAATGACAGGAAGATGAATTTTGCCAATTACGAAACGAATTTGCCTTCACGAGATGTGTAATCGCTTACTTCTTGCTTGAATGACCTTGATACGCCTATTATATGTCCTTAATCAATCAAATATAGACAGAATGACAAAAAAAAGGTCAAGAGGGTGATTTTCGATTAATAAACTTTGCTTATCTCATTTATTTAACTTACCTTTGCATCGACAGAAAGGCTGTTTGTACGCTCGGTTGGAGATTCGTTCTCCTATAGATCTAACAGATAGCATCCCATGTTGTGCTGAAATAGGCAAGTCTTAAACGACAACACCCTTAAGGCGCATGTAAGTGCCTGTAATGGCATTACGTTGGAACTTTCAGTCATACATGCGGGAAAGCGTTTATCGACGCTGTGTCTGTTCTATCAAAATGGACTTTTGCTAAAGCCTGGTAGGTGGGATGGACAACAGAACGATTCCGCGTTTTTTGCGTGTCATATTTGCAATATATAAGAAATGCCGATATGGATGTGTTGAAGAATACTGAAGTTCGGGATGGGAAGGCAGATTCCAAAGAGACCAATGAAAGAAATGGTTCAATTCCTAAGAGTGATGATGTGTCCTTTAGGGTCAAGGATTTACTTTTGGGGGTGTCGGTAGAGTATGCCCCTAAAGAAGGGTATAAATGGTACGTGTTACGTGCAACATACGGTCGTGAAATCAAGGCTTTAGAAACCATACGTTCTTTGGGGGGCGTTGCCTACGTCCCGCTCTTCCGAACCAGAGAAGAGAAGGAAGGTAAAATTAAAAAAGTTCTCAAACCATTCGTCCAACAGCTCGTATTCCTCTATTCAAGCAAAGAAGAAGCTTACAAGTTTGTCAACGAAGTTCCAGAATTAAACTACTTGACATTTTACTACGATCATTTTAAGGTATCTAACACTGGTTATAACCCACCACTTACTGTAACGTTTGAAAGAATGTCTAATTTCATTCGTCTGACAAGTATCGAAGACGAGCATGTGGAGGTATTAACCAATAAACATGTGGTCTTTAAGAGTGATGAGATGGTGCGTATCACTGATGGAAAATTCAAGGGCATAGTTGGTAAAGTTGCTCGTATCGACCGTAATAATCGTGTGGTAGTCACAATAGAGAATGTGTGTATGATAGCTACCGCTTTCGTTCCAAAATATGCTCTGGAGAAAATACCAGACTAACAGAAAGGTTCATATTACGTTATCGGCGGAGCACATAACGCTGAAAGAGAAATTCTATCAGAATAATTAAGATATTGTGGAATATACATATAAAGGTAAGGACTACCCGAAGGATCTAAACATAAAACATCAGGAGGTGTTTACTACACTTTCAAAAGACCCTTTGGACATAACCCGACGTGAGTTTGACCACCTGTTCGACATTCCTACAGAAGAATTCTGTGCTGATGAAGAACAGCTTATCCTTTGGGAGCTTGGCAAGCAATGGGGTAAAAGTGCAGAGCAGTTAGAGTCAGATGCGACTGTCAATCATTTCATCATAAGGAATACCCTCATTACCCTTTTGACCTCATACTCTTTCTCTTCTTTTGATGTAGTACTTGAAGTGCTGCGTCAGTCGGAAGACATAATCAGGTTCAACCTCCCTGACTATAATGGCTTTACGTACATATTGCCGATATTGTCTATAGTTTTTGAATATGAACCAAAACAACTTGAGCAATTCTTATTGGAAGAAGGTTTAACTGACTATTCAAAACGAATTGTAGCCGATCTATTGGCAAGGATGGGTTGTGATACAGAGACCAAGACTGAAGCCTATAACAAGAAGGTACATGACGAGCTGTCTGGCATCTTCAGCAGTGTTCTTGATGCCTATATCTCTGATAACCCTACAGGAAATATCTGTGACAAATACGTTGTCAGCCATGTCGTTAAGGCCATTGTCAATGCAGGCCTTGAGGAGTTGTCAGAGCAACTGAAGACAGTGTATTCCAATGATATGGTCGACAAGAAGATATGTGGTGAGTTGGACACAAATCTGGTTCATCCGACATTTCGAGTGATACGGCAATCATGAAGGGCGTAAAGTCTTAG
>OGQX01000147.1_pt1 | contig 82318 bp, 66 predicted proteins | sample 1553291 | NCBI WGS metagenome assembly OGQX01 (sample SAMEA2580030, study PRJEB22360) | human gut metagenome | biome: human gut; feature: human-associated habitat; material: faeces | place: Denmark | collected 2008/2010
AAGACTTTACGCCCTTCATGATTGCCGTATCACTCGAAATGTCGGATGAACCATAAAACTCTCTTGCTCTTCGTTCATTTACGTACCTATATTATTATATAATGTATAATTCAGTTATCCGCAAGGTTAGACCTTTGGTAAGGAATTCCGGTTTGGCGGTAATTGAGAATTCTTTGGCCTAATTTGCTAATGCTGCACAAAGATAATATATTAATTTTGCAATCGAAAATAAATCAGTAGAAATTGAACTGTCTTTCTTAATAAGACCATTGATTATTCATTCTAAACAAACAGTATATGCAACTAAAGAAAATTGTATTATCAGTCGTCCTGACTGTTATCGCTCTCAGCAGCGAAGCCAAAGGACTGGCACTGAAAGTCTATAATCCCGGCACCTCAGCCATCTTCCCGGTGACCTCCACCATCGTCTATGGTAAGAAGGACGCTGCGCTCATCGACGCACAGTTTCAGAAACAGTATGCTGAACAGGTTGTGAAGGAGATCAAGAACATGAAGAAGAAGCTGAAGTATGTCTTCGTGTCGTATCACGATCCAGACTACTACTTCGGTCTCAACGTCATCCACAAGGCTTTTCCCGAGGCAAAGATCATCTCTACGGCACAGACCGCTTATCTCATAGAGGCTTCCAAGGACATGAAGCTCGACGTATGGAAAAAGCAGTTGGGCACCGATGCCCCAGACACGCTCATCGTGCCTGAGCCCGTCGACTCGCTGCCCGCTATCGAGGGCAATGCCTTGGAGGTGAAATACAGCAAGGACGACTCGGCCCATCCATTTGTCTGGATTCCCTCGCTGAAGGCTATTGTTGGCGGTGGCAGCGTCACAGAGGGCGTTCACATTTGGATGGCAGACACTCAGGGTGATAATGGCATCGCAAAGTGGCAGCAGGTGATCAGCGCCATGAAGCAACTGGAACCCGCCACAGTCGTTCCTGCACATTTCGTCAGTAGCGACTACAAGCCGCAAGTCCTCGACTTCGTTGGTAAGTATCTTGCCGACTACCGTCAGGCTGCAGCCAAGAGCAACAATGCTGACGAACTGACCGCTGCCATGGAGGAAGCCTGGCCGCACTTGCCCGGGAAAGACAACCTCGTCTTCAGCGCAAAAGTTTTCAAGGGTGAGCAGGAGTGGAAGATATTCACCCCCTATCCACCCATCGGCCGAGCCATCAAGGTTGACTTCGGAGCCTTTGCTTTCCGCAACAGTTTCAAGGATGCCCACCACATGACATTTCTCGGTCTCAACGGAGTCTACAAGGGCGTTACCGACAACGTGCTGCCTACCGTGGTGGAAGTATCTCCCAACGTGTTCATGGTCTATTGGTCGGAGCCTAACTCCACCAAGAGCAACGTGGTGCATGTGCAGAACTACAACACGGGTACCGTGTGGACCAACATCGCCGCACCCGACGGTAAGTTCTACAATATGCAAGGCAAAATGAGCGTTGTGGAATAATAGTAGATTAGTAATTTTAATCTGAGCCATAACTCACCCTGCTTGGGGTGGGCTATGGTAGCCAGGGACTATGAGAATGTTGCACCAGTCACCTCCAAAAAGGGAGGTAAGGCGAGACTCTGACGTCGCCAGTATGCAAGATGCGAACCTTGATAGTATTCATTCTATTGAAAAATATCTTTTTATGCAACAAAGATACGATATTTCATCTGAACGACAAATAATTTCTGTATTTTTGTGCCACTATAAGATAATTGCACACAGTCACTGGTTAGATAGCAAACGGTGATTTCATTCAATAAAAGATGAGACATGTATAGCATTGACAACATTGTAACGACAAGCACATGTGACAAGGACGGCAACCTGAAATTGTTCTCAGCGTTTCAGATGATGCAAGACTGCTCTGAGATGTGGACAGAGTCTGAACCTGGCGTGAAGACTTTCTTTGAGGAATCCGGTATGACACAACTGCTTGCATCAAGACAAGTGGAGATTGTAAGAGTACCGCGGTTCAAGGAAAAACTCCGAACGGAGACATCGGTCTTTGATGTCAAGCCTATGTTTGGCTTCCGCAACACGTTCATCTATGACTCCGACGGCAACGTATGCTATAAGACTTGGTCAATGGGAGCCTTCGTCGACCGCATAAGCGGCAAATTGCAGAGAATACCCGATAATGTTCTCAAGACGGTGATGATTGAGCCAAAGAAGGACATGGCCTACGGCGAACGACGAATCATTCTGCCCAAGGATGCTGCTTTCAAAGAGCAGGCCTCTGTCGCCGTAACCCACAACGATATTGACTATAACGTCCATGTGAACAACGCCAACTATATCCGTATTGCTATGGAGTATCTGCCTGAAGGATTCGCATACCGACATGTAAGGGTAGAATACAAGCGTCCCGTCAGGTTCGGAGAGGTGATCGTCCCCAAGACATACTTGTCGACGGATGGCTTTTTCTATGTAGAGCTGTTATCAGCCCGCGCCGTATGCGCTATCCTGGAGTTGAAATGATAGTTTGATGAACAAACCAAGAACTCAAATGGAACGATTCGTCAGAAAAGCAACAGCTGAGGACCTGCCGGTGGCTCTCGTTCTCATAGAGAGTGGACGGAGGAGTTGGCAAAGGCTGGATTTCACTACTGTGGCATCATCCATTTGCTCGATGGTGATGAGCGGTTGGCTTATCAGAAGATAATAGATTCGCAGTAATCTGGTGAGCCTATAGTGTTATTGATCAGACACAAAAAAGGGGGGCTCCCTTATTAATGAAGTCGCCCCCGCCGAACAATGCCGGCATATAGGAGATTATGTTGTAGAAACAAAAAAAGGACTGCTCCCCATGAAGAGAACAGTCCCTGTAATACCACTGAGCAGCAACGCCGGGGTTATGCGACCTCAATGCGTTTTGTCTCCTTCTCAGCCTTCTGAGTGCGAGGAAGTGTGATATGAAGCACACCGTTATTAACCTTTGCCTCAATCTTATCTTTCTCAACATCCTCAGGCAGCGTCAGAGCCTGCTCGTAATTGCTGTATGAGAACTCACGGCGCAGATAGTGCTCCTTCTTATTCTCGTCCTTCTTTTCGTCCTTGTGCTCCATCTTGATGGTCAGATTACCATCCTTGTCGACGTTCACCTTGAAGTCATCCTTCGTGGTGCCAGGAGCTGCAAGCTCAACTTCGTAAGCCTTGTCGTTTTCCTTGACATTGATAGCAGGTGCTGTGACATTTACGCGCGGCATCCAACTTGTGTTCAACATGTCATCGAAATCATTGTCAAGCCAATTGTTCATGTCTCTTAAAACTGGATACATCATAAGTCAAAACCTCCTAATTATCAATTAATTCTTTATTATTTGTCCTCAGCTCTTCCATCGTCCTTAGGTTCCTTTCGTTGCCCTCGTACGACTGCCGAACTTCACTGACATTTATGCAATATCCGTGCCCATAAGCAAATGGTGACAAATCGTGCCATCATTGTCAGCAATGCTTAAAATATTTACACTTTGCTGACAACAGTGGCACTTGGCGGAGTCAATTAGCAAGTACAAATCTTGATTAGTATGTAAGATCAAATAATATGCAGCCAAGCAAGAAAAACAAGCAAAATATAGAATGCTGTTAATCCGAGAATGGGTAAAACACGATAATACAATCCTTCTCTTGCCAATCTTTTTTTTTCTTCTTGATGCATTACTCTATACGCCTCTATTAAGGTTTGTATGTATTTCTTTTTTTTCAGTGTTATTTCCTGTATTGTTACAGTTAAGAATGTGATAACTAAAATAGGTATGGACAATGCGATAGCATTGATATGTAGCACAATAGCACACAAGCGCATAATAATAATGGCAATAGCAATCAAATGATAAAAGGATATTACCCATATCATTAAATACATTCTACTAACATCTATCTCTCTTGAATTCTTTTCATATCCATAAAACTCAAAAAAGAGCATTTTTTCGAAAATCCAACGGACCATTTGCATAATAATATATTTTAATAGAACGGCGGAATCAATTAGCAAGTGCAAATTTACAAAGTCTTTTTGTAAACAACTTCATCTGGAGTGAGGAAATTTAACTTTTCCCTTCCCTTGATCTTGCCAATCGTTGAACGGTAAAAAGGTAAAAAAGAGTAATACTACCCTATTCCTCAATTTCTGCCGATGATCCCCGTCTGCGTGTCTTTATTGTTGAGCTTGCGCTGTGCTTCCTTGTATCTCCTTCCATGACTGAGCTTCCACGTGAAGTTGAGAGAGACAAAATTGCCGATGGTCTTGCTGCGGAGCTCATAGTCCTTGTGCATTAAGCGGTTGAGCAGGTGGGAAGACATCGCCTTGGGATTGGCCATGAAACAATGGTCCCACGTCAAGGACACGGAGCATGGGCCGGTCTGATAGCTGCATTGCAGGGCCGGTATGCCGTAGTTCCATCCAAGGTTCTCGCCTTCGAGAAAGCGGTAGCCATTGTCGGCTTGTGCCGTGATCGTCCAACGTCCGAGATAAGCTTCCAGGCTTCCGCCCACCATCCAGAAGTTATGAAGATGGGTGTATTCGTCGCCAAAGTTGAAGTATCGGAAGAAGCCTCCGTTGACATTGGCCACAAGACGGTCGGGAACGATAGTGTAGGAGAAGTTGTCGATAAAGTAGAGCATCTTGATACCCCGCTGATTGCGCTGGGTGTAGACAAACCGATTGTCATCAGTACGGAAATACGCAGCCATGTTGCAATGGGAACGGTCGCGATAGTCAGCCTCCAGCGTGTTGTTCCATCGTGGTGAGAAATAGTTGAAACGCAACGTATGTTCGTCGCAGCGGTTGGGCTTAAGGTTGGGAGACCCCATCGTCCACTCACGTCCGTTGGTGCGGATGGCCGCATCACCGATCATTGCGATGCGGCTGAAAAAGCCATACTGCATAAAGTCATAGCTCAGACTCAGTCCATGACCGAAGTTATAGGCTAACGTGGCTTGGGGTCGGAAGAGATTGAAATTGTAGTGCGCCTCACCCTGGGTATAGCGTTGGTTGCTCACGCCAAGACCGGCCACATAGGTCAGTGCGCCAAGATTGCCCTTGACTTGGGCAAAGCCATAGACATACTGATTATGGAGTCGGTTAATGGCATCGACATCATCAGTGTAGCTGTTGCGCGTGTATTTGAGTTGGTAGTTGGCGCCCAAGGACAGCGTGAAGGGCTTGAGCCGGTTCTCATAGATGGCTTCCCCGATGAGTGACGACGTGTTGCCCTTGACATGGTAGGCGTAAGGGCCACCCTCATCCATATAGTTATAGGAACGTGTGTGGATGTGCGTGCCCACCACGTTGGCCGTGATGCTCTGGTGACGGCCCAGCTTCCTGACAAGATAGAGGTCGAGAACAGGAGAGAACGAGCGGTCGCGGGAGAAGTTCTTCACATCCGTGCCATTGACATCGGTGAGCACATCATTACCCGGACAATGATTGAAGTCGGCAGTCAGCTTTGCCTGCAAGACATTGCCGAGCGTGTCAGCCCGATTGTATTTCAGAGCGACCGTATTGCCAGCCGCTCTGCTCCGATGCTGCTTGTCCACACGCGAGACGATGTCGTGCGTGCCGTCGGTGAGCAGGTAATCGGTGAGGGTGCGTGCTTTCTCGTTGCGGTTGTCCTTGTAGAAGAAGTTGTAAGTCAGTGCCCATTCCGATTTACCTATGTTGACCTTTGCATAGACCATGTCGTCGCTATAGCGGGCCAGAGCCTGCGTAAGGTCGGTGCCGAGCTCGTATCCTGCGTCACTACGCCGTGTGTGGATATCGATGACGAAGGCAATGTCCTGACCATAGCGCACGCCGGGATTGTCGATATAGTCAATGGAGGTGACGCGCTTAGGGTCGAGTGCTGTCAGGTCTGACTTTGACGCGAGGGCACCGTTGATGCGTAGTTGCACCTCACCACGGTTGAGACGGTCGGCAATGGTGTGGCGTACGGCATCCACCTGAAGTTGAGGGAGGCTGAGAAGATGGAGAAGGGCATAGCCATTGGAGGCACTCTCGCGCTGAGCCACCGACGGGATAATATGGCGTCCGTCGGGACGGAAAGTTACGCGCGCCGCCTCCACGGTAACGCCTTTGAGCACTACCGCCGTGTCTGCGAGTAAAGAAGAGGAAGGCTTGGCGCTGCCGTGAATCTGTGCATAGCCCACTGTCACCGCGCCAAACGCAAGCATAAGGAGAAAGAAAATCTGCTTCATATCTTTGCTGTTTGTTTTTGCTGCAAAGATAGGAAGCAAATGGCTAAACGCCTAAGAATGAGACTGACATCTGTCTGACAATTGATATTTACCGCCTCTTTCTGTCGTAATGGTGAGGTTGCTGTTCTTGTCGAGTACAGGTTTCAGCCGTCGGATGAGCGTGTAGAGCGTGTCGCTGGCATCGGGCTTTTTCGGCCAAAGCGCCTGGCAGATGTCCTCCTTGCGCAAGCTGTGATGCTCATCGGCAAAGAACATCAGCATCAACTGGCGTTGCATGGCGGTGAAATGGACAGGCTCCTGATGCTCATCATAGAATGTCTGTGAGGCTTCATCAAGGCGCAGACCGCCATAGCCTCCGGCAATCGCTACGACCCGACGACGCGCCCACATCAGCGAGCCTGCCAGCCAAAGCAGCGACAAGGCGAACAGCGACAGCGGCATACGCTGGTCAGAGAGGGACAGCACCGAAGCCACTGAACAGTTGGCATAGCCCCGGAAGGCTACGCGACGCTCTCCCCTGCCCCATGTCATCTTGCTGCTGGCAACCGTCTTCGGGCCCACATCCTCGGCATAGCACACCAAGGAATGGCGACGGAGCACCTCCAGCCGCAGATTGCTGCGATAGTCGCGGATGGTGTCGGGAGTAATCCACGCCTCTTGCTTATGGCGCAAGGTCTGGGTCAAAGCCTGGTTCATATCTGCTACCATTTCCTCTTCGGCACAACGATAGCTATGCATGCCTGCCCACACGGAGCAACTCAACAGGGTCACAAAGACCACAATAGTATAGAACGGTTTCATCGCAGAAATATCAATTTAGTGTTTCAATGATACAAAAGTAAAGAAAAAAAAGCGAAAACGCAAGAAGAAAGCCTATTTATAATAAGAAAAAGCGTATCTTTGCAATAACACAATAATGCTGATGCTTCTGAGAAATCAAACAGGATAATTACTTCGCATTATTCCTATAATTCAGGGGCGTCTGTCTCTTGTAGTTGTAGAATACACGTGTAAAGTAGGTTGCGGTCTCAAAATGCAGTTGGGCAGCTATATCCTGTACTGACAAGGATGTATAGCGCAGCAGATTGCAGGCTTCCTGCATGATACGGCTCAGGATATATTGCTTGGTTGACACTCCTAACGATGATCGCACGAGCTTGTTGAGGTAGTTGGTGGTGATGAACAGCCGGTCTGCATAGAAAACCACTCCGTGCTCCTCTTTATAGTGCTCTTCAACCAACGACCGGAAACCGTCAATATATCGATTGGCATTGACGGCCTCGTTGCTGTCAGTTTCTTTCTTACTGTCTTCCATAAACCGAGTCCGATTGAGCAGCATGAGGGCCTCATAGAGCATGGCGCGAAGGATATGCTGATCTTGCTCGGCGCGGTGTATCTCCCGTTGCATGTCAAGGTAGAGCTGGAGCAGACGTTCATTCAGCTTATCGTCAAGGATAAGAAACGGTGAGGGCCGGTCGGCTTGCAGATAACGGAAATGGTCCAGGAAATGAGTATCGCTGAAGAAGTCGAGCAAGAATTCTTCTTCAAAGATGAGGTTGAGCGCCTCTAACTTGCTGTCAGCGCACATCGCCCAGATTTCCCCAGGAATGGATGTCAGCACATGACCACGGCTCACCGTGGCAGCGTGGCCGTTGATAGTTACTGCCTCTGACCCACTTGTGATGAGCAGGAGACTGTAGAAGGTCTCACGATAGACCGGCGTGCGGTGGATGTCAGGCTTCATCTTGTCTAAGTTCACCACATCTACCAACAATTCCTGACCATACTTGTGCTTGAAGAACTTATAAAGAGGTATCCGCTTCATTGTACGGACAAAGATAATTCTAAAAAATGACACTGCCAAGCAAAAGTCCCGAAAAGAGACATTTCCCTCCATTTTATTTCATGGGAGAGAAACCGATTCTCCCTAACTTTGCAACAGAAAACAAAGGATATAAAAATGATGAACAACAATTGGTACAAGAACGAGGAGGAAGAGGAGTTGGCCGAGAAACTCATCAGTATGGAGAAAGCCGCACTGAAGAAATGGTTCACTGGTGACAGTTCGGGCTATCGTGATCTGTGGTCGAAGAAGAACTTCAGCTATTTCGATGCGGTATGCGTGAATCGTGTTGACACTTACGACGAGATAGCAAAGCTTGCCACAGAACGCGTTGACGGAAAGCTGTATGCCAAGCATTATGAGGTACGCAATGAGCGCGTGCAGGCAGCGAAGGATATGGCTGTTCTCACCTATCAACTGTATTGTGAAAGCAATCTCATCAACATCAACTACAACTGCATTGAAGTGTTCCAGAAGGAGGAAGACGACTGGCATGTCATTCATTCCACATGGTCCGTTATCCGTCCGATGGAGATGGACTTCAGTGCTATGAAAGAAATTGTCTGAGATAATAATGAGTGTGATGGTGGTTAAATAGATATCAGAATAAATAAGACGGAAGAATGATGGTCTGGAATTTAGTGCATGGTTGTCACCGTAAAAGCGAGGGGTGCAAGCATTGCTATGTCTTCACGCGCGATGAGGAGAATGGCGTAGACACTAATCTCGTCAGAAAGACGGCCTCATTCAACCTACCACTTCGCCACAACCGAAAAGGGGAATGGAAAATTCCATCAGAAACAGAGGTGATGACATGCTTCTCATCTGATTTCTTCTTGCCGGAAATGGACGTATGGCGGGAAGAAGCATGGGAGATGATGCGCTTTCGCCGCGACCTCCGCTTCTATATGGTTACCAAGCGGCCAGAGCGCATCCTTCAATGCCTGCCTGCTTTCTGGAACGAGATAAAGGACCGCATAACTATCTGCTGCACGATGGAGAATCAGCGGCGCGTTGACGAAAGACTGCCTGTTCTGTTGTCATTGCCTTTACCTCACAAGGAAATTATAGTGGAACCGATGTTAGGCCCAGTAGACTTTCACGGCAACCTTGAACACATAGCTTGCATCACCGTTGGCGGTGAGTCGGGAAAAGATGCCCGCCCCTGCCGTTACGAATGGGTGCTTGATGTGCGCAGGCAGTGCATGGATGCCGGTGCGCATTTTCATTTTATGCAGACTGGCGCATGCTTCATCAAAGACGGCAAGACCTACCGTTTGACTCACGGCATACAGATGCAACAAGCACGAAAGGCTGATATAGACTGCTGACATGGAATTGATCGTGCCTCGTCTGTCTCAAAATCGTTTCACGTCTAAGGGACGTTCTTTTCACCTATGAGACAATCTTTAATTCTTCTTCCACGACAATTATTCTCTATCAAATTGTCGTACTTGTCGATATAAAGTTGTACCTTTGAGACTGATATGAATAACTCTTCAGTTTATGACATTCAAATAATTAGCAACGAAGCGTTTCACCGTGCGCAAGTACACGGACGAGCCGGTCAGCGAGGACAATTTAGAATATATATTTGATTGTTTGCGACTGGCAATGCTTCCGAGGATAAAACACAGTTGAATTAACATCATCAAACAATGAATATCGAAGAAGTTCGTCTTTATGCTTTGTCCTTGCCGGGGACAACGGAAGACCAGGCTTATGGTGCGGATTGGGTATTGTTTCGTATTGAGGGAAAGATCTTCCTGCATATATGGCTCAATGCCCCGGAACCGACTTGTGCCGTGAAACTTCCACCCGAGCAAGGACAGACGCTGCGCGACCATTATGACGGCATCCGTCCGGCTTACCACTTAAATAAGGTGCATTGGAATGATGTTTTTCTCGATGAGATTGATGGTGATATGGTGAAGGACCTTATTAATCAGTCTTATCGGCTTGTACTCAGTAAACTGCCCAAGCGGTTGAGAGATAAATATAGTTTTGAGAAATGAACACAGCAGACATTGACACAACCAACATGTGCTCGCACCTGCGGCACAAGCTAATGGATGCTGATGGCATCTATCATCCTATTTGGCAAACGATACAAGATGACCCGGAGTTGACGGTGGTCGTCCGTTCCCGTCAGCTGCATATCTACCGCAACGACAAGAAAGTTCTGGTGCTGAAAGGAAAGGCTGAGCCGCAAATTGTCAGTGAGGATCCCGTCTGCGAACTTCTAAAGGGAAACGAGCAACGATGAGCTACAACGAGACAATAGACAACTACCTCTATGATGAGGAGAACGAATATACACAAGCCAACGATCTGTGGGAAGACTTCTTTATGGATAAGCAGGACGAGATAGACGAACGGCCATGGATTCAGGCGGATTCCCTGGTCCATCGCAATGAGTTGAACAGGCAGGTCGGCGATATGCTTGACAGGGTTTTGCCAGAAGAAGAGCGGGAGTTGCTGCGCCTTTATTTCGGCATTGGTCGCCGTAGGCATTCCATGGATGAACTCATCGCACTCTTTGACAGCGAGCGCAAAGTGAATGCTCTTCTACAGTCAGCTATGGAGAGGTTGCGCTATTCCGACGAGATACTTGCTATCTACAAGTATCTACACAGATAGATCATTATCTCCTCCACTTTGCATGCTGGCTCTGCTCGTCACCCACATCATTCTCTTTCATTCCATGTCTGACCTCGTTTTCGCTATTGATATTCGTGCAACCAGTATCGCTATCCATAGAAGAACTTATTAACCACACAAAGGGATATTCTCTCAGTTATTACGTCATCTTACCTATGTCTTTTGGGAAAATATTGTTACCTTTGTGCCATGGAAACTTCATAAACATTTTAATGCGTGATTTTGTATGAAAACATGTAGTCCGTACATCAGCATCATATTGGATGGAGAAGAATTTGAGGCAGAACAGATTTGTCGCATCAATAAGTTTGCCGAGGATAAAGACTGGAGCATCCGGCAATTGCTTCATATCATCTTTAGTGATCCCTTCCCACCTCCGGGAGATGGCGAAGGAGTGTTTTACTAGATGAAAATTTAGATTGTTAACTAAAAGCTTTCATGACATGAAAAGACTTACACTATTCATTTTTGCAGTTTGCATTATCACCTTATTGTCAGGCTGCAAGGAGAATTATTCCAATGGCGAGAAGGTAGGTAACCTTATTGAGTTTACCAAGAAAGGTGTTATCTGGGACAGTTGGGAAGGACGGCTGAACCTCACTCAGACTGGTATGAACACAAGCGGCGAGCCTTTCAGTTTTTCCTTTGACAATGACCGGAATGATCAGGACTCCTTGATTAAGCTGATGCAGAAGGCACAGGTCGAGGGTTGGAAAATCAAGATACGCTACCATGAGGTATGGGGCTTCAAAAATGTTTTGGGCAACCGTGGCGAGACGGACTATTTTGTTGACGGCGTGACAGTCTTGGATAAAGACTTCGCCAATGTCTCCAAACGTTTTGCAGGTGCTGATCGCGGCCACGTTATAGATACGGTGTATGTCGTGATAGACAAGAATGAATTAAAGAAACATATAAGGAATAAATAATGGCAGACAGGCGTGCACTGATGCCGCATGCCAACAAGGAGTAAATGAACAACTATAGAATACGATGGACTTGCGGCCATGACCGGGAGTTTGAGGAGTTCCACGCTATAACTGAGAACTTCTACAACCAGCTTGTCGGTGGCCCTCAGAACAGGCAGTCGTTTGTTCCGGGCAATCGGTCGAAGGACGTAAAATATGCGATGATAGTCTATTCGAAAGATGATGTCCCTGTGGCATGCTCCGGTTTGAAGGAACATGGCAACGGCGATGTAGAGATAAAACGGGTGTGGGTGCAGCCGCCCTTCCGCGGTCATCACCTTGCGACATTCATGATGCATGAGCTTGAATCTTTCGCTCGTGAGCACGGATATGAGCGGACGGTGCTTATGACACGTGAAAGGATGGACTATGCCATCAAGTTGTATGAAGGCTTGGGATATAAACGCATTGAGAACTATCCGCCATACCAGAACATGGATGACGCGGTTTGTTATGCTAAAGAATTACCTGCAATCTCTCTGACCGTTTAGTAAAGTATAGGTTCCATTTTTCCCCTCTGATAAAAACAATAGATTTTTTATCCTTTTGGTATAAGATCTCAGTTTTTTTATGTAAGTTTGCAGAAATAAAGCCAAAAGCTATTTTATAACTTAGAAAGCAGATCTGAAAACAGAATGACATACCCTTTAATATCAGAATACGTAGAGGCGGTGAGGAATGCGGAGGACAACTTCGATAAGCTGCGCAATCTCCGGCCTGTGACCGATGGCAATGGTAATCCCGTGATGACCAGCGGTAACTTCGCCGTGGTGTTCAAGATGTGGGATGAGAAGAATGACAAGCTCTATGCAGTGAAGTGTTTTCTCAAAGACCAGCCGAACCGTGCGGAAAACTACCGGATGATAGCCGAGGAACTGGAATTTGTCTCTTCAAGTTTCCTCACCAAGTTTCAGTATTTGGACAATGAGTTGTTCGTTGACGCTGCCAATGCAGATGGCGAGGAGTTCCCCGTCTTGCTGATGGACTGGGTGGAGGGCACCAACCTCGACCAGTATATCCGTCAGCATCTCCACGATAGCTATCTGTTGCATCTGCTTGCCTACCAGTTCAGCCGTCTCGCCATGTGGTTGATGCCGCAGCCGTTTGCCCATGGCGACTTAAAGCCAGACAACATCATGGTGAGAGAGGACGGTACGTTGGTGCTGATAGACTATGACGGCATGTTCGTTCCGGCAATGAATGGACAGAAGGCGCAGGAGATGAACAGTCCGGACTTCCGCCACCCTGCACGCATGGAAGACACCTTCAACGAGCATATTGACGACTTCTCGCTTGCCTCCATCCTGCTTTCTCTCAGGGTGATTGCCAAAGAGCCTGCCTTACTTGAGAAGTATGGTGCTGCCGACCGCCTTCTCTTCTCAGAAAAAGACTATAGGACCATTCATGACTGTCAGCTTTTAAAGGACATCTTCCCGTCTGAGTGCCCAGAGGTGAACACCCTTGTGGGACTGTTCATCATTGCCCTTACTCAATCCGATTTATCGAACATATCCTTCCGCCTGCTGTCGCTGGAGCGACCGAAAGAACCAGAGATCGAAATTATCAGCACGGAAGTGACGGAAGAAGATAAGAAGGATGCATGGACTGATGAGTTTGGAGTGAAATATTCCAAGGATGGGAAGAAGCTATTAGAAAGCACTAAGAGGAACTTAAAGAATTATACGATTAGGCAAGGAACAAGGTGTATTTGCGATGCTGCGTTTTTTGGTTGCTTATCCTTGTATTTCGTCATCATCCCCGACTCCGTGACCAGTATAGGCGACCGTGCGTTTTGGTGGTGCCATTCCTTGCAGTCTGTCACCATCCCCGACTCCGTGACCTGTATAGGCGACCGTGCGTTTTATAGTTGCAGATCCTTGCAGTCCGTCATCATCTCCGACTCTGTGACAAGCATTGGCGACAGTGCGTTTCTTGGTTGCGATTCCTTGCCGTCCGTCACCATCCCCGACTCCGTGACGAGCATTGACGACAGTGCGTTTAGGGGTTGCTCATCCTTGCAGTCCGTCACCATCCCCAACTCCGTGACAAGCATTGGCGACAGTGCGTTTTATGATTGCAAATCCTTGCAGTCCGTCACCATCCCCAACTCCGTGACGAGTATTGGCGACAGTGCGTTTTCTCGCTGTAAATCCTTGCAGTCCGTCACCATCCCCAACTCCGTGACGAGCATTGGCAACCATGCGTTTGAGAGTTGCTCATCCTTGCAGTCCGTCGCCATCCCCGACTCCGTGACCAGTATAGGCTACCGTGCGTTTGATTGTTGCTCATCCTTGCAGTCCGTCACCATCCCAGAGTCTGTGACAAAAATTAAAGGAAATCCATTTTCATATTGTCCGGCAAAAGTTATCAATCATTCCAATCATTTTACTATATTTGAGGGTAACCTGTATACTTCTGACAGACGAAAACTGATTTTGTATTTATCAAAGGGACAAAATTTTAGCATCCCCGACTCCGTGACGAGCATTGGTAACGGTGCGTTTAGGGGTTGCTCATCCTTGCATTCCGTCACCATCCCCGACTCCGTAACGAGCATTGGCCGCGGTGCGTTTTCGGGTTGCTACTCCTTGTATTCCGTCACCATCCCCGACTCCGTGACCAGCATTGGCGACAGTGCGTTTAGTGGTTGCTACTCCTTGCAGTCCGTCACCATCCCCGGCTCCGTGACGAGCATTGGCGACAGTGCGTTTAGTGGTTGCTACTCCTTGCAGTCCGTCACCATCCCCGACTCCGTGACGAGCATTGGCGACCGTGCGTTTCAAGGTTGCGAGTCCTTGGAGTCCGTCACCATCCCCGACTCAGTGACCAGCATTGGCATCTGGGCGTTTTCAGGATCATCCTTGCAGTCCGTCACTATCCCCGACTCCGTGACGAGCATTGGAGACCGTATGTTTGCGAGTTGCTACTCCTTGCAGTCCGTCACCATTCCCGACTCCGTGACGAGCATTGGAAACGGTGCGTTTGTGGGTTGCTCATCCTTGCATTCCGTCACCATCCCCGGCTCCGTGACGAGCATTGGCAACGATGCGTTTCGTGTTTGCTCATCCTTGCATTCCGTCACCATCCCCGACTCCGTGACGAGCATTGGCAACTGGGCTTTTGAAGGTTGCTCATACTTGCATTCCGTCATCATCCCCGACTCCGTGACCAGCATTGGCGACCGCGCGTTTGAAGATTGTGAATCCTTGCAGTCAGTCACCATTCCCGACTCCGTGACCAGCATTGGCGACTATGCGTTTTTGGGTTGCGAGTCCTTGCAGTCCATCATTATCTCTCACAAAACATACGACAGACTGAAAGCCGGGTTGTATTCTTCAATGATCAAATTCACCGACTAACATGATAATCATCGAATCAAAACGAAAGAAGACAGAGACTCTTCTCAAAAAATATCCCGATGCCATTTTGACGGACGTGACCAGTAAGGCAAAGGACGGACTGGTAAAACTGAGTCCGTTCTATCCCCACTATGGCATCCCCGTGCCGTTCAGTCCGGGCTACACCGCCACATGTGTGGAGGCTGTCTGGCAGGGACTGAAAGTGTTTGAAGGCAGCGACGTAGACACCTCGCTCTTCACCAACGACACCATGCGGGGACTGAAGCGAACCGTCAGAAAATACGGTGAGCCGTTGGGCCACAGAAAGGGCGTGAACGGCACAGAGTTGTTAGGCTATATAGAGGCTCGGAAACAGATATACATACCCACTTATCAGTGGGTGTTGGAGAACAAGGTCAAAGACATCATCGACCGGCTGCGCGAGGTGAGCAAGACAAAGACCATCGTACTGCTCGACTACGACACCAACGCTGATGTGGATAATGGCCGCAAGCCCCTTTCCCATGCATCACTCATCAAGGCGTATATGGAAGGTACTTACCCTTATGACCCGAGACAAAAGGGCAGCGGTAATGCGACTCATTCGGCTCATGGGCAGTCTGGAAGAGTCGGGGCTGTTGGGCCCATGACGACTACTCCTTGGCAGTGTTGGACTGCCGACAAACTAAAAAGAGAGAAAAGGCTCATAGCCATGTCGAGCATCACGCCTTGGTTTGGAGAAAGAAGCATCAGCCGATGAATCTAAAAATGCTACAAAAGAAAAAGTACAAGAATTGACTATGACAACAACCTTCGGCTGTTCTGTTCGTTGAAGTCATAAGTCCATTATATGTAATAGAATACAGAATGACATACCCTTTAATATCAGAATATGTAGAGGCGGTGAGGAATGCGGAGGACAACTTCGATAAGCTGCGCAATCTTCGGCTTGTGACCGATGGCAATGGCAATCCCGTGATGACCAGCGGCAACTTTTCCGTGGTGTTCAAGATGCGGGATGAGAAGAAAGACAAGCTCTATGCCGTGAAGTGCTTTCTCAAGGATCAGCCGAACCGTGCAGAAAACTACCGGATGATAGCTGAGGAACTGGAATTTGTCTCTTCAAGTTTCCTCACCAAGTTTCAGTATTTGGACAATGAGTTGTTCGTTGACGCTGCCAATGCAGATGGCGAGGAGTTCCCCGTCTTGCTGATGGACTGGGTGGAGGGCACCAACCTCGACCAGTATATCCGTCAGCATCTCCACGGCAGTTATCAGTTGCATCTGCTTGCCTACCAGTTCAGCCGTCTCGCCCTGTGGCTGATGCCGCAACCGTTTGCCCACGGCGACTTAAAGCCAGACAACATCATGGTGAGAGAGGATGGTACGTTGGTGCTGATTGATTATGACGGCATGTTCGTTCCGGCAATGAAAGGTCAGAAAGCACGGGAGATGGGCAGTCCGGACTTCCGCCACCCCGCACGCACGGAAGAAACCTTCAATGAGCATATTGACGACTTCTCGCTTGCCTCCATTCTGCTTTCTCTCAGGGTGATCGCTGAAGAACCTGCCTTACTTGAGAAGTATGGCGCTGCCGACCGCTTTCTCTTCTCAGAAAAAGACTATAGGGCCATTCATGGCTGTCAACTTTTAAAAGACATCTTCCCGTCTGAGTGTCCAGAGGTGAATACCCTTGTGGGACTATTCATCATAGCCCTTACTCAATCCGATTTATCGAACGTATCCTTCCGCCTGCTGTCGCTGGAGCGACCGAAAGAACCAGAGATTGAAATCATCAGCACGAAAGTAACGGAAGAAGATAAGAAGGACGCATGGACGATCGAAATTATCAGCACGGAAGTGACGGAAGAAGATAGGAAGAACGCATGGACAGATGAGTTTGGCGTGAATTATTCGAAGGATGGGAAGAAGCTATTAGGAAGCACTAATAGGGACTTAACGAATTATACGATTAGGCAAGGAACAAGGAGCATTTGCGACAGTGCGTTTTGGCGTTGCGAAATCTTGCTGTCCGTCACCATCCCCGACTCCGTGACGAGCATTGGCGACGGTGCGTTTTGGGGGTGCTCATTCTTGCAGTCCGTCACCATCCCCGACTCCGTGACCAGCATTGGCAGCTGTGCGTTTAAAGGTTGCTCATCCTTACAGTCCGTCACCATCCCCAACTCCGTGACCAGCATTGTCGATAATGCGTTTCAGGGTTGCTCATCCTTACAGTCCGTCACCATCCCCAACTCCGTGACCAGCATTGTCGATAATGCGTTTCAGGGTTGCTCATCCTTGCAGTCCGTCACCATCCCTGACTCTGTGACGAGCATTGGCGACTGGGCGTTTTCAGAATGCTCATCCTTGCAGTCCGTCACCATCCCCGACTCCGTGACGAGCATTGGCGACGGTGCGTTTAATGGTTGCTCATCCTTGCAGTCCGTCACCGTCCCCGACTCCGTGACGAGCATTGGCGACGGTGCGTTTAGGGGTTGCTCATCCTTGCAGTCCGTCAACATCCCCGAGTCCGTGACAATTATTAAAGGAAATCCATTTCCAAATTGTCCGGCAAGAGTTATCAATCGTTCAAAGCATTTTACTATATTTGAAGGTAACCTGTATACTTCTGATAGACGAAAACTGATTTCTTATTTATCAAAGGGAGAAAATTTTATAATCCCCGACTCTGTGACGAGTATTGGCCGCGGTGCGTTTAGTTGTTGTAGATCCTTGCATTCCGTCACCATCCCCGACTCAGTGACTAACATTGGCGACTGGGCGTTTTCGCATTGCTTGTCCTTGCAGTCCGTCACCATCCCCGACTCCGTGACCAGCATTGGCGACAGTGCGTTTGAAGGTTGCTCATCCTTGCAGTCCGTCACCATCCCCGACTCAGTGACGAGCATTGGCGACAGTGTGTTTTATGAGTGCGATTCCTTGCAGTCCGTCACCATTCCCGACTCCGTGACCAGCATTGGCCACTGTGCGTTTTGTCGTTGCGAGTCCTTGCATTCCGTCACCATCCCCGACTCCGTGACTAGCATTGGCGAACGTGCGTTTGAGAAGTGCTACTCCTTGCAGTCCATCACCATCCCCGACTCCGTGACCAGCATTGGCCGCTGGGCGTTTTCGTTTTGCTCACCCTTGCAGTTCACCATCCCCGACTCCGTGACTAGCATTGGCGACGGTGCGTTTAGTTGGTGCGGGTTCTTGCAGTCCATCTTTATCTCTCACAAAACATACGACAAGCTGAAAGTCTATTTGCAAGACTATTCTTCAAAAATCAAATTCACCGACTAACATGATAATCATCAAATCAAAATGATGGAAGACTAAGATCCTTCTTGTGGAGATAGTCACAATTTTTATTGCAGCTATTATTTTCAAAATAGTTTCTGGGCGCACAATGATAGTCACTATGAACAAAATATATTATCTTTCTGACAGTATGATAGCAAATAAGTAATAGCAAGCATTAGGTTCAAGTGAGAAATTGTAGCAACAATTTTAGAATAAACATTATGACACAGGAAGAAATAATGAAGCTTGTAACGAGCAAGGAAGGATTCATAGGCAATGCGATGAACATTCCACATGACTGGCAGAACAAGACTCACGAACTGGTATTAGAATATAATCAGACCAGTCCGGCGGATATAAAGCGCGGATAAGATTTGCTCAAGCAGATACACGGTACGTATAACGGAAAGGTTGTAATCCAGCATGGCGCTCACTTTGACTTTGGATTCAACACCCATTTCCTTGGCATGGCCTATGTGAACTTTGGAGTTACCTTCCTTGACACGAGTCCAATAACGATTGGCGACATGTGCTTCATTGAGCCTGGAGTAATTCTCACTTGTGCCGGTCACCCTGTCGTGGCTGAGCAAAGAGATCAAGGCATAGAAACGTCGAAGCCGATAACAATCGGCAACAGTGTTTGGATAGGTGCGCATGCTACCGTCTGTGGGGGCGTGACGATAGGTGATCATGCTGTGATAGGTGCCGGAGCCGTGGTTCTTCACGACGTCCCTGAGAATACGATCGTAGCTGGTGTCCCGGCCAAAGAGATAAGGAAAATCACGGATAAAGACATCATCCCGTCAGACGAAATATTGTTTTAACATACCGAAAGGCCGTCCGCTAACCGTAAAGGACAGATATACATCACCCGTGTCATCATGGAGTGGCTGAGAAGAAATGACCTGTAAATGTGATTGTACACTTGATCAATGTTAGTAGAGAATATTGATACAACCAACATGTGCTCGCACCTGCGGCACAAGCTGATGGATGCTGACGGCATCTATCATCTTATTTGGCAAACGATACAAGACGACCCGGAATTGACGGCGGTCGTCCGTTCCCGCCAGCTCCATATCTACCGCAACGGTAATAAAGTGCTGGTACTGAAAGGAAAGGCAAAGCCGCAGATCGTCAGGGAAGATCCGATAGACGAATTAATCAAACAATGACAATGGAATCAAGAAAAGATATTGCATGTGAGTTCTTGGAGGATGAATTGAAGAAATGATGAACGTAGAGGATTTGCGGTCATATTGTCTTTCTCTCGACACTGACGTGGTGGAGAAATTTCCCTTCACGGCCTTCAAATATGCCAAGGATGTGCTGGTATTCTATATCTCGGGCCACATGTTCTGCTATTTCGACATCAATGACCTGAGTAATGTGACGGTTTTATCTAAAATCATACTTGTGTAACACTAAAAGTTGCGATAATTGAGGAATTATGAGTACCTTTGCCAATAAAAGGTATGATATGAACAAGTTTCCTACATCATATGAGATATTTGGATTGGACTGCTTAGGAGAAGAAGCAAGTGAATCTTTGAAAATGGAATACATATTCCATTGTGTAGACGATTGTATTTCAGAAACACTTAATCCATACAAAGAAATCTTCAACAGCAAATCATTTCGATTCGAAGAAGGAGAAATGGAATGGTTGTCTGGACCTAAAGGATTTATCTTTGGTGAAGATGAATCTATTGCTCCTGTGAATAGTTTTATGCGATGTGATTCATTCATGAAACTTAAAGGATCAAAGTACGAACATCTATTATATCCAGACCACATTATCAAGTCATCTTCAGATGAAGATTATTTGGAACCAATTGGAGTTGAATTAGATTATGCTGAAAATCACATAGATGGCAATTGTGATTATTATTCCGACATTGATGAAGAGTCATATCGAAGAGTTGTCCGTACCTATAGAGAAGCTGCTGAAGAAGGCAATTTAAATGCCCTATGGTGTCTTGGCTGTGCCTTAAATCTTCGGAATAGTATCTCCAAAGAAAAATATGACGTATTCGGCTTAACTTATTATTATCTGTCTTTAGCTATACAAAAGGGACATCTTGCTTGTATTCCTTCATTATGTGAATTACTTATGCAAGATGGAATGCATAAAGAAGCATTCATGTTCACATATATTGGTGCTCAGAAAAAAGAAATCTATTGTATGTGGAATCTCGCAATGTATTATTTATGTGGAGTCATAGTTCCAAAGTCGGGAAATAGGGCAGTGGAATTATTTGAATCTATTTTGGAAATTATAAATGCAAAAGATAGCGACAAGTCTGCAATCTATCATTCTCACTATGATGGTATAAACAAAGACGAGATTTTAGAACTAAAAGAATATACAGAACACAATCTCAAAATTGTAAAGTCTCATAGTGACTCGTGGAAAAAATATTTTGATATTGAGGTTTGTAGAAAATATCAAAAAATACTAGATATGCTAATAAAGGAACATTGTTTAGCCCCATCGTATACTGGCGAGATGTACACAGAAAAGGTTAAGGAATTAATGAATCAAGAACTCAGTTGAGATTTTGTATACATAACATTGTAGCTTTCAAATTGAGAATTGAGACATCATCTTAATAACAAATAATATATTGTTGTTCTAACAAAATGGAAGAGTATTCTGGTGAGCCTATAGCCATAGTTGATCAGACACAAAAAAGGCGGCTCCCTATTCAAGAAGTCGCCCCGCCGGAAAAAGACCGGCATATAGGAGATTATGTTGTAAAACAAAAAAGGGACTGCTCCCCACTGAAGAGAACAGTCCCTGTAATACCACTGAGCAGCAACGCCGGGGTTATGCGACCTCAATGCGTTTTGTCTCCTTCTCAGCCTTCTGAGTGCGAGGAAGTGTGATATGAAGCACACCGTTATTAACCTTTGCCTCAATCTTATCTTTCTCAACATCCTCAGGCAGCGTCAGAGCCTGCTCGTAATTGCTGTATGAGAACTCACGGCGCAGATAGTGCTCCTTCTTATTCTCGTCCTTCTTTTCGTCCTTGTGCTCCATCTTGATGGTCAGATTGCCATCCTTGTCGACGTTCACCTTGAAGTCATCCTTCGTGGTGCCAGGAGCAGCAAGTTCTACTTCGTATTCCTTGTCGTTTTCCTTGACATTGATAGCAGGTGCTGTGACGTTTACGCGCGGCATCCAACTTGTGTTCAACATGTCATCGAAATCATTGTCAAGCCAATTGTTCATGTCTCTTAAAACTGGATACATCATAAGTCAAAACCTCCTAATTATCAATTAATTCTTTATTATTTGTCCTCAGCTCTTCCATCGTCCTTAGGTTCCTTTCGTTGCCCTCGTACGACTGCCGAACTTCACTGACATTTATGCAATATCCGTGCCCATAAGCAAATGGTGACAAATCGTGCCATCATTGTCAGCAATGCTTAAAATATTTACACTTTGCTGACAATAGTGGCAATCATACGCCTTTATTCGCTCATCTCACTTCGAGGTTATGCCATTTCGACCATCTCGGGAAGAATATGCAGTTGCAGAGCATCTTCGATTTTGAAGATGGTCTCAATGGAGAGATTTTCCCTTCCCTTTAGAACTTTGGAGATGTACCAGTGTCCTTAGGGGGGCGCAACTACATTCTTATGGGGTCGAAGCTATGTTCCCTATGTTGTAATGCAATAGAAAAAGATTGTTCACTACGCAGAGAATGATTAAAATCTACGCAGCGAACGATCGTTTGTCAGGTAGCAAAAACAAGCGTTGAAAATCTCGCTAAACTTCGGTATAGACATTGGTAGTGCCTATTTTCGTCTTTTGCAGAATAGGGTTGTCGCCCTTCGTCATGTTCTCAAGGCATTTTCTTGCAGAGTGGGCACTTAGTCCTGTGGCACGGCAGTACTCTTGCACAGTGACATACCGGTTGCCATTGGCATCTAACGACAGACAACTCTCCAGCTCGGGATTGCGCTGGCTGTAATAATGGGTGTCTATGGGATGGTTGCGGCGGTCAATCTGTATACTGCGAAACTGGCTTTTCACTGCCTCACGGAACTCCTTGGTAGGACGAAAGTCTACGCCACCAAGCCAAATGTCATTGGCCGTTACGATCTCATTCTCTGTCATGGTCCGCAAGAACTGCGGCTTGATGTAGAAGCTGCCAATAGGAGTCTTTACCCGCTTGTGGTCACCAATGAGATGAGGGATGGCATACATCAGTGCCTCAAAGCATCGGGTGACATAGCCTTTAGGCAGATTCTCATACTCATGGCAGAAATCGTCAAGTTTGTCAAGTCCTATCTCCTCATGGGCATTGGAGGACACATAGAGCATCTTGTGTCCCTTGTCGTCATTAAAGTTGGACGGGTAAACCACTACATGCAGAGGGTCTGTTTTCTGTCGTGCCATTATTGATAATTTTTATGTTAATATTCTTGTCCACCTTACTCGTCGCCCATAATAAACCGATAGGCTTTACCACCGGCACTTTTGAAGTTTCTCATACCACTGACGATTTCAATAAACGAGTCGTATATGTACTTTTTCATAATTTGTTTTTTCTTTGTATCAATAATCTATATGAACACTACTTCACGACAAAAACTAAACAGCACCAATTACCTTTGGAAACTTTTCCGGTATGCACCAATCCCAAAGTAGTTGCTTTGGCACTGAGTGAAGCACAGTCCTCTTCGAAAAAGCCACTGAGAATGAGCACGCTGCCCTGCATCATCACATTGCGGAAAGCCGGCATATCCTGTAACAGAATATTACGATTGATGTTTGCCAACACGACATCGAAGACTCCGGAGACATGGTTCAGTACATTGGCATCGCCCTGCAAGACTTCAATGTTGTTCACATGATTGAGCTGGGCATTGTGGCGTGCATTGTCGGCACTCCACTCATCGATGTCGTAGGCCACCACCTCCTTGGCTCCGAGTTTGGACGCTGCAATACCGAGGATACCTGTACCACAGCCGCAGTCCAGCACCCGTTTACCAGCGAGATGCATATCCAGCAGCAAGCCGATGATCATCTGTGTAGTCTGATGAGTGCCTGTACCAAAAGCCTGACGAGCCTGAATAGCTATGGGGATGACTCCCTCGGGAAGCTGGGGCATCGTCTGACGTGCATCATAGATGACAATGCGGTTGTAGATGTCGATAGGATCAAAGCCTTCGTTCTCCCAAGTCTCGTTCCAGTCCTTATCCTCCACCTTCGAAAGCTCGTAAGTCACATTGATGCCGGGCAGCGGGAAGTCGGCAAGCTGGGCATCGAGCTGCTCTTTGTCGAACTGCTCTTCCTGAACGTAACCTTTGATGCCGTCGTCGGTATCTTCAAACGACTCAAAGCCTGCCTCACCGGCGCAATCGGCCAAAAGATCACGCGCCGTCTGTAAAAGAGAGGGCTCAGAAACAATATGAAAAGTTGCTGTAAGGTATTTCATAAATGAATGATTAAATTATACTGCAAAATTATAAAAATTAGGGAAAACTCTACTACCATATAGGGAAAAATCCCTATATTTGCATAAAGAAATACGGTAATTTTGCACCGTAGATAGAAAAGAACAATATAAAAAGGAGTTTGAGATATGAAAAGGTTATTTCTTCTATTGACACTCGCCAGTGCAATGCCATTGGCAGCGTTGGCACAAGACGATGATCTTTACTTCACGCCAAGCAAGGCAGCGTCAACCACAAACGAGACACCTGCCTACTACTGCGGAAGCAAACGCAGCGTGGACGACTACAACCGTTATGGCATCCGTAGCATGTATCAAAAGATCGGACGTGACTCTCTGGGCAACAACATGGTGAGATTCCGTCCCGGCTATGGTGTGCTGCCCGACACAACATATGTCGACACTGCCTACATTGGTCGTGCCTTGGGCGACAACGACTATACCTACACACGTCGCATGAGCCGTTGGGACGGCTTCTATGATCCTTGGTTCTATGGCTACTATGGTCCATGGCGCTGGGGCTATGCCGGTTACTACTCGCCTTGGTACTACTACAATGGCTGGTACGATCCCTGGTACTACGACTATGCCGGCTGGTATGATCCTTGGTATTATGGTTATGCCGGCTGGTACGACCCATGGTACTATGGTTACGGTGGCTGGTACGGCTGGGGCTATCCCTACTACGGCTGGTATGGCTGGGGCTGGCCCAGTGGCGGCTATGTGTATAATGGCGGCAATCCACGCGGCTTCACCGGCACTCGCACTTGGGGCCTGAACGATCATGCTTCCAACTCAGGTGTCCGTTTCGGTCGCGGTTCTTCGACACGTGGCAACAACGACGGCAACACATATACATGGCGCAGCCAGAGTAACCGCTCGTTTGGCGGCAGAACCAACTACCCTACCCGCTCCAATAATAATACAAGCTTCGGCTCTACTCGCTCATCAAGCTTCGGTGGTTCCTTCGGAGGAGGTTCCTTCGGTGGCGGTGGCGGCTCCTTCAGTGGTGGAGGCTTCGGCGGCGGTCATAGTTCAGCCGGGGGCGGTGGCCACTTCGGTGGTGGCAGACGCTAAACCGAGATCACATTAATGGTTACTCATTAATAACATTTGAATGACGATGAAAAAGAAATATTTGTTAGCGGCAATGGTAGCCATGGCGCTGCCTGCCGCTGCTCAAGAGACTTATCAGGATACGAAGCTCGTACAGAATGAGCTCAACGGTACAGCCCGCTATGTAGGTATGGGTGGTGCCATGGAGGCTTTGGGTGCCGATCTGTCAACGATCAGCACCAACCCGGCAGGTATCGGACTCTTCCGCTCCAGCCAGGTGGCTATCTCCGGTGGACTGGTAGCACAACAGGACGCTACTACTACTCCAAGTCTAAGCAACAATTTCGGCATACACATCAATGGCGACAAGACCAACGCCAGCTTTGACCAGGGCGGTTTTGTCTATTCGATGCGCACGGGATATAAGAACTATTTGAACTTTGCGTTCAACTATCACAAGAGCCGTAACTTCGACCAAATTCTCACTGCGGGAAACAAGCTCAACAATGCCTCTCAGAATAAGTTGACGGCTATGAAGTATCCTTATCTTACGGACTACAACATCAATGCCGTAGATGCCTGCTACTCCGCGATACTGAACCCCATCAAGGATGCTTCGGGAAAGCAGACGGGACTGGACTATCTCAACGGCACCGAATTCCTTTATGGACAATATCAGAAAGGATACATAGGCAGCTATGACTTCAACATCAGTGGCAACATCAACGACCGGGTATTCCTGGGACTGACTTTCGGCATCCACGATGTTCATTATCAATCCAACTCGCTCTATTCCGAGAATTTGGAGAAGGAAACTTCTGCCGATGCTTACGAGTCCCTTAAGATCACGGGAACTGGCTATGACCTCAAGGCCGGTGTAATCTTCCGTCCCATTGAGCAGTCACCGTTCCGCATCGGCCTGTATGTCAACACGCCGGTTTGGTATGACCTCCATGAGGCTGCTGCCACCGACGTGAGCATGTTCAACAGCAGCAACAATAAGCTGAATAAAGGTCATGCAGTCGACTACGACTACAAGGTCTACACACCTTGGAAGTTCGGTGTGAGCCTGGGCCACACCATTGACAAAATGGTGGCAATCGGTGCTACCTATGAATATGCCGACTACAGCCGTATCGACAACCGCATCAACGATGGCGGCGGCTATGACGACTGGGGCTATTACTATGACAACAGCAGCAGCGACGATGCCATGAACAGCAACACCAAGCGTGTGCTGAAAGGTGTCAGCACGCTGAAGTTAGGTGCCGAAGTGAAGGTGATGCCGCAACTGTCTGTCCGTGCGGGCTACAACTATGTAAGTCCAATGTTCAACCAAGGTGGTTATCGTGATGGCAGCATTGAGTCACCAGGATCTTTCTATGCCACATCTACGGACTACACCAACTGGAAGAGCACCAACCGCTGGACATGTGGTGTCGGATATACTGCTGGTAAGTTCTTCGCAGACCTGGCTTATCAATACACGCAGACCAACGGTGACTTCTATCCATTCATGAGCTACTACGACACTGCTAATTCAAGCAACAATGTTATCGTGGATGCCACAAAGGTTAACTTCAAGCGCAATCAGGTATTGCTCACATTGGGCTATAAGTTCTAATAATAGATTTAGAAGTAGATATAATAAAATCCATCAGGACAACTTTGTCTTGATGGATTTTTTGTATTACAAAGAAAATATGTACATTTGCACTTCAGAACATTCACACTAAACAATTTTATGAGAAAAACGCTATTTTTACTATTCCTTCTTCTACAAGTCATGTTCAGCTATGGACAGAAACGTGAGTTCCGCGGTGCATGGATTCAATGCGTCAACGGACAGTTCAACGGTCTCACACCTGACGAGATGCGCAGCACACTGACCAAGCAACTCGATGCCCTCCATGCCGACGGCGTGAACGCCATCATCTTTCAAGTACGTGCTGAATGTGACGCACTCTATGCCAGCAAATATGAGCCGTGGAGCCGCTTCCTCACGGGCGTGCAAGGCAAAGCGCCAAATCCCTATTGGGATCCACTGCAATGGATGATCGAACAATGCCATAAGCGAGGCATGGAATTGCACGCGTGGATCAATCCTTATCGAGCCAAGACAAAGACAACGACAGCCCTGGCCGCTAATCATATTGCCATCACACATCCCGAGCGCGTGTTTTCTTACGACGGACAATATATCCTCAATCCGGCACTGAAGGAGAACCGGGACTATATCTGCAAGATCGTCGATGACATCGTCAGCCGCTATGATGTAGATGGCATTCACATGGACGACTACTTCTATCCCTACCCTGCTCCCGGTCAGATCATCCCCGACCAACAACTCTACGCCAACAATCCCAGCGGCTTCCGAACCATCGGTGACTGGCGACGAGATAAGGTAAACGTCTTCGTCAAACAGCTTTGTGAGACTATCCATCAGCGTAAGCCATGGGTGAAGTTCGGTGTGTCTCCTTTCGGCATCTACCGCAACAAGAAGAGTGATCCAATGAATGGTTCTAAAACCAACGGCTTACAGAATTATGATGATCTCTACGCAGACGTGCTGCTGTGGGTGAACAATGGATGGGTGGACTACTGCGTGCCCCAACTCTATTGGCAGATTGGCCATCCAGCAGCAGACTATGCCACGCTCATCCGCTGGTGGGATAAGCACGCTGCCAACCGCCCGCTTTTCATCGGCGAGGATGTAGAACGCACCGTAAAATATCCGTCTCAAACCAATCCCAACAGCAATCAGATGCCCGACAAGCACGCACTGCATGAGCAGATGCACCATGTTGATGGCACTGTACTGTGGTATGCTAAACTGGTTGCTGACAACTACGGCAACTATGGCAATGTACTGCGCAATGCTTATTGGCGCAATCCGGCCTTACCTCCATCCATGCCATTCTTAGACGATAAGAGTCCCAAGAAGCCCCGCAAGGTGAAGCCAGTCTGGACGAGCGACGGCTATATCTTGTTTTGGTCCGCACCCAAAGCTAAGAAGTGGGGCGACAAGACAAGCAGATATGTCGTCTATCGCTTTGGAAAAGATGAGAAGGTGAACATAGAGGATGCGTCACATATCATTGCCATCACCGGAGACACGATGTACCGCTTACCATATAATCATGGAAAAGAAAAATTCACCTACGTCGTTACGGCTCTCGACCGAGTAGGAAACGAAAGCAAGGGAAAGAAAGTAAAAATCAAACTGTAGCATTCCCCATCCGATTTAATATGAGAAAGTAACTATAAGAAAATCCCCATCTTGACAGTGTCAAGATGGGGATTATATTTAGTTGCACTAAATCAAATTAGTTGTTCTCAGGACGCAGCTTGCGAACGGTCTCACCAGCACGCCACATCTCCATGTCATGCATAGCCTTCAGCTCTGCATTGAGCTTCTCACGGTAGTCAGGCTTAGAGTTGCTGTCGATAGAGATCTGAGCCTCTTCGCCAGTCTTCACACTCAGGTAGAGCCACTCCATCACCGGAGTGATAGCCTCGCGGAAGCGAGGAGCCCAATCGAGTGCGCCACGCTGTGCTGTAGTAGAGCAGTTAGCATACATCCAGTCCATACCCTTCTCACCGAACAGAGGCATCAAACTCTGTGTCAGCTCCTCAACTGTCTCGTTGAAGGCCTCGGAAGGCGTGTGTCCGTGCTCACGAAGAACATTATATTGAGCCTCAAGCAGACCCTCGATAGCACCCATCAATGCACCACGCTCACCAGTCAGATCGGAAGTAGCCTCACGCTGGAAGGTTGTCTCGAACAGATAGCCAGAGCCGATACCGATACCCATAGCCAGTGTCTTCTCCTTAGCCTTGCCGGAAGCATCCTGATAAACAGCGTAAGAGCAGTTCAGACCACGACCCTCAAGGAACATAGTACGAAGAGATGTACCAGAACCCTTAGGAGCAACCATGATGACATCGATATCCTTTGGAGGAACTACACCCGTACGATCCTGCCAGTTGATGGCGAATCCGTGAGAGTAGTACAGTGTCTTACCAGCGGTAAGATGCTTCTTGATAGTAGGCCATACAGCGATCTGACCTGCGTCAGAAAGCAGCATGCAAATGACAGTACCCTTCTCTACGGCCTCTTCAACAGAGAACAGTGTCTTACCTGGCACCCAACCGTCGGCCTTAGCCTTCTCGTAGCTACGGCCCTCACGCTGACCAACGATGACATTGAAGCCATTATCGCGAAGGTTACCTGCCTGACCAGGACCCTGAATACCATAACCAATGACGGCGATCGTCTCATTCTTCAGCACCTCACGTGCCTTATCCAATGTGAACTCTTTGCTTGTCACGACGTTCTCAACGACGCCGCCAAAATTCATCTCTGCCATAATTAATGTGTTTTAATTATAATGTTAGAAATCTATGACTTTCTTGGTTCTTTTATACTCCCCCTCTGTTTTCGAGCGCAAAGGTAATAATTTAAAATATAACCACCAAATATTCTTTCAGATTTTTACAAATTTAATACTACATCTTACTACTTCGCTATCCTCGGCACCTTTCTTCACAATTCTGACGAGGTATTCTTCCTCATTGCCTTCTTCCTTTGTGGCAACCTTTTCCATATAGAAGCAAAGCTCGTCACCAGCATGGCTCTCAGCCACATAGGCAATGTCGAAACGTTTCACCCGATGGTTGCGATACCAATCCAAATCGAACAAATCGAGCACATGCTCGATATATTTGATGGAATTGACGTGTCCGTTGACATCGATGTCATGGTAGTTCATCGTCACTGTTTTCACCAACATGGCATCTTTGCTGATGGCTACTCGCCCCGGCTTGGCGATCGGACAATCAAGATTCGTTTCGATATAGTCCTTGATAAGCCCACCTTGTATCTGAAGAATGTCAACCGGCTGGCGGGTGTCTGTATCGATCATCGCCCAAATGCTGCGACCATAGCCATAGACCGTCTGATGATCCTGACTTGTGATTGCATAGTTACGACTCGTGAAGAAACGGAAAGCCGCCTCCACCCACGTGGAGATGGCTATCTTGTCGTAAGCTACCGGCATGTCGTTCATCTCCACTGCTAACCGGGAGAGTACCCATGTGCGGTGTCTCGCATTGAGGTAGCTGATGCCGTAGCCACGGCTTTCACTGTGATAGTCTGAGGCATTGAGCAGGTCATTGCTCAGACTGCTCAAGAAGAGATGGTTGCTGAAATCACAGTGGAAAGGTTCCACTGTGAAGGGATATTCACCTACCTTTGACTGCATAGCTACTCCTGACGGTTTAGAAAATCACTAACAGGCTCCTCAAAGCTGCGTGTCACGGCAATGCGGCCCGAACGTGTGTATTGAAGCAAGCAGTTGAAACCATTGAGCACCTTGAAGAGATCAGCGATGTCCTCGGTCAATCCAGTCTGCATCACTGTGGAATAGGTTGGGTTGACCTCCATCATACGGGCATCGTGACGGCGGATGGCACGCGACACCTCAGGATTGTCCAACAACACCGGCGTAGAGATCTTGAAAAGAGCAACCTCGTGGATGAACAACTCATCATCGGTATAGAAATTAGCCTTGATGATGTCGATCTTCTTTTCCAACTGTTTGGTGATCTTCACAATCTGGTCTTCTGTAGACCAGCAAGTGATCGTGTATTTGTGAATGCCGTCAATGCTGGATGCCGAGACATTTAGGCTCTCGATATTGACTTGACGGCGTGTGAACACTGCCGTCACCTGATTGAGGATGCCGGCAATGTTTTCACTATATACTAATAAGGTATAAAACTTCTGTTCCATAAAGCGATTAAATATCCAAATGCAACTTCATCTCATCCACCGCACTTCCCGGAGTGATCATCGGTGTGACGTTCTCTTCCTCCTTGACAGCGCATTCAAGGATATAAGGTCCGTCGGTGGCAAGCATTTTCTCCACCTTTGACTTCAACTCGTCGTGCGTCAGCACCACATCATAGGGGATGTGATAAGCACTGGACAACTCCTCGTAATGAGGATTGAGCATGTGTGTGAACGAGCGCCGGTGGTTGAACATCAGATCCTGCCACTGACGCACATTGCCAAGATAGTTGTTGTTCAAGAGTATGATCTTCACCGGAGCCTGCTGCTCCATGATCGTTCCGAGTTCCTCTATGCACATTTGGAAACCGCCATCACCGGTGAACAGACAAACTTGACGGTCCGGTGCGCCAAAAGTTGCACCAATAGCGGCTGGCAGTCCAAAGCCCATCGTACCTAAGCCACCACTTGATACGACGCTGCGATGACGATGAAACTTGAAATAGCGACAGGAGAACATCTGGTTCAAACCGACATCGTTTACCAGCACGGCCTCGCCTTTGGTAGCCTCAGCAACGGCATTCACCACTTCCCCCATCAGCAGTTCCTTGCCTTGTGGGTGAATAGAAGGTTCAATGACTTCCGCTTTTTCCTTTTCATACAGAGGCTTAAAAGAGTCACGCCACTCTCGGTGAACTGCCTTATTCAAGTATTTCGTGATGGCAGGAAGACTTACCTTGCAGTCACCCACCACAGCTACGTCGGTCTTCACATTCTTGTCGATCTCTGACGGATCAATATCCAGATGGATCACCTTGGCCTGCTTGGCATAGCGGTCGAGACGGCCTGTGACGCGATCAGAGAATCTCATACCGATGGCAATGAGCACGTCGCACTCCTGCTCTTTGATGTTTGGCGCATAATTGCCGTGCATTCCCAGCATACCCATATTCAGAGGGTGATCGGAAGAGAGAGCGGAAAGCCCTAACAAGGTACGTCCTGCAGGGATGTCTGCTTTCTCAAGGAATTCCACCAACTCATCCTGCGCATTGCCCAACTCTACACCATGTCCAACAAGAGCCAATGGCTTCTTGGCATTGTTGATAAGTTCTGCAGCAGCCTTGACAGCCTCTTCATCTATCTTAGGATAAGGGATATAAGAGCGGACACGATCCGTCTTTCCCGGCATCCATTTAGCTTTCTGTATCTGGGCATTACGTGGGAAGTCAAGCACGACAGGACCCGGACGGCCGCTGCGTGCGATGTAGAAAGCACGGTTCACAGCCCACGCGACATCTTCAGCACGACGGATCTGATAGCTCCATTTCGTGATCGGCTGAGCCATGCCGACCAAGTCTACTTCCTGAAAAGCATCTGTGCCCAATGAGCCTACGCCAACCTGTCCGGCGATGACCACGATAGGGATGGAATCCATCATCGCGTCAGCTACACCGGTAAGCGTATTTGTGGCACCAGGACCGGAAGTGACAATCGTCACGCCGACCTCACCACTGACACGCGCATACCCTTCGGCAGCATGAGCAGCACCCTGCTCATGTCGTACGAGGACATGATGGAACCAAGGATCTTTCTTGTGGGTGTAAGTATATAAGGCATCATACACCGGCATGATAGCACCTCCGGGATAACCGAAGATCGTGTGCACGTTCTCCTGATACAATGCCCGCATCAATATCTCTGAGCCGCTGCACTCTTCGCCGATACGCACTCCCGACCAGGGAGCCTCCGGTTCTGTCCAGGCGGCCTGTGTTGTTTGCTTTTGATTCTCGCTCATATTTTGTCTTTGTATTGTTCTCGTTTAGTCAATGATTCTCACGCCACCCTTGTCTGCAGAGCTAACGCTCTGGGCATACGCACGCAGTGCCTTGCTGACAACGCGATGACGCTTCAAAGGCTGCTGCGGACGAGCGTTGAGTTCCTCGTCGCTCAACTTCACATTAAGGCTACGGTTGGGGATGTCAATCTCGATGATATCGCCATCCTTAATCTTACCGATATTACCACCGGCAGCAGCCTCTGGTGAGATATGTCCAATGCTCAGTCCACTCGTACCGCCGGAGAAGCGGCCATCAGTGATCAGTGCGCATTCCTTACCTAAGTGACGGCTCTTGATATATGAGGTAGGATAGAGCATTTCCTGCATACCCGGACCGCCCTTAGGACCTTCGTGGGTAATCACAACGCAGTCGCCGCTCTTCACCTTGCCGCCCAAGATACCCTCACAAGCATCTTCCTGGGAGTCAAAGACTACAGCTGGGCCGGAGAAGTGCCACAGACTCTCGTCGACACCGGCTGTCTTCACTACACAACCATCTTGTGCGATATTTCCGAAGAGCACAGCCAAGCCGCCATCTTTGGTATAGGCGTGCTCCAGGTCACGGATACATCCGTTGGCTCTATCCGTGTCGAGTGACGGCCACTGCGTGTCCTGACTACCCATCTTGGTAGAGAACTTACGCCCGGGGGCACTATGATAGATGCGGTCAGCCTCAGGGTCAATTGTAGTACCCGTGATGTCGTATTTCTTCATGGCTTCGTCCAAGGTCATTCCATCCACACGCTTCACGTCAGGACGGATCAAACCACCTTTGTTCAACTCGTTGAGAATGCCAAGAATGCCACCGGCACGATTGCATTCCTGTACAGAATACTTCTGAGTATTAGGAGCCAGCTTGCAGATGCAAGGTACTTTACGGGACAACTGATCGATATCATGCATCTTGAAGTCTACCCCGCCCTCTTGAGCCACTGCTAACAGATGCAGTACAGTATTGGTACTGCCTCCCATGGCAATGTCGAGTGTCATGGCATTGAGGAAAGCATCTCTTGTAGCAATGTTACGAGGCAACACACTCTCATCGCCATCCTCGTAATAAGCCAGTGCATTCTTTACGATCTGCCGAGCAGCTTGCTTGAAGAGCTCAATACGATTGACATGTGTGGCGAGAATCGTACCATTACCAGGCAGGGCAAGACCGATGGCCTCTGTCAGCGAGTTCATGGAGTTGGCTGTGAACATTCCCGAGCAGCATCCGCAGCCAGGGCATGCACATTGCTCGATTTTACGCAAGTCATCATCGCTCACCTCTGTGTCAGCACCTTTGACCATTGCTGTGATCAGGTCAGCGTTCTCACCATTCCAACGTCCAGCCTCCATAGGACCACCCGAACAGAATACTGTCGGGATGTTAAGGCGCATGGCTGCCATGAGCATGCCCGGTGTGACCTTGTCGCAATTGGAGATGCAGATCATGGCATCCGCCTTATGAGCGTTTACCATATACTCTACTGAGTCGGCAATGATGTCGCGGGATGGCAAAGAGTAGAGCATGCCGTCATGCCCCATGGCAATACCATCATCAATGGCGATGGTGTTGAACTCGGCAGCATAGCACCCCATGCTTTCAATCTCCTGCTTAACAATCTGACCTATATCGTGTAAATGAGTATGTCCTGGTACGAACTGGGTGAACGAGTTGACAACAGCAATGATAGGCTTACCGAACTGTTCCTTCTTCATTCCTGTAGCTACCCAAAGAGCACGGGCTCCAGCCATTCTTCTGCCTTCAGTACAGACTGCACTTCTCAATTGATGCTTCATAAATCTTATTCTTATTGGTATTTTCATGCAAAGATACAACAATTCTTGCAATCTACAACAAAAAAGTCTAATATTTTTAAGAATAGTAAGATTATAAGCGGTAAAAGCCAGAAATAAAAAAAGCTCCAAGGAGAAAAGCTGCTACTTTTTCCTTGGAGCCATAAAGGTTTTTACATCAAGAATACACGCTGATGAAAAGAGGCACGTTTACTTCAAATGCTCTTCAAACCATTGTGCGATTTGACGCAACAGGTGATTGCGGGTATTTCCACCGGAGATACCATGGTTGCGGTTGGTATAATACAACTCTTTGAAATCCTTGTCGGCCTGTACCAAAGCCTCAGCATACTCAAAGGTATTCTGCGGATGAACATTATCATCGGCTGTTCCATGACAGATGAGCAACGCACCGTGTAGTTTATCAGCACGTGTAATAGCATTGTCGTTGTAGCCATCGGGATTCTCTTTCGGCGTGCGCATATAGCGCTCGGTGTAGATCGTATCGTAATAACGGTAACTTGTCGGAGGGGCCACTGCGACACCAGCCTTGAATACAGGGCGTCCCTCGCTCATACTCATCAGCGTACAGAAGCCACCATAAGACCAGCCCCAAATGCCAATGTTGTCTTTGTCGACATAGGATTGCTTTCCTAACCACAGTGCAGTCTCAACCTGGTCCTTGGCCTCCAAATTGCCCAAATGGAGATAAGTGCACTTCTCAAAGTCTGCACCACGTCCACCGGTTCCACGGCCATCCACACAGACGACAATGAAGCCTTGCTGAGCAAGATACTGGTCATAAGCTCCGCCTTGTCTCATAGATCCGGCATCCCAAGAATTGATAACCTGCTGATTGCCGGGTCCACTGTATTGGAACATGATTACGGGATATTTCTTATTTGGATCAAAGTTGGCAGGTTTGATCATCCAACCATTGAGTTGAATACCCTCGGAAGTGGTAAAGGAGAAAGTCTCCTTCTTTGTCCAACCATAGTCGCGGATCTTTTGCTTCAGCACTTGATTATCGAGGTTGGTAGCAATCACCTTACCGCTGTTGCTACAGGTACTATATATATAAGGAGTATCATAGTCGCTCCAACAGTTAACAAAATAACGAAGATCACTGGAGAAGATGGCCGAATTCCAACCCTCATTCTTGGTGAGCCGTTCTGTTTTTCCATCCTTATGGGCTACATAGATCTGCCGGTCCTGAGGATTAAGGGCTGCAGCCTGATAATAGACATCACCCGTCTTATCGTCATAGCCATAAACATCTGTAATATCAAAATTGCCATTTCCAATCTTACGCATCAACTGCCCATTGCTATTATATAGATAGAGATGCATGTAGCCATCGCGGTCGGAGGGCAACAAGATATAATTATTTCCAATGCGGGCAGCTTCTATTGCCTCCTCTTTGACATAACGGGAGATATGATCTGAGAGCAGTAACTGTGCTACCGTGCTGCGGGGATTGACACCATAAAGATTCAGTATATCCTGATGGCGGTTCATCGTATAGACAATGATTCGATTGGGATTGGAGGTAGGAAGAATGCGCGGCATATAACCATCGCTGTCCACAGGCACTTGCAGACGCTGAATACGATGGGACTGAATATCGAAACTCCAAGCGCTGACGGTGGCATTACGCTCACCAGCCTTCGGATACTTGTAAGCATACTCGCCGGGATAGACAGCGTATTCCTTATGCTCAGGATTTAAGCCCTTGAACATCTGTAGACGATACTGCTGCACCGCGCTCTCGTCGTAGCGGAGCCAGCAGAGCATTGTGCCGTCGGCATTGAATGTCAAAGCATGTGAGAAAGCAAACTCCTCTTCGTTGACCCAGTCGGGAATACCATTGATGACATGATTGAAAAGTCCGTCCTTGGTCACCTGACTCTCGCTGTTGTTGTAGAGAAGCTTGACCAAAAAGATGTTGTTATCACGGACAAACGCCACCTTGGTACCATCGGGCGACCATACCGGAGCTTGCTGAGGACCACCATCAGACAAAGGCTCCAACTTACGGGAAGCCATGGTGTAGATATAAAATACAGCTTTGTAGGAACGACGGTAGACTGGCTGAGTTTTGGTACGGATCAGCATTCGCTTGCCATCCGGCGACATGATATAGCCGTCGAAGTTGTCAATCTTAGCACCCTGTGTGTCATCTACATCAAACAACACCGCAGTTTGCTTACCAGTCTTGAAAGAATACTGTATCACCTGCTTCCCATTTTGGGAAATGCTGGCATACTGATCAGTACCCTCTAAGGGATTAATACCTGTCATGCGCTGGGCTGTAAACTCACCTGCCGTCAACGCTTTAAGATCGATGCGCTTTGCAGCCGCACCGGAAAGGGTAAAAGCCATACAAAGGAAAATAAGGAAAACGACTTTTTTCATGTTATAATATTTAATAGCTAAAGAATACGAAATGTATAGAAGTTACAAACATAGAGGACATCACATAGAGCAATAGAAATGGCATCAGCAACGCATGTTGCGAGCAAAGAGCACGACAGACTCCATCAACACCATGCAGCGTGCCACTGACCAAGCCGAAGACGATCGACATGGTGGTCAGCATGAAGCAAATACTTGGAACAATGCTCGCCGAGAAACTGCTGTCTGACAAAGTTCCTGTTACACTAAGAAGCACTGCCTGTGGCGGAACGGTCAGCAACAGTAGACAGCCGATTTGTAAAAAACCGAACGAGCATGCCGTAATCAACGCTAACTTGACACGACGAGGAAGAGCAGAGAATCCTACCTTCACGCTTTGAATGATTGTTGTCAGAAGGTTACTATCTCTCATTCCCCCAAGAGTAAAAGCACACAAGATGAGCCATAGCAAAGGGGCGGAAGCCTCACTCTCTACAAAATCGCCAAAGAACCACCTGATCCCCCGGGCACTCAGCAATGAGATAATTGATGACTGGGGCATGGCGGCTGACAATAGCCATGAAAGGAAGATGAGCAACAACTGAGCCAGAGCCAATCCTATAGAAAATCTATAAATGACTCTGCGCCAATGCCATGATCTCTGCCTATGCTTCATCGGGCTGCAAATTATCTAAATCGAGAATATGCAACTGCAAGGCACGCACTACCAGGCGAGTCGCATTGACGCTGGCCCCCTTGTTGTCTGGGAAGAGTCTGCTTACCAATTCATTCTGGCGTTTCTCAAGGCTCTTGACACCAAACGGCATACCCCTCAGTGCTGTAATCTGCTCCTTGGTATATCCCAAGGCTAAGTGACGAAGGAAACGCTCGTCATACTCATCAATATCGTAATCGATCAACGCTTCCTGACGCATCAGATCATTGTTCACACTACGCTTGAACCGATCAACGATCTTCTCCAAGATCGGTTGGTTGAAGACAAGACGTTTGCCATCCATCACACTCGCCACATCACCACGGGTAAGCAATTCGCCACTCTTGAGGATAATGCCATCACAGCCGGCATCCAGTGCGTCAACCCATAGCTTCTCATTGAGAATCTCTCCGGTAAAGATCAGCACCTTCACCTCAGGATGAGCCTGTTTGGTTTCCCGACAAAGCTCCACGCCCACAGTGGTAGATCCGCTAAGTCCTAAATCCAGCAACACCAGGTCGGGCAATTGCTTAGCCATAAGTTTACGGTAGGAGACCTCGTCTGGAGCCGTACCAATGATATGGGCTTCGGGAATATCGTTCTTGAATATTCCTTCTGTACCTTTCAACTCCAAAGGCACATCTTCCACAATCACTACATTAAAGTCTTTCATATGCTTGTATGATTATTTTTTATTGCAAACAGACAGCACTTTTTCATCCGACCTGGCATCACAACCTCGATCAGGGTTCCGTCTTTATGAACATGAGCACTTAAGCCACAAGCTCTTTGATTGGTTGCCTCTCCCATTTCACGCACGATCTGACGACATAGCAGGAAACGCACATCAGAAGTATAAGGCGTGAAAAGAGCACGGCAAGCCTCCTCGTCATCGTGACGCTGACTTAACAAGCATTGCATCTTGAGATAGTCACCGTCAAGAGTCTTATTTGTCACTATTGGTGTTTTCTTACCATTGACATCGGTCAGCAGATCAAAGAAATAGTCCACCATCTCGTCGTCCAGCCGGATAGGTGGAACTTGTCTCATGGCCTGCTGAGCCAGTACCACGTAAAGGTCATGATAATAATCGACAACTTCCGCTATGTCGTCAATGCTGTCCGGTGACTCTTGCACCAACTGTCTGATACGTGAGGGATAGTACATCGTCTCATGTTTAAACGCAGAAAGGCAATTGTCAAGTACACTATTGGAGACATGCAAACGGGCAGTCTCTAAATTCAGTCTTCTGAGATCGTCTTCGGCAAATTCCAGATCGTCAGCCTGCCGGAGTTGCCCTTGCATGGCATCGAGTTCAGCCTGACGCACCGTCTGCACGATGTTTGTCAGCGTGGAGAGCTGCTCTTCACCAAGGTCAAACGAAGCGAAGTCTGCCAAATGGTCTATACCCTGGAGTTTCTGCTCGTCAGAAAGATCAGACGTAAGCAACTGATTCATTCGCCTAATACGATCAATGCATGACTGGTAGTCGAGTCGATGACGGTAATAGAGGAAATAATAGGCAGGAAGGATAGTCAGAAGCAACAGCACAAGTAGGATGATGGCCACCGTCTTATTGTTTTCACTCCGTTGCATCGTACGTACATAATCCGGCAGACTGCTGTCTGCACTGGCCTGACGAAATAGACGTGTATAGATGCCATTGCTTTTCTCGTAGAGCTTCCATTGATGCAATGCCAATGCCGCCACCGCAGTCTCGTTACTGACATCGAGCAAAATAGCGGTATCGCTTGGCGAGAGTACAGCCCGACAACTGTCGGCAAAGCGCAAAGCCCGTCCATACTCTCCACGGATGTTACAGTAATAAGTACTGTCGGCATAAACAGCAGCCTTACTTTCATTGGCATAGCCTCTACGTGGAACAGAAGGGACAGAGAGGGCCGGCAAGATAGTGGCAAACAACAGCAAGAGCACGGTTAGAGCACGACGGAAGCCATAAGGCAAACGGAAGAATACACGTGTGCCTTTACCAAGTTCGCTTTCCGCCCCAATAGACGCAACACTAAAGATACGGCTCATCTTCTTGTATTTCTCGATGATGCCATTGCAGTTTTTTAATCCGAAGCCATGCCCACCAGTGTAGGTACGGTCAAAGATATGACTTAGCTTCTCTTTTGTCATACCTGGTCCATTATCCAGGATACTTATCTCAACATAGTCAGGCATACCATTGGCCTCCACTTTCACCACACCACCCTCTTTAGAAAATTTTCGCGCGTTGTCTGCAATCGTGTTGATCATAAACAAAGTGAGCGTCTTGTCAGCTTTCACCTTCAAGTCTGTCGGTTTCACCTGAAGAACAATACCTTTGATACGGAACGATGTACGGGATCTCTCGACCATGTCAAAGAGATCCTGTAAATCGAAGCCCTCGATCTTTAAACTCACATCGCCTTGCCGCATCTGTATCCATTGCGTCAGCACTGAATTGTAGTCGTTGATGCTGTCGGTGATCTCCATAAGATAGTCATAGTTGCGCTTCTTCCAATCAGCATCCCTACCCTTTTGCTGACGGTCTTGTTCTTGCTTCAACTGATGAATGACATACACCATTCGATCAATGAAAGGCAAGATGCTATTGACCAGTTGAACCTTTGCACGTGCATCAAGGTTTCTACGCTTGTATTGTCGTAAGTGCAGTTTGCCGACAGCCAGTTGTTCTTTCATCTCACTGATATTCTCATTCATGAGACGATTGCGCTCCTCATTCTGTTTTTGCCAATTTCTTAGAGGTTCCAACAACGTATCCAGCGAGAAAGCCTCATCACTTCTTCGACGTTTTGCATCGAAGACAAAGAGCAAAATAACGAAGATGAGAATCATCAGCACTACTGCTATAAGCATGACATTGAGTTGCTGGGAGGAATGATTGAGCTGGCTGGCGCGTGCCTCGAGTTGGCGATCCTGCCGAGTTCGTTCTTGTATGTCGAGATAGATATTCCTGTTTCGGTCGCTGTTGGCTTTGTCATCAACAGCAGAATAGACCAACGATAACCGCTCACGTATGGAAGCCACCAGGTCCGGAGCCTGATGCACAGCCTTGATAGACAGAGCTCGCTGAAGACAAATCAAAGCGGAACGGTAGTCATGAATATACCAATAGCATTCCGCTAAAGTGCGGTTGGCGCCTGCTACTTGATACACATCACCGTATGCCGTGAAGATTTGCAGAGCACGTAAAGCCAGGTTGCCTGCCAAAAGAGAATCTGGCATGTCATCTGTGTTGAGATACTTAAAAGCCGGGACATTGTTGCGCATCAACAAACGACGTATGCTTGGATCCTGCAGATGCTCGCTGATAGATTGTAAAGTCTGAGCTTCCCAAAATGGCATATCGCAACGCTGAGCCAATACATATGCCTGAATCAGGTAGTCAAACTCTGACAGGGCAATATCCTGCTTGGTTCCTCCCGAGATGATACCTCCTGCACCAATATTATAACAATAATTGATGTATTGTGCGGTATCCTGCGCCAACTGATTCCAAGAACTCATGTCTTGAATAGCCTGCGCGGCTTGATGGTTCAACCCGACGTAATAATAGTATGTGGACGTAACGATCTGAAATTCACTTTGTGCGTATAGCAGTCTTTTTTGCTGATGCGGAGACAAGCGATACGACTCTTTCTGAAAGCGCTGTATGCACCGGAGTGCACGCTCATGATAGTCATAAAACTCTTTATTGTAAGATTCACGTTGACACAAACGCATCAACTGCACATCAGAGATAAGAATCTCTATCTGATTGTCAGTAAGTTGAGGTACCTGTTTCAGAAGTTTCCATGCGTCCTTATATCTCATCCTTGCGATGTCGACAAATGCCAAATGATTGTAGGCTTCCGCCGCGCCGTCACCCTGATGGTCAGCAAGTTTCAAGGCCTGTTGCGCATATGACTTCACAGAATCGAGATTGCGGTAATGCCACTCATAAGACAAATCGTTGAGACGATCCACCCGTTCTTGCTCTTTCTCTGAGCAAGAAAAAAATAGGGGCATTAAAATCAGCAATGCCCATGTCTCTAAGCAGTGTTTAGAGAATGTCTTTTTTACTGTGTTCCGCCGACAAATCATGTATACGCATCTCTCTTTGCAAAAATACAATTATTTTCTGAAAAGAAAAAGAAAATACTGAAAATTGAATCTGCACGATAAATTATTTGCTTTCTTAGCCTACTTTCTAAGTTTTTATTGCTATTTTTGCAACAACATATAAATATAGAGCATGACCGAGAGCAAAATTAGAATAAAGGATATTGCAGAGCGCGCAGGAGTGTCGGTGGGAACCGTGGACAGAGTTCTGCACAAGAGGCCCAATGTGTCACCCATCGCAAAGGAAAAGGTTGAGAAGGCTTTGAAGGAAATGAACTACCAGCCTAACATGTATGCCTCTGCATTGGCATACAACAAGACCTACACCTTTCACGTCATCATCCCACAACATGAGCAGATTGCTTATTGGGAGGAGATAGAACAGGGGGTGAAGAATGCTCAGGAGGCTCGTCGTGATTTCCATATCACAGCCGAAATCCACCATTACGAGCGCTTTAATGTCAAGTCATTCAAGGAGACGACCGAAGCCTGCCTGCAAGCCAAGCCTGACGGAGTCGTCATCGTGCCGGCCGATTTGGAAAATACGCGTGCCTTCACAGATCAGCTTCATGCGCAGAATATTCCGTTTGTCATGCTCGACTCATATATGCCTGACCTGAAACCATTGTCGTTTTTCGGCCAGGACTCTTTTGCCAGCGGCTATTTTGCGGCTCGTATGCTGATGCTCATCGCTGCTAACGAGAAACAAATCGTACTGATGAAGTTCACAAAGAACGGTCACGTCGCCAGTAAGCAGCAAGACAACCGTGAAGTGGGGTTCAGGCATTATATGCATGACCACTTCCCTGACACAAAAATCATAGAGTTCGAAGTTCCCTTAGATAGTTCGAGGAGCCTTTATGACAAGCAGATGGAGGCCTTGTTTCAAACCCATCCCGATATACACCACTGCATCACATTGGGATCTAAAGCCCATATTATGGGCGACTTCCTGTTGCGGACTAATCGGCGAGACGTACAGATTATGGGATACGATATGGTAGGCAAAAATGCCGATTGCCTCCGGCGTGGCAGCGTATCCTTTCTCATTGCCCAGCATGCTTTTCTCCAAGGATATTCATGCATTGACACGCTTTTCCAGGCTATCGTTCTTAAGAAAGAGGTCAATCCTATCAATTATATGCCGATAGAGTTGCTTAGCAAGGAGAACGTGGACTTTTATAGACGCACACAACTTTGAAATAAGAAAACGAACGTTCATATAATATTTATGAGCATGATTAACAAAACAAACGCAAAAGGATTGCTGGCCCTATCACCACTTATCGTCTTCATCTTGCTCTATCTTGTATTAAGCATTGTTGCAGGTGATTTCTACAAAGTGCCTATGACTGTGGTCTTTATGATCGCCAGCATCTATGCTATCGCTATTTCCGGAGGCTTTCCTTTGCGGAAGCGCATCGGCATATTCAGCCGTGGAGCCAGCAGCGACAACTTGATGCTGATGCTTTGGATATATGTTCTGGCCGGTGCTTTTGCCTCTTCAGCCAAGAGTATGGGAGCCATTGATGCAACGGTGGGCGCTACGCTGAGCGTCTTACCTCATAGCTTGGTTCTTCCCGGTTTGTTTGTGGCCGCATGCTTTATCTCTACCGCAATAGGAACAAGCGTCGGCACTGTAGTTGCACTAGTACCAATAGCTGCCGGTGTTGCCCAACAGACTGGCAGCAGCCTGCCTTTGCTGACCGCCGTTATCGTCGGCGGCGCATACTTTGGTGATAATCTCTCGTTTATCTCAGACACCACCGTCGTTGCCACCCAAACCCAAGGCTGCAAGATGAGTGATAAGTTCCGTGTCAACGTGCTCATCGCTACACCAGCCGCCATACTCATGCTGATCATCTATACATTCCTGGGACAAGGAATCGCGGCACCGTCGCATACTGCGTCTGTCAATATTATCAAAGTAATACCTTATCTATTGGTCATCATATTGGCCATCACAGGTATGAATGTGATGGCCGTGCTCGTCATCGGCTCTCTCGCCTGTGGCCTCATCGGTATGATCGACGGCAGCTATGACTTTTTTGCCTGGCTCATCGCCATGGGAAAAGGTATAAGCGGAATGGGAGAGCTGATCATCGTGGCCATGATGGCTGGCGGAATGTTGGAGATTATCAGAGAGAACGGCGGCATAGACTTCATCATCAACAAGTTCACCTCTCGCGTGCATACTAAACGAGGTGCAGAGTTTGCAACGGCCGCCCTGGTAAGCTTTGTCAACATCTGCACTGCCAATAATACGATTGCCATACTGACTATCGGCGACATTGCGAAGAAATTAGGAGACCGCTTCGGTGTCGACAGCAGAAAGAATGCCAGCATTCTTGACACATTCTCTTGCACCATACAGGGACTACTGCCTTATGGCGTACAGATACTTCTGGCAGCCGGACTCGCCGACTGCAGTCCAATGCAGATACTCCCCTATCTCTATTATCCAATGGCATTAGGTGTGGCGGGTATTCTTTCCATCGCTTTTCGTTTCCCCAAGCAGTACTCTTAAAATGTTTGCGAAATGGATGTCATCACACGTAATTTCTTTCGGCTGATCCTTTCAGATTATCTCGAAGAGCAAGATCCCATAGAGCCGATGTCGGCCTTCAAATGGCAAAGACTCTTCCAGATGGTTCATACGCAACATGTGGAGGCTTCGGCTTCAAAGGGTATAGCGAGATATCGGGAAGACGAGATGATGAATATTCCCCAGGAGCTCACAGAAGATCTGACAGCATATACGCTACCATTACAACAAGCACAGTTGAGCAATCCTTTTCTCAACTATCGCCTCAAAAAAATCATCTTCAACGAGCGCCACGCTATCAACACCAACATTGAGGCTGTGGAGCTGTTGAAGATCATTGTAAACAACGTATCATTAATGCTCAATAAAGGTATTATGCTCGGTGGATTGATACAACTTGGCAGCTATTTGAGAACAAAAGGAGACAAAGTGGACTTCGTGAAGTTGGAGCAATGGCTCAGCAAACTCCATATCCGGCGTATGGCTCAGCTACAGGGAAGTATGCTCATGGCTGCCTTCCAATTCGAGCAAGCCGAATTGCCTTTTGTGAAGCACGTGGAATCATCGGCTTATAAACTCGTCATGCGCTCAGTACACCACACTGTCAACGACACTGCCGAAGAGTGGCATTTCAGACAAGGAAAAGCCGGATTTTTACAAAACAACTCCTCTTTGTTGCGACGCAACTTGCGACGCAGCCTCTGCTATATTGTCTATGCACCACTGGAGACGGTCAGTAACTTCTTCCATAATTTTGTCCGCTCACTGCAGGAAATAGAAGAATAGACAAGCAGAAATACAGTGAAGGAACATGCCACAACATATCGTTGCTCTTAATTATTTATAATTATTAAATAAGGTCATACGCGATAAGGAAACTTTTCGCTAATTTTGCAAATATGAATCGATTCATACTTTGCATCATAACTTTGTTAGCTTCCATAAGCTTACATGCTCAGAACTATGTGGAATGCGAAGACACATGCAGTCACATCCACGGTATTGACTTGAGTCACTATCAAGGCAACGTGTTTTGGGAGACCATCGGTACTTCTAAAATGGCTTATGTATATCTTAAAGCCACAGAAGGTGGAAGCCGTATTGACAGCAAATACAAGCAAAACATAGACCTCGCCCACCGCTACGGACTGAAAGTTGGATCGTATCATTTCTATCGTCCTAACATTCCCCAGCAAACACAGCTTGAGAACTTCAAGACGCAATGTCGGCCAGGAGATCAAGATCTCATACCTATGGTGGATGTAGAAACGAGAAGCGGACTCTCCGTAAAGGCATTTCAAGACTCTCTCTTTCTCTTTCTCCATCTAATGGAAAAGGCCTATAAACAAAAGCCTCTTATTTACACAGGAGCCAATTTCTATGACCACAACCTCCTTGGACGGCTGAGAGACTACAAAGTGATGATCGCCCAATACACAAAGAGGACTCCGGTGCTCCAAGACGATCTCGACTATATCATGTGGCAGTACACTGGTAAAGGACATCTCAATGGTATCAACGGATATGTCGACAAGAGCCGGTTCATGGGAAAGCACAAGCTCCGGGAAATCAGGTTTCGACACCGATAACCGAGCATCTGACTGAATTTTAACGTTAAAACTAAATATACTTTTATTATGGCTATCATAAAATGTCCCGAATGTGGACGGCAAATCAGCGACAAAGCTCCGGCATGTCCCAACTGCGGCGTACCCATCGCTGGTAAAATCGTGAAATGCCCACAATGTGGGGAGATCTATTTCAAAGATCAGGAGATGTGCCCCAACTGCCATCATCTCACTCCACGGGGAGAGACGCTGGTAAAAGGAAATGTTGGCAATACTTCTCTAAACAGCAACGGTGCACCTCAATCATCGGGCATTGAGGCTGCACAGAGAACGGAAAGTTCACAGGCAGAAAGGCGGATATCACAGCCTCCTACTCCACCAAGAACAGGCAACAGCTATCAAAAAACACAAGATAGAAATGCACAGCACACAATGTCTCCTAAGCCCTCTGATCGCCAAAAGCCAGAAGCGGCCCCAAAAAGTCACAGTGCGCTCATTATTGCGTTTGTACTCGCAGTCCTTGCATGCGGTATCTGTTTCTACTTCTATAACAGTAGTAAGAACTCTAAAGAAGAGGAAGCCTACGAATTTGCCATGAACAGTGATGACCCTACGGTGCTTCAGACCTACCTTGATACCAACCCAGATGCTCCGGAAGCCCATCGGGACTCTGTAGAGGCACGACTTGAGAGCTTAAAACAGACCGACATTGACTGGACCAATGCTGTAGTTAGCGGGTCACGTACAGCCCTGGAGGATTATCTCACTAAGCATCCCAACTCTGAACACAAGGCAGACGCACTTCACAAGATCGACTCATTGGACTGGATTGACGCGACAAACGGCAATTCCGAACAATCCTATTCTACCTATCTCAGTGAGCATGCCAATGGAGAGTACGTAGACCAGGCCAATAATGCACTCAAAGCACTCAAGGCCAAGACCGTGCAGCCAGAGGAGAAGACGATGGTCAGTGCTGTCTTCCGTCATTTCTTCCAAGCTATCAACGCTAAGAATGAAGATGGTTTGACGGCCACCGTGGCACCGCTCATGTCCAACTTCCTGGGTAAGACCGACGCTACAAGAGCTGATGTTGCCGTCTTCCTGAGCAAAATCTATAAAAATGATATCTCCAATATGAATTGGCATATCAACAACGACTATAAAATTAGCAAGAAGGAAGTAGGAGACGAGGAATACCAGTATAACGCTACGTTCTCTGCTGTGCAAAAAGTAGATAAAGTAGATGGATCATCCGTGAACACCCGCTTCAATATCAAGGCCACCATTGGACCAGACGGCCTGATCTCATCCATGTCGATGACAAAGATATTGGAATAGCAGCGTATATACATATAGTAAACATACAGAAGCTATCATCTTTAAGGTGATAGCTTCTTTTTTATATATCATCCCCCTCTTCATTGGCAAATACATAAGCATCATTTTACAAAAAGACAGGTTTTCGTTGTGTGACCACATTTCTGACTAATTGTTAAATTCCGTATTATCAGCAAGTAAATCACATTATTTTTGTATCTTTGCAAGGAATAATAGATCATCCACAATAATAATCGAAAGATAAAATGATTACACTGACAAACCTTGCCATACAGTTTGGCAAGAGAGTTCTTTATAAAGATGTAAACATCAAGTTCACCCGTGGTAATATTTATGGCGTCATCGGTGCCAACGGTGCAGGAAAGTCAACATTGCTTCGCGCTATCAGTGGCGATCTTGAGCCCAATAAAGGTTCTGTAGAGTTTGGAGCCGGCGAGCGCCTTTCTATATTGGAACAGGATCACTTCAAATACGATGCTTTCAGCGTTATGGACACTGTCTTGATGGGTTATGAAGCTCTTTGGAACAATATGAAAGAGCGTGAGGCTCTCTATTCCAAGCCAGAGATGACCGACGAAGACGGTAACCGCGCAGCAGAGCTTGAGGAAAAGTTCGCAGAGATGAATGGCTGGGAGGCCGAGAGCAATGCAGCCCAACTGCTTCAGAACTTGGGCGTCAACGAAAGCCTTCACCAAAAGCAGATGTCAGAGCTATCCAACAATGAGAAAGTCCGCGTCATGTTGGCCAAGGCACTCTTTGGCAAACCGGACAACCTTCTCCTCGATGAGCCCACCAACGACTTGGACCTTGACACTGTAGAATGGTTGGAAGACTACTTAGGTGACATCGACGAGCATCAGACAGTGCTCGTTGTCAGTCACGACCGTCACTTCCTTGACGCTGTGAGTACCCAGACCATCGACATCGACTTCGGTAAGGTAACAGTCTTTGCAGGCAACTACAGTTTCTGGTACGAAAGTTCCCAGCTCGCCCTGCGTCAGGCTCAGAACCAGCGCATGAAGGCAGAGGAGAAAAAGAAACAGTTGGAAGAGTTCATCCGCCGCTTCTCAGCCAATGTAGCAAAGAGCAAGCAGACCACGTCACGCAAGAAGATGTTGGAGAAACTCAATGTAGAAGAGATCCGTCCATCCAGCCGTAAATATCCCGGCATCATCTTCCAAATGGATCGTGAGCCCGGAAACCAGATCCTCGAAGTGGAGAACCTGAAGGCTATAGACGCAGATGGCACCGTTCTCTTTGACAATGTTAACTTCAATATAGAGAAAGGTCAGAAAGTTGTCTTCTTGAGTCACAATCCTAAAGCCATGACCGCTCTCTTCGAGATCATCAATGGCAACAGACAAGCTGACGGAGGCAGCTACAAGTGGGGTGTGACCATCACCACAGCCTATCTCCCACTTGACAATACGAAATTCTTCCAGTCAGATTTGAATCTTGTCGACTGGCTCAGCCAATACGGTACTGGCAATGAGGTGACGATGAAAGCCTACTTGGGTCGTATGCTTTTCCGTCAGGAAGAAGTCGAGAAGAAAGTCAATGTGCTCTCCGGAGGCGAGAAGATGCGTTGCATGATTGCGAGAATGCAACTGCAAAACGCCAACTGTCTTATCCTCGACACGCCCACCAACCACCTCGACCTTGAGAGCATCCAGGCTTTCAACAATAACCTTGTCTCGTTCAAGGGTAATGTACTTTTCTCCAGCCACGACCATGAGTTCATTGAGACCGTAGCCAACCGTATCATCGAGCTCACGCCAAGTGGAACGATCGACAAGCTGATGCCATACGATGAGTACATCCACGATGACGCCATCAAAGAGCAGAAAGCAAAAATGTACGGCAGAAACGCTTAAAATGGCAGTATATGTCCGTTCGGCACATTTTTTGCAAAGCTTTCATTAAAAAACATTTTACCATGGAAGAAAAGAAAAAAGATCAACTCGAAAGAGACATAAAAGTAGAAGGTGCTGAGAGCAAAGTTGCCAAAGAGAGCCACAACAGCGAAAAGCAGAAAACAGCTGCTGCTGACTCAAACGAGCAAAAGAATAACACTCCCAAAGATCATAAGGACAAGAACGAGCACGATAACAATAATAAGGAGACCGCGCAAGCTAAAGAGGAGAAAAAAGATCCCTTGGCTGAGGCTCAAAAAGAAATAGAGGAGCTCAAAGATCGCTACCTCCGCACAGCCGCAGAGTTCGACAATTATAAGAAGCGCACGCTGCGTGAGAAGGCCGATCTCATTCTCAACGGTGGTGTGAAGACCGTGACCGCCATACTTCCTGTTCTTGATGACTTTGAGCGTGCCATTGCTGACAAGAGTGAAGACCCCAAAGTCATAAAAGAAGGTGTGCAAATGATCTTCAACAAATTTGTTAAGACACTGGAGAGTCTAGGTGTGAAGAAAATCGACACCAAAGACCAAGACTTCAATACCGACTACCACGAGGCAGTGGCTATGGTTCCTGGCATGGGAGATGACAAGAAAGGCAAAGTGATCGACTGCGTACAAACGGGTTATACCATGAACGACAAAGTCATACGTCACGCTAAAGTAGCAGTAGGACAATAATTTGTTGAGGTATCGACAAGACACGAAACAATGGAAAAAAGAGATTACTACGAAGTTCTTGGCGTAAGCCGCGACGCATCAGAAGATGAAATCAAGATGGCCTACCGCAAGCTGGCCATCAAATATCATCCCGACCGCAACCCAGGTAACAAAGAGGCTGAAGAGAAATTCAAAGAGGCAGCAGAGGCTTACGAGGTATTGCACGATCCACAAAAAAGACAACAATATGATCAGTTTGGCTTCGACGGTCCACAAGGCGGAGGCTTTGGTGGCTTCAGCGGGGGCGGCATGGACATGGACGACATCTTCTCTATGTTCGGCGATATCTTTGGAGGCCATTCAGACTTTGGTGGCTTTGGAGGCTTCGGCGGAGGTCAACGTCAGCAACAACGGGTTTACCGCGGTTCTGACCTGAGACTGAAAGTCAAGCTCTCTCTACAAGACATTGCAAGCGGCGTAACCAAAAAGTTCAAAGTCAAAAAAGATGTGACTTGTACAGCCTGTCATGGAACAGGAGCAGCCAACGGCGCGAAGCCAGAGACATGTCCTACGTGTCACGGTTCTGGTGTTGTTGCCCGTACCGTACGCTCTATGTTCGGCATGATGACCACGCAGAGCGAGTGCCCAACCTGTCATGGCGAAGGCACTGTGATCAAAGACAAGTGTAAGGAATGCAACGGAACTGGCGTTGTCAAAGGCGAGGAAGTTGTAGAGATCAACATCCCCGCAGGCATTGAAGACGGCATGGTTCTCAACGCACACGGCAAAGGCAATGCAGCTCCACACAATGGTATCAATGGTGACATCCAAGTCTTTATAGAAGAAGAGAAGAACAACACTTTCATCAGGGACAAGCAAGATATTATATATAATCTTCTTCTTGACTTCCCAACAGCAGCCTTAGGCGGTGAAGTGGAAGTACCAACAATCAGTGGAAACAAGATAAAGATGAAAATTGCACCAGGCACCCAGCCCGGCATGAGTACACGACTGAGAGGTAAAGGACTACCAGCACTGAAAGGCTATGGCACCGGTACCGGAGACTTGGTGGTGAACATGAGTGTCTACGTGCCTAAGACGTTATCGAAAGAAGAGCGTAAAGCTATTGAAGAATTACGCGACAGTGAAAACTTCAAAGGCGACACGTCAACAAAGAAAAACATCTTCGAGAAATTCAAAAGTTACTTCAATTAATCCATGACAATCCCTCCTGGCAACGGGAGGGATTGTTTTTATATCTTATCCCTTGACGATGACTTATCAAGAATGTGTTGAATATCTATTTAACAGTACACCGGTTTTCGAGCATGTTGGTGCCTCTGCTTATAAGGCAGGACTGGAAAATACCTTGGCATTGGATGAACACTTTGGTCATCCCCACACAAGTTACCGCACAATCCATATTGCCGGCACAAACGGTAAAGGTTCATGCTCGCATACTATAGCCGCGATCCTTCAACAGGCAGGCTATCGTGTCGGTCTCTATACGTCTCCACATTTAGTGGATTTCCGAGAGCGCATTCGTGTCAACGGCATACCCATCAGTGAGCAGAGGGTCATAGACTTCGTTGAGAAGGAACGACACTTTTTCGAACCCCTCCATCCTTCTTTCTTCGAACTGACAACCGCCTTGGCTTTTCTCTATTTCCAAGAGCAAAAAGTAGATATCGCTGTCGTAGAAGTAGGACTTGGCGGACGTCTTGACTGCACCAACATCATTCGCCCAGAATTGTCCATCATCACAAATATCAGCTTCGACCACACACAATTCCTTGGTAACACTTTGGCAAAGATTGCCGGAGAGAAAGCAGGTATCATCAAACCCCATACTCCTGTTGTCGTAGGAGAAGCCTGTGCAGAGACACGTCCCGTCTTTGAAGCAAAAGCCAAGGCAGAAAGTGCCCCTATCACCTTTGCAGAGGATCAACCAGAAGTCATCTCTTCAGAGCCATGTCTTGACGCACAAGGAGGACGCAATTATGTCACCCACAACTTTGGCTCTTTTCATGGAGAGCTCGGTGGAGACTATCAGACGAAGAACACCAATACCATCCTATGTGCCCTACGAGAGCTCCACGATCCCAACGTCACCTCGGATACTATCCACAAAGGTTTTGCCACTGTATCAGAGACGACAGGTCTGACAGGCAGATGGCAAATTATCAACCGGCATCCTTTAGTCATTTGCGACACTGGACACAACGTAGGCGGCTGGCAATATCTTGCTCCCCAAATCAAGAGTATGCCTTGCAAACAATTGAGAATGGTCTTCGGTATGGTCGATGACAAAGATATATCATCCGTAATGACACTACTCCCCAAAAACGCAATATATTATTGGGCACAGGCCACATCACAACGCGCCATTCCTTCTTCCAAAGTGAAAGACCTTGGATATCAACACCATCTGAAAGGAGAAGACTATGGTAGTGTAGACAATGCCTTTCGCCATGCAATGGCAGACGCATCTGTAGACGACTTCATTTTTGTGGGTGGCTCGAGCTATATTGTAGCAGACTTCCTGTCGGTAAAGCATTTTTAACACTACAAGAAGGGTATTTTATCGTCATTTGACTTGTTTTTATCACTTATTTTTAGTTACTTTGCAAGTAAAAGGAAAAACTATATAAGACGTAACTAAAAACTTGTTGATATGACAAACACAGCAACGGAAAACATCTGTGGCCTGAAGCGTGAAGACTTTCAGACCACTGTAAATGGGAAGAAGACAGATCTCTTCGTGTTAAAGAACGCCCAAGGCAATGAGGTCGCTATCACAAACTACGGGGGTGCCATCGTGGCCATCATGGTTCCAGACAAGAATGGCAACCGCGCCAATGTCATCATGGGACATGACAATATCAATGATGTCATCAACTCACCGGAACCATATCTTTCCCGTCTCATCGGACGATATGGCAACCGCATTGCCAAAGGCGAGTTCACACTCCATGGAAAAGTCTATGACGTTCCTATCAATGACGGTCCGAATTCTCTACACGGAGGCAAAAATGGCTTCAATGTCAAGGTATGGGATCCTGAGTTGATGAACGACCACACACTCGTGCTCCACTATGTATCCGCCTATGGAGAGGAAGGCTATACAGGAGAATTGAAGACAACCGTCGTTTACACATGGGACGACGACAACTCTCTCCACATCGACTATTTGGCATGCACCAATAAAAAGACTATTATCAACTTAACAAATCACGGTTTCTTTGCCTTAGCAGGCATCGCCGATCCAACTCCTTCAATCGACAATGTCATCTGTCAGATCAACGCAAATTACTACTTGCCAATTGACAAGACATCTATCCCGACAGGTGAGATTCGTCTCGTAGAAGGTACTCCGTTCGACTTCCGCAAACCCAAACCATTCGGTCAGGACATCAATGCCGACAACGAACAGATCAAGAATGGCAGCGGCTTTGACCACAACTATGTCCTCAACAAGCATGAGGAAGGCGAGATGAGCTTTGCAGCCCGCCTCATAGAACCAGTGAGCGGACGTACCATGGAGGTGTATACCACAGAGCCCGGATTGCAGCTCTACACCGGCAACTTCCTCACAGGCATCAAAGGTACTCACGGAGCTACCTATCCTCGCCGCTCTGCCGTATGTCTGGAATGCCAGCACTTCCCCGACACGCCAAACCATCCTTACTTCCCGTCAGTGATTCTAGACCCTGGAGAGCAGTACAAGCAGCACACCATTTATCACTTCGGCATTGAAGAATAAACATTGAGATAGTAAAAAGTTGCACATGTCTGAATATCATATTATAATAATATGAGACTGTGCAACTTTTCTACTATCCTTTTTGAAATGAATCAATCATTATCAGACCAATAAAAATCATGACCAACACACCAACTTCTCAACATCCTAACTATACATTTGCACTCATTGTAGTCTTCATCGTGTGCTTCCTCATTGGATTCATCACAACGATGAACAACTCGATGATCGCCTTTTGCTCCAAAGCTTTTGACTTGACGGCACAGCAAGGACAATATGTCAATACAGCCTTTTACGGTGCTTACTTATTAAGTATTCCTTTTGCCATGCTGATGAGCAAAATTGGATATAAGGGCACTTTAATCCTTGGTTTGGCGGTCGCCGGCATCGGCTTTATTATCAATTCGTTTGGTATTCAGTCAGCCATAGCTGCTCAAGCCAATGTTTATGTTGTATTCTTGGCAAGCATGTGCCTTGTAGCCTGTGGCGTAGTTATGCTCCAGAATGTTGCCAACCCTTATGTGATGGTACTTGGAAGTCCAGAGAAAGGCGCATTCAGAATGACTTTAAGCCAGGCTCTGAACTCAGTAGCAACAACACTCGCTCCTCTTTTCATCACTTATGTGATCATACGTGGACAAGCTCCTACCCCATCCGCTGTACCGGGTCCATTTCTGGGTCTTGGTATTTTCACATTGGTGATCTGCCTTATTTTGGTATTTTTGAAATTGCCACGCATTGATGAGGCAAAGCAGGCCGAAGACGCCGGCGTTCATCGCGAATATAAGAGCAGCGTGTTCAAGTATCCTCACGTATGGCTGGGCGCTTTAGCCATCTTCATGTATATGGGCGTAGAGATTGGCGTACCTTCGATGCTCCCCTACAAGTTCAAGGCTATGCCGGAATATGCTTCCAACTATGCGTCTGTAGCCACCTCTTTCTTGGCATTCTATTGGGGAGGCATGATGGTAGGCCGTTTCGTCGGAGCTGCCATTTTGGCCAAGTTCCAACCTCGCAAGTTGCTGAGTGCATGTCTTTGTTTAGGTGCACTCTGCATTGCCCTGTCAATCATTCTCCCCGGTATGATTGGCATCTATGCTATGCTGGCAGCCGGTCTGTTTCACTCCGTGATGTGGCCGTTGATCTTCAACCTCGGACTTCAAGAGCTTGGTCCACATACCAAGGCAGCAACCGGAGTCATTAACACGGGCGTCATTGGCGCAGCATTGCTCATGCCCTTAATGGGATCTGTTGTAGACGCAGCCGGCGTGATCATCGCCACTTGCTGCCTGTTTATCTTCTATGCTTATATCTTATGGTTCTGTAACCTCGGTTCCAAGATCGGATTAAGTAAATAAGCATAACAGATACTTTAAAGAATCCAAGGAATAACTATACCAAATAGCAATTCATCTTATAACTAATAAATTTTAGACTCATTATGGATATAGAATTTGTAAGAAGCCGATTTGTAAAGCATTTCGATGGCAAGACCGGTAACATCTATGCTTCACCAGGTCGTATCAACCTCATCGGCGAACATACCGACTATAACGGAGGCTTTGTTTTCCCCGGTGCTGTTGAGCAGGGCATCATGGCAGAGATCCGTCCCAACGGTCAGAAGACCTGCAACGTATATTCCATCGACCTGAAAGATATGGTGCACTTCACCATCGACGACCCCAAGGGTCCGTCAGCAACATGGGCCCGCTATATCTATGGCATCGTGCAGGAAATGCGTGCACTGGGCGTAGACGTCAAGCCTTTCAACGCAGCATTCGCCGGCGATGTACCTTTAGGTGCAGGCATGTCTTCCAGTGCAGCACTCGAGAGTTGCTTTGCCTTTGCACTCAACGACCTCTTCGGAGACAACAAGGTTTCTAAATGGGACCTCGTCTTGGCTGGTCAGGCTACAGAGCACAAATATATAGGTGTAAACTGCGGTATCATGGACCAATTTGCTTCTGTCTTCGGAAAGAAAGGCAAGCTCATGCGCCTGGACTGCCGCAGCCGTGAGTTTGAGTACTTCCCTTGGGAACCTAAGGGCTACAAGCTTGTACTTCTCAATTCCAAAGTAAAGCACGAGCTGAAAGGATCCCCCTACAACGACCGTCGCAACTCCTGTGAGAATGTTGTCAAGGCTCTCGGCCAGCAGTTCCCCGACAAGAAGTTCGAGACTCTGCGCGATGCAGACTGGGATGAGTTGGAAGCCGTGAAGGATAAAGTCAGTGCAGAAGACTACAAGCGTGCTCACTTCGTCTTGGGTGAGAAAGACCGTGTACTGGCCGTCTGCGATGCACTGCAAGCAGGCGACTACGAGACCGTCGGACAAAAAATGTACGAGACCCATTACGGACTCAGCAAAGAGTATGAGGTCTCGTGCGAAGAACTTGATTTCCTCAACAACGTTGCCAAAGAGTGTGGCGTCACCGGCAGCCGCATCATGGGCGGTGGCTTCGGTGGTTGCACGATCAATCTTGTCAAAGACGAGGTCTATGACAAATTCATCGCTACAGCCAAGGAGAACTTCAAAGCTGCATACGGCCACGAGCCCGTCGTCATTGATGTAGTGATCGGCGACGGCTCACGCAAAATTTGCTAAGTTCATCATCAACACAATATCGAGCCTTCTGCCATTTTCGGCAGAAGGCTTTTTTTTGTCATGTTTACTCTTAATTTATCAAACTCTCTTACAAAACAACTTCACAAAGACGACCGCTTATAGAGCAAACACTGTGAAGCAAGAGAACAAGAACCACATCGGAAGCCCCATTTTTGCAGTTGCTCCTGATGAAAACAGTGAGTTGACAGTAAGAAAATAGTTGTTTTATATGATCAGAACACTGAGATGACAAGGTAAAACAACTGAGATGACAAGGTAAAACAACTGAGATGTCGAGATAAAACTACTGAAATGGAAGGGGTAAAAATGTAGCGACTTATATATAATATTGATAATCAACATATTATGAAAAGCCATCAAAAACTCGTAAATTTGGCGTCAAGGACAAGTTTGTTTGGAAAATCGCGAACATTGGCACGCAAAATTGACAGTTTACCCGACAATACATGACTTTTTCCTAAAGTTCGATGCAATATAATACAGGTAATCATCCTCATAGGTGCTTATCTGATGAGCCGAGTAGCTCTTTAATGCAACAACATCATAGACACAATAGTAAACTTATGAGTAGTACACACCTACCACAAAAAAGATACGCAAGTAAGCAGAAATCGAGTTTAAATCACACTGATAATGGAGTAAATACACCCCAATCCCGCTTTAAAAGTGTAAAAAGTACTATTTTTCAGAAATTTCACATTGAATGTGATACGACTTACAAAAAAATGTTGTAACTTTACCACCAATAAAACCAAATAACTATAGACAAACATGGGAAATATCAAAAACTACTTAGGTATCGCAGGAGGTTGCCTGCTGGCACTTGCATCATGTGCCGGCAACAAAACCGCCAGCCGTACCGTATCCGGTCTTGATCCGGCAGCCTTTGACACCACATTGAATGGAAAGAAGGTAGAACTCATCACTTTGAAGAACAACAACGGCATGGAAGTTTGTCTGACCAACTACGGAGGTCGTGTCGTTTCTCTCTGTGTCCCGGATAAAGAAGGCAAGCCTACAGACGTAGTACTCGGCTATGACAATATCCGCCAGTATGCTGATACATTGAACAGCCCTTCTGACTATGGGTCCAGTGTTGGCCGCTATGCCAACCGCATCAAGAATGCACAAATCACTGTAGGCGGCAAAGTCTATAAGCTTCGTGCCAACGACAATGAGAACACCCTTCATGGTGGTGGCAACACCGGATGGCTCCATCAAATATATAATGTGCAGGCAAAGACCGACAGCAGCGTGACCTTCGCCATTACTGCCCCCGACGGTGAGAATGGATTCCCTGGCACAGTAAAAGCAACTGCCACCTACCTTGTGAAGAGTAACAACACGCTCGACATCACCTTTAAGGCTACTACTGATAAGGAGACGGTCATCAACATGACCAACCACTCCTATTTCAATCTTAATGGCGATCCTTCTAAGGTCGGCACAGACGAGATCATGTATATCAACGCCGACAAGTTCACCCCTTCTGACGCTAAATACATCCCAACGGGTGAGATCCGCGATGTGACCGGTACCCCGATGGACTTCCGTAAGCCCCACGCTATTCAGGAGACCATCACCGATACTACTTTCGACCAGATCCACAATGCCACAGGCTACGATCATAACTGGTGCCTGAATACTTTCAAAAATGGTAAAGGCGATGATACGCAGGTAGCTGCAAGCCTCTTCTCACCCAAGACCGGCATTCTGCTTGAAGTGTTTACCAATGAGCCAGGACTGCAAGTCTACACCGGTAATTTCCAGGGTACAGGCATTCCTTGCAAACACGGTATCAAATATCCCAAGCATGTCAGTGTCTGCTTTGAAAGTCAGAAATACCCTGACAGCCCTACAAAAATTGTCCAAAAGACAAAAGGCTGGGAGATTTCTAATCCATTCCTCAAACCAGGACAGACTTACTACAGTCACCTCGTATATAAATTTTCTGTGAAGAAATAACCGATTCTCATAACAAACAATACTAAAAACAAAACTATGAACTGGAACGCAAAAGAATTTATTTGGCTTGACTGGGTGGTTCTTGCCATTGGTATAGGCTTAGTGGCAATCGCCGTCTACAGAAGTATCATCAAAGACAAGCGCAAGATGAAGGGTGCTGACAGCCAGGACTACCTCTTCGGCAAAGGCGAGCCCTGGTGGGTAATCGGTGCAGCTATCTTCGCTGCGAACATCGGCTCGGAACACCTTGTCGGTTTGGCAGGTACCGGTGCAAAGGATGGTGTAGGTATGGCCCACTGGGAGATGCAAGGCTGGATGATCCTCATCCTGGGCTGGCTCTTCGTACCTTTCTATCAGTTGCTCAACAACAAATTGGGAAGAATCATTACGATGCCGGAATTTCTTAAATTCCGCTATACCAAGGCTACAGGCTCTTGGTTGAGCATCATCACGCTGGTAGCCTACGTGCTCACCAAAGTGAGTGTAACAGCCTTCACAGGTGGTATTTTCTTTGAGTACTTGCTTGGAATTCCCTTCTGGTATGGTGCCCTGGGACTGATCTTTATCACAGCCGTCTTTACCATCTTCGGTGGCATGAAGGGCGTGATGACAATGTCTGCCATCCAGACTCCAATTCTAATCATCGGTTCTTTCCTTGTACTCTTCCTTGGCTTGGCTACACTGGGCGACGGAAGCATCACTCAGGGTTGGAGCAACATGATGACCTATTGCAGCCATCTTCACAATGGCTACGGCACCACACACATGTTCCACTGGAGTGAGGGCGATCCTATGTATCACGAATATCCTGGTTTCGTCGTCTTCATTGGAGCATCCATCATCGGATTCTGGTATTGGTGCACCGACCAGCATATCGTACAACGTGTGCTGGGACAGACCAAAGGTGAGGACAACACCGTCGTGATGAAGCGTGCGCGTCGTGGTACTATTTGTGCAGGCTACTTCAAGCTTCTGCCTGTCTTCATGTTCTTGATACCTGGTATGATTGCTGCCGCTCTGGCTGCTAATCCTGCTAAATATGGTTTGGTAATGAACAACACCGACGCTGCCTTTGCCCTGATGGTAAAAGATGTGCTTCCTGCTGGAGTGAAAGGCATCGTGACCATCGGCTTCATCAGTGCTTTGGTTACTTCACTTGCTGCCTTCTTCAACTCTTGTGCGACACTGTTCACCGAGGACTTCTATAAGCCGTTGCGTGCTGGCAAGAGCGAGGCTCACTATGTGCTCGTCGGTCGTTTGGCTACCGTCGCTGTCGTACTCCTGGGCTTGGCTTGGATGCCAATCATGATGAGTATGGATACTCTCTACAGCTATCTGCAGAACATCCAGTCATTGCTGGCACCAGCCATGGTAGCCGTGTTCTCTCTCGGTATTTTCTCCAAGAAGATCACTCCTATGGCAGGACAGTGGGGACTTATCGGTGGTTTCGTGATCGGTATGCTCCGTCTCGTCACCAATGTCATTACTCATAACGGCGATGCCGCAATGACAGGTGCCTTCTGGGAGAACACCGCATGGTTCTGGCAGACCAACTGGCTGATCTTTGAGTGCTGGTTGCTGGTGTTCATCATTGTGATGATGTTTGTCATCTCCATGTTCACCAAGGCACCCTCTCAGGAGCAGATTGCTGCTATCACCTTCACACCGGAATACCGCAAGCAGATCCGCGACAGTTGGAGCACTGGAGACATCATTGCCACTTTGGGCGTGATTGCACTCTGCGGTGCCTTCTATTGGTATTTCTTCTAATCCCCAATACCCATGACAGGATTTTATAGTGAACACTCCAAAGTTTGGGTCTCTGTCGACTGCATAGTCTTTGGATTTGAAGAAGACAAGCTGAAGTTGCTTATCGGCAAGCGACAGATGGATCCAGGCCGAGGCGAATGGTCACTCTATGGCGGCTTCGTCGGACCTCAGGAAAGTCTGACCGAAGCTGCCCAGAGAGTTCTGCAAGATCTCACAGGCTTACAAGAACTCTATATGCGGCAGGTAGGAGCCTTCGGAGCCATAGACCGTGATCCGGGAGAGCGTGTCATTTCCGTAGCCTATTGTGCACTGATCAACGTGAAGGACTACGACGATTCCCTCCGTGAGCGATACGGCCTCGAATGGGTGCCGGTGGAAAACATGCCGAGGCTCTATTCCGACCATAATATCATGGTAAGGGATGCCCTGGCGATGCTGCGGCGTCACATCAACACAGAGCCACTGAGTTTCAACCTTCTGCCGGAGTTGTTTACCTTGACACAGTTGCAGCATGTCTATGAAGCCATCTTGGGCACAGAAATCGACAAACGCAACTTCCGCAAGCGTATCAAACAAATCGATTTCATTGAGAAAACCGACAAAATAGACAAACTGACTTCCAAGCGCGGCGCTGCACTCTATCGGTTCAACAGCAAAGCGTATGACGAAGATCCAGAATTTAAGTTATAACTATCATGTTAGAAGAATTAAAAGAAAAAGTATATCGTGCCAACCTCGATTTGGTAAAGCATCAGTTGGTACTCTTCACCTGGGGCAATGTCTCTGGCATTGACCGCGAGAAAGGTCTCGTCGTCATCAAACCGTCCGGTGTCAGCTACGACACCATGAAAGCCAGCGATATGGTTGTCGTGGACTTGCAGACCGGAAAAGTAGTGGAAGGCGATCTGAATCCATCATCGGATACTCCCACTCATCTCGTCCTCTATCGCAACTTCCCAGAGATCGGTGGTGTGGTACACACCCACTCCACCTACGCTACGGCTTGGGCTCAGGCAGGATGCGACATTCCCAACATCGGTACGACACACGCTGATTATTTCCACGATGCCATCCCATGTACAGATGACATGACAAAGGATCAGATGGATGAGTATGAGTACAACACGGGTGTTGTGATCGTAGATAAGTTCAAGAAAGACCATATCAACTATGTGCATACTCCGGGCGTTCTTGTCAAGAACCATGGCCCCTTCACCTGGGGCAAGGATCCTGACGAGGCTGTCTATCATGCCGTCGTTGCTGAGCAAGTTGCCAAGATGGCTTTCGTCTCTTTCTCTGTGAATCCACAGACCAAGATGAATCCATTGCTCGTGGAGAAGCATTTCTCCCGTAAGCACGGTCCCAACGCCTACTATGGACAGAAAAAGAAATAATGAGTATATCCACATTCAAATTATATTAAAAACATATCAACCAAACAATCATCATGGAAAAAGCATTTAATGATTTCGAGATCTGGTTTGTCACAGGTGCACAGCTTCTTTACGGAGGCGACGCTGTCAAACAAGTAGACGGACACTCTAAAGAGATGGTAGAAGGAATGAACAACTCAGGCCTGCTACCCGTCAAGGTTGTATATGCTGGTACTGCCAACAGCTCAAAAGAAGTGGCAGATGTCATGGCCCGCGCCAACGTTGACAACAAATGTATTGGTGTCATCTGCTGGATGCACACCTTCTCTCCTGCAAAGATGTGGATCAAGGGCATGCAGATCCTTCGCAAACCCCTCCTCCACTTACATACTCAGTACAACGAAAAGATTCCATGGAATACCATCGACATGGACTTCATGAACCTCAATCAGAGTGCTCACGGCGACCGCGAGTTCGCTCATATCCTTTCTCGTCTGCGCAAGCCTCGTAAGACTGTCATCGGCTACTGGAAAGATGAGAAGACACTCAAGCATATCGCTGTTTGGGAGCGTGTCTGCGCCGGAGTTGCTGATGCTCAGGATTGCCTCATCATCCGTTTCGGTGACCAGATGAACAACGTCGCTGTGACCGACGGTGACAAGGTTGCTTTTGAGCAGGTACTGGGCTATCACGTCGACTACGTGCAGTTCTCTACAGTCATGGAGTATTTCGACAAGGTAAAAGACGAAGATGTCGATGCCCTTGTACATGATGTCTACTTCAAGGAATATGCTGTGGCAGATGCCCTGAAGGACGAGAAGAGTGTCGAGTACAAGAAGATCTGGAACTCTGCCAAGGCAGAATTGACACTTCGTGCCGTATTGAAGGCTTATGGCGCCAAGGGCTTCACCACCAACTTCGACGACTTAGGCGATGTCAACGTGGAAGAGACCGGTCGTGGCTTCGACCAGATTCCGGGCTTGGCTTCTCAGCGTCTGATGCACGACGGCTATGGCTTCGGCGCAGAGGGTGACTGGAAGAGTGCCTGTCTCTATCGCACCACATGGTTCATGAGCCAAGGCTTGGAAGGTGGCACCTCATTCCTGGAGGACTACACACTCAACTTCGATGGTGACAATACCTCTATCCTGGAGTCTCACATGCTCGAGGTCAATCCGGATATCGCAGAGGAGAAGCCACGGCTGGAGGTTCACTTCCTCGGCATCGGCGTGCGCAAGACTCCTACAGCCCGTCTTGTCTTCACAGCCAAGCAAGGTCATGGCGTCACAGCCACTGTCGTAGATATGGGCAACCGCTTCCGCCTGATCGCCAACGATGTCAACCTCATCAAGAGCCAGCCACTGCCGAAGCTTCCAGTAGCATCTGCTCTGTGGATTCCTGAGCCCACATTTGAGGTGGGTGTAGGCTGCTGGATGAATGCCGGCGGAACACACCACTCCTGCTTCAGTTTCGGTCTGACCGACGAGTATTGGCGTGACTTTGCTGAGATCGCCGACATGGAGGCTTGTATCATCAACAAGGACACCGACTACGAGCAGTTCCGCAAAGAGCTCCGCTGGAACGAGATGTACTATATGCTGAACAAGGCTCTCCGCTAATTGAAACCTATAAATTCCGGCAATGCTCGTCATAGAGCATTGTCGGATATGATATTAATCAGAAACAAATGAACGCTCAAACAATCATAGAATCCGGTCGTGCCGTCCTAGGTATCGAATTCGGATCCACACGCATCAAGGCTGTGCTGATTGACGAGGAGAACAAGCCAATCGCACAAGGCAGTCACACGTGGGAGAACCAACTTGTCGACGGACTTTGGACGTATAGCATTCAGGCTATTTGGGAAGGACTTCAAGACTGCTATGCCTCTCTTCGCCAAAATGTCAAAGAGCAATATGGCATAGAGATCACAAGACTCGCTGCCATTGGCATTAGCGCCATGATGCATGGCTACATGCCCTTTGGTGAGGACGATAAGATCCTCGTACCTTTCCGTACTTGGCGCAACACCAACACAGGACAGGCTGCTGAGGAACTCTCCAAACTGTTCAACTTCAACATTCCTCTTCGCTGGAGCATCTCTCATCTTTATCAGGCTATCCTCAATGGCGAGAGCCATGTCAACAGCATCAAATATCTTACGACACTTGCCGGATATATCCATTGGCAACTCACAGGCAAGAAAGTACTTGGCATCGGTGATGCTTCCGGTATGATTCCTATCGATCCGGAAACTAAGCAATTCGATGCATCGATGATCGAGAAGTTTGAAAAGCTTATTGCTCCTAAACATCTTTCCTGGCATCTCACTGACATTTTGCCAAAGGTGTTGGTAGCTGGTGAAGATGCCGGAACACTCACCGAAGAAGGTGCCAAGCTCCTGGATGTCTCCGGTCACCTGCAGGCAGGCACCCCCCTCTGTCCACCGGAAGGTGACGCTGGAACCGGTATGGCAGCCACCAATGCTGTCAAGGTGCGTACAGGAAATGTATCCGCCGGCACATCCTCTTTCTCCATGATCGTGTTGGAGAAGAATCTTTCCAAGCCCTATTCTGTCATCGACATTGTCACTACTCCTGACGGGCTTCCCGTGGCTATGGTACATTGCAACAACTGCACATCCGAGATCAACGCTTGGGTGAATATCTTCGATGAATACGCAAAGATGTTAGGCATCAAGCAAAACACCAATGAGCTCTACACCCGTCTGTTCAACGTAGCACTTGAAGGCGACGCTGACTGTGGTGGTCTGCTCTCCTACAACTATGTATCAGGGGAGCCCGTTGCAGGACTTGCTGACGGCCGTCCACTCTTTGTGCGTGCCGCCAACGACAAGTTTACACTTGCCAACTTCATGCGCACACAACTCTATGCCGCTGTCGGTGTGCTAAAGATTGGCAACGACATTTTGTTTAAAGATGAAAAGATCACAGTAGACCGCATCACAGGCCATGGCGGTTATTTCACCACGAAAGGCGTAGGCCAGCGCATTTTAGCAGCAGCTCTCAACTCGCCGATCTCTGTCATGGAGACTGCCGGTGAGGGAGGTGCTTGGGGCATAGCACTGTTGGCCTCTTATTGCATCCACCGCCAGCAGGGTCAGAGTCTGCCCGACTTCCTTGATGAGCGCGTCTTCGCCGGCAACACGGGTACAGAGATCAGCCCAACACCTGAGGATGTGGCAGGATTCGACGCGTATATCAAAGCTTACAAGCAAGGACTTGAAATAGAAAAAGCAGCTGTCAAGTATAAGGCAGCAAAATAGAAAACAAGATCTTATCACTTACTATATTATATTATGAACGACATTGAATTGATGAATCGCGCAGCCGACAACATTCGTATTCTGGCTGCTTCGATGGTTGAAAAAGCTAACTCTGGCCACCCCGGTGGTGCTATGGGTGGTGCAGACTTTATCAATGTACTTTTCAGCGAGTACTTGATCTATGATCCCGAGGATCCCACATGGACAGGCCGCGACCGCTTCTATCTGGATCCTGGCCATATGAGCCCTATGCTCTATAGCGCACTGACGCTCCAGGGCAAATTCTCACTCGAAGACATCAAGCAGTTCCGTCAGTGGGGCTCTCCCTGCCCGGGTCACCCCGAACTCGATGTGATGCATGGCATTGAGAATTCCTCCGGTCCTTTGGGCCAAGGCCATGCTATCGCAGCAGGCTCCGCCGTTGCCGAGAAATTCCTTGAAGCCCGTCTGGGCAGCGTGATGATGCAACACCATATCTATTGCTATATCTCCGACGGTGCCGTTGAGGAGGAGATCTCACAAGGTGTAGGCCGAATTGCAGGCACCTTAGGTCTCAACAACCTCATCATGTTCTACGACTCCAACGATATCCAGCTGTCTACAGAGACCAAAGATGTCATGAGCGAGGACACAGCAGCCAAATACCGTGCATGGAATTGGAATGTCATCGAGATCAATGGTAACGATGTCGCAGAGATCCGCAAGGCATTGGACGCAGCCCTGACAGAGAAAGAGCGTCCTACACTCATCATTGGCAAGACAATCATGGGGCGTGGCGCCGTGAAAGCGGACGGCACAAGCTATGAGCACAACGTGAAAACCCACGGCGCTCCTTTAGGCGATGGCGCTTACATCAACACGATCAAGCACTTAGGCGGTGATCCCGAGAATCCTTTTGTCATCTTTGATGATGTAAAGAAGCTCTATGCCGACCGTCGTGAGGAGTTAAAGAAGATCGTAGCAGCACGCCGCGCAGAAGAAGCAGAGTGGGCAAAGGCCAATCCTGAAAAGAAAGCCTTGATGGACACATGGTTCTCCGGCAAGGCTCCGAAGATTGACTGGAGCAAGGTACAGCAAAAGGAAGGCTCCGCGACACGTGCCGCATCTTCTGCTTGCTTGGCAGAGCTTGCTAAGCAAGTACCTAATATGATCTGTGCTTCTGCCGACTTGTCAAACTCTGACAAGACTGACGGCTTCTTGAAGCAGACCCACTCGCTGAAGAAAGGCGACTTCTCAGGTGCCTTCTTCCAGGCTGGTGTGGCAGAGTTGACGATGGCCGATATGTGCATTGGTATGATGCTCCATGGCGGTGTCATCGCTGCTTGCGGTACCTTCTTCGTATTCTCTGACTACATGAAGCCAGCAGTTCGTTTGGCAGCACTGATGGGCGTACCTGTGAAGTTCATTTGGACTCACGATGCCTTCCGTGTCGGTGAGGATGGCCCTACCCATGAGCCTGTTGAGCAGGAAGCACAAATTCGCTTGATGGAGAAGCTGCAAAACCACAAGGGACAAGACAGCGTGCGTGTGTTCCGCCCCGCCGATGCTGATGAGACTACCGTTTGCTGGGAGATGGCAATGGAGAACATGGACACTCCGACTGCACTGATCTTCTCTCGCCAGGGTATCGCCAAACTGCCTGAGGGCAATGATTATCAGCAGGCTCGCAAGGGTGCCTATATCGTTGCAGGCTCAGACGAGAATCCTGATGTCATCCTCGTTGCCAGCGGTTCCGAGGTTTCCACGCTTGAGGCTGGCTGTGCTGCCCTTCGTGCTGACGGCATCAAGGTGCGTGTGGTCAGTGCTCCTTCTGAAGGTCTCTTCCGCCGTCAGTCAAAAGAGTATCAGGAGAGCGTTCTCCCCTACGACGTCAAGAAGTTCGGTATGACAGCTGGACTGCCCGTCACTCTCGAAGGCTTGGTAGGTATCGGTCCCAACAGCCGTATCTATGGCATGAAGAGCTTCGGCTTCTCTGCACCTTACAAGGTACTTGATGAGAAGCTCGGATATACCGGTGAGAATGTCTACAAGCAGGTGAAAGCTTTCTTGGGCAAGTAATGAACTGCTGTATATAAATAAAAGATGAGCAATGGTAGACAATACCATTGCTCATCTGACGTTATATACTCGTTAATTCTAAAAACATAAAAACACGCGAGATGGAAATTAAAACAGTAGGACTGGCAAGTGATCATGCCGGCTTTGCCTTGAAGCAGTACGTCAAGAAATATCTTGATGAGCACAACATACCTTATAAAGACTATGGTACTTTCACCGAGGAGAGTTGCGACTACCCCGACTTTGGCCATGCGCTTGCACAAGGCATAGAGTCTGGCGAGGTCTATCCTGGCATCGGCATCTGTGGCTCCGGTGAAGGCATTGCCATGACGCTCAACAAGCATCAGGGCATTCGCGCTGGACTTTGTTGGATTCCTGAAGTGGCTCACTTGATCCGCCAGCACAACAATGCAAATGTTCTTGTCATGCCAGGCCGTTTCATCGACAATGACATGGCAAAGAAAATCATGGATGAGTTCTTCTCTACAGAATTTGAGGGTGGACGCCATGAGCGACGTGTCAAGAAGATCCCTTTGGCTCCTGAGAAATGATAAAAAAAACAATTGCCAAAAGAAATATTGAGTTGTAATTATAAATATCAACCCAACAAAACAAACGTCTGAGATATTTCCTTATAAGGAATACATCTCAGACGTTTGTTTTTATGTGGGAGAACTGACATTCTAAAAATTTCGTCTGTTCCCTTAGAACCCCCCTTTACTTATTGGGGACCTCATAACGGTCGCCGGTTTGCTTAACGATTTGCTCACGATAAGTTTCAGGATAGCCGGGACGCTTCACAGCTACTCCGATGCCTTCCGGCGTACGCAGGAACTTGCCGTCTTTCTCCGGCTTCACCGTCATATCATTGTATTTCACAATCAGATAGAAAGCAAGTTGCTTCCATCGGACCAGCATCTGCTGAGCCACTGTGTTGCTATAGTCGTTGAGATAACGTGCGGCAGCATCTTCGTTGGTAGCGGCCATTGCCACAGCTTTGTCCTCCACTTCTTTTTGACGGGCAAAATAGCTCTGCTCCAAAGAGTCTCGGACTGCTTTCAGACTGGGAAACATCTGTGAATAGCGTGGATACACCATATTGCTCACCCAATTGCATACCCAATAAGCGTTCTTCATGGAGAAAGTCAGCGCGTCGGCACCTGGTGTGTTGTAACATTCGGGTTGCACAGTATTTCCGCAATAGATCGGGGTGTAAGCCACCATATTGCCATCGTCGTTGCCAAACCACAGCACACCACCCACTTTACGGGGCAGCCATGAACGCATCTGAGAGACGAAAGTGAAGCCCGTCTGTTGAGTGCTTGTCGGTCGCTCGTTGAAGTATTTCTTTCCGTTCACCTCATAGAAAAGCGGTGTGGGACGATAAGGCATCTGCCAAATACCTCCGCCGATGTCGGTGGAGTCAATCGCCATCGGTGTACCCTCGTAATGGTCACGCATGGCCACCTGTACGTCTTGCACGCTCAGCTTACGACTGGGCACCACCCACAAGGGCATATCCTCAGCTGTAGCGTCTTTGCCAAGAGCCCAAGGCAGATATTTGTCCATGCCTTTGGCATAGCGGTTGAAGAACGACCAAACACGGGCATCACAGATGCGGCGTCCACTGAAATCCGGCTTTGCGTAAGTCATCTTCCAGTTGAAGTCAGCATCCTTGCCACTGAACCATCCTTTTTTACGGGCAAAAGCAACCACGTCTTTAGCATACATCACATTGTTCTTGTCTTTCATATTGAACTTGCCAATGCGACTTTGATTGGCATGGCCACAGATGGCATCGTCGGGAATACGCTGTGCCACCCAGACGACGCCCTTCTCTCCTTTTCCTTTGCCCTGCATTTCCATGATCCATGCTTCGTTAGGGTCGCAGATGGTGAATGTCTCACCTTCGGAGCAGTAGCCATAGGTTTGAGCCAGCGTTGTCATCACCTTGATGGCTTCGCGCGCGGTCCGTGAGCGTTGCAAGCCGAGATAGATCAGCGAGCCATAGTCTATGCCTCCATCGGGATTGACCATCTCCTCACGGCCGCCATAGGTAGTCTCGCCAATGGTTACTTGAAACTCATTGATGTTGCCAATGACATTATAGGTGACGGGAGCCTCAGGAATCTTACCAATATATTTATGCGTGTCCCAATCTACGATGTCGCGCATCTCTCCCTTTTTATGTGTCCCGGCAGCATAATGCGCCAATCCTATGAACATGCCGTAGTCGTCGGCATTGTAGCTGCAGATGACAGAGCCATCGACAGATGCTTTCTTTCCTACAATAAAATTAGTACAAGCCTCACCCTGTGTAGCGCACATAGCAAGCGCTGCCAGGGTGAAGCCCAAAATACGAGATTTGATTTTCATAGTCTGATTATTTATTTTCAACAAGCCTTAAAGCTCATGTCAAGGCCTTTGACGCTGTGTGTGAGCGCACCTACGCTGATAAAGTCTACTCCCTGCTCGGCATAGTCCCGAATCGTGTCATAAGTGATACCACCGGAGGACTCAGTCTCAAAGCGATGGTTGATGATGTCCACGGCTTTCTTGGTGTCAGGAACAGAGAAGTTGTCAAGCATGATGCGGTTCACTCCACCCTTGTCCAACACTTGCTGCAACTCATCGAAGTCGCGCACCTCAATCTCAATCTTCAGATCAAGATGTTTGTCTGCCAAATATTGATGACAACGGTCGATGGCGTTGGCAATACCCCCGGCAAAATCAATATGGTTATCTTTCAACAGAATCATATCAAAAAGACCGATGCGATGGTTCATGCCCCCACCCAACTTTACAGCCTGCTTCTCCAGCATACGCATACCCGGTGTAGTCTTGCGCGTGTCGAGAACATGACAGCCGGTGCCGGCGATACGTTCCACATATTTATGTGTCATGGTAGCGATACCGCTCATGCGCTGCATGATGTTGAGCATCAGACGCTCAGTCTGCAAGAGCGAACGCGTCTTACCCGAAACGATCATGGCAATGTCGCCCTTCTTCACCGGCTGTCCATCGCCAATGAGCACCTCCACCTTCAGCGTAGGATCGAAACGGTCAAACACTTTCTTTGCTACCTCGACACCGGCAAGTATACCATCTTCCTTGATAAGCAGATGGCTTTTGCCCATGGCATCCGCTGGAATACAGCACAAAGTGGTATGGTCTCCATCACCGATATCCTCAGCAAAAGCCAAGTCGATGAGTTTGTCTTCTAATTGATCTACTGATAACATGATATTGAATGTTGAATTATTAAAATGATGAATGATGAATGTTGAGTGATGAATGATGAATTCAGAATCATCACTGCCTTCGCATTGTATCCGGAGCCATCTGCATTTGCGCATTTGCCGGCAAAGGCTGTGGAGAGCCATCGGGGCCATTGGGTCCAGTAGCTCCTGCCGCAGAATTTTCGTCAGCACTCTTCTTAGCGTGCACTTTAAAGAGATGGATGTGGCTGACGCAAGCCATTTTCAGTGTAGTCATCGAACTGTTCATGTCATTGTTTCTTGCCAAGAGGAAGAAGCCCTTCACCTCTTTGATTCCCAAAGAATTGGGATCATCGATGGATAGGTCATATTTTGAAGAGCTGGAGAAATGCATGACGCGCTGTGCTACGCTGTCATTGCGATAGACCAGTGAGAGCACCACGACACCATCTCTTGTACCATCCTGATAGATGAAATCGCTTTGGAAATTTAAGACGAAAGAGTCACCTTTATGATATGAACTGTCGGCCTTGACCGAGAAGGAGTAAAGGTTGTAGGGCTCGTTCGGGATGAGCACCACAGAGCTGCTCTCTTTCCAAATGTCAGTGGTGTCGCCATTGGCCGTAAAGGTTCCAGCCGTTCCTACCGAAGAGCCAAGCTCTTGTGCCTTGTCTTGCAAGCGCTGCGCAACATGCTCATAAATAGTATGAAGCTGATCGGCATGACGCATATAGTATACCATCGAGGTGTCAAACTTCTCCTGACTGACACCGTATTTCTTCAAGACAGCAGTGCGATAAGCGATGACATTCTCAGCATAGTTACCCTTCGCTTGCTCTGCCATAGCATCTGCCATATGATAATCATAGAGCAAATCCTCCATGTCGCCCGGTGAGATGAATGTACTGGGTACCGAGGGCTTGCAGCCCACCGTCATCGCCAGCACCATGACCATACTGCAGAATACCAACAGCAGACGCAGACCCTTCATTGTTTTCCTCCTTTCCCGTCATCAGTTGGCGAAGGGGATGCGGAATGCTCACGGTGTAGACCCTTGTCAACAGTAGCGTTGAAAGACTCTAAATCCTTACGACAGAAAATCAACATGGCGATGACACCCACTGTGATGCTGGCATCGGCAAAGTTGAAAACCGGAGAGAAGAAGGTAAAAGACTCACCACCCCAAAGTGGGAACCACATCGGGAAAGTGCCATGTATCAAAGGGAAATAGAACATATCCACTACGCGTCCCATCAGAAAACTTGCATAGCCCGTGCCAAAGGGCACGAAATAAGAGACATAGTCGGGTGAAGAGTTGCTAAAAATGAGCCCATAGAACATGGAGTCGAAGATATTTCCGGCGGCACCGGCAGCGATCAGCGAGAGCAAGACGACATAGCGTGTGCGGCCGTGCTGTCTGACGGTTTGCCAAATAAACCAGCCAATCGCCGAAACAGCCACGATGCGAATGACACTCAAGACGACTTTACTGCCGAGTGTCATGCCGAAGGCCATGCCTTTGTTCTCGATGAAGGCAATGTAGAACCAGTTGGTGATCTCGATGGAGCTACCCAATGTCATGTGGGTCTTCACCCAGATCTTTATCAACTGATCGACGACCAGAATGGCGAGGACGATGATCCACGCCAAACGGCCGTCGGTGAGAATTTTCTTTTTGCTATTCATTATAAAATGATATAGACTGTCAGATGTATTCACAGATGAATCATCATCTGATTATCGGGCATTTGCCTTTTCTACTTTAATATTCAGCTTGAAGCTGTCGAAATCTGTCTCCACGCCATCGTTGTCAGCCACGGTGATGCTGTCGGCCAGCACCTGGCCTTTGATGTAGTCAGCGAAAGACTTCACAGCGGTCTCGACCTCTGCATTGGGGGCTACGGTGACGTTGATGCGGTCGGTGATCTGCAAGCCCGTCTCCTTACGCAGGTTCTGAATGCGGTTGACAAGCTCACGGGCCATACCCTCATTGCGAAGTTCTGGCGTCAACTCCACTTCCAAAGCTACCGTCAGATTGCCCTCGTTGCTGACGAGCCATCCGGGGATATCCTCAGAGATGATCTCCACATCAGCAGCGTCGACAGTGACATTTTGTCCGTCAACATCAAAGCTCAAGCTACCCTCGCGCTCCAATGCCGCAATGTCGTCTTGTGACAGACCGTTCATCTTGGCAGCGACGCCCTTCATCAGCTTACCAAACTTCTTGCCCATGACACGGAAGTTGCACTTCACCTTCTTCACCAAGATGCTCTGTCCCTCAGCAAAGTTGAGTTCCTTGACATTGACCTCGTTCATGATCAGGTCTTTGACAGCCTCGATGTGCTTACGCTGGTTGTCGTCGACAGCCGGAATCAGAATCTGCTGCAGCGGCTGACGCACCTTGATGTTGACCTTACGGCGCAGTGCCAGCACCATCGAGGTGATCTTCTGTGCCATGTCCATGCGCTGCTCCAAATCCGTGTCGATGAGGCTCTCGTCGACCACGGGGAACGATTCCAGGTGCACGCTCTCCATCTTTCCGCCCAAATCGTGATAGAGCTGGTCAGCAGAGAAGGGAGCAAAGGGCGCAAGCACCTTAGCCACAGTCATCAAGCAGGTATAGAGCGTGTTGTAAGCGGCGAGCTTGTCGTCGCTCATCTCCTTACCCCAGAAGCGCTTGCGGTTGAGGCGCACATACCAGTTGCTGAGGTGGTCGTTGACGAAGGCATCGATCAGACGTCCGGCGCGTGTCGGGTCATAACCGTCGAGCTCACGGCGCACACCCTTCACGAGCGTGTTGAGGCTGGAGAGGATCCAGCGGTCGATTTCCACGAGATGCTCCTTGGAAGCCTCCAAAGAAGTATTCTCAGGATCATAGCCGTCGACATTGGCATAGAGGGCGAAGAAGCTATATGTATTATATAAGGTGCCGAAGAACTTACGGCGCACCTCGTCTACGCCATTCGGGTCGAACTTCAGGTTATCCCACGGCTCGCTGTTTGTCATCATATAGAAGCGCACGGGATCAGCACCGTATTTGTTGATCATCTCAAAGGGGTCGGTGACATTGCCCACGTGCTTGCTCATCTTGTTACCCTTGGCATCGAGGACGAGGCCTGAGGAGATGACATTCTTGAAGGCGACGGAGTCAAAGACCATCGTAGCGATGGCGTGGAGCGTGAAGAACCAGCCGCGTGTCTGGTCAACGCCCTCATTGATGAAGTCGGCAGGGAAGAAAGCCGGTGGCACGGGGGTACCCGTGTAGGTGCTGTGAATGAGTTCGTCGCGGTATTCGCTTTCGCTCTTACCCGTCTTCTTCAAGCCCTCGGCATTGATCTCTCCCTCAAAGGGATAGTGCTGCTGGGCATACGGCATGGAGCCGGAATCAAACCACACGTCGATCAGGTCGCTCTCACGATACATGGGTTTGCCCTCATCGTTGACGAGGACGATGTAGTCGATATAGGGTCGGTGGAGATCTATCTTGTTGTAGTTCTCCTCAGAGTAGTCGCCCACGACAAAGCCTTTGTCCTTGAGCGGATTGCTCTTCATCACCCCGGCAGCGACCGATTTCTCAATCTCGTTGTAGAGCTCTTCTACCGATCCGATGCACTTCTCTCCACGATTCTCGTCGCGCCAAATGGGCAGTGGCGTGCCCCAGAAGCGTGAGCGGCTGAGGTTCCAGTCGTTGAGGTTCTCCAGCCAGTTGCCGAAGCGGCCGGTACCCGTGGACTCGGGATTCCAGTGGATCGTCTTGTTGAGTTCCACCATGCGCTGCTTCTTGGCAGTGTCACGGATGAACCAGCTGTCGAGCGGATAGTAGAGGATGGGCTTGTCGGTACGCCAGCAGTGGGGATAGTTGTGGACATGCTTCTCGATCTTGTAGGCGGTGCCCTCCATCTTCATCTCCATACAGATGATGACATTCAGGTCATCGGCTTTCTCCGAAGCTTTCTTGTCCCACACGCCGTTGGGATTGAATTTCGGGTCGTAGGAGTTCTTGACATAGTCACCGGCGTGATGGCCATAGGCCTCCGTGTCGACACAGTGCTCAATGAAGTTCTTGTCGAGCTCATCGAGCACATAGTATTTTCCTTGTAGATCCACCATAGGGCGTGTCTCGCCCTTCTTGTTGATCAAGTAGAGTGCCGGCACATGGGCGTCCTTGGCAACCTTGGCATCGTCGGCACCAAAGGTAGAGGCGATATGCACGATACCAGTACCGTCTTCTGTGGTCACGTAGTCACCGGGGATGACACGGAAAGCCTCGCTCTCCATCTCCACGAAATGATCCTTGCCATTCTCGCCGACAAAGACTTTCTCGGGATGAGCCTCGGCATAAGCATTGACGAATTCGGGCTGATACTCTCCTACTTTCTCGCAGGGCTTCACCCATTTCATCAGCTGGCTATAGTGCATTCCGACGAGCTCACTGCCTTTCATGCGGTCAACGACTCTCCAAGGGCAGATCTTCTTCTCCTTGTCAAAGGCAGGCAGCTCACCCTCTTTGCACTCTTGGTCGGCCTTGAGGTAAGCACCCAGCCGGGCCTCTGCCATGACGAGCGTCATCGGCTCACCGTCGTAGGGGTTGTAGGTCTCCACAGCGACATAGTCGATGTTGGGTCCCACACACAGTGCGATATTTGAAGGCAGTGTCCAGGGCGTGGTGGTCCAAGCGATGAAATAAGGCTTGCCCCACTTTGTCCACTTCTCTTTCGGATCCGTGATGAGGAACTGCGCCGTCACCGTGGTGTCTTTGACGTCGCGGTAGCATCCCGGCTGGTTGAGCTCATGGCTCGACAGTCCGGTACCGGCAGCGGGAGAATACGGCTGGATGGTGTAGCCCTTATAGAGCAGCCCCTTGTTGTAGAGCTGCTTGAGCAACCACCACAGGGTCTCAATGTATTTATTGTGATAAGTGACATAGGGATGATCCAAATCGACGAAATATCCCATCTTCTCGGTCAGCTCGCGCCACTCTGCCGTAAACTTCATCACGTTCTCGCGGCATTTGTGGTTATAGTCCTCCACCGAGATATACTTGTCTGATTTCTTGTTGTCGATATCTTTTTTGGTGATACCCAGCTCTTTCTCCACACCGAGCTCCACGGGCAGTCCGTGTGTGTCCCATCCTGCTTTGCGCTTCACCTGGAAGCCCTGCATGGTCTTGTAGCGGTTAAAGGTATCCTTGATGCTGCGTGCCAGCACATGGTGGATACCGGGATGACCATTGGCCGATGGAGGACCCTCGAAGAAGATAAACTGAGGGCAGCCCTCTCTCTCATCAATACTCTTGTGGAAGATGTCGTTCTTCTCCCATTCCTTCAACACCTCGTCGTTGATCTTCGTCAGATCGAGACCGGTATGTTCGGCAAATCTCTTAGACATAAATGATTCTCTTTCTTTACCTTGTATTAATATTCTTGCGCAAAGGTAGTAAAAAAATAGGTTTCCCACAAAACTATCATTGCTTTTTAGTTAAAAATGAGTATCTTTGCACAAAAACATTCAGCTATGGACATCAAGAAAGCCCAATTTGTCATCTCGGCACCCACAGTGTCGATGTGCCCCAAAGACAATAAGCCGGAGTTCGCCTTCATCGGACGAAGCAATGTCGGCAAGTCGAGTCTCATCAACATGCTCTGCAACCACAAAGGTTTGGCAAAGACTTCCGCCACTCCCGGTAAGACGCTGCTCATCAACCATTTCATCATCAACAACGAATGGTATCTCGTCGACCTCCCCGGATACGGCTATGCCAAACGCTCCAAGACCGTGCAGGACAAGCTCGACAAGATGATACGCTCCTATATCCTTCAGCGTGAGCAGCTCTGCAACGTCTTTGTGCTCATCGACATCCGCCACGAGCAGCAGAAGATCGACCGCGAGTTTGTCGACTGGCTCGGCGCGAGCGGCATCCCCTTCTCTATCGTCTTCACAAAAGCTGACAAGCTCGGACCAGTGAAAGCCAAGGGCAATGCCAAGCAGTGGATGGACGCCTTGCTCGACACTTGGGAGACGCTCCCACCCTATTTCATCACCAGCTCGGAAAAGAAAACGGGAAAAGACGAGGTCCTCAACTACATCGACGAGATCCTCAAGGAAATCAAAGGTTGAAATTCACAAAAATCATGACACCTTATTTAGACGTACAAAATCTCACCAAATCCTTCGGCGCGCAAGTGCTGTTCCGCAATATCTGCTTCTCGGTAGGCGAAGGGCAGAAAGTAGGACTCATCGCCAAGAATGGCACCGGAAAGTCTACGCTCCTGGAGATTCTCGCAGGAAAAGAAGGCTATGACGAGGGACAGATCATCTATCGCAACGACATACGCATCGGATTCCTGGAGCAGACTCCTAAGTTCGACGCTGAGGAGAGCGTGCTCGACGCTTGCTTCAATCATGAGGGAAATCCCGACAAAATCCTCAGAGCAAAGCAAATCCTCACCCAGCTGCACATCACCGATCTCGGCCAGCCCATGGGACAACTCAGCGGCGGACAGCAGAAGCGTGTGGCGCTTGCCAATGCACTGCTCAACGAGCCCGACTTCCTCATCCTCGACGAGCCGACCAACCATCTCGACCTTGAGATGATCGTTTGGCTGGAGGGATATCTGTCACGCTCCACGCTCACATTGCTGATGGTGACACACGACCGCTATTTCCTCGACCATGTCTGCCAAGTGATCCTGGAACTCGACAACGAGACGATTTATTCCTATCACGGCAATTACAGCTATTATTTAGAGAAGCGGCAGGAACGCATTGAAAATCAGACAGCTGAGATAGCACGAGCAAAAAATCTATATCGCACCGAACTGGAGTGGATGCGGCGTATGCCACAAGCCCGTGGCCACAAGGCGCGCTACCGCGAGGAGGCCTTCTACGACCTGCAGGCCAAAGCCCACCAGCGCATCGAGGAACGCCAGATGAGACTCAAGGCCAGCAACGTATATATTGGCTCGAAAATCTTTGAGTGCCAATATGTCTCAAAAAAATTCACCGACTCGAAGGGCAACGAGAAGATCATCCTCGACAACTTCTACTATAACTTTGCCCGATTCGAGAAAATGGGCATCGTCGGCAACAACGGCACCGGCAAGTCTACCTTCATCAAGATGCTCTTGGGCATCGTGCCGCCGGATTCCGGAAAGTTCGACATTGGCGAGACGGTGCGCTTCGGCTATTTCTCCCAAGAGGGGCTGCAATTCAACAATGACGAGAAGGTCATCGATGTCATCACCGACATTGCCGACTACATCGATCTCGGCGGGGGACGACACATGACGGCCTCGCAGTTTCTCAACTATTTCATGTTCACACCGGAGCAGCAGCACAACTATGTCTACAAGCTCAGCGGTGGCGAGCGCCGCAAGCTCTACCTCTGCACCGTGCTCATGCGCAATCCCAACTTCCTGGTGCTCGACGAGCCTACCAACGACCTCGACATCCAGACCCTGCAGGTGCTGGAGCAATATCTCGAAGACTTCCCAGGATGTGTCATCGTGGTCAGCCACGACCGCTACTTCATGGACAAGGTCGTGGACCATCTGCTCATCTTCAAGGGAGAGGGCGTCGTCAAGGACTTCCCCGGCAACTACACGCAGTATCGCGAATGGAGCGCGCTGAAATCAAAAGAGGACAGCGAGAAAGAGAAGAGCAGATCAGAGAAAGCTCCCGCAAAGAAAGACTATCACCACGACACCCGACGCCGCATGAGCTACAAGGAAAAACGAGAGTTTGAGCAGCTCACCGCCGACATCGAGAAATTGGAAAACGAGCAGAAGTTGCTGGAAACGCAACTCTGCAGCGGACAGCTCTCCGTAGAGGAGCTCACAGAGAAAAGCAAACGCCTGCCTAAGCTTAAAGATGAACTTGATGAGAAGAGCATGAGATGGCTGGAACTGAGCGAATTGGATAACTAATCATTTTACATACCGGAAAGAGAAAAGAAATCGGTTATGAACATTCATCGTGGCTGGCATCAGATCCTGATCCTTGCTTTCTTCGCTCTCATGGCACTGCCATTGAGGGCAAGAGAGCGCGCTGACACAGCACTGCTGCATCGGGTGTTTCATTATGCCGCCACGGTGGACACCACACACATGCAGGGCTACGCCACCTATGCTTACAACCGCTTCACGATAGACATCGACAAGAAAAACCCGCTGCTCATGCTGGTGCCATCGCTCTATGTCATCGCTCATGGACATAACCGCCACTATATCAGCGAGACTTTCTCAAACAACATCTACAAGCGCAGACGATCCGACACTCAAGTGCTCTTGCACACCACGACGATACCGCGCGGACGCCAGGCCTGGGACCGGGTGCTGAGCTATCTCTACCCCAACATCTACAACACGACCATCATCGAGAACTATCTCCTCTCACCTTTCCATGCCGACAACCGCAAGTTCTATCACTATCGGGTGGCCTTTCTCCTCAACGGCACCGCACGCATCACCTTTCGCCCACGCCGCGACAACACGCAACTGGTCAGCGGGGAGGCACTGGTCGACTACTACACTGGTCGCGTCCTCCGCTGTACACTGAAAGGCGAATACGACATGATCGACTTCACGCTCAACATCACACCCGGCGACAAGGGCTTCACCACCCTGTTGCCACAGCAATGTGAGGCTGAGACCCGGTTCGCCCTGCTCGGCAACAAACTCAGGGCGCAAGCGCTGGCCTGCTATCACCGACCGAAGCCTCCCGTGGACTCCTTCCCTAAGCGCGATGACTATGAGCTCATGTCGTCCTTGCGCCCCGACACGCTCTCACCCAAAGAGCTGCAGCTCTATACCCAGATGTTCACCGAGAAATACAAAAGAGATTCCGTGGAGCTCACAAAGGTCAATATGCCCAAGAAACACGACTTTGTCAAGGATGTGCTGTGGGATGTCATCGGCAACAACGCCCTCAACCGCTTCAAGTCAAACTTTGGCGTCAACAACCAAGGCTATATCCGACTCAACCCTGTGCTCAATCCTCTTTATATGAGCTACGACCACAACCGCGGCATCACCTATAAGATTGATCTCCGTGGCAACTACCAGTTCTCTGATCAGAAGGAGATCTCTTTGAGATTCCGAGGCGGCTACGCCTTCAAGCAGCACCGGTTTTATTGGCGCGTGCCACTCTACTACTATTTCCATAAACGCAAAAATGCTTACTTGAAATTAGAGGTAGGAAACGGCAACAACATCCATAGCGACAAGGTGCGGAATGACATCCAAAAAGAATTGCCCGACACCAGCCAACTCTCCACGATCCTCGACCGCCTCCATGAATTCCGGCAAGCCGACGGACGACTGGTGCTCAACTACGACGCCAACAGCATTTTCGGCATACAGCTGGGATTGCTCTTTCAGCAGAGAACCGCTGTCAACAAACTGGAATTCCGACGGTTTGGATGGACGGACACCTACCGATCCTTTGCCCCTGCCGTGCAACTGCAATACCGGCCCGGCGGATGGGACGGACCCATCTTCACCATTGACTATGACCGGTCTTTCAAAGGCATTCTACGCTCCAACACGGCCTATGAGCGTTGGGAGATGAACGGAGAATACATCTACCGGTTCAACCGTCTGCAGTCGCTGCAAGCCCATGGCGGACTCGGCTTCTACTCTTCCAAGGGAAAGAGAGCTTATTTCCTCAGCTATGAAAACTTTAGGGAAAACAATATCCCCGGCGGATGGAATGACGACTGGAGCGGACAGTTCGAGTTGTTGCGCTCCTCCACCTATGAGAGTTCTGACTATTATCTCCGCATGAACCTCACCTACGAGTCCCCGCTGCTCTTCCTCTCCTGGGTGCCGTGGGCTGGCCACTACATCGAGATGGAGCGCTTCTACGTCTCGGCACTCGACGCCCATCATGTCCATCCCTACATCGAGGTGGGCTACGGCTTCACGACTCGAGTGTTTTCCGTGGGACTCTTCACCAGCAACGGACGGGGCAACCGCGTCTTTGGCTGCAAGTTCGGTTTCGAGCTGTTCAGAAAGTGGTAAAAAAAGCCTCATCACCCAACAGCCTCACGCCAACAGCCTCACCCCCTTGCCCCTCTCCGAGGGAGAGGGGAGTAGAATGCTCTGCGGGCGTTTTGGCTGCCGCGTTGTTAGTGGATGAAGGGGGTGTCTTGAAGCATATCACTCCCCTCTCCTTTGGAGAGGGGTTGGGGGTGAGGCTGTGTTTATTCTATTTCGATGAACACGGGCTCGCCCTCGTCGCGGTGGTCGATGACTTGCATCAGACGGTAGAGGGTGCGGCGGCTGTCGGTGACTTTGCCGACCTCAGTGTTTCTGCCCACGAGGATGCAGCCCTCAGTGTCGGCGGAGGTGTTGCCGCTGTGGATGCGGATGCCACTGTAGTGGGGCACGCCGACGAGCAGCGGAAGCCAGCGCTTGAACCGTGGGCTCATCGTCACCACTATCGGGTAACGGCCTTCGGGGATGGCGGTCTTGCCCTTGGTCTTGCGGCCGCCGTGGTGGAAGTCTACCCAATGGGGCTCAAGGGTGTCACAGAAAGAGGTCCAAGGAGTGTATGTCCCACGCTCACGGCGGCGGATACTGAGGCGGCCGATGGTGTAGGTCGGACGCTTCGCGATGCGTTTCAGATGGAGTTCTATCATGATTTCAAGACCCTCCCGGCCTCTCTGAAAGGGAGGAGAATAGCTACCAAAGAGGAGGGAGGGATTTTTTAATGGGTTAAACAATTGAATGGTTTTGATGGTTTTGCGATCCTCTCCCCTTGGGGAGAGTTAGAGAGGGGCTCGAGTTAGAGAGGGGCTTCCGATACCTATAAATGTTACGGTGTTACGCTGTTACGGTGTTACGCTTCACCTTTTTGTATCTTTGTCCTTTGTCGCCTTTTTGTCTTGGCAGTGTCTCGACCCACCCCGCCTCACGCCATCGCTTGATAATCATCCGGGCAGCGGCATCGGAGACATCATTTTTCAGCGCGAGGATGTCGTGAGAGGTGAAGGTGTCGGCGAGTCGGTCAAAGACGGCTCGGTTCTTCGAGTTGCGACGGGTGTCGTCAGCGTCGGCGGCATACTGCTTGCGGAGGACGTCGCCGAAGAGTCGGCACTGCTCCTGAAGGACGTATTCGGCCATCATCAGCGCGAAGTCGATGACGTGCTTCGTCTCCTTCTCACCCGACAGCAGGCACGCCACCACGCCGCAGCGCATGCCGATGACGGCAGCCCGTCGGCGATAGGTGTCCATGACGCGGTCGATGCGCTGGAGCGCCTGCTGCCGCTTGTCCTCGACCCACTGGGCAATGGCGCGGCGCAACCGTGGGGTGTCCACATAGCCGTGCTTGGCGCGCAGCGTGCCGACGGCATCGAGAATCGCCTGAGCGTCACGGTCTTTCCGGTCTTGGAAGGTGGGCATCGGAGCAAAGGCCGAGTCGGGCATCTCGCTGACAATGATGCGCGAGGAGAGTCCGTTCTCGATGTTCTCGCCCTTGAAGCACTTCCCCAGAGCTCCGTAGGTGCCGAGGATGGTCCAGTTGTAGCCCACGCTGACCATACCGCTCTCGGCCTGGTCACTGTTGTAGTCCTGACCCCACTCGTCGTGGTCGAAGGCCAGGCGGTAGATGTCGTACTTCGACGACCACGACCCCGCGCCGTTGGTTTTTCTCAGGGTGTCGAGCTCCGAGCAGAACGAATAGAGCGTATGGCCCTGGGCGTTCTTGAGCCTTTTGAGGAGCGTGGAGCACGAGATGGTGATGGGCACGTCGCGGATGAGCACCTCCGGTTCGGGGTCGAGTTTCTCGTTGGCCCGGCGGTTCTTGCGCTTCTTTTTCCACTCGTCCTCCTTGCGCCGCCCCTGCTCGTCGTCCTCGTCCATGGGCTGCCGCCACAGGTCGATGATGTCCTTGCAGACGCTCTTGCCCGAGGCTTGCTCACCGACGACGATGCTCATCAGTCCGAGCCGCTGTTCGCGTCCGTCGCAGTAGCGGAAAGTGACGTCGTCGGCATAGGCGGCAGCCATCGGCAGCAGGGCACAGAGGGCGGGCATCCGCATCTGCTCCGGAACACCAGTGAGGCTCTGCTTCAAGCCAGGGATGGGAGGGATGGCGGTGGGGAAGCTGTCATGGCTCTTATCGTTGCCATCGTTGCTATAGCTGCTATAGGCGCTATAGCTTCTATAGCCGCTATAGAAACTATTCTCACTATCCTCCTCTTCTTCCTCGCTATCCCCCTGCTTTTCTTTGGCTCTCTGTGCGAGCTGTTCGGCGCGTGCGTTGATGCGCTGCACGGTGGCTGACATGATCTTCGAGTCGTCGTGATATTTGGCATAGAAGTCGTGGATGAGCTGGCGGCAGTCGGGCTCCTTATAGAACTCGGGCATCCGTCGCTCCACCACTGCCATGGCCTCCGCCTCAGAAAGCAAACGGGCGGCGCCAACGCTGAGGATGGCAAGCAGCGAGTTGTGGCGGGAGCCTCGCGCATTGATGTCCACGTCTTTTAGTCCGGCCTGCTCACGGCAGAGGTCGAAGACGAATAAGAGCCTCACCCCAACAGCCTCACCCCCTTGCCCCTCTCCAAAGGAGAGGGGAGTAGAATGTTCTGCGGGCGTTATGGCTGGCGCGTTGTTAGTGGAAGCAAGGGTGTCTTGAAGCATATTACTCCCCTCTCCCTCGGAGAGGGGTTGGGGGTGAGGCTGAGGCGTAGAATGTTCTGCGGGCGTTACGGCTGGCGCGGTGTTTGGGGGTGGCGGGGGGGGTTTTGGGCCTTCGC
>OGQX01000151.1_pt1 | contig 81162 bp, 69 predicted proteins | sample 1553291 | NCBI WGS metagenome assembly OGQX01 (sample SAMEA2580030, study PRJEB22360) | human gut metagenome | biome: human gut; feature: human-associated habitat; material: faeces | place: Denmark | collected 2008/2010
TTTTCTTCTTTTTTGCTACAATCTTCTATCTATCACTCCATTTTTCGGAAGAACCTTCTTTTTTTGCCAATGGCATCAAGCAGGGCTTCTTTTTAGCAGGGATTAATTATGAGCTGATTGAAAAAATAGCCGATATCTCAATCCGAGAGGCAATGACACAGCAACTTTACCTACAATATGATTTGAAAGATATTTTTAGCAATCTCATCATGGTATTCATGCGTGGGCTTTGTACCTCTAAAGGAATTGAAGAACTGGAGAAGTCTGAAAGGGCGAAATAATGATGCATAGTATAAGAACCGCATTGTGCGAGAATGCAAGTTAAAATACTATTTTTGGTGAGCTATGTAGTCATATAGTACTTGAGTAATAGCTTTTCCATTCTGTTCATACTCAGATGACAATCCCTTGGACTTAACGATGGCACTGCGGTCATAATCATATATTATAGAGCCTCGGCTGTCAATCAGTCCAAATCCGTTATTCATCATAAAAAAAGCATAATGAGGCGCTCTTGTATCGAATAGGTCTTTGCTAAAGGGAAACATACTGTGATTATAACCCAACTGACTCAGCAAGGTGGCCGTAATATCCTGCTGTGATCCATAGATATCACTTACCATCTTTGTGGAGGATAAAACGCCACCTGTCCAAAGCATCGGAACATGAAAGCGCCAAAACGAGAAGTTATCGATATCGCGGGGCCATGCTCCAAGATGATCAGGAATCAATACTACCAAACTATGAGACCAAAATTTTGTCTTCTTGAGCCAATCTACAAATTGTCCAATGCTGTTGTCACTATAAGCAAAGGCATTGAGTCTTTTGTCTTTCAGTCGATGAAAAGGAACATCGAAAGGCTCATGTGAACTAGATGTCTGGATGACGCGGAACATGGGGCTTACGCTTTGATTCGTACAGAGGTCTTTCTCTACACGTTGAAATACCAAATGGTCAGGTACCCCCCACTTGCTAAGCCTGTCACTCACCGGGAAATCATGTGCTTCTGTAATGTTCATAAAGCCCTGATTGACCAGAAACGAGCGCATGTTAGTGAAGTCGGCATCTCCTCCATAATAGTAATGTGTCGCATATCCATGCTTAACCAGCTGAGTCGTCAAAGAGGGCATATGGGCGGTTTTACGTGGAAACTTCATCAAACTCACTTTGGAAGGAGCAGGAATCCCTAATAAATTCGATACAAGCCCTCGATCGGTACGGAAGCTGTTGGCATAAAAGTTGGAGAACCATATACCTTCCTTCTTGATTTTGTTGAGCATTGGGGTGACATGAGGCACATGCATGATTGTGTCGGAGAAACTCTCCATAATGATCAAATAGATGTCTGGCTGAACCAAGTCCTTACGAATGAGCCGTTGGCGGATCGAGTCTGACATTTTCTGTGGACTATTTAGCCTTTGGAAACGTCGGTGAGCCAATTGATCATCCATTAATCGATATTCCCTTGAAAAATCAGTTTGGTGAAACGCACTTTCCATAAATGAAAAAAGTGGATTAACAGCAGCATGATTCAATTCCTGAGTGGATGAGAAATAGGCTTGACCAGTGTTCATCGTAGCCACACTGATACCACCTCGAATCGGCAAAAAAAGCATTACTGTGAACAGAACAAGTGCAAGGTTATGTCTCCATGAGGTTGCCTCTTGCCACATATTTCTATGGAAAAGATGGGTAAAGAGACTAAAAATAAGCCAAGTAAGCAGGCAGACCATTAGAAATGCTCCTATCAACTGCCACCATTCTACGCTCGCCATTGCAGCCCTCGGTGATGAAGTGATAAAAAATATAGGAGTGTAATCTAAAGGGAAGCGCCAATAATCATATAAAAATAAATTGGAGACAAACGCCAAAGAGTAACAGGCCGCGGCGACAACAAAGTAAACCTTCAGGAGCAGCGTGGACACTTTGAGAACACCCCTACGATGGAAGCGGTTAATGGATAAGCTACATAATAGAACGAGCAACGCCGGAAACACTGTAAGATACCCTGCCATGCTCAAGTCCAATGGAATGCCATGCCAAACAACGGCTACTAAATGGCTTATACCACCGTAAGCCAATAAAAAAACGGGCTTCTGCAATATAAAAAGCAGAACCCATAATAGAAAGACAGTAATAAGTAGAACTATATTTTTTTCTGATTTCATCGATGATCGTTTTTAGGCCATAATGTCGTCTGTCCTGATTTTGTTAGTTCAAACCATGGCTCTGAATCTCGAAGTGAAATGTCGTCATATTCAAATGGCACGACAATTGTATCGTTACCATCAGGCAACACCAAGCCCATCTTACCATTTTTCTCTGCTATAATGGGCATAGCGGTCATATCATCTACATATACATATGGAGTACGTAGAAAATCATAGAGAGCATTTAACAAGATATTACCTTCGTGATCTTTAATTCCAAATTTTCCATCTTTTTCAAAAATCTGATGGTAGCGAATATATTTTTCTTTCATTCGCTTAATATAGAATTTCAAAGTACTCTCATCTGAAAGCATACTGAAAAAATAGGGATAGGAATCGCAATAGTTAGCTATAGATCTGGCTAATAGCATACGCCAGTCAAGAGACGCAACAACTTTGCGATTTAGATCAATATAACGGGCTATAGCTTCCTCTCGCCCAGGGATGTCGAGTTGCTGCAGACGTAATTCAAATTTTTCCATCATAGCCAAAGACCCATGCATCGCCTTAATATAGCGATGAATTTGACGTCCCATCTCCGCACAGAAAAATTTGTCTATCTGGCGCACTTCTATTTCATCTCTAAAGATTCCTTCCATAGTTGTATCTGTTTGAATACACTCCCACTCATATGAATGATTTCATCTGAGACTGGGAAATTTTATTTCGATTGCAAATGTACAAATATTATTTTAAAAACGACAAAGAAAGTCCAATTTTTCTTTTCTCTTGCTTGCTCAACGCAAGACTACTATTGATAGCGAATTGGTGCCGGAAATGCCATTTTGTCTTGAACACAGACACTTAAGAGGCTCTGAAAATCGATTGCATGCCATAAAGCCCTTCCTCTGATCCAATTTTTATGGAAATCAGCAGCTATTCAGCGAATACATTTCTATTCCTAACTTAAGTAACCGACTATAAAGCAACAAAAACAAGTATAAAATTGAGGAACTCCAGAACCATTAGGTTAGATTTTGGTGCAAATACATTCTTTGAATTGCATTCCATAATAGGGACTATGAAGAAACATAAGCAGATGCAATTTGAGACAATCCGAGCACAGTTTTGTGCTACGGATTGCCCAGTCACATCTATCGCAGAATAGCTACATTAAGAAAGTTTTTAGTTATATTCGCTCAATTACCATTTTTTTTGTGTAAGTTTGCAGAAACAAAACATCTAAAGATAAACAGCTATGATGAAGGCAACAGAACAGACGATGCAGCAACTTGACCGTTTCTTCCACAAGGTGGCTGAGAAGTTCCCATCGCAATGCGACAATGCAATATTGACCGACATCCACGTCCGCACCAATCAAGAGACTGGTGAGCTTACTGCTTTTGACGATGACGATCAAGAGATAACAAGGTGTGTGGTAGAACAATGGATCAATCAGAAAGACGAGGATTTTTATGACAGTATCACCCTCATTCTCCGGCGCTACTTAAAGAAGAACCATTGTTTCGTAGAGTCGATGGGTATTTTGAAGCCATATAGTGTCGTATTGGAAAATGAAGACAAAGAGCATATAGCTGAACTTTTTGTGGCTGATGATGACACGGTAATTGTCGGTGGAGATATCATGAAAGGTCTTGATGAAGACCTGAACGCTTTCTTTAAGGAATTAATGAAAGACACCAAATGAAATTAAGCATTATCATACCCGTTTATCAGACGCGAAACACGCTGAAGAGATGCGTTGACAGCATTTTGACGCAGGACTTTCGTGACTGGCAGATGATCCTTGTTGACGATGCGTCAACAGATGGAAGCGCGAAGATATGTGAGAGCTATGCTAAAAAAGAGGGACGCATACAGCATGTAAGACTGAAGCGCAACAGTGGACTGAGTGCTGCACGCAATGCTGGACTTGCAAAGGCCAAAGGCGACTATATCATGTTTGTGGACAGTGATGACTATTTAGCTTCTGACACTTTAAAGGAGCTGATGGAGCAACTTTCCATCCATCCTGATTATGACATGTTGGAGTTCCCACTTTATCGCCATTTCGGTTCCCCGCGGCAGACGCGTGTCACTTTCACTCGTCGTGAGTTCACCTTCAACGCCATATATTGGTTAGAGACTAAAGCCTGGCAACACACCTATGCCTGTAATAAAGTTTATAAACGTGAAGTGTGGCAAGATGTGAAATTTCCGGAAGGCAGAACCTTTGAGGATACCTTTACCTTGCCTCAAGTGCTGCGTCACTGTCGCCGCGTGGCCACAACTGATGTGGGACTTTACTACTATACATTCAACCCCAATGGCATCACTCAGCAAGCTGGAGCCAAGGATCTTAACAGTCTTCTTGATGGCAATCTGATCATGCTTCGGCGAATGTCTACAGACAAAAGGGCAAAACAAAAAGTCAAAGAGTATGACCGGCTGATGGCCGAATACTATGCAGATGTGCTGAATATCCAACTGGATATCTTCCGCGCTACAGGTAAAGTCCGTCCAGACTTTCCGATTCTGCCTTATCACAACACTCTAAAATTGAAAGTTCTGCATTTGCTGGGACTTGCAACTCTTTGTAAAATACATAAGTTAGTATGCCGAAGCCACTCGTCAGTTTCATTGTGACAACATATAATCTCCCTGTAACGCTATTGGATGAATGTCTGAACAGCATTCTGTCCTTATCGCTCAGTGAGGAAGAAAGAGAGATTATACTCATTGATGACGGATCAGACAGATCGCCGATAGACTTTCTGTCGAAGAAAAATGCACTTATGTATATACGACAAGCCAATCAGGGTCTTTCGGTAGCCCGGAATCATGGACTGCAATGGGCGAATGGAGAATATATTCAGTTTGTCGATGGTGATGACTATTTGGTAACTGCTCCATACGAACATTGTCTTGACTTTGTGCGTTACGAACGGCCTGACATGGTGTTTTTCCACATGACATCCAGCAACTGTGCTGATACTGCTTTTTCTGCGCCACAGCCAGTGAGTGGATGTGAATATATGACGGAAAAGAATATAAGAGCGGCCGCGTGGGGATACATTTTCCGAAAAGGCGTATTGGGAGACTTGAAGTTTACATCTGGCATTTATCATGAAGACGAAGAGTTTACTCCGCAACTGCTACTACGCAGCAAACGCGTTTTCGACACCAATGCGCCGGCTTATTACTATCGTCAGCGAACAGGATCCATTACCCACAGTACAGATACGAAGATCATCGACAAAAGATTAGAAGACATCCTTCAAGTAATTGTGCACCTCAAACGCATATCAAGTCAATTGCCGGCAAAAAGCAAAATAGCCTTGGAACGTCGCGTGGCTCAACTTACGATGGACTATCTCTACCAAATCATCGTGCAAACGCAAAGCAGACAGAGACTGGACGCTGCTATCGACATCTTGCAGAAAATGGAGCTCTACCCCCTACCCGACCGTCAATATACTCGCAAATACACTTTGTTTCGAAAGCTGATAAGTTCTCATTGGGGAAGACAGTTACTTGTGAGAGGCTTAAAAGTAAAACGATAAGATGAAGATTCTTCTGATAGGTGAATACAGCAATGTCCATAACACATTGGCAGAGGGGCTGAGAAAGCTTGGTCACAAGGTGGTAGTAGCCAGCAACGGTGACTTTTGGAAGAACTATCCGAGAGACATCGACTTCAGTCGTAACCCTGGATTTGCTGGTACTTTGCGTTTTGCAGCCCAACTTATTACCGCGCTGCCTCATCTGAGAGGGTATGATGTGGTGCAAATCATCAATCCAATGTTCCTGGAGCTCAAGGCTGAGAAAATATTACCCATCTACCGTTATCTGCGGCGAAACAACGGGAAAGTTGTGATGGGTGCTTATGGAATGGATTACTATTGGGTACATGAGAATATTACAAGGATGCCATTGAGATACAGTGACTTCAATATGGGTGACCAACTGCGCACTGACGATGATGCCATGAAGGAAAGAGCAGACTGGCTTAACACTCCTAAAGGACGTTTCAACCAATACGTTGCTCAAGATTGTGATGCTATAGTCGCGGGGCTCTATGAGTATTGGGCATGCTATCAGCCTCTGTTTCCTCAAAAGACGGTTTTCATTCCGTATCCTATCAAGCAGAATAGACAAGAAAATGACGTCGACAGCCAGACGCATCTGCCCTTGAAGATTTTCATTGGTATATCAAAAAACAGAAGCGCCTATAAGGGAACAGATATCATGTTGGATGCAGCCAAGAAGCTCCAGCAAAAATATCCCAAGCAAGTCTCTCTGTCGGTCGCCAGCGGTGTGCCTTTCAAACAATATACATTGATGATGAACGAAGCAGATGTAATCCTTGACCAGCTCTATAGCTATACTCCAGCCATGAATGCCCTTGAGGCGATGTCGCGCGGAATTATCTGTGTCGGAGGCGGGGAACCGGAAAACTACGAAATCCTTGGTGAAGACAGTCTGCGGCCAATCGTCAATGTAGAGCCGAACGAAGACAGCGTCTTTAACGCCTTGGAACAACTCGTTGAACATCCTGAAATGATACCTGTTCTTAAGAAACAGAGTATTATATATATAAGGAAGCATCACGACTACATAGATGTAGCCAAGAGATACGAGAAGCTTTACCGTAAATTGATAGGAAATTCAAAAGAATAGTCTATGGCACATATCATCAAATATAAATGTGAGGCCTGCGGTTACGAAGCAGATGTCTACGAAGGCCGTGGATTCATGGGACAACATATAGAAATGATCACTTGTCCTGATTGCAACACAGTCCAACCTTTGGTTGTGGGTGGTGTCATCGCAGACTCTGCACCTTCCTTTACGTCTTTGGCAGGCCGGCTCTGCCTCAACTGTGGAAGCAGTCATATCAAGCCTTGGGACAAGAAAACATGCCCTAAATGTGGAAAAACAATGCATCCAACAGATAACATTAAGTTTTGGACATAAATTATTTATTGATTTTGTTTGCTTATTAGGAATTTAATGTTACTTTTGCACCGTATAACATCAATGACCATGAAAGACAAAAAAGCAATTACTGTTAAGACATTATCCAAGAGTAATGTTTGGGATTTGCAGGAGAACGACATCTTCCGCCTTTTGGAGGCTGTCGAGAAAGATGCCGAACTCAAAGAGAATATGCGCCATTATACCGACATTATCAAGACTGCTTTTGATATGGAGGAGATAAAAGTGGATAAGCCCGAGATCATTAAGAAGTATGAGGACCGCGGCTTTAAGGTCGCTCAGATCGGTAAGCCCGAAGATGGTCGTCCAAAGCTTGCTATCAAGAAGCGACCGATCCTGAGAGTGACAGATCTGACCTACGAGAATATCCGTCATATCTCTGCCGCTAAGCTCATCGAAGTCTTGGAACGTAACTTCGGTGGCGGATGGGAGTCTCTGTCACAGAGCATACAGGACATCATCGAGAGCGGATTTGACATCTCTACCACCACTCTTCCCAAAGATCGCCTGCATAAGGCGGGGGGACTCTATGAGAAGAAAGTCAGTGATGGATTCGAAGTGTTGGAAATCCCAAAAGGACTTTGGGTAGAAGCCATCTTTGCGAAAGAGAAGCCCGAGGCCGTTGCAACACCTGTCTATCTTGCTGATGAAGATAGCGAGAAGGATGAGGACGACAGCGAAGATTCGGATAATGCTGAAGGAGAGGATGAGGATGTTGATGATGATAACTTCAAGCAGGACGATGATGACGATGATGCTTTCGATGATGAAAAACTCACCGAAGAGAGCTATCGCACAACATACGAGACAAGTCCCGACGAACTTAACCTCGAAGCTGAGGATATCAGTGAAGATGAAGATTATTAAAAGCGCAGCATAAGAGTCCTTTGATATGGGCTGAAACCAAAAATTGTCCTCCTTTCCAATTTGAAAAGGAGGACAATTTTTGTTTATATAGAAAGTACTTTAAACTTTGCGAACCTAAGGAGCAGAACTTTGGTAGAGGTTTCCTCAAAGTCGATTGTGGCCTTACAGTTTTCTCCATTTCCCTCTATCTTCTTTACTTGTCCCTTACCAAAACGAGAATGAAGAATGACTGACCCCACTTTGATTCCGTAATTGCTTGCATCGTCTTGGCCGTGATCTGAATGAGTATAGCCCACATTTCTCTCGTCAGAGGAATTGATGACGCGGCCTCCATTGGTCATTGCCTTTGTCACTTTCCTGAAATTACCTTTTTGTCGAAGTTGCTGCTCAAAGGAGGGCGAGAACGGATTAATAGCCTGTTCTGCTCTGTGAGGCTTTGTTATCTTTGGCTGTGGGTCAGCCATAAACTGCCCGGCTACAGGACGTGAGTTCTGCATGCGACTACTGTAACGAGGATACTCGTCGCCCCAAGGATGACTTCCGGTATAAGGCTTATTGATCTCGTAGTCGTCATCATCCCAAGGCTTTCTGTTCCATCCGCCATGATTGCGTATGGTTGCTCCGCCATCTTCCGCACGTATAGTCAGATATTTCGGATCAATGTCGTCAAGGAAGCGGCTCTTTCTGACGTAAGGATCCATCTTGCCAAAGAGCCATCGTGTATGAGCCCATGATAAATAGCAATGGTGCTCTGCACGCGTGATGGCCACATAGAGCAAGCGACGCTCTTCCTCTAATCCTCGTTTACTGTCCGCAGACATCAGACTTGGAAAAATGTTCTCTTCCATACCAACAATGAAAACTGTCCCAAATTCCAAACCTTTTGCAGAATGGATGGTCATTAAGGTCATCTTGTCACTGGACGAGTCATCGTTATCCATATCGGTCAACAGAGACACTGTAGAAAGATAGTCACTCAACAGCTCATGGTCATCAAGTCCTTGTTCTTGTTGCGACTGCACAAAGTCGGCGATGCCGGAAGTGAGGCTGTCTATGTTCTCGCGCTTGCCTTCGCCTTCCGGAGTTTTGTCGGCATCAAGGTCTGCTTTCATGCCACTGTGTTCCAAGATTTCCTTACCCAGCGTTAATGCGTCAACAGCCCCACGTTTGTCGATAAACGACTGAATCAGTTGCCTGAATGCATCAAGTTTTGCGAGTGCCCCACGATTGACAGATAATCCATATTGCCCTGGATGGCAGATAGTCTCCCAAAGGCTTATTTCGTTTTGCTGTGCAGTGGAAATAATTTTCTGTACGGTAGTGTTACCGATACCACGTGTAGGATAATTGATGATGCGACGGAATGCTTCCTCGTCATCAGAATTAACAACAAGTCTGAAATAGGCCAATGCGTCTTTTATCTCTTTGCGCTGATAGAAGCTAACGCCTCCAAACACCCGATAGCAGTTAGCCATACCCATTTCGGGACTGTGCATCTGTTCCTCGAAAAGGCGGCTTTGGGCATTGGTCCGGTACAGAATGGCAAAATCACTCCAATGGCAATGCTCCTGAGCCTTGATGCGCTTGATTTCCCGACAAACCACTGCAGCCTCACGCTTGTCAGACTGAGTCTCAAGAACTGTGAGTTTGTCACCTTCCTCATTTTCGCTATAGACGTTTTTCTCGATCTGCCGTTCATTGTGCTTCATAAGCGAATTGGCGGCAGCAACGATCAGACGGGAAGAACGGTAGTTGCGTTCCAACTTAAACACCTTAGCATTCTTATACCGTGAGGTAAAGTTAAGGATATTATCGATCTTGGCCCCACGGAAAGCATAGATACTCTGATAGTCATCACCAACGACACATACGCGTTGCCGTTCCTTTGTCAGTTGCCAAAGAATTTGCTGTTGGACAAAGTTGGTGTCCTGATACTCATCAACCAGCACATACTCAAATCGACTGGCATATTTCTGTCGGATGTCATCGTGGGTCTGAAACAACTCGTAAGTCAGCATCAGCAAATCATCGAAGTCCATTGCGTTGGCCTGATGAAGGCGTTGCTGATAAGCAAGATAAATTTTATAGACTTCCGGCATGTTTTTTTGCCGGTCCTGTTCTATACGACTGCCGTCATTACCATATTGCTCGGCTGTACATAGATCATTCTTTGCCCGAGATATGGCTTTATGCACATCAGCAGGTTTGTATTTTCTATCGTCAAGTTCCATCTGTTTGACGATGTTTTTTATCAGTGATCTGGAGTCTGTCTCGTCATAGATGGTAAAGCCAGATTGAAAGCCTATGTGTTGAGCCTCAGCACGCAGAATATGAGAGAAGACAGAGTGGAAGGTTCCCATTTGCAGATAGCATGCCCGCTCCTCCCCTACTAATTGAGCAATACGCGATTTCATCTCGTTAGCAGCTTTATTGGTGAAGGTAAGGGCCAAGACGGACCATGGCTTCAATTGCTCATGCTCCAGCAGCCATGCAATCTTATAGGTAAGCACACGTGTCTTTCCTGAGCCTGCTCCTGCAACGACCAGTTCCGGGCCATCATCAAAGACGACAGCCTGCCGCTGGGCATCATTGAGTTGGGAGAGGATATTTTGTTCTTCTTGAGTCATATTCTTGTGTATGAAGGGATAATGGTGAAAGTTCAACGGTAAGTGGATCCCACTGCCGTTTTGGGATCGTAGTCTTCTCCTTCTTTAGGGAAGGACGGAATGTAGCGCATGTTGGCCATGATTTGGCGTTGACGCAGGCGCATATATCCACTTGGGTACTTCGAAGAGAATTTGCGTGGATTGGGGAGAGTCGCAGCGATCAGCGCACAGTCTGCACGCGACAGATCTTTTGCATCTTTTCCAAAATTGTAGTTGGCGCATGCCTCTACACCATAGATGCCGTCACCCATCTCTATGCTGTTGAGATAGACTTCCATGATGCGCTGCTTACTCCAAAAGAGTTCGATGAGTGCTGTGAAGTAAACTTCAAATCCTTTTCTGACCCACGACCGTCCCGGCCAGAGAAACACGTTCTTGGCCGTCTGCTGAGAGATAGTACTGGCACCGAACTTTTTTCCGTGCTTGTGTTTGAGGTTTCGTTCAGCAGCATTGCCAATGGCATTGAAGTCAAAACCATGATGCAAAAGAAAACGGCTGTCCTCGCTTGACATCACTGCCACAGGCATGTGAGGAGACATCTCTTCAAGAGGTATCCATTGATGATGCATCGTCAGACTGCCATTTTGAAAACAGCGGATAACCATCAGCGGTGTGATGTAGACCGGAATGAAACGATAGGCAATGACAGCCAATATTGAGGATGCAAAGAAAAGGCTGACACCCCAACGAAGGATTTTCTTGAATCTATTCATGCCAAAAGGGGGATGCCGACCCTTGATGAGCCTGCATCCCCTATTTATTTATTCTGCAAATGATATTGCAAAAAACAATATTCTTTGTTATTAACTTATTTCAGTGTTCCGTTCTCGGCCTTCTGCACCATTTCAGGGCTGGCATAGAGATAAACTTCTACACGGCGGTTCTCAGGTGCGACGGTCTTGTCGACAACTGGATTCTGACTGCCGTAGCCGGCAACATTCTTGAACTGGCTGGAAGAGACACCCTGAGAAACCAGATAGCTGCTAACAGCCTGTGCACGAGACTGACTCAATGGCACATTGATCTTGTCACCACCTGTAGCATCTGTGTAGCCTTGAATGTCTACAAGACAGTCGGTGTTGTTCTTCAAGACAGTAGCAAAGTTGGCCAAATCCTTCTTTGCTGCAGCACGCAGTGTAGACTTGCTCAGGTCGAACTGAAGGCCACTGTCAAAAGTAAGCTTTACAGCTTTCAGTCCATTGGCATCTGTAACTTCCTCGACTTTAGCGTTCTGCACTTTAGCTGCAGCTTCTGCCTTTACTTTGTCCATATGATGGCCAATGATAGCACCGGTACCAGCGCCAACAGCACCACCAATGGCGGCACCTACAGCTGTGTTGCCTGCAATCTTACCGACAATTGCGCCTAAAGCGGCACCTGCGCCGGTACCAATCAATGCGCCATTGCCCTGACTTGTGCCACAGCTGGTGATGGTCAGCATGCACAATCCCATTGTTGCTAATGTAATCTTCTTCATATCAATTGTGTTTTAAATTTTGTTGGTTGATCTTTTTCTATTGCAAAGGTAACTCTTTTTTCGCTTTGTGCGAGAGCTATCCGATATTTTTTTCGTAACTTTGTGGCAAAATTAAGTAAATAATAAATTTTGCAGGGAGGAAAATGCCTATCTTGCTATAGGCAATTCCCTATTCTGCTCAGATCAACTATTAAAATGGCTAAAGAACTGAAAGAATTGACCAAGCGGGCTGACAACTATAGTCAGTGGTACAACGACTTGGTGATGAAGGCAGACCTGGCTGAGACTGCGCCGGTGCGTGGCTGTATGATTATCAAGCCTTATGGCTATGCAATCTGGGAAAAGATGCAAGCTGTGCTCGATAAGATGTTTAAAAAGCAAGGAGTACAGAATGCCTATTTCCCATTGCTTATCCCGAAGAGTTTCTTTGCTCGTGAGGCTGAGCACGTAAAGGGCTTCGCCAAAGAAAGTGCCGTGGTTACCCATTATCGACTGAAGACCAGTGACGATGGTAAGGATATCATTGTGGATCCAGCCGCAAAGCTCGATGAGGAGCTGATCATCCGTCCTACTTCAGAGACAATGATCTGGCATACCTATAAAAACTGGATTCACTCTTGGCGTGACCTGCCTATCATGTGTAACCAGTGGTGTAATGTGATGCGTTGGGAGATGCGTACACGTCCTTTCCTGCGTACTTCTGAGTTCTTGTGGCAAGAAGGTCATACAGCACATGCAACTTCCGAGGAAGCACAGGCTGAGGCTCAGAAGATGCTCAAGGTATATGCTGACTTTGTCGAGAATTGGATGGGTGTACCTGTCATCCAGGGTGTCAAGAGTGAGACCGAGCGCTTTGCCGGAGCTTTGGAAACCTATACGATTGAGGCAATGATGCAAGATGGTAAGGCTCTGCAAAGTGGTACCAGCCACTTCCTGGGCCAAAACTTCGCAAAGAGTTTCGATGTCACCTTCCTGAACAAGGAAAACAAGCCAGAGTATGTATGGGCTACTTCCTGGGGCGTTTCTACTCGTCTGATGGGTGCGCTTATCATGGTTCACTCAGATGATAATGGATTGGTGTTGCCTCCGAAGTTGGCTCCTATCCAGGTCGTCATTGTACCTATTACGAAGAACAAAGAGCAACTTGCTGCTATCACGGAGAAGCTTAAGCCCGTCATAGATAAGTTTGATGAGTTAGGCATCAGTGTGAAGTATGACGATGCAGACAACAAACGCCCGGGATTCAAGTTCGCCGACTATGAGCTCAAGGGTGTACCTGTAAGACTTGTGATGGGTGGACGCGACTTAGAGAACAATACCATCGAGGTGATGCGTCGTGACACGCTGGAGAAAGAGAACGTCAGCTTTGACGGTATTGTAGAGCGTGTGAAGAACCTGCTTGATGATATTCAGAAGAACGTCTTTGAAAAGGCTCGCAAATATCGTGATGCACATGTCTACGAATGTGACAACTACGAAGAGTTTAAGGAGCGTATCAAAGATGGTGGCTTCTTCCTTTGCCACTGGGACGGTACACCTGAGACAGAGGCCAAGATCAAAGAGGACACACAGGCTACTATCCGTTGCGTCCCCTTTGCCTATGAGCAGACTCCAGGTGTCGACATGGTAAGTGGCAAACCGGCTAAATATCGTGTCATTATCGCAAGAGCTTATTAATGCTTAATTCACTATAGATAAATGAAGCCTCGTTATACACTTTTGTGTTGAACGAGGCTTCATTCTGTTCTGGGTAATTATGTAAACGGATGACTAAGACCGTATTGAGAAAGTTATTCGAAATGTCTTAGTCGTGCGATATACTTACCTATGATATCAAATTCAAGATTGACAACACTACCCACCTTAATGTCCCGGAAATTGGTATTTTGCCGTGTGTAAGGGATAATAGCCACACGGAAACTGTCGTCAGTAGGATCACACACCGTAAGCGATACGCCATTGACAGTGACAGAGCCTTTGTCTACTGTGAAGTAGCCACGCCGGGCCATTTCCGGATTGTTGCGATACTTAAAGGTGAAATAGGCCGACCCATCAGCATCTTCAATATTTGTGCAAACAGCCGTCTCGTCGACATGACCTTGAACAATGTGTCCGTCAAGTCGTCCGTTCATCATCATTGATCGCTCAACATTGACTGCATCTCCCACCTTCAGCAGTCCAAGGTTGGAACGCTCCAAAGTCTCTTTCATGGCTGTCACTGTATAGCAGTCATCCTTCAAGTCTACCACAGTCAGACAAACGCCATTGTGTGAGACGCTTTGGTCTATTTTCAACTCATGCGTGAATGAGCAGCTAAGTGTGAGATTGATATTTCCCTGATCTTGCGTGATGGCTTTGACGGTGGCCATCTCTTCTACAATACCGCTAAACATAATTTGTATCCTCTTTGTTAATTATGAATGTTACTTGTCCTAAGTTTATTGATAAGAATAAAAACGGAGAATACGCGAGGCCATAGCCTTCGCGTCATTCTCCGTATGGAAAGGGGTTGCAACGATGATGTGATGAAAACTCCAGCTATAAAAGTTGTGGGCCCTCTCTGTCTTTGTAATCCACCGGCTTTACAGCTGCCGCCTTCGCAACATTGTGGCCCGCCATCAACAAGAGAAGAAATCCCGGTTTTCATTGTAATTTGATGAGTATCCCGATCGAACCGAAACAACCCCTTATGGTCTTCTCCATTTCGCGTGCAAATTTACAAGTTTCATTCCATATCACCAAATATTCTGATGAAATTTGCGTTTATTAATGAAAAGATATTGATATGAGACATATTCTGACAATGCTCCTTTGGGGGCTGATAGTGGCATCTGCCCGATCACAAATTGCCATCTCACTCAATCCTCAGCAACAGTTCAAAGAGACAATCCCGGCTGGTAATTACAGTGGCATTGCTTGGTTAGGGGGCACACAATATGCGGTGGTCAGTGATAAAAGCGAGCATGACGGCTATTTTGTTTTCGACATACAACTTGATTCCATAACAGGTGCGATACTATCGGCTAAGAATTTAGGATTCTACGGATCTGAAAAGCCGGGTAGAGACGATGAAGGTATCGCTTACTTGCCCGATTGTGGTACGCTGATGATAAGTGGTGAAGCGGATAACCACATTGTTGAGTTTGACAGACAAGGACGTTATACCGGACGTGTCACAGCGTGGCCGGACTCTTTAGGGAATCTGCCGGAAAACGAAGGACTGGAAGCTCTGACATACTGCAAGGGAAGCCACCATCTTTGGACATGCAACGAAACAGCCCCCATAAGATTACTCGAGATCGACAGCATCATGAAAGTCTGCCGTGTCATTCCTTATAGGATGGACTCTGCAAGCATTTCGCCACGTGAAGGTGCTTTCTACACATTTGGTGTACCAGCGTTGTGCGCTTTAAATGCTGACAGCCTTTTGGTACTTGAGCGTGAAGCCTACGTTCCCAAAATGAAGTTGGGAGCGTTTGTCAAATGTAAGTTGTTTTGCTACAACATCCTAACATCAGAAAAGACATTGCTCACACAGTGGCAGACAAACATGAAGATCTTCGATCACGGTTTCGCCAACTACGAAGGCATGTGCATTGGGCCAATGCTTGCTGGGGGCAAGCGAGCATTGGTCATGGTCGCAGATTCTCAAAATCAATATGCAGGCGTGTTACGAGACTGGCTGAAGACGGCTGTACTCATCAAAAGTGTAGCGACGGGCAACCCATAAAGAAACAAATAAAGAGATCATGGAACCTGAAAGGATTGCAAAGAAAAACATGAAGTTAAGGATTGCAGCTTTCAGGACAGGCACCCCAGCCCACACCAAAACTAACAGAAGAAGTGGAGATGCTGTGAGCATAGTAGTGGATATACGTCGAAGTACCCACAATGCAGTGCTTTGTAAAGAACGACGAAGGAAATAAGCTACTGCCTGATGGTGAGTGCAACCATTGCCCAATAAATAGTTGTATAAGGCGGCATGATTTTGTAATCCAACATAATATTTGCGAATACCACGAACCATATTATATGCGATCAAGCCACTAAGCAACCCTACAACAGGAAGGAAATACTGTGGTAAGAATGACTGTGGCAAAGGAGTAATAAGAATGGCGGAAATAGGAGCCAATACCAGCATGACAGACAACAAGCCCGCAAGAGCCGGAATCAGCAACACCTTTAATTTGAAGCGAAAACGCATCAAAGACAGAGAGCATGTTAGCCCCACAATGAGAAGTGCTGTCAACATCGTGAGCCAAAGATGATTTTGCCAAATGGCAAAAGAGAGAAGGATGACATAGACCAAGATCAGTATTAAAAGGCTGGCACTTCCTTTCTGTAGTTTATTCAGAATACCGAGCTTCAGTACATTGTTCAAAACAACTGGTATTATCAGCAACAATATACCGAACACCAGCCCTCCTAAGAAATATAAACTTGTCATGGTCTATTCGCTTTTTGATGTTAAATTCACTACTTGAAAAGAGCTAAAAGGATTAGACTGCGTAGTACAGATCACTTCTCTGCCCTGCCTCGCCAGTTGAGTGATAAAAGAATTCACTGTTTCGTTCTTGACGATAGGTTCTTCTATTAACACAATGGATCCCCTTCGCAAGGGCACCAATGATAAAAGCACGAGCCAGAGTACAGACGGAGGGACGCTGCGTATCTTTTCTTTCCATACCGTAGGTTTGATGCTTAAATTATTCCACGTCTCGGTCAAAGCTTCTGCGCTGAGATTTTTGCCATTGTATTTGCTGATAGCCTGCCTGCAAAGTTCTCCTACCGTCATATCTACCTGCGGCAAGAAATGAGGCACATAGCACATCATTTGTCGGAAGAAGGTGCCCGACCCATAGGTCACCAATTCTCCGTCGACCGTTATGTATCCACCTTTCACCTTGTCAAGTCCAAGAATAGCCATGACGAGCTGATGCCCCGACGTTGGGTCAACGACAATAGAAGATACCTTTCCCGGGCATGCCACCATAGTGAAAGGAAGCGTCTTGTCATCTATCACTACGTCTTTAAATTCCAATATTCCAGGATCTTTGTATGTTGTGAAATCAAAGTCTTTTATCAGTTTGCTCATACGCCTCAAACTTGTTAATCCTTCTTTGTTCTAAGCCTTCTGTGGAAGTGCTTTGCTGACGATGTACACACCGAGGAGAATGCTGCCCGCGCCCATGAACGCCAATATTGTCATGTGCTCGTGCAAGACAAGTGCGCTGGCTACGACCGTGCTGACCGGATTGAGATAGATATAGTTGCTGGCCGAAATGGCACCAATCTTCTTAATCACAAAGCTCCAGAGTGCAAAACAGGCAAAACTGGCTACAACGCCCAGAAAGAGTAAGTTGCCCCATACCGCCGGTTGCAGAAAGCCTTGCAGAGGGAAATTCCAGGGACGTAGCAAATAAACCGGCAACACGGTAACGAGTCCGTAGAAGAAAACTTTGCGCGTGACAAACACACTGCTATAGTGGCTTACATATCTCATCAGAATGCTATAGACAGCCCAGCACAGAGATGCTGCAAGTGCCAGAAGATCACCCAGGGGATTGATCTTCAAGACGAACTGCCCATTAAATACCACAAGCCCCACACCAATCGTAGCCATCAGTGAACCGATGATCAGCTTTCGGTTGGCACGAATATCCTTAAGAAAGAGAAGTGCTAATATCGTTGTCAACAAAGGAGCTGTGCAGACGATGAAAGACACGTTGTTGACATAGCCGACCTTCACGGCAATGTTCTCGGTAACGAAGTAGAGCGAGCCGCCGGTAATGCCCAAAAGCACCATCAAAAATTCATCACGCAGGTTGTCGCACCATAATTTCCTTGGAGAGATCAGCCATATACAGAGCCATGCGAACAGGAAGCGGAGTGTAAAAATCTCATGGGCCATCAATCCGTGGTTGAGCAACACTTTAGAATTGACAAAGGTCACTCCCCAAATCAACACTACAATAATGCCGAGAAGATGATATGGCCAGGATCTTCTTAATTCCATGCGTTCCATATGACTCTATTTATATTTTATCTAATGCTATGCGAGAGTTGAGACTCAAAGACTTAAACTTAGAGGGTGTCATTCCCGTAACGTTCTTGAACTGACTGCTCAGGTAGGCGACACTCGAATAGTTCATCTGCTGTGCGATTTGCGTGAGTGTCAACTCATCATACTTCAAGAGTTCTTTCACTCTTTCCACCCTTTGCAGCATATAATACCGCTCAATGGTCATGCCGGTACACTCGCTGAAGAGTTTGCTCAGCCGACTATAATCTAAATGAAATTTCTCTGCGAGATAGGCACTGAGTGTCAGAGGCTGCCCAGAGGATTTGTAATGCACCAAATCGATGATTGCAGTCTTGATCTGATGCATCAGTTGTTGCCGCTGATCCTCAAGCAGTTCAAATCCAATGGACTTGAGAGCTTGAGCCAACTGCACTCGTTTTTCGTCGCTGAGGCTGTCCTCCTCAATCGCGACAACGCCCAACTCGACAGTAAGCGGATGTAGCTCTGCTTGTTCCAAGATCTGTTTGACAGCCATCTTGCAACGGTCGCAAACCATATTTTTGATATATAGTGTCTGAGACATAATCAGCTACTGATTTTAAAGAAAACTTATCTTCTGATGAGCAAAACCACATTCTCCACGTGGGAAGTATGTGGGAACATATCTACAGGCTGCACGGCCATCACCTTGAATCCAGCATCGAGCAGTTGCAAGTCTCGCGCCTGTGTAGCAGGATTACAACTTACATAGACCAAGCGCTTAGGGCGTGCATTAAGAATGACATTTACTACATCGGGGTGCATTCCTGCACGTGGCGGATCCGTCACAATGATATCTGGCTGTCCATGCTCTTTGATGAAGTCATCAGTGAGAATGTCTTTCATATCTCCCGCAAAGAACGTAGTGTTCTCAATTTTGTTGATCTGGCTGTTTACCTTTGCGTCTTCGATGGCCTCCTCGACATACTCTATGCCAATGACACGCTTTGCCTTACGTGCGACGAAGTTCGCTATCGTGCCCGTACCCGTGTAAAGATCATAAAGCAGAGGCTCTCCTGTGGGGGCTTCTTCATCATCAAGCGGCATGAAACAGAACTTGCGTACCACTTTATATAGCTGATAAGCCTGCTCCGTGTTGGTTTGATAGAAGCTCTTGGGGCCCACCTTAAACTTCAAATCCTCCATAGCCTCATAGATGAAGCTATTACCCTTGAAAGTCTTCAACTCCAGATCAGCCAGCGAGTCGTTGCCTTTCTGGTTGTCAGTATACATTAAAGAGGTGATTTGCGGATAGTGCTCTGCAACATGCTGTAAGAGTTGCATTGCCTTGGCCTCATCGCCATCCTCATCGTAATGAAACTGTATCAAGAGCATCCATTCGCCCGTATTGGAGTTTCGGAACATCAGGTTGCGCAGCATTCCTTTTTGCTGACGTACATTATAGAAGGTCATGCCAATGCTTTTGGCATAGGCCTCAATGTCGTTGCGGATTGAGTTGTGAAGGTCATCCATCAGCCAGCACTTGTGAATAGGGTATATTTTGTCAAACGCACCCGGTATATGAAAGCCTATGGCAGAGTGATTGCCGTTGTCCAAATCTAAAGTGGGGTCCTGCAGCTCTTCATGCGTAAACCACCGTCTGTCACAGCAGCCGAACTCCAGCTTGTTGCGATATTCCTTGGTTTTTACAGAGCCCAGGATAGGCATGAAGTCCGGCAATTCTACTTTGCCGATACGTGTCAACTGGTCGTGTACTTGCTGTTGCTTCGCATTCAGTTGCTCTTGATAAGGCAGCATCTGCCACTTGCATCCACCACAAATACCAAAGTGCTCGCAGAAAGGCTCTATTCGCTTGTCGCTTTTCTTAATCATATTGATGATGCGCCCCTCGTTGTATTTATGTTTCTTCTTCACGATTTGGACATCAACAACATCGCCGGGCACACCGAACGGCACAAACACCACTTTGTCGTTGTGATGAAACAAACTCATGCCTTCGGCTGCTATCGACTCGATAGTGACATTCTCTATGATTGGTAATGATTGACGTTTTCTGCCCATTGTCTATGATATTGTCTATGATATTTTTGTTTGCAAAGTTATACAAAAATCTCTGTAGAGCAAAATATTACTTCATATAATTCATCATATTCATGTAGGTCTGCTACCCTGTCACACGACCAGCGCTAACCATTTTTAGGTATTTTACAGAGAAACATATTCTTAGAGGGAATAATCCAAGATTAAATTAGTAACTTTGCAACAGAAAACAAAGACAGGAGAATTATAAATTATGAGATTGTCTGAGCTGCATACAGGAGAAAGTGGCGTTATAGTTAAGGTCAACGGTCATGGTGGCTTCCGGAAACGCATTGTTGAGATGGGGTTCATCAAAGGTAATAAAGTGGACGTTCTGCTCAATGCTCCTCTTAAAGATCCCGTGAAATATCGTATCATGGGCTATGAGGTAAGCCTGCGCCATAGCGAGGCTAGCATGATAGAGGTGGTGACTGCTGAGGAAGCTAAGAAAATAGAAGAGAAAGAACGGAGAGAAAGACAGCAACAGGCTGCAAAAGAACAGCCCGTCGAAGATTTGTCACACAACGATGACAGCTGTGTTGATCTTGATGTGGCTCTTCGCCCAAACGACAAGTCTTACGAAGACTCTACCGATTTAATGGAGAAGGTTGCTCTCCAGGAGCGCAAGGTGATCAACGTCGCTTTGGTTGGAAACCCCAACTGCGGCAAGACTTCCTTCTTTAATTTTGCCTCAGGCGCTCACGAACGGGTAGGAAACTACTCCGGTGTTACTGTTGACGCAAAAGAAGGGCATGCCAGTTTTGAAGGCTATCAGTTCAACATTGTCGACCTTCCTGGCACTTACTCTCTCTCTGCTTATTCTCCCGAAGAGTTATATGTCAGAAAACAGTTGATCGAAAAGACTCCGGATGTTGTCATCAATGTGATTGACACCTCTAATCTGGAGCGTAACCTTTATCTTACGACGCAACTCATTGACATGCACATCCGTATGGTGGTTGCGCTAAACATGTTTGATGAGACACAGAAACGCGGCGACCATGTCAATTACGACAAGTTGTCGGAGTTGTTTGGCGTACCTATGGTTCCGACAGTGTTTAAATCCGGCAAAGGTGTCAGCGAGCTCTTCCATCAAATCATCGAAGTGTATGAGGGCACAGAAGACGCACAATCGCATTATCGTCATATCCATATCAACCATGGCCACGAGATAGAGCATGGTATCAGCGAGATACAAGAGCATCTCAAGAAAGAAGAGAATGTGCGTGAACTCTACTCAACCCGTTATTTGGCTATCAAATTGCTGGAGCACGACCAGGATGTTGAGAAGTTCGTCAGTGCCTTGCCGGATGCAAAGGAGATCTTCTATCATCGCGACAAAGCGGAAAATCGCGTCAAAGAAGAAACTAAGGAAGATGCTGAAACAGCTATCATGGATGCAAAATATGGTTTCATCCATGGAGCATTGAATGAGGCCGCATACGAAGAAGGACACAAAGAGGACACCTATCAGATCACTCATGTGCTCGACCGAATACTGACCAACAAGATCGTAGGCTTCCCGATCTTCCTGCTGCTGATTGCCCTCATGTTCTTTGTGACTTTCAGTTTAGGATCATATCCCATGGACTGGATCGACTCTCTGGTGGGCATGTTGGGCGATGCCATCGGACGCTTGATGCCGGAGGGACCCGTCAAGGCAATGCTTGTAGACGGTATCATCGGTGGTGTGGGCTCTGTCATCGTGTTCCTGCCACAGATTCTTATCCTCTATTTCTTCATCTCGATTATGGAGGACTCCGGCTATATGGCACGTGCCGCATTCATCATGGATAAGCTCATGCACAAGATGGGACTTCATGGCAAGTCGTTTATTCCACTCATCATGGGATTTGGCTGCAATGTCCCTGCCGTCATGGCCACTCGTACGATAGAGAGCCGTCGCTCACGGTTGGTGACGATGATGATACTGCCTCTGATGAGTTGCGAGGCACGAATACCTATTTATATTATGATCATCTGCACATTCTTCTCACGCAACACGCAGTGGTTGGTGATGATGTCACTCTATCTCATAGGTATCTTCATGGCAGTCATCATCAGCAAACTGATGACAAAATATATCGTCAAGGGTGAAGACACTCCTTTCGTGATGGAGCTTCCTCCTTATCGCTTCCCTACGGCCAAGGCTGTCTTCCGACATACATGGGAGAAAGGACGGCAATATCTCAAGAAGATGGGTGGTATCATCCTTGTAGCTACCATAATTGTTTGGGCATTAGGTTATTTCCCTCATAATGATCAACTATCTGTTCAGCAGCAGCAGGAGCAAAGCTACATTGGCCGGATTGGCAAAACCATTGAACCCATTTTCTATCCTCAGGGATTCAACTGGAAGTTTGATGTGGGTATTGTCGCCGGTGTAGGTGCCAAAGAGATTGTTGCCTCTACTATGGGCGTACTGTATACCAATGACGACAGCTATTCCGATGACAAAGAGTATAACGATAACGGAGGCAAATATGAGCACTTGAATAAAGCTATCACCGCAGATATCGCAAAGATGCACGGAATGACGACAGACCAAGCTCGCCCCGTAGCAACACTAACAGCATTCTGTTTCCTGCTGTTTGTCCTTCTTTACTTTCCTTGTGTGGCTACCCTTGCTGCTATCAAAGGAGAAACCGGAAGCTGGAAATGGGCACTGTTTACCGCTTGCTATACCACCGCATTGGCTTGGATAGTTTCTGCTATTGTCTATCAGGTCGGCAGGCTTTTTCTGTGATGCCACGGTTCTGTATTCACGCTATCCCCATAAAATTCTGATTGGATTTTTCCAGCTAACAAAAGATCTTTCGCTACGCAGGTTTTAATCATTCCCTGCTTAGCGGAAGATCTTTTTCTATAGCATTACAACATTGAAAACATAGTTTCGCCCCCACAAGAACATGGTTTCGATCCCACAAGAACATGGTTTCGATCCCACAAGAACATGGTTTCGATCCCATGAGAATATGGTTTCGCCCCCATGAGACAATATTCGTTAGTAGATCCTGATTGAAACTGTTTCATCTCAAAAGCAAAGAGAATTACTAAAAAGTGCTACTCAAATATCTGTAATTCAAGAATAATTGTTATCTTTGCAACAGCAGAAAGAACATTCACATTTCTAATAATAAAAACACTTAGAAAAATGACAATCGATGAATTCAACTTTGCTGGTAAGAAGGCAATTGTTCGTGTAGACTTTAATGTGCCATTGGATGACAATGGCAATGTTACTGATGACACTCGTATCCGTGGAGCACTGCCCACATTGAAAAAGATCCTCAATGATGGGGGTGCCGTCATCATGATGAGCCACATGGGTAAGCCTAAGGGCAAAGTCAATCCAAAACTGAGCCTGAAGCAGATCGTAGGCAAGGTGTCTGAGAAGCTTGGTGTCGAAGTTAAGTTCGCTCCTGACTGCGCAAATGCAGACGCTGAGGCTGCCGCCCTCAAGCCGGGAGAGGCACTGTTGTTGGAGAACCTTCGCTTCTATCCTGAGGAGGAAGGCAAGCCTGTCGGTGTAGAGAAGGGTACTCCTGAGTACGATGCTGCTAAGGCAGAGATGAAGGACCGTCAGAAGAATTTCGCTAAGAAGCTCGCTTCTTATGCTGATGTCTATGTCAACGATGCCTTCGGTACTGCTCACCGCAAGCACGCTTCTACAGCAGTTATCGCTGACTACTTCGACAAGGACAGCAAGATGCTTGGCTACCTGATGGAGAAAGAGGTCAAGGCTATCGACAATGTGATGAAGAATGCTCAGCATCCTTTCACTGCTATCATCGGCGGCTCCAAGGTCAGCTCTAAGCTCGGTGTCATCAAGAACCTGCTCGACAAGGTCGACAACCTGATCATCGGTGGCGGTATGGGTTATACCTTCATCAAGGCACAGGGTGGACACATCGGTAAGTCTCTCCATGAGGACGATTTGATCCCTGAGGCTCTGAATGTCATCAAGGCTGCCAAAGAGAAGGGCGTGAACCTCAGCCTCTCTGTTGCTACGGTTTGCGGTCAGGACTTCTCTAACGACACTCCACGTAAGACATTCCCCATCGATCAGATTCCTGACGAGTGGGAAGGCATGGACGCAAGCGAAGAGAGCATCGAAAACTGGAAGAAGATCATCATGAGCTCCAAGACTATTCTTTGGAACGGCCCTGTCGGTGTCTTCGAGTTGCCTAACTTCGCTCACGGTACTGGCGAAATCGCTAAGGCTGTAGCAGAAGCTACTCAGAAAAATGGTGCTTACTCTCTCGTCGGTGGTGGTGACTCGGTCGCTGCTATCAACAAGTTCGGTCTTGCTGACAAGGTAAGCTATGTATCTACCGGTGGTGGTGCTATGCTCGAGGCTATCGAGGGTAAGGTGCTTCCTGGTGTAGCTGCTATCAAGGGATAATAGTTTCCTATATACCTAATTAATAGGCAGAGAAATATTGCTGATTCAAACTCCGTATAAGCTATGGAACATCCAAAGGCTTTTCTTCCAAGAGATCTTGAATTCAATATTTCTCTGCTTTTTTCTTTTCTCTGCCTTTTCTTAGGGAGTCAATGTGCCAAAGCCCAACGGAATGAATTGCTAAGCAACAAAATAGCTACGTTGCAGGTAACGGCCGGAGACCGTTGGCAAGACTTGCCAATTATTAGTCTAAATCAGGGAGAAGTCGTCAATATCTCGTTTGACGATCTCACACATGAGCATCGTCGGCTTTGCTATCGTATTGAACATTGTGAGAAGGACTGGTCACGCTCATCCCAAATCTTTGATAGCGATTATTGCGAAGGCTTTACTGAAGGAAACACCATAGATAATTATCAGCAGTCAATTAATACCAACCAACTCTACACTCACTATCGACTATCAATACCAAACGACCGCTGCCAACTGAAATTGAGTGGCAACTATCGTGTGACGGTCTACGACGAAGACAGCAATGAGGATCTGCTCCGTGCCTGTTTCATGGTATTAAACCAGAAAGTGACCGTGAGAATGGCTTTAACGACTAATACCGATATAGACGTCAACAATAGGCATCAGCAGTTAGAGGCTGAGATAGATTATCCTTCGATGGTTGTGTCTAATCCACTTCAGCAATTTTATGTTATTGCCTTGCAAAACCAGCGATGGGATCAAGCCATTGTTGCGCCCGCTCCACAATATATTCGGTCAACGTCTATGCGCTGGAGCCACTGCCGGGATTTGATTTTTGACGGAGGTAATGAATATCATAAGTTTGAGATACTGGATGTAGACCGTCCTGCAATGGGAGTAGAGCGTGTTGATTGGGATGGGAAAGTTTATAACGCCTGGCTTTGGCCCAGTGAGCCTCGTCCCAATTATGTTTTTGACAAAGACGCGGACGGTGCTTATTATATAAGGAACAGCGATAACTACGAAAATGACTGTTCTACAGAATACGTCAATGTACATTTCTCATTGAAGGCTCCACGATCTCCCTATCCCATCTATTTGAATGGCAATTGGACACAAGACCGCTTTCTTCCTCAATACGAGATGCTGTGGAATGATTCTACGCAAAGCTACGAGCGTGCTCTTTGGCTAAAACAAGGATACTATAATTATCAATATCTACAAAAAGAAAGGGACGGAGCCTTTCGCCCCGTCCCTTCACAAGGTAATTATTATCAGACTGAGAATTCCTACCAAATGCTTGTCTATTTCCGACCTATAGGCGGCAGGACAGATGAACTGGTAGGATACGCTTGTCTGGAGAATGACTATTGATTATTGCTGCTTCTGTCCCTGGGGTAAATGGAACTGATATTCACGGTCAAATACTTTCTTGACCTGGTTGATTTCCAGGAAAGTCGTGCCACCACCTTCACCAAACGAACCTGAAAGATAAGCGATCTTGTCATCGTTGCTGATATAGCATTTCTGACGAAGCATACGGATAGCGGCCATGAACATAAACTCTGGGCTCACGTGATCTTTCTGGTAGATAGCAGTCACTCCGTAGGAAAGATTGAGCCAACGCTGTGTCTTCTCTTTATAGCAGATCGCCAAGATTGGCTTCGAACCGCGGAATGCAGCCAAGTTGCGGGCTGTCTCACCGGTTTCGGAGTCTGTGATAATACCTGCAACTCCCAACAAACGGGTAGACTCAATGGCAGAGTGTGCCAAGAACTCCTTCTGTGTACAATGCTCTCTCAATGGCACATTATTTAATTCGCCAAATGAGATACGGTCTTTCTCTGCCTGCTCAGCTACAGTAGCCATGGTCTGCACAGCTTCCAAAGGATATTTTCCAGACGCAGTCTCTCCACTAAGCATCAAGGCATCCGTATTGGAATAGATAGCATTGGCAATATCAGTCACCTCTGCACGTGTGGGTCGAGGATTATTGATCATGGTGTGGAGCATTTGCGTTGCAACAATCACAGGTTTACGCTTCTCTACACATTTACGAATGATCATTCGCTGAATGCCGGGAATGCGCTCTATAGGCACCTCAATACCCAAATCACCACGCGCGATCATGATACCATAACTGGCATCAATGATCTCGTCGATATTGTCTACACCTTCCTGATTCTCGATCTTGGAAATGATTTTTATGTCGGAATGATGCTCATCCAAAATGTCCTGAACAGCCTTCACGTCAGCAGCAGAACGCACAAAGCTATGGGCGATGAAGTCGATATCTTCATCAATTGCCAAAAGTATGTTGCGTTTATCCTTGGGGGTCAACGCAGGGAGGTCGATATGCTCACCCGGCACATTTACGCTCTTGTGTGCCCCCAGCACTCCGTCGTTTTGTACTTCAGCGTAGATTGTCGGCCCCTCAATACCCATCACTTTCATGTCGATGGCACCATCATCAAAAAGCATGTCGTCTCCGACTTTCACGTCCTTAGCAATGTCGGTGTATGAAAGATTGATGATATCGTGCGTGGTATCCATCTCTGGACGACCGAAAATCTTCACAGCCTCACCTGTACGATACTGAATGGGCTCGGCAACGTCTGTCGTACGAACTTCCGGCCCCTTGGTATCAATAAGAATGCCAATATGTGGTGAGACCTTACGCACGTTACTGATAATATTGCGGATACCCTCCGGAGTTGCGTGGGCCGTATTCATCCTGACTACATTCATTCCTGCAAAAAACAGTTTGCGCAGGAAGTCGACATCACAGCGACGGTCGCTGATAGAGCAAACGATCTTTGTCTGTTTCATAACTATTGAGTTGTGATTTTCTTCTAAAAGAAGATCTAAATTATATGTATTCTTATCTTATGCAAAGGTAATCATTTTCCATTGAATAAGACTAAGAATCACGATATTTCTTAAGGAGAATGAATAAATAAAAAGGAGAGTCTACTGCCTATTCTGCAAGTAGACTCTCCTTATTATATAGTAGAAGCTACAAGGAACAAGTATTATTTCCCTTGGTGAGCATCTCTAAGCAGATCATTGACGGTCTTCACCGGGTTGAACGTGTCCAAAGGAACTTCCACAAAGATTGTATTCCAGTCGCTCATGGCACCATTCCACAATCCAGGCAATTCAAGAGCTTTCAGTTCGCGTCCATTCTTACTTTTTGAACTGATGAAGCCTGTGTTGGCGTCTACATAGTCAGGAAGATGGAAGGGATGACCTTGGAAGTCCTTAGTAGCACAGACAAGATCTACAGGATTGAAGTGGGTACCAGAGGTGAACATCTTCATATATTCTGCATTGTTCTTGTCAATCTGGCTGCTCTCAAGAATCTGAGGACTAAAGGTGCCATCCTGATTGAAAGCCAAGAAGGGGCCACCGCCGGGCTCACCAACATTCTTCACGACACCACAAACACGCATTGGCCGATTGAGTTTTTTCTTCAAGTAGATTACCAAGTCCGCATCTTCAAGTTCCTTGATATCCTCCCGGCGACAGCAAAGATCACGCTGAACGAAATGAATGATCTCCTCAAGTTTCTGATGGTTGTAGCGCCCCGACTCCAAGTCTTTCAAGTAATCGAAAGCTTTCTTCTGAGTCTTTACGAGTACGCCGGCAATGATTTTCTTCCACTTGATAGTATCAGCTTTCAGACGGTCTGGGACGACATTGTCGATGTTCTTGATGAAGATGACATCAGCATTGATTTCATTGAGGTTCTCAATCAGTGCACCGTGACCTCCCGGACGGAAGAGCAGCGAACCATCTTCGTTGCGGAAAGGTGTGTTGTCAGGGTTGGCTGCAATTGTATCTGTACTTGGCTTTTGCTCAGAGAAGCTGACTTCCAGTTTGACGTTGAACTTCTTCTCATAATAAGCCTTCTTTTCTTCCACCTTTTGCTCAAAGAGTTTCAAGTGGTCATGCGAGACAGTGAAATGAACCAAAGCCTTTCCTTTCGAACTGGCATATAAAGCCGCCTCTACCAGATGCTCTTCCATAGGAGTGCGGACACCTTCCTCGTCCTCATGGAACTGTAACAGCCCTTTAGGCAATTGACCATAATTCAAGCCTTCGGGCATCAGAAGATTCCGGACTACAGCTTTATAGTCACCGGCTTGAATCAGTTGCATAATGCTTTTCCCAGTGTTTTTCTTGCAAGCGTCGCACAGTGCTTCACGGAAGGCGAACTTCTTGATGTCTGCAAAGAATTTCTTTTCGAAATCGGTCTGAGGCGTGTCGTAATCGGCGTTGAGGAAAGCAAACATGTTCTTGAACATACGGCTGGCTGCACCCGATGCAGGAACAAATTTCACCACCGTATGCCCTTCGTCCTTATACACTTCCCAAGCTTTCTCTGCATCTTGTTGCTCAGCATCACTGAGTGCAGAGATACCTTGACCAACTGCCGCCGTAGATTTTAGGCGTAGATAGGGAAAGCCGTTTTTAATCTGCTCAAGCTGATGCTCAACTTGAGCGACTGTCATCCCCCGCTTCTCAATTTGTTGTTTGTCAGTGTCGGTAAACATAGATAATATTGTTATTGGTGATTCATTCTTTATATATGACAGCCCCATACTACTGCCCATCAGTTATTCGATGACAAATATAAACAAAAATATTGATACGGCGGTTGATTTGGTATAAAAATCGTGTTAAATTTGCTCCATAACAATAACTTTTTGTGTCTCTGAGCCAACAGCAACCCGATTATCAACTCTTCTGCCGACAACCCAAAGTAAAGTATCATGATTGTCAACAACCACTAATTGATGCTTCCTTTCAATCATAGTCAGTTTCAAATCGTTCATGAAATCGCTGACCAACTTGGACCCTTTCATGCCAAACGGTACAAAGCGATCCCCTTGCTTGACGGGACGTATTGTGAGTGGGAAATGAACTTTAGCAGCGTCAACAAAAGCAAATTGTGGACGCTTGTCAATAACAAGAACATCTGCGGCAACTTCCTTTAATCTAAGCTTCATGATGTCTTTACCCATAGCTGAGTAACAATAGGTGCCACATTCAGGAATGCGCATAGAGGGAAGTTCCATGAGCCATTTATCTTTGTCTATAATAGAAAGGCGGTCTTTCTCCACACAAACCACATATTTATCAGACAGCCAATGTCTGTTCGTTTCAATACAAGCGTTGATTTCCTCTATTTGTTGACGGTTAAAGCCTTTATTATATAATATGTGCCACAGAATCAGTTTGCTATGTCCACTGTTCTTAATAGCAGAGAACTTATAGCTATCTCCCACAAGACAAGAGTGTATAAGCAAATCGATCTGTTGATCAGTGAATTCTTCTACTTCTGTTAGAATGCCTGCTGTACGGGCAATATTAGCTTTGACTTCAGGATTGATTCTCTCCATCAGAGGTATAATGTCCAATCTTAGCTGGTTGCGTTGTGCTTCCCTTTCAAGGTTTGTACTGTCGATGACGTAGTCCTGATGCTGGTGAAACAAGTAGCCAAGAATATCTTGATGACTAACTCCAAGAAATGGCCGGACGATCCGCCCATTTTTGGGTCTCATCCCTGTAAGTCCTTTTATTCCAGTCCCACGAATGAGATTAAGCAATATTGTTTCCACTTGATCATCACGATGGTGAGCCACGCAAATGGCATCAGCTTGAATGTCTTTGCGCAATTGCTCAAAATAGTTATAACGCAATTCTCGGGCGGCCATTTCTATTGATTGGTGATGCAGCTCGGCATAGGCCTTCGTGTCGAAGTGAATACGGTGAAGCGGAATTTGATAATTCTTACACAAGTCAACACAGAAGCTCTCGTCACTGTCACTTTCTTCTCCTCTCAGATGGAAGTTACAATGAACTGCATCTATATGATAACCCAAATTTTTGAGCGTCAGGAGCAAAGCCACGCTATCAGGACCTCCAGAAAGCGCAATAAGATAAAAGCCGTCGTGAGACAACAACTCATAACGGCTTATATAATTCTCGATGAAATCGGTAAAACGATTATCTTTTCTCATGTCGATACGTGTCTATTCCACATACAAGACCAATCCCTTCAGATACTCACCCTCGGGATGATAGATGTTAATAGGATGGTCAGCTGGTTGATGGAGTTGGTGCAAGATGCGTACTTTGCGACCCGACTGCACTGCCGCTGTGAAGACGGCATTACGGAAATTTTCTTTCGTTACAGCCTGGGAACAGCTGAAGGTGAAAAGGATGCCGCCATGTTTGATGCGTTGTAGTCCTTTTACATTCAATCGTGTGTATCCCTTAAGCGCATTATGCAGCGCACTCCGATGCTTGGCGAAAGCAGGAGGATCAAGGATGATTAGATCGTATTGATCATCATGCTCGTCAAGGTATTTAAAAGCATCGTCGCAGTAAGCCTCATGACGAGTATCGCCAGGGAAATTGAGCTCTATATTCTCGTTTGTCAACTCAATGGCTTTAGCACTACTATCTACAGAGTGAACCATCTTTGCACCGCCACGCATTGCATATACAGAGAATCCACCTGTGTAGCAGAACATGTTCAGAACGCTCTTGCCCTTAGCGTAATGCTCCAACAGCGCGCGGTTTTCTCGTTGATCCACAAAGAATCCAGTCTTTTGACCACGCAGCCAATCGACATGGAACTTCAGTCCGTTTTCAACAGCAATGTTGTCATCGGTCTGCCCATAGATAAATCCGTTCTCTTGTCCGAGATCAGCTTTGAATGGCAATGTTGTCTCGCTTTTATAATAAACGTTCTTCACACGATGCTGCATCACCTTCACCAATGCTTTGCAAATCTCTTTGCGACAAACATGCATTCCCACACTATGAGCCTGCATCACGGCTGTCTCACCATAGCAGTCTATTACAAGTCCTGGAAGATTATCACCCTCACCATGAACCAAACGATAAGTATTGTTGTGGGGATTATCTGCGATGCCTATGCTTTGACGCATCGTCAATGCAGAGGCCAACCTCTTTTCCCAGAATTCATCGTCAATCGTTATGTCGTGAAACGACAGCACACGGACAGCGATGCTACCGATCTGATAGTGCCCGACAGCGATGAAATCGCCGGAAGCAGAGATCACTCTTACGAAATCACCTTCCGCAATATCATCATCCATGTGGTGGATGGCACCGGAAAAGATCCACGGATGGAAACGTTCCAAAGAACTTTCCTTGCCTTTCTTTAAATATATGTTCTTATACATGTCTATCGCTATTAATTGTTTTTCTTGGTTTACGAACTCTCCCCTTTGAAGAAGACTTTCTTTTGTTGTCAGTTGATTTTTTAACTTTCTGATTCTTACTGTCAGCTATGCCCTTATCTTGCACAACTTCTTTAGAATCAAAATTTTTACTTTGTTCAGTTGAATCTTTACTTTCGCTATTCACAACCGGCTCAGGCTCCGGAACCACAATGAGATCATAGTCCTTGGTTTTGATTAGCCTCTCCATTTCCTCATAAAGCAAGATGCAAGTCCAAGCATCAATAGCTGCATACTGCTTTTGCTTATCATCAAGCTGCGGCGATTCCCAATTAGAGAGTCTTTGTCGTTTGGAGATCTTCTCATGGAAAATATTGGCATAGAGCTTTTGAAGGCTTAAGTCCTTAATGCCCAGTTGCGGAACTAAGTCTTGCAAATCAATGAAGAGCCCCGGAGTAAAAGTTTCTCTGTCTTGAAGCATATGGATGTCATCATGCCACGAAAGTCCGATTTTCTTAACTGTTTTGTCCTCCAGCAAGCGCTTAATCGACGGTGTGATGCCAATGCGGTTGAGGCGAAACAAGAAACAGGTATCATGTGTGGAAACTTGAAGCAAAGCTACTTGATGATGCTCCCCGCGGTGAAAAGCAGGTTTAGTCTCGGTATCGACTCCAAGTATATTCATCGAGAGAAGATAATCCACAGCCTTGTCGGCCTCACCCGGAGAGATGATGGTGATAATGCGTCCGGGGAAGGTCACTTGCGGTAACTCTGAAATCTCTGTCTTGTCGAATTTGCTGTATAACTTTTTCTTCATTGTGAACGTAGCAATGCTTATAATGTACAAAATTATAAAAAAGAAGCGAGACGGCATTCATTAACTCCATATTTTTTTCAAAGAACGTTCAAAAATAAAAACTTGGAGCAGTTTTGTTTTGCGGTTCCAGCAAAAAACACTAATTTTGCATTTATCATCATATAGAGAAATAAAATGGCAAGAAAAAGATCTGAGCGCAAGCCAAAGACATTTGGTGAAGCGGTTGGCTTTCGACATATATTTGAGAGTGAGACGACTGATTTCTTTTTAGGGTTCATCCTTTTGGCATTATCCATATACATGATCATTGCCATGGTTTCGTTCTTTTCAACGGGACCAGCCGATCAGAGCACTTTGGAGAATATGAGACCGGGAGAATGGCTGAACAATACGCATGTATTCACCAATACATGCGGTTCTGCCGGTGCTCTTCTGTCTTATTATCTCATCTCGGTAAACTTTGGCCTACCTGCTTTTTTGATTCCTGCCTTTATCATTTTGGTAGGCTTAAAGTTGATGCACGTCATTGAGGTGAACCTCTGGAAGTGGTTTCTGTGTCTGACCATTGTGATGGTTTGGTTGTCTGTTACCTTCTCAAAATTCCTTACGCCTATCATGGGTGACAGCATCTTCAACCCCGGTGGACAACACGGCGCTTTTGTTGTGGAACACTTAGAGAATGTTGTCGGTGCACCAGGCCTGACAGCGGTTCTTTTGATAGTTGCTGTCAGTTTCTTAACCTACCTCACTTCGGAGACGATTACGGTGATCAGAAAAGCGATGAATCCGCTGAAATATGTGACTAAGAAAGTGAAATTCACAGTCACGAACCGAAATGTGGACGGAAATGAGGAAGAAGACACAAGCAATGACGGGTATCAAGTAGACGATACTGTGAGTGCTGCCACTAATAAAGAGACTGATAATATAGATGATGTAACTCCAACCAACTCTGGGAATGTTGTTGACCTAACAGACATGTCTCAGTTTACCCCCAAGCCGGCACAAGCCCCGATAGCAGTTGAACCCCATGTCACCAATGCAGAGCAAGTGAGTCAAGAAAAGATCGACAGCGTGGTTGTCAAGAATAGTGAGGAAGAGAAGGCAAGTAGTGGTCAGGTTGGTGAGCATTACGACCTTAGCACACCAATCAATCCGTGGGAACCTTTCGTCCACTATAAATTCCCGTCTTGCGACTTGCTGAAGAAATACTCCAGTCGACCTGTCATTGATATGGAGGAGATCAAGGCCAACAATGCCCGCATCGTGGAGGTGCTCAATAGTTTTGGAGTTCAAATCAGCAAGATCAACGCTACTGTTGGCCCTACTGTCACACTCTATGAGATTACGCCGGCCGAAGGCGTGAGAATCAGCAAGATCCGTGGCCTTGAGGCCGACATTGCATTGAGCTTGGCTGCTCTTGGTATTCGAATCATTGCACCTATCCCTGGCAAAGGAACGATCGGTATCGAGGTACCGAACAAGAATCCTCAGATCGTCTCGATGGAAAGTGTATTGAATACCAAGAAGTTCCAGACGACAAAAATGGCACTGCCAATGGCACTTGGCAAGACGATTACCAATGAAGTTTTCATGGTTGATTTGGCTAAGTTGCCCCACTTGCTCGTAGCTGGTGCCACCGGACAGGGTAAGTCTGTTGGTCTCAACGCCATCATCACCTCTCTCTTATATAAGAAGCATCCCAACGAGCTGAAATTCGTCTTGGTGGATCCAAAGAAAGTAGAGTTCAGTATCTATAATAAGATTGCGCCACATTATATGGCAGCTTTGCCTGAGAATGAGGATGAACCCATCATCACAGACGTTCAAAGAGTTGTCCGTACACTCAACTCTCTTTGCAAGCTCATGGACCATCGTTATGATTTGCTGAAGCGGGCCGGTGTGAAAAAGATCACAGAATACAACGAGAAGTTCATCAATCACCAGCTCTCACTCACCGACGGCCACGAATACATGCCTTATATCGTGGTCATCATCGACGAGTTTGGTGATTTGATTATGACGGCAGGAAAAGAGATCGAGCTACCTATTGCCCGTATTGCGCAGTTGGCTCGTGCAGTTGGCATACACATGATCATCGCTACGCAGCGTCCGACGACAAAGATTATCACAGGTAATATCAAAGCCAACTTCCCTGGCCGTATGGCCTTCCGCGTAGCTTCTCAGATCGACTCCCGTACGATTCTCGACCGCACCGGCGCCGACCAACTTGTAGGAAAAGGTGATATGCTATTCCTCTCGGGTGGTGATCCTGTGCGTGTGCAGTGTGCGTTCATTGACACTCCTGAGATCGAGGCCGTGAACGATTTCATTGCTGATCAGCCCGGACCGCTTGATCCTATGGAGTTGCCGGAGCCAGACGATCCTAATGCCGCTTCCGGTGAGCCGGGAGTTGGGGGCACTGATGTGCGCTCTTTGGATCCTTATTTCGATGAGGCCGCAAAAGCTATTGTCCTCACGCAACAAGGTTCTACAAGCATGATCCAACGTCGATTCTCCATCGGATACAACCGTGCCGGACGACTGATGGACCAGTTACAAAAGGCAGGTATCGTGGGCGAGGCGCAAGGCTCTAAGCCGCGTGAAGTGCTCATAGCCGACGAGAACAGCCTCGCGCAGCGGTTACAGCAGATTCACAACGGATAACAGTTGGGCATTAGACAATAGTGCCCTTTGGGTACTGGTGTCTTCTGTCACCTGATAAAAGACATAAGTCATTGATATTGAATTTAAAAATATATACGGCATGAAGAAATTATTATTCATTACGTTAATGATGGTGTTGAGCCTCGGTGCTTTCGCGCAGAATGCTGCACAGGCTCGTAAAGTACTCGACCGTACTGCCGCCTTAGTAGGACGCAAAGGTGGGGCCTCTGCCAACTTCTCCATCTCTAGTCCTAAGATTGGCAAAACCTCCGGTTCCATCGCTATCAAAGGTAGCATGTTCTATGCTCATACTCCGAAAGCTATTGTATGGTATAATGGCAAGACCCAGTGGACTTTGATGAAAAAGACCAACGAAGTGAACGTCACCACGCCGACAGAGGCTCAGCGTATGCGCATGAATCCCTATGCTTTTATCACCATGTACAAGCATGGCTATAAGATGGGAATGACGAAGAAAGGAGCCAATTACGTGATACATCTCACAGCTACCAATCGTCAGCGCTCAGTTAGTGAAATGTATTTGACGGTCAACGCACGCACCTACCAGCCTTCTGTGGTGAAGATGCGTGAGGGAAACACATGGTCAACAATCACCATTTCCAACTTCAAGGCAAAGAATCTGCCGACGAGCATGTTCACATTCCGTGCTAAGGATTTCCCCAAGGCAGAGGTCATTGACCTTAGATAGGAAAAGTATTGGTCGAAACGACAGTAGCTTGCAGACCATACATTATTAATATCATTAGAGTGATGATTCCACCCCGTCAATTTCTATTTTATTATCGCTTGCTCAGTCATCATCGTTGGTTGGCTGAGCGGCGTTCCCCCTTATTCTCTTCCAATCGTACTGCCAAGTGGATGATGGGTGTGTCAGGACTGCTGTTGGCTGCTTATCTCGTCTTTATAGCAGTGCTCATGGCGCTCTCTGTAAGAGACGAACGTGGACATACGGCTTTAGAATTTTTTATGGGCATATCGGTCTTTGTACTGATAGCAGACTTTCTTGGCCGTTTCTTCTTGCAGAACACCCCTTCTCATTTAGTGAAGCCTTACGTGCTGTTACCCATCCCCACACATGTGCTTATCGGTAGCTTTGTCCTCCGTTCGTTATTCTCACCAGCTTGTATTATTTGGCTTTTTCTTTTCTTGCCCTACTGTCTGATGGCTGTAGTCTTTCCCTATGGTCTTGCTCCAGCCTTGTCCTTTCTCTTGCTATGGTGGCTTCTCATCATGGTCGACAGTCAATGGTATGCGATTGTCAGGACGTTGGTCATCGGGAACATGCTATGGTGGATCCTCCCTATTGGAGTCGGTTTGTTACTCTTCCTTCCTTGGCTGTTGAGTGGCAACTTCGATCACATGCTGGAATTCTACGCTTCCATCGGCAGTCTGCTCGATGGAGGAAGTCTCCTACCCCACCTTGCTGCTTTGGCATTGTTGATGCTGCTGATTGCCATCAATAGCAAGATTCAGTATCATGCTGTTTGGACAGAGCTGACAAAGCAACAACAGCAGTCTTTCCATACGCTTTCAGGACTGTCTGCACTCAGCAAATACGGCTTGGTTGGAGAATACCTCAAGTTGGAAATCAGATCACTTCTTCGCAATAAGGGACCAAGGAAGTTGCTTCTTTCAGCGACAGGCATTGTTGTATTTATCAGTTTATTGATTACCGTTTCAACCGTTTATGACGATGCGTTCATGACCAACTTTTGGTGCATCTACGATTTCATTGTTTACGGTGGTATGCTTCTTACTCGTACCATGTCCTATGAGCGCAACTATATTTCTTGCTTGATGGTGCATAAAGAGAGTATGCTTAGTCTGCTGACCGCCAAGTACTATTTTGCTTGTCTGTTGATGGTGGTACCGTTTGTGTTGATGTTGCCGATGATCATCATCGGCAAATGGTCCTTGCTGATGGTCGTGTCTTATGCTGTGTTTACTGCCGGGGTGCAGTATTTTCTCTTGATGCAGATAGCTGTCTATAACAAGCAGCGACTCCCGCTTAACGAAAAATTCATCGGCAACAGCAATACCAATTACGTGATCATGCTCCTGATGATCTTAGCTTTCGTCATCCCTATGTTTCTCATTAACATCCTCCAAAGCGCATTGTCGGAGCGTATTTCTTGGTGCGTGATGATGGCCTTAGGCTGTGGGTTTATCGCTACTCATCATCTATGGATCAAAAACATTTATAACCGAATCATGAAGAACAAATACAGTCTCACGGAAGTAGCAGACGCGTAATACTCTTAAACTGAAAGAAGTAAATATGGAAACACAATACAGATTACCCGCTGAGTGGGAGCCGCAAGATGTCATTCAACTCACTTGGCCCAATGCTGCGACCGACTGGCAGCCTTATCTCAAGGACATCGTCTCGACTTATATAGAACTAGTCAAAGCAATCACCAAATACGAGCGTGTTATCATTGCATCAGCAGATGCAGCAGAAGCTCGGTCTGTGCTCCAAAGTCATCTGAGCCAACAGGCATTAGGCCGTGTGAGTGTCTATCAGTGCAAGATCAATGACACGTGGGCACGAGATCATGGACCAATCACGCTTGTAGCTTCTGACACGACTGCAAGAAACAGAATTCTGGACTTCAAGTTCAATGGTTGGGGAGAGAAATTCCGTTGGGAGGACGACAATACGATCACCCGGCAGCTCTATGACCAGGGTGTCTTTGACAGTGACTGGGATGACAATACCGACTTTGTATTGGAGGGTGGCTCTATAGAGAGCGACGGCATGGGCACAATCCTCACCAGCAGCCAATGTCTGTTAGCTCCTCACCGCAATCAACCACTCACCAAAGAAGATATTGAGATGCAATTGAAAAAGCGATTGTGCGCTAAACGCATCCTTTGGGTGGATCATGGCAATCTGAAGGGTGATGACACCGACGGACATATCGACACGATTGTGCGTATGGCTCCTGACCACATCTTATTATATATAGCATGTGATGATCCACAAGACGAGCAATACGCAAATTTAAAGGCACTCGAAAATCAGTTGAAGACTTTGAGAGATGCTGATGGAAAACCATATCAACTGATGCCGCTGCCATCTCCGCGCCCAATTTATGACGACGGAGACCGACTCCCGGCTACTTACGCCAACTTCGTGATCATCAACGGGGCTGTCATCGTTCCCACTTATCAGCAGCCTGATCGTGACGCAGCAGCCCTGTCTGCTATTGGTCAAGCATTCCCCGGTTATGATGTCATTGGCATTGATGCTTGCACTGTTATTCGCCAGCATGGATCATTACACTGTCTGACGATGCAGTTGCCCAAGGGAAGTTTGAAATAAGAAACAGGCTCACATGCTGAGGCTTTAGAAGAGTTGAAAATCATAGAACTAATTCATACGAAGATGAAAATAGGAATCATACAACAGCACAATACTGCTGACAAGAGCGACAACATGAAGCGACTCGCAGAGAAAGTCAGCGACTTAGCTCAAAAGGGTGCCAAGCTCATAGTGCTCCAGGAACTTCACAATACACTTTACTTCTGCCAAGAGGAAAAAGTCGATAACTTCGATTTGGCGGAGCCCATTCCCGGACCATCGACAGCGTTCTTCGGTCAATTGGCAAAAGACAACGGCGTGGTGATCGTCATCTCACTTTTTGAGCGTCGTGCACCGGGGCTCTACCACAATACTGCCGTCGTTATAGAGTCCGACGGCACCATTGCTGGCACCTATCGCAAGATGCACATCCCCGATGATCCTGCTTACTACGAGAAGTTCTATTTTACTCCCGGTGACCTTGGCTTCCACCCTATTCAGACCTCTGTTGGTCTCTTGGGTGTCTTGGTTTGTTGGGATCAGTGGTATCCCGAAGCCGCACGACTAATGGCCATGCAGGGTGCCGACTTGCTCATCTATCCCACCGCCATTGGCTACGAATCCTCTGACTCTAAGGAGGAGCAAGAGCGGCAGAGAGAGGCATGGACTATCGTGCAGCGGGGACATGCCGTTGCCAACGGACTGCCCGTCGTAGCCGTCAATCGTGTGGGTTATGAACCTGATCCATCAGGACTTACCCATGGCATACAGTTTTGGGGATCGAGTTTCGTTGCCGGTCCACAAGGTGAGTTGCTCTATCGTGCCTCCAACCAGGAAGAAGAGACCCAGATCGTTGACGTGGATTTGCACCACAGTGAGCAAGTGCGCCGTTGGTGGCCATTCTTCCGAGACCGTCGCATCGACGCTTATGGCGACATCACCAAGCGCTTCGGCATCTAATCGACATGTAATCATAGCCGTTTCACAACATTTTACATGGCATTAGTAGCTATATCGGTTAATTTTAGTAACTTTGCAGTCTGAGATAAAAGAAATATTTATTTGCACAAAATCCAATAAAGATAACTATGAGCAAACAAACAGAGAAAATTAAGGAGCTCGTCGAGAAGCGCGAGCAAGCTTGCTTAGGCGGTGGCCAGAAGGCAATCGACAAGCAGCATGCACGTGGCAAATACACAGCCCGTGAGCGCATCGACATGTTGGTAGACAAAGGCAGCTTTGAGGAGTATGATATGTTCAAACTCCATCGTTGCCACAACTTCGGCATGGAAAAGAAGCAGTTCCTCGGTGATGGTGTCGTCGCTGGTTCTGCCACGATTGATGGCCGTTTGGTTTATGTCTATGCTCAGGACTTCACCGTCAACGGTGGCTCTTTGTCCGAGACCATGGCTCAGAAGATTTGCAAGGTGATGGATATGGCCATGACCAATGGCGCTCCTGTCATCTGCATGAACGACTCTGGCGGCGCACGTATTCAGGAGGGTATTTCCGCCTTGGCCGGATATGGTGAGATCTTCGAACGCAACATATTGGCTTCCGGTGTTATCCCGCAGATCAGTGCGATCATGGGTCCTTGCGCCGGTGGTGCCGTTTATTCTCCTGCTTTGACCGACTTCATCGTGATGACCGAGGGAACGAGCTACATGTTCCTCACAGGCCCGAAAGTGGTGAAGACAGTCACCGGTGAGGACATCGACGCTGAGCATTTAGGTGGTGCGAGCGTACATGCCGGAAAGAGTGGTGTGACCAGTTTCACAGCCAAGACAGAGGAAGATGCAATGCAGCAGATTCGTACCTTGCTGAGCTATATCCCCTCCAACAACACCGAGGAGGCTCCGCGTGTGGAGTGCACCGATCCTATCGACCGCAAAGAGGATCTGCTCAACGACATTCTTCCAGATGATCCTAACAAGGCTTACGACATGTATAAGGTCATCAAGGCCATCACCGACAATGGTGACTTCTTTGAGGTGCAGCCTAAGTTTGCAAAGAACATTATCACCGGTTTTGCCCGCTTCAATGGTCAGAGCGTGGGTATCGTTGCCAATCAGCCAGCAGCCTACGCCGGTGTGCTCGATGTTAACGCCAGCCGCAAGGGTGCACGCTTCGTGCGCTTCTGCGATGCCTTCAACATTCCTATTGTCAGTTTGGTGGATGTTCCGGGATTCCTTCCGGGAACAGGTCAGGAATACAACGCTGTCATCCTCCACGGTGCTCAGCTGCTCTTCGCTTATGGTGAGGCCACAGTGCCAAAGATCACCATCAACCTGCGCAAGAGCTATGGTGGCTCACACATCGTGATGGGTTGCAAGCAGCTTCGTGCAGACCTCAACTTCGCATGGCCTACTGCCGAGATCGCTGTGATGGGTGCCAGTGGTGCCGTCGCTGTGCTCTGTGGCAAAGAAGCTAAGAAGATCAAGGAAGAGGGCGGTGACGTCAAGGCCTTCCTGGCTGAGAAAGAGGACGAGTATACAGAGGCTTTCGCCAATCCTTATCAGGCAGCTCAGTTTGGCTATATCGATGATGTCATCGAGCCTCGCAACACCCGCTTCCGCATCTGCCGCGGCTTGGCACAGCTGGCTCACAAGCGTCAGAATCTTCCCGCCAAGAAGCATGGCTGCATGCCGATGTAATCAAACTTTTCAATATAGCGAAGATGGATAAGAATATATATGCTGCCATTGCCATGGCACTCTATGAGTATCAGGGCAACAACGTTCATGACAAGGAGTCGGGCGTGATTACCATTCGTCCCAAGCATACGCTTTGGAATGCCAAGTTCTTGTCGTTCACAGCTAAACCATAATTCAAAGACATGAAAGAATTTAAATATACCATAGACGGTAAGGTCTATAACGTAGAGATCGACAACGTCGACGAGGAGAAGAGCGTGGCCCAAGTCAAGGTCAACGGCGAATCATTCGAAGTCGGCATGGAGAAACCTGCTGAGCCCGAGAAGAAGAAGGTGGAGTTGGGTAAGCCCGTAGCTGCCGATGCTGCCGACGAACCCTCTGCAGCTCCTGCTGGCAACACAGCCAATGCGATCAAGGCTCCGCTGCCGGGTACAATCACTGGCATCAACGTCAAAGTTGGTGACGAGGTCAAAGCCGGAGATGCTCTGCTGGTACTCGAAGCCATGAAGATGGCCAATAACATTGAGGCAGAAAAAGACGGCACGGTGAAGGCTATCTGTGTGAAGGTGGGTCAGAGCGTCATGGAGGACGATCCACTCGTTGTCGTCGAGTAATTGATATATCGTTGAGAAGGCGGTTATCGTTCAATCAGTAACTACCAATCATCGTATTAGTCATCAAAGAGAGCCGCTGAATAGTGGCTCTCTTTTTATCTTCCGTCTATTTCACTAACTTATGAAATCTAACCAAAATCTTTCAGAAAGGAGCGTTTAAGGCCCCTTATAGTGCTTAAAACATGCTCTAATACCCTTAATTGATGTAAAACCATCGTTTTTTATAGTATTTTTTCGTAACTTTGCACGGTATATATTATAGATTATTGCGTAATGGTTAAAAAGAAGGTTTTATTCATTAATCAAGAAATGGTTCCCTACGTTCCCACCTCTGAGATGGCTACGATGGGGCGCAACTTGCCACAGAAGATCCAGGAGAATGGATTCGAGATCCGTACTTTCATGCCAAAGTGGGGAAATATCAATGAGCGGCGGGGACAACTGCATGAGGTCATCCGGCTGTCAGGACTCAACTTGATTATTGATGACACTGACCATCCGCTGATCATCAAGGTTGCCAGCATTCCTGTTTCGCGACTGCAAGTTTACTTCATCGACAATGAGGACTATTTCCAGCGTCGTCGTACCATGACCGAGGACGAGAGTGGTGAGGAGTTTACCGACAACGGTGAGCGTGCGATCTTCTTCGCCCGTGGTGTCTTGGAGACGGTCAAGAAGCTGCGCTGGACTCCGGATATCATCCAGTGTCAAGGTTGGATGGCTGGTGTTGTGCCTTTGTATATCAAGACAGCATACCACGACGATCCCTCCTTCGCCAATGCCAAGGTGGTGACTTCGCTTTTCAATATGAACTTTAAGAAGCCTTTCGGCACCAATTTCAAGCAGTGCGTGGAATTCCGCAATGCCACACCCGACCTGCTTGAGCCCTATGCCGACCACTTCGACTACGCCGAATTGGGAAAGCTTGCCATAGACTACAGTGATGGTGTCGTGGAGGCTGGACAAGAGGCCAGCAAAGTCTTGCTGCAGTATGCCAAGGATAAGCAAAAGCCCATCCTCAACTATCCGGGCGACGACTATGTGCAAGCTTACAAGACTTTTTACAACAATATCTTAGGAATATAATTTTCTCATGAAAATACAGCATTTAGTTGCGCTTTTCGCTGCTACTGTTGCTTTCACAGCCTGCGACGACACGACGGATACCATTGGCTCCTCGCTCTCCAATCTCACGGATGCTGTGGAGGTCGGTACCGCGTCGTTCGACATTCCCAGCAACTCCATAATGGCCGATTCGGTCTTGTCGAATTCCCTGACGGGGTATATCGGCAAGGTGAGAGACCCAGAGACCGGTGCGTATATCACCGGTGACTTCATGGCTCAGTTCACTTGCCTTGAAAACTATAAGTTCCCCGACAAGAACAATCTCTATGGCCGCAATGCCCAGGGCAAACTTGAGTCAGGAGTTGTCAATGCCGACTCCTGTGAGCTTCGTCTGTTCTACAGAGACTTCTACGGCGACTCTACCCGCACCATGAAGCTGAAGGCTATGGAGATGGATCAGACGATGAACGAGGACCGCAACTACTACAGCAGCTTTGATCCATTGGAGAAGGGACTGGTGAGAAAAGACGGAGCTCAGGCTACGAAGGTATATAGTCTCATCGACTATAACTTGCCAAAGCATGTCAGAGACAGCAGCAACTATACGCCGTATATCACCATCAAGTTCAACCAGCCTTATACCGACAAGAACAACAAGGTTTACAGCAACTACGGTACCTACGTGCTGGAGACATACTACGAACATCCTGAGTACTTCAAGAATGCCTATACCTTCCGCAATCATGTGGTACCCGGATTCTTCTTTAAGAATGTAGGTGGTTTGGGCAACATGGCCTATATCAGCGACTCACAGCTCAATGTCTACTACCACGAGATGGATCATTACAACGTCACAGACTCTGTCAACGGCGAGGCTGTCACGGTGAGGAAAGATACCATCTTCCAGAACGTAACCTCTTTCTGGGGCACGGAAGAGGTGTTGCAAACCACAACGATCACAAACGACAAATCGACGCTCGAAAAGTTAGTGGCTGATCAGAGCTGTACTTATCTGAAGACTCCTGCCGGCATCTTCACTGAGATGACGTTGCCCGTCGACGACATCACCAAGGGTCACGAAAACGACATCATCACCTCTGCGCAGCTTGTAGTGCCAAGACTGAACAACACCTCCACCAGTGAATATGCTTTCGATGCTCCGAAGAAGGTGTTGCTCATTCCGGAGGATTCTATCCATAGCTTCTTTGAGAACAACGAGATCGACAACAACAAGACATCGTATGTGGCTTCTTGGACAAATAGTGGTGACAACAGCTACATTTTCTCCAACATAGCTTCTTTGGTCACAGCGATGAAAAACGTGGACAAGGCGAAACGCAGCAGCAACTGGAACAAGATTGTTCTGGTACCCGTTGAAGTGAGCACCACAAGCACTTACTCCAGCTACACGGGGCAGACCTCCACTGTCACGACAAAAGTTGCCAACGATATGTCGTTAACCAGTACACGACTGGCAAAGGGTACAAGTCAAAACAGTCCTATCAAGTTAAGCGTAATCTATTCAAGATTCAAATAAATTATCAATCTTTGAAAATCAAATTAGCTATGAGTATCAAGAAATGCCTGCTGACAGTTTGTGCCTTGTTTGCCGTACTCGGCATCTCGGCTGCTCCCAACGCAAGAACCATATATATATATGGTTTTGCGGCATCATTTAATGACTCAACAGTCTACTTTACAGAGTTACAAAAAGTGGATTCAGCATATATTGACTCTAAGACAAAATTCCTCTATGGGCGGGAGAACTACTCCTATCAGCTTCAGGACTTCCTTGATCAGAAGGGATGGAAGCATGCTGTCTGCATCACTTCTTATGGCTTGACAAAGAAAGAAGCTGAGAAAAAATTTCTGTATCTGAGAAAGAAATACATTGACAAGGGGAAATTTGACATCAAATATCTAAAACAGAGCGACTTCTCATATCAGGTTATCAAGCCAGAGGAAAACTAAAGCCTGCCATGGATTACACTTCCCCCACTTCTCACCCAAGAAATACATTTTGCTTTGAAATTGCCGACTTTGAATGTGTCATTAACTTCTATAATAATCAAAGAGAAGATTGTCTACGCTTATTACCTCCACTGGCTCCCTTTCTTATAGAACACAGACGTGAACCCAAGCCATTGTTTACCCTACAAGTGGATGACTACATCAAACCATGTTCCAAAGAACATCGAAAGCATATCTGCACTTCGCAAGCATCGAATGGTGATATTAGCGTAGACCAATTAAACACAGGGGGATATCAATTTTACATCAGAAATATCCAACATCAAGAATGTTGCCTGCTGATAACTAACAAGAACTTTTCGCAATGTCGATGTGCACTGAGCGGCAACACTACTATGCGCCGTCATGGACTTACCAATGCGCTAATGCTCATTTTTGCTTTTGCAAGCTGCTACCAAGACACATTATTGATCCATGCTTCTTTGGTCAGAAACGACGGATGGGGATATCCCTTTATTGCGAAAAGTGGGACTAGAAAATCGACACAGGCCGGAATGTGGCTACGCTATATTCCTGGCAGTGATTTAATGAATGACGACAATCCCATCATCAGAATCATTGATAAAGAGATTATTGTCTACGGCTCGCCATGGAGTGGAAAAACTCCTTGCTATCGTCGGGTAAAAGCAAAACTAAAAGCAATCACGCATATTAGCAGAGCCAAGAAAAACAGAATAGAGAGACTGGAACCCTTGGACGCTTTCACTACCATCTTGACTTCCTGTTCTAACATGAGATGGGATAGTGTTATCTCTAATCACATTTATGACACCATTGGGAAAATAATAGAACAGGTACCGGTCTATACGTTGCATTGCCGACCAGACAAGGAATCCGCAGAAATTTGCTATCAAGAAGTCCATCAAGACCACAATCATGGAAGAGATAAAATGCCCTAATACTAACTTATTTCCCGAAATCATAAGACTGATGGCCAAAGGCCACACCGTCACCTTACGTTTGCGTGGCATGTCCATGAGACCATTCTTAGAAGACAACAGAGACAAAGTGCTCATGAAGAAAGCCACCGACCCTCATGTAGGAGATCCGGTGCTTGCGGAGATAACACCCGGACATTATGTTCTCCATAGGATCATTGACATTAAAAACAATGATGTCACGCTGCGTGGTGATGGAAATATCAGCACGGAACATTGCCATCTAAATGATGTAAAAGGTGCTATCATCGGATTCTATCGGAAAGAAAAAACAAAAATGGACAAGACTGATGGATGGAAGTGGAAAATATATTCCTCCATTTGGACACGTCTTTTTCCTCTAAGAAGATACTTGCTCGCCTTTTACAAAAGAGTTTGGATTCCTATATTCGGAACCTTATAATTTTCGGATATTAAGTAATACCCATTCATTATCACAGTCATTAAAAAGACGAAAAAAAATATGAAAGCTAAGAAAGGATTCAATATCAGAAAGATATGCGGTCAAAACCTCATTATCGCAGAAGGTAAGGAGAATATCGACTTCGATTCCATCATTAGTATGAACGAAAGTTCTGCTTTGCTCTGGAACGAGATTCAAGGAAAAGACTTTAATGATGAGACCCTTGCGAAGATACTGATGGAAAGCTATCAGATCGACGATGCCACGCCTCTTCCACATTCTCAAGCCCTTGAAGATGCAAAAAACATCATAAAGGAATGGGAAGATGCTGGCATCATAGAGCGATAACGCAGTATTTCACACACTTTGTCCCCTCTGCACTTCTACAAGAGTCTTCTGGCCTTTGATCTTTTGACCTTTCACCATCTTGAGCATCTTGGGAGCCAAAAGACGGGCAACAGCCACATAAGCATAGTTGTCGTAGACATCGATACGACCGATGTCTTGAGCTTTCAGGCCGCCACATTTGCAGAGAAAACCGACGATGTCGCCCTTGGAAATCTTGTCTTTCTTGCCCTTGCCAATATAGACCGTGACCATCGGAGCCAGCGTCGGAGCCTCATCAGCATGGTCAGAGAGGCTGTAGTCCTCGACATCCGCATCGACATATTCCGGCAGAGTCTCTTCAGGACCTAAGAGGAAGAAAGTTCTTCCGGTCTTATCCCATCGTGCCGTACGTCCGATTCTGTGGATATAATCCTGCTCGCTCTCGGGCAGATGATAGTGGATGATGTTGTTGATATCAGGTATGTCAATACCTCTGCTACCCAAATTGGTGCTCACGAGCGTGTTGACGGAGTGGTTGGCAAAGAGATAGAGATGTTCCTCGCGCTCTTTTTGCTCCAAGGCACCATGATAGGAGATAGCAGAGAAACCTTGTTCCAAAAGATAGTCTGTCACCCTCTCCACAGCATCGCGGTAGTTCAGGAACACCACGCTGCTCTCCTGCCCTATCTGACCAAGCAACCGAGCCAGAGCAGGCAACTCGTCCTTGTTCTCACTGCGAACCGTCAACACTTTGATGCGTTCAGTTGTAGCATCGTCCTCAAGTCTGAAGTCCAGTGTCGTGATCTTGTGGCCGGAGCGATAGCTGTTCATCGTTGCCTCCATCTTCTCAGGCTGGGTGGCGGACAACAAAATGCGACGCGCCTTCAAGGGAATGCTATGAAGGAGCGTCTCGATCTCCTGCTGAAATCCCATATCCAGGCACTTGTCAAACTCATCGATGACCAGGAATGCCAACTGCTTAACATCTATGTTGCCCTTGGCAATATGATCGTTGATGCGTCCGGGGGTGCCGAAGATGATCTGCGGACACTGTTGGCGCAGTATGCGATGCTCGTCCATGGTGGGGCGACCTCCGTAGACAGCCATCGATCGGAGGCCCGAGCCGATGTTCTTCAACACAGTGTCGGACTGTAAAGCCAGCTCACGACCCGGCACGACAACAAGTGCCTGAAGCGTCGTACTTGCCGCGTCGGTCTGAGCGGCGACGGGCAGAAGATAAGCCAAAGTCTTACCCGTACCGGTAGGACTCAGAACCACCACATCGTCGTTGCCATTCTGCACTGCTTCCATCGTGTCCGCTTGCATCTCGTTGGGCGTGATGCCGGCTTTTACTATTAACTGGTATATATCCATCATTTCAACAATTTATCGATTTCATCAAATTCTTTTCCTCTGTTGAGATTGAGGTAAATGGTGTAAAGCGGCAGTGCCCATCGGTCTTTGCGCTCGGGCTGTAGCTGCCGGTATTTTTCCAAGTAAGGCAGCGCCTGCTTATAGAAGCTGATGATCTGCCCATGTTTCTTTGCGGAGAGAACCGGATTCTTGTCCAAAGCCACTCCTTGATTAAACAATGCCAATCCTGCATTGAGCCAAGCCTCAGCCACTGAGTCATTCTCATGGATGAGCGTGTCACAGAGGGCGAAACACTCCTGATACTTACCCGTATTCAGCAAGATGATGCTCTTCGTGATGCGGAAGAGCAGGTTGCGGCTGTCGGTGTCGAGCGCCTGATTGGTCATTGTCAGGGCTTGCTGCCAGTCATTCCGGGCTGAGTAATAATCAATCAGATGAGAGAAGAAGAAGTCGTCGAGATGATTACGACAGAAACCTTCCTTGAGCGTCTTGACATATCTGACGGTGTCGCCCTCGCCCAGATAGGTTTGGGCGAGCAACTGCAACATCTGATTATAGTGAGTGGTATCCTTCAGCGCCAGATAAGTGTGGTGAAGGGTTTGCTTGCGGTTCCCCATCTTGTACGACGCATAGACTGCCCAGTAAGCGGCTTCAGGGAGATGCTGATCTTTCTCACGATAATGATATGCCGAAAAAAGGGGCTGGTTGACCGTCTCGATGTATTGGTTGAGCAGGAGATAAGCCACGTCGTATTTCTGTTTTCTGATAAAGAAGCGGCCACCATTGAGGAGATTGGGCCGGATCATGTTCAACAGCTGACCATGGGATTTGCGCCACTCTCTGGCATCGGACTCCTTGGGATGTGGAAGGTTGAAGAGCGAATCGTAAGCCTCCCTGTCCCGAAACATTCTGCTGGTGATATTGAAGATCGCCGCCGTGTCGTATTTCTGTTTGAGATAGAGTTTCTCATTACCATTTTCGTACTGCCGTCGCTGAGCGTCAAAGAGCACGTTCCAAATCTTTGTGTTCGTGCGATTGGCAGAGTCGGCAAGCAGCGTTCTCATCATCTGCTCGGCCTTATCCAAGTTGGTATTCTTTTTCACGTAATCCTTGGCTGTTGCAATCTCTTTCTTTTGTGCAACGCTTGCCATGGAGATGAAAAGAAATATCAATAGAATTATCTTTGCTTTCATATCCTTGATCATCTTCTTCTACCTCTTCTATGGGAAGTTTTTTTTAGGGGTTGGCGCACTCACGCTGTCTTTCATCTTCTGTATGGCGGCATCGACATGCTCAGCCGCGTCTTTCCATTTCACCTGGGTCTGCTGAGGATCCAAGAGTGCAACTCGTCGGAAAGCGTTGCCGGCATTTTCCAGGCAGATATAACATTCCTTGTCTTTGAGCGCCTCCTCGGAGGCTGCCGGTGGATTATCGACATTGTTTTCCATATCTTTACTCCACTTTTCCTGAGCTTTCTCTCCCCAGCAGATACCGATATTGTAGACGACCTGCACCTGTGTGCTGTCGATCGTATCTGCCTTCTCCAAAGCCTTGATGGCTCTGTCCCAACTGCGTTTCCGCATATAGATCTCTCCCCACAACGACCAAATGTTGGCATTGAGGCTGTCTTTGGCCAGCTCGTCTTTCGCGAAATTCTCCAGTTCGCCTTCATGCCCGGGCCGGGAGAGGAAGTCGGTCAAGAGATGGAAATAAACCGCATTGTCAGGCGCATTGTCGTGCAAGGCCAACAAAGCCAATTCGTAGCGTGAGGAGTCAAGCGGCGTGCGCATGAGTTCACGCATACAGTTAACCTTTATCTCTGCCGCGTCTTCAGCGACATTGGAGTCGTTCAACGCAATATCGGCATAGCGGTCAGCCTCACGGAAATGTTTCTCACCATAGGCCAGCAACGAGGCATAATAGGAGACGGCACCGAGATAGACGTCTTGTTGCTTAGCGGAAAGATGGAACAACGGCGAAGAATGAGTTTGCAGATAGAGATGGAAAAAACGAAGCGCCGTAGGATTGTCGTGACGCGCATAATACATCATTCCCCCATCGATGAGATGAGGCCTCAGCGTTCTCAACTGCCGGGACAGTTGCTTGCGATACCGGGGATTGGATTTTCCTTTTTTGTTAGGGAGCGCATCTATGGAGTCACAAGCCAATGCCTTAGAAAGGATCTTGTAGAGCAGCTGATAATAAGTGACAGAATCACGTGTCTGCTCCATCTGTGGTATCAGACGGGTAATCTGAGTATATAACTGATCGGCCGAAACTTGATTGTCCTGAGATGTGGAGCAATAAGCCACGGCAATGCTTGCCAGTTGTAAGAATAAAAATGCAACGAGTCTCATTGTACCTGATCTTTTTACATCTTCTATCTTGCGAAGATAATATAAAAAAATGAGACTCAAAAGGAAATGTACAAAGATTTATAAGTTGTTAAGGTATTCACAGCCTTTGAGACTGGCGTAACTGACTAAGCAACAGATACAACTTGTAAAGTCGTAGCACCACCACAGAAGGATGAGAAGACAGAAGATTTGCTCTCAAACGGTGATGAACAAAGGAGAGTATGGGAAAAGCCAAACGCGAAAAGACATCTCCAATGCTGCCACCAACTAAAGACAACAGCGAAGAATAGCCTTTCAGGTCTTCACGAAACGCAACTAATACTCCAACGGAATCCTCTATCTTCTTGATATATGATGCGTTGTCCTCAAAACAATCAAAGAGCACGGGGTTATCTATGTGCACGATGGACAGTCCCTCTTTCTCAAGGTTCTTGCCAAGCAAGACGTCTTCATAGCCATAGTGCCGGATGCGCTCGTCAAGCGGATGACGCAACAAAACGTCGCGGGAAACCAGGGTGTTGGACAACTTAAAACTCTGGTATGGCGCGTTCTGTCTGAACTTTGCAGACTGGCAATGCTTGGACGCTATCTCATAAAGGTAACGCAGATTGGATGCGGAACCTTCCCCTACCCGATACCCACCACAGCATGCGCAGGGCTGAGGATGATCCGACATGAAAGAGACATATTGACGGACATAGTCCTTCGCCATTACCTTCAAGTCGGCGTCGATCATCAACAGCCATTGTCCACGGGCTTCCCTCACCAATGCATTGCGAATGGCAGCCCGCCCACGATTGACTCCGGTAAGCCAATAGCGGCAATGGGGCCATGTGTTGATCTGCCGGTTGGCATCTATCTTCTGTTGATTTGTGGAGCCGTCATCTCCTACGATCAACTCCCAGTCCAGGCCATGTATGTCACGGCACTGCGTGGCCACGGCATGCGCCAAGGCCACACAGTCGTCGTTGAAAGTAGGAATGAGAATAGAGATCATGGCAAATGCTTCTTGGGAATCATCCGAGTTTTTCCTTGAGATACTGCCCTGTCACACTCTGATTACAAGCCACAATGGTCTCAGGCGTACCTTCACAGACGAGTCGTCCACCTTGGTTGCCGCCATCAGGTCCCATGTCGATCACCCAGTCAGCACATTTGATGATGTCCATGTTGTGCTCAATGATCAAGACAGAATGTCCGCGCTCTATCAAAGCATTGAAAGATGCCAGGAGCTTACTGATGTCGTGGAAATGAAGACCCGTAGTAGGCTCGTCGAAGATGAACAAGGTGGGATCCTGCTTCTCCTGACCGATGAAATAAGCCAGTTTCACGCGCTGGTTCTCACCACCGGACAGTGTCGAAGAGCTCTGTCCCAACTGGATATATCCCAAGCCGACATCAGACAGAGGCTGAAGCCGCTTGACGATAGTTTTCTGACCATTCGCTTCAAAGAAGTCGATAGCCTCATCGACGGTCATATTGAGCACGTCGTTGATGTTCTTACCCTTGAAGCGAACCTCCAGCACATCTTTCTTAAATCGCTGACCATGACAGGCTTCGCACTCCAGCGTAAGATCGGCCATGAACTGCATCTCCACAGTGATATAGCCGGCACCCTTGCATTCCTCGCAACGTCCGCCCTCGGTATTGAAAGAGAAATACTGTGCTGTAAAGCCTTGCTGCTTTGCCAAAGGCTGCTCGGCGAAGAGCTGACGGATGGCATCGTAGATCTTCAGATAAGTGGCAGGGTTGGACCGCGTGCTCTTGCCGATAGGATTCTGATCGACAAACTCCACATGGCGGATATCCTGCCAGTCGCCTCCCATCGTCTGGAACTCTCCCGGGGCATCAGTCACCTCTCCGAGCTTGCGCTTCAAAGCAGGATAGAGGGTATCACGCACCAAAGACGACTTACCGGAACCGGAGACACCGGTCACCACTGTCATCACGTTAAGCGGGAAGCGGACATCCACGCCACAAAGATTGTTGGCCCGACAACCTTTCAGCTCGATGGACTTGGTCCAGGAACGACGCGAGGTGGGCACATCAATGGTCTCTGTTCCTAAGAGATATTGCAGGGTATGACTACGAGGATATTTCTCCAATAAGGCTTTGGCCGTGGCGGAGTCTACGTCATGCGGTACCCGGCCCTCATAAACAATCTCGCCACCGTGGCGCCCGGCATCAGGACCGACATCGATCAGCCAGTCGGCTTCACGGATGATGTCCTCGTCGTGCTCCACGACAATGACCGTGTTGCCCAACTTCTGCAACTCACGCAGCACATGGACGAGACGGGCCGTATCGCGACTGTGCAGACCGATACTCGGCTCATCAAGGATATAAAGGCTTCCTACCAATGACGATCCCAAGGACGTGGAGAGGTTGATGCGCTGACTCTCACCGCCGGAGAGCGTGTTGCTCTGTCGGTTGAGCGTGAGATAACCAAGTCCGACATCACACAAGAAGTTCAGTCGCGACTGTATCTCAGTAAGTAAGCGTTTGCTGACCTGCCGCTCATGATCGGAAAGTTCAAGATGGTCGAACCAGTCCCTGAGATTCTTCACCGGCATCTCCACCAAGTCGACAATGCTGCAACCGCCTATCTTCACCCATGTGGCTTCCTTACGCAGTCGGTTACCATGACACGTTGGACAGACCGTCTTGCCACGATAACGGCTCATCATCACGCGGTACTGGATCTTGTACTGGTTTTCCTTTACCATGTCGAAAAAGCCGTCGATACAGACAGCGTCAGCCCTACGCTCACCGTTTTTCTTTCTGTCGCAGGGCAATCCGTGCCACAGCATACCCTTTTCACGCTGTGACAATTCAAAATAAGGCTTGAAGATGGGGAAGTCGTATTGAGCCGCACGACGGCAGAACTCATCCTGCCACCACTTCATCTTCTCTCCATGCCAGCATTGCACGCAACCCTCATAGACCGACAGCGATGAGTTGGGAATGACCAGTCCTTCGCTGATACCAATGACAGAACCGAAGCCCTCGCATGTGGGACAGGCCCCGAGCGGCGAGTTGAAAGAGAACATATTGTCGTCGGGCTCTTCAAAGGTCATGCCGTCTGCCTCAAAACGTGACGAGAAGTCGTAGCTCAGACCAGAGGGAAGGAAGACCACCCGGCAGGCGCCATTGCCCTCATACATGGCGGTTTCTGTGGAGTCGACGAGACGGGCAATCATGTCTTTCTCATGTGACACACTCGTGCGGTCGATGACCAAGAACATCTCTTTCAAAGAGGAGGACAGTGCCTCGTCATCTTCCTGAAGCAGATCTTCGATGCGCAACACATCGGTGCCCTTCATCAGTCGGGTGAAACCCTCTTTCAGATACATCTCCAACTGCTCACGTCCTGTGCGCCCTTGAGGAATCAGCAACGGCGAGAGGATCATCAACTTCGTGCCGTCGGCAAACTCCCACGTCTTTTGCACCACGTCCTCCGTGGTATGCTTCTTGACTTCCTGTCCGGAAATGGGAGAAAAGGTCTTGCCGATGCGGGCATAGAGCAAGCGCAGATACTCATAAATCTCAGTAGAAGTGCCCACTGTGGAGCGCGGATTCCGGGCTGTCACCTTTTGCTCAATGGCGATGGCAGGAGGTAAGCCCTTGATGAAATCGCACTCTGGTTTGCTCATACGCCCCAAAAACTGCCTGGCATAGCTCGACAAGCTCTCTACATAGCGGCGCTGCCCTTCTGCATAGAGCGTGTCAAAAGCCAGGCTCGATTTTCCGGAGCCTGACACGCCCGCCATCACGATAAAAGCGTTACGGGGTATGCGCAAATTGATGTTCTTCAAATTGTTTACCCGGGCTCCTTTGACTTCTATATACTGATCTTCCATACTTATCTAAAACAAAACAATGCTTGAAAAAGAATATATTCTAACTCTACAAAAGTACGCATAATATTCTAATTGCACAAATTTATAATCATGTAAAAACAGTATGTGCACATTTCTTGATTCATTAAAGAACATTTCACATCTGATGATGCCATTGTTTCAGAGATTTTGTGTAAGTTTGCAATAAAAATAACTTCGACAATGAAAAAACAACGACTCACAAGCCATCACCGTCTCCAGCGGCTGATGGGCATGCTATCCATTTTATTAGTCTGCTTACAAATGAACACACCCGTCTTTGCTAAAAAGAAAACTGTCACTTTGAAGATTGTAGAAACCAGCGACGTACATGGCTGCTTCTTTCCACATGACTTCATCAACAACACCAATATGACAGGTTCACTCGCACGGGTGAGCACTTTCTATAAGCAGTTGAAAAGCCAGTATCCGGAGAGTACGCTGCTGCTTGACAATGGTGACATCCTCCAAGGACAACCGATCAACTACTTTTCTAATTTCGTCGATACCCTGCAGCACAACATTGCAGCAGATGTCGTCAACTACCTCGGTTATGACGCAGAGACGGTCGGCAACCATGACGTTGAGACCGCACATGCCTGTTTTGACAAATGGGCCGGCGAACTGCACTGTCCTCTGCTCGGTGCCAATGTGATCAACACGGAAACGGGCAAACCATATTTCAAGCCCTACACCATCATCACGCGCCAAGGCATACGCATCGCCATCCTGGGACTTCTCACACCCGCCATCCCCAACTGGGTGGAACAAACGTCATGGACGGGTATGCGTTTTGACGAGATGGTAAGCACCGCAAAATATTGGATGAACATCATCCGCCAGCAGGAGCACCCGGACGTGGTCATCGGGCTCTTCCATTCCGGTGCTGAGGGCGGTATCACTACTCCCAGCTATGCGGAAAACGCCTCTTTGGCTGTTGCCAAAGAAGTGCCAGGCTTTGATTTGATCCTTTTTGGACACGACCATACGCGCCATCAGCTGATGGTCAAAAACAATATGGGAAAAGATGTGGTTTGCCTTGACCCGGCAAACAATGCACAGACTGTTGCTGTCGCAACACTGAATTTGGAAAAAGAAAAGGGAAAATGGACGGTAAAAGAAAAACAAGGAGAACTGGTGGATATCAGAAATTACGATATCGACCAGGACTATGTGAAGTATTTCGAACCGTATCTTAACGAGGTTAGCAACTTTGCCAATAAACAGATTGGCAATTTTGCACATACGATCTATACACGCGACAGCTTCTTCGGAAACAGTGCCTTCAACGATTTCATCTTGAACCTACAGCTGAAATTAACAGGCGCTGATGTCTCTTTCAATGCGCCGCTGACATTGAACGACAGCATCAAACAAGGTCCCATTTCGGTTAGGGACATGTTTAAACTCTATAAATATGAGAATCATCTTTATGTGATGAGACTCACCGGCAAGGAGATCAAAGGATATCTGGAGATGAGCTATGACCAATGGGTCAACACGATGACCTCGCCCAATGACCATCTCTTCCTGCTGGAGTCTGTTAACACAGGATCAAACGAACGTGGACGTTTCAAAAACTTCATCTTCAATTTTGACGCTGCTGCCGGCATTGACTATGAAGTAGATGTCAGAAAGCCCAATGGGCAAAAGGTCAACATCATAAGAATGAGCAATGGTAAGCCTTTTGAGGAAGACAGATGGTACAGCGTAGCTATCAACAGCTACCGCGGCAATGGCGGCGGACAACTGCTCACACTGGGTGCCGGCATTCCTCACGACAGTCTGAAAGCAAGAATCGTATCGCGCTCTGAACGTGACCAACGCTATTACTTCATGAAAGCCATCGAGGAGATGGGGACTGTGGATCCGCAACCCAATCATAATTGGAAATTCATTCCGGAAGCATGGGTGAAAGAGGCTGGAGAGAGAGACGCCAAACTCATCTTCAAGTAAATCCCTATTCAACATATTGCCAACATGTTCAGGGATAAAAAGAATCTGTCCTTCGGCAGGTCGCTCATCGTGATGATGCTGATTTTCATTACGATGCTACCTGCCGAAGGACAGAATGCTATTCAAAAGAAAAGAGACAGCCAACAGTTGGGCTTTGCCATTTCCTACTTCCAGGGTGGCAAATACCATGAGGCTAAACTTATACTGCAAAGACTGGACAAGAAGTATCAGCTCAATCCAAGATTCAGAGCTTATCTGGGTGTAAGCTACTACTATGACCAGGAATACGAGCAAGCTACAAACTGCCTGGACTCTGTCATTCCTCAACTACAAGCCTTCGATCCACAGGAGCTGTCGTTTTACTACTACGCCGACGGTGAGAGCTATTTCACCTTGGGCAAATACGCTCAAGCCGCACCACTCTATGACCAGGCCCAAGCACGTTGCCATGAAGACGAAAAAGCGAAGATCTGTTATCGTTTAGGGCTGTGCTACACCTTTCTCAAGCAATGGTATAAGGCACTGGATGCGCTTCAGAGTGCACTCGTCTACTATCAACAATACCAGCCGCAGGAAAAAGCAAAGATTGCGGAAATCCGCAATCTGATATCTGCATGTTGCGCTGAGATCAATCAGCTTACTTCATAGCACTATAATCATCACTTGCCAACAATTGCTGGTAAGTCACAGATGGATGCTTGTGCATGTAGCGGTCGACAATAGACACATAAGTCGTACGGAAGAAATTCTTCCCCAATGCTTTGTTGACAACCCACATGACTTTGCCCATGTGCAGATCCTTCTCCAACTGCGTACGCTGGTCGTAGTTTGCCATCGGATAAAGGCTCAAGAGGTAAAAGCTCAAACAGTCCGGCACAATATTGCCGCGCCCCATAGAAGAAAGCTGTTCCCGGGAAAAGCCAAACTCCTTATAGACCGGATACTTTGCGCCCATGTATTTATCAAGAGAGATTCCGATCAACTTGTCTCCTACCACAATGCTCTGATCCAGAGCACCGATCTGAGCATAGACCCGTGGAATAGGCATGTCAGGAAGCCAGTCTTTGAGTTGCTGCAAAGATTGCGACAACTCTTTGTTTAAGTCATCCATGTTGGCATACTCCGACTCTGCATCTGTGATGATAGTCTGCAATGTGGAATCCTGATAGAAACGCAGGAAGCGCTCATTGATGTCATGATCGCTCACTTCACCGATTTGCAGCATCTTCTCAACAAGGGTACGCGTCTCAATAGGAAACTCTGTATTCATCTGCTGAAGGGCAGAGAAGTCTCCTGTAATCAGATAACGACTCTCCAACCGGTCATAGCGCTCGATACGCACATGACTGGCATCGTTGTCATCATCGTTGGGTTTGAGCTTGAACTCACATCCAACACATAGCAGCATTGCAATAAACAATGCAAAATATATCTTCCGTATCAAAGAATATAGTCTTTTGTTGTTAACGATATCTACTTTTCAAGCAGTGGCATTGCCACGCACTCTTACATTTGCAAAAGTACTAAAAAATATTTTTTTATCCAAATATAAAGCTAAAAAAAAACAAATAAATCTTCTTTTTGGAAAAAGGAAGATTGATTATACATCTACAATTACCTAATTACTATAAAAAGAATAGGTAAGGACATAATCCGGAGTAAGTTCGTAATGAACTGTGGCGACACCGTTAGTCTTAAGCACATCCACCAGGACACTGCCCGCTATCCCGCCCGAGACGACATGGGCATCTCTGTCTAAGACCGTGTCTATTTCCGATGGCAGGTCATGCAGCCGCATGTCGAAATAATCAAGTTTCTGCTCAGAAAACAACTTATAGACTGTTTCCTTAGCGCTCCAGTTGATCAACTGCTGCGACAGCGTTTCACGCTGCTCATCTTCACGGATAAAGCGATCCACAACCTTGCTTACCCTGTCAGATGTGTATTCAACATCTATACCTACTTGGAAATCTGTGGATAGAATGATAGCCACCCACCCACGTGTATGACTGACGCTGACAGACCAACCGTCGAGCCAAGGCTTGCCGGAGGGTTCGTGACCGATCACCAAGTGATCATTTCCAGTCATCGCGGTCAGAAGGGCATAGACACAAAGTTCTTCTTTCAACCTCTTGTCGGATCGAAAACTGATATTTACTCCCTTTGGCTTGGGAAATTGAACTATACCCTCTGTCATCTGCCATAATCCTACCTGGACTCCACGGCATGGCTCAAAGATCTTACTCAGAGGCATCTTGCTTCTTCTCGTGAACGGTTACCTTTACCCGGCTGATGCGGCGACGCTCGACGCCCATCACCTCGAAAGTATAATTGTCATAGTCTATCTTTTCATGCAGACTTAAGAAATCGCCTTTTAACTCCAAAAGAAGACCGGCCAATGTGTCAGCATCACCGGCAACATCCTCAAACTCATCATCGTCGATCTTAAGTATCTTGCAGAAATCACTCAGCAATGTCTTGCCCTCAAACAAATAGGTATTGTAGCTCAACTTCGAGTAGGTCTTCTCTTCTTCATCATACTCGTCATTGATCTCACCAACGATTTCCTCAAGAATATCTTCAAGAGTCACCAAACCGCTCGTACCTCCAAATTCATCCACAACGATGGCTATATGAACCTTGTTGGCCTGGAACTCGCGCAACAAATCATCGATCTTCTTGGTTTCCGGAACAAAATAAGGAGGACGTATCAGGCTCTGCCAACGGAATGAGGCCGGCTTGGACAGATGAGGCAACAGGTCCTTGATGTACAAGACACCACGAATGTTGTCGTCATTGCCTTGATAAACGGGTATACGACTGTAGTTGTTGTCGACAATGCATTTGAGAACATCATCAAATGAACTACGGATGTCAATGTCGACTATATCCTGACGGCTCGTCATGATCTCTTTAGCAGTCTCATCGCCAAAACGGATGATGCTCTGCAACATGCTTTGCTCGTCCTTGATCTCATTCTTATCGGTGAGCTCCAAGGCCTGCTCCAAATCATCTTTGCTCAGCTGGTGCTGCTCTTTGGGCACAGCTTTCTCAGCAAGTCCCCCGCTCTTGATGAGCAAGGTCTCCAAAGGCCAAAACAATTTTCTAAGCATGAAGATGCCACCGACAACACGACGGCAAAAAGCCAAAGGGTTCTGACGGCTGTAGACTTTCGGCATGATCTCACCAAAAAGCAGCAAAAGGAAAGTCAACAGAACAGTGATGCAAAGGAACTGCAACCACTGAGCGTGAAACACGACCAGATGCCCAAAGATATAGTTGCAGAGCATGATGATCGTCACATTGACGAAGTTGTTGGTAATTAGAATCGTTGCCAACGTACGCTCTGAGTCTTCGCGCAGCAACTCTATATTGGCGTCTTTAGCACTCTTCTCGGGATTCAGTTCATCCACATCCTGCGGTGAGAGACTGAAGAAAGCAATTTCTGAGCCACTGGCAAAAGCAGACAACACCAAGAGAATAGCAGCCAAGACAGCTGCTACGCAAACGCCTATCGTTATCGGCTGAGGCTCGATAAGGCTATGAATATTCTGTAATTCTGACCAATCCAACTATCAAACAAATATTAGAAAGGAAGTTCGTCATCAGTTCCCTGCTTAGCGGCAGGCTTCTTTGTTGCTGTGGAGTCTTCCGCGGCTGGTTTGGGCTTCGGAGTGAGAAGCTCCAAATTCTCAACCTGGATCTCAGTAACATAATGCCGGCGTCCCTGCTGATCATCGTAAGTATTATAGCGCAAACGTCCCTCAACATAGAGTTTATCACCCTTATGGACATATTGCTCTACGATCTTGGCCAACTGACGATAGAATACCAAACTATGCCAGTCTGTACGGTCTGGAACCTTTGTTCCATTCTTAAGTACGTAGCCACGCTCCGTTGTTGCCAAAGTCACCTTAGCAACACATTGGTCGGCATCGTAATACCTAACGTCAGGCTCTTTGCCAACGTTACCAATTAACATCACTTTGTTCATAATATGGCAAAAATAGAACTTATAGACAAACTAAATAAAACGATATCACCAAGGCAAGTAAACTGATTACTTCCAGCGGCCAAGATATTTGAAATTGAAATTCTTACCCTTTGCTGAGGGGAACTGGCTGCGAGGATCAACCCGGTCGCGCAAATGATCTACAATGCGATTGTAGCAATCCTGACCAGACACAGCCTTACAACGAGCCACAAAACGTGTATCGCGATATTCATGCTTGCCAGTCGAGGGAATCATTACAACTCGCTTGAAATTCAACTCCCCCTCATACCAGCCCTCACGCTGACTGACAAGTTTACTGATCGCATTCTCTGCCATTTCACGTCGCTCCGAGACCTGGCCATTAGCCGGACGCACGGCCTTCTTCTGCTTGAAATCAAGCATCGTGGCTGCGGTTGTCTTGATAACGATGAAATATACATGAGCACGGATCTTGTAACGCTTAGGGAAAAACACATCACTTGCCGCATATTCACGAATATCTGCTTCCATTTCGGGAGTAACGTCAATATCATCTATACTACGCAAAAAAGAGATAGCATCATCGACATTGGTTACTAACGTTTCACTATTGAAATATCTAAGATATAAATTCATTGAATGGATGTTGTTTTTCAGAAAAAAGAGCGGCAAACGGGACTCGGACCCGCGACCTCGACCTTGGCAAGGTCGCGCTCTACCAACTGAGCTATTGCCGCAACATTAAAATAAAAAATACAAGTGAAGAGGAGGAGACTCGAACTCCCACGACATAATTGTCACTACCCCCTCAAAGTAGCGCGTCTACCAATTCCGCCACCCCTCCAACATGTAATCATATTCTGAATAGATAAGTGCCCAGAACAGGACTCGAACCTGCACGTCGTTAAACACACGCACCTGAAACGTGCGCGTCTACCAATTCCGCCACCTGGGCATGAGTAGATTCTATTCAAAATATTTGAGCGGCAAACGGGACTCGGACCCGCGACCTCGACCTTGGCAAGGTCGCGCTCTACCAACTGAGCTATTGCCGCATTTCCTTACTTTGTTAGTTGTAAGAAGCATTCCCCTGAATGCGAGTGCAAAGGTACTGCTTTTTTCTGAACCTGCAAACTTTTCCCATCTTTTTTTTCGAAAAAACGCTATAAAAAATAGTTTTTCTCTTCAACTGTCTTTGTACACCTTATTATATAATATAGGCTTTCTCCCCTGAGAATCTCTTCTTACTCCTGCTTGCCCTCATTATACTAATAAGCCTTATGTCCAACATAAATATCAAACGAACCAGCAATAACGCCCAAAGTAAAGTTCGCAAAACCTTTTTTATATATTTTTATAACGAAACAACCAGCCAGCCATAATTGTCCTTGTATTCGCTCCACTTGCTTTTTTCTATAGTATTCTCTTTTTCAGACAAAATACAAATAATAGAGCGCAATACTCTTTTCCTACGAACTGGAATTGAAGTTGTTTCATGGTACTAAGTCGCCCCCCTTAGGGAAAAGCAACATGTTTGTGATGTTTCAACCATAAAATTCTGCCGGGATTTCTCTGGCTAACAAAAAACCTTTCGCTACGTAGATTTCAATCATTCCCTGCTTAACGAAAGACCTTTTGCTATAGCATTACAACATTGTGAACATAGCTTCGACACCACGAGAACATAGCTTCGACACCACGAGACACTGTTTCCGCCCCATGAAAGCAGAAGCTCTCATAGACTGCATGCTTCGAGGGATGGGGAACATTGCTGCGAACACTCTTGTCTCGCTATCTGTTTCCACTACTGGAACCTGTTGGTGACTTACACCGTTAGCCGATATACATGCCAGTCAAACAAAAAGGCTGGATCAGTCACTTGTACTGCTCCAGCCTTCGTTAATAGCTATAATCCAATTAAATTAGTCGAGCCACTTCACATAGCAGAAGTCCTGACGGTGAGGTAAGTTGGCGTTGCTCGGGAACATGCGTACGCAGCAACGGAATGAGCCTGCCATCTCCGGCTCGATCGAGAGTTCAAACGTATAGTTATTACCCTCATGCTTCACCATCTTGAACGGATGGACACTGAGCACCTTGCGATCGGAAGGATCGGTCTCTGGCTTCAAGGTGACAAGCTCCAGTCCTACTGCATTGTCCAAACCCTGCTCGTCAATGACGTAACGGATCTTATAGCTGACACCTGTCTCGCCGCCATTGTCCAGCACGCCATCTTCCTTGCTGACCACATGGATGGAATCCCAACGCTCTGCAACAGTCTCTTTCCACAACGCGATCTCCTTGGCCAGGCGATTGTCGTTGGCAGAAAGCTTCTTGAAGCGGGCAGCCTCCTTGTTGTAGAACTTGCTATAGTAGTCGTCGAGCTGACGCTTCATCGTATAATGAGGAGCGATCGTGGCGATGGAGTTCTTGATGACCTTGATCCAGTCTGCACTGAATCCCTCTTTATTCTTGTTGTAATACATCGGGATGATCTCGTTCTCAAGCAGAGAATAGATTGTGGCAGCATCGAGCTGATCCTGGTAAGCCTGGTTCTGATAGGTACGCTCCTGAGGCAGTGCCCAACCAGCACCCTCACGGTAGCCTTCAACCCACCAACCGTCAAGAACGGAGAGGTTGACAACACCATTCATCTCAGCCTTCTCGCCAGATGTGCCGGAAGCCTCCAATGGACGTGTCGGCGTGTTCATCCAGATATCTACGCCGGAAACCAAGCGGCGGGCAAGACGCATGTCGTAGTCCTCAAGGAAGATGATCTTACCGAGGAACTCAGGACGCTGGCTGATCTCGTAGATCTTCTTGATCAAGCCTTGACCTGCACCATCAGCAGGATGAGCCTTGCCAGAGAAGAAGAACAGGACTGGACGCTCTGGATTGTTGACGATCTTGTTGAGACGATCCAGATCGGTGAAGAGTAGGTGAGCACGCTTGTAAGTAGCAAAACGACGGCAGAAGCCAATCATCAAAGCATTCGGATTGATGCGCTCAAGGAGAGACACCACACGAGCAGGATCACCCTGATTGCGAAGCCATGTCTGAGTGAATTTCTCACGGATATAGTTGACAAGCTTGTTCTTCAGAGCCAGACGAGTGTTCCAGATCTCTTCATCAGGCACGTTATAGATGGCATGCCAGATCTGCTCATTACTCTGATCGCTCATAAAGGTCGGATCGAAGTATTTGTCATAAACCTCGCGCCACTCTGTTGCAGTCCATGTGGGGAAGTGCACACCGTTGGTAACGTAGCCAACGTGATTCTCCTCAGGATAGTAACCGGCCCAGATCGGTGCGAACATCTTCTGGCTCACCCAACCATGGAGCTTACTCACACCGTTTACCTCCTGACAAGTATTGCAAGCGAAGATACTCATGCAGAAGCGCTCGTTGTGATCATTAGGATTCTGACGGCCCATACCGATGAATTCATCCCAAGAGATACCCAGACGTGCAGGATAGTCACCCATGTACTTGCCGAAGAGAGCCTCATCGAAATAGTCATGTCCGGCAGGAACCGGTGTGTGGACAGTATACAGAGAAGAAGCACGGACAAGCTCCATAGCTTGGTTGAATGTCAAGCCACTATCTACATAGTCGACCAAACGCTGGAGATTGCAGAGAGCAGCATGTCCTTCATTGCAATGGTAGATCTGCTTCTTGATGCCAAGTTTCTTCAGCGTCAGAATACCGCCAATACCCAAGAGAATCTCTTGCTTCAGACGATTCTCCCAGTCGCCGCCATAGAGGGAGTGGGTGATGGGCTTATCAAACTCTGAGTTCATGTCGTTGTCTGTGTCGAGCAGGTAAAGCTTGATACGACCGACGTTGACACGCCATACCAGTGCATGTACCTGATAGTTGCGATAGGGAACATCAACAACCACCTGATTGCCATTCTCATCCAGCTCACGCTCAATAGGCAGTGAGTTGAAGTTCTGGGCATCGTACTTGGCAATCTGCTGTCCGTCCATTGACAGGGACTGTGTGAAATAGCCATAACGATAGAGGAAGCCAACAGCACACATGTCGACGTTGGAGTCGGAAGCCTCCTTCAAGTAGTCACCGGCCAGCATGCCCAGACCACCGGAATAGATCTTCAGCACCTGATTCAAGCCATACTCCATAGAGAAGTAGGCCACAGAGGGACGCTTCTTATCCGGTTTGACATCGATGTACTCACGGAATTTCTTGTAGACATCCTTGACATTGTCCATCAGAGCACGATCCTTGACGATGGCCATCTTACGGTCATAGCTCAAGTGCTCCAAGAGCAGTACTGGGTTGTGATTTACTTTCTCGAAAAGGTCACGGTCAAGTCGCTTAAAAAGACGACGCGCCTCATAGTTCCATGCCCACCACATATTGTGAGCTAACTCATCCAAGCATTTCAACTGCTCAGGCAAGCGTGACTTAATGTTGAGCTCCTTCCCTTGGGGAGCATTAGCATAGTCTGCCTTGATTTTCATAACGCTACAATTTTAGTCTTATTCTTAAAATTATCCTTATACTTTGGCCTCAGCATTCATTTGCTTTCGGCTTCATTAACATCTTTTCGCCCTTCTGCCTTTTTTAAGGCAATGTCATATGCTTCCTCGTAGTACTTGATGAAATTGCTCCAAAGTGCCTTGCGGGAAAGACGCTCCGCACTCATCCGGCTTTTCTTCACCTCTTCAGGACTGAAGGCGGAGAACGCTGCGACCGTTTCCTTGATATTGTCGGCCACCTCGGAATAATTATAGTCCGTACGATGGATGACCTTCACGCCATCCCCGATCTCCCCTGGGTGTCCAAGCTCTTTGTTCACCCATAATCCAAAACCAGAAAGATCTGTGGTGATACACGGCACATGGAAAGCGATAGCCTCCAAAGGTGTATAGCCCCAAGGCTCATAATAGGATGGATAGATGCAAAGATCATTGCCCAAGACCACATCATAATAGCTCAAGTTGACAATACCGTCATCTCCTGTGAGATAGCATGGAAGGAAGATGAGCTTCACACGATCCTCTTTCCTATTCTGCATATCGAGATATTTGAGCATGCCTAAGACTTGGTCGTGGCTCATGTTATGCAGCCAATGCGTGATCTGCGGCACTTCCAACGGTGTGTCGAAATGTTTTCCACTGGCCAAGCGCTCTTGCAGATCCTTACGTGGCTCCCCTACCCAACCGGGCACTTCGATGAAGGCAAGCACAGGACGCTTTAACCGGTCATCGCGCAACAAGCGATTCATTGCCTCAATATAGACATCCACACCTTTGTTGCGAAACTCATAGCGGCCACTGGTGGAAACGATCAGCGTATCATCATCAAAATCCTGACCAAGCAAAGCATTGGCAATGGCAAAGACACGCTTGCGCGCAATTTTTCTCTTTCGCGCGAACTCCTCCCCTCGTGGCACGAAATCATTCTCAAAGCCATTGGGCAACACTACGTCTACAGGCTTATCCAACAGTTCCTTGCACTCTCTCGCAGTGATGTCACTCACCGTGGTGAAACAATCGACATGAAGAGCGGTCTGCTTCTCAATAGAATGCTTGCTCTGCATGTTCAGCTCGCCAGCCATCTGATCACCATTGTAGGCAAAGAGATAGTCGTAGAGCGGCTTATTGTTGCCGGCGATGCTACGTCCGATGCTTGTAGCATGAGTCGTGAACAACGTAGCCACTTCTGGAAGATACTTGCGGATATAAAGCAAGCCCAAACCTGTCATCCACTCATTACCATGATAAATGACTTTATATTTGCTGCCCAAATAAAAGTGATAGAAACTTTCCACTACTTTTGCGGCACCATACGAGAACATGGACGCTTCGTCATAGTCGCCATAAGCATGCAAGCTGTCTACCTGGAAGTCCTCCCACAACTGTGTATACAGTTCGTTCTTCTGTGCAAAGTATTGTGTGAAATCTACAAGAATCGCTATTGGATTACCAGGCACTGACCATCGCCCAATCTTCAAGACCAGACCCTCCTTTTTAGCCTGAACTTTCCAATCGGTAAACAAGGAGGCATCCTCTTGGAAATAAGGACTTCTCTGCTTACCCCAACAATCAGGACCAATAAAAATGATATGGTCGTGCATCTTTGTCTGCAGCGTCTTGGCCCTTGTGGACAACACTGTGTATATGCCACCGACCTTATTACATACCTCCCAACTAGATTCGAAAATATAGTCTGGGAACAACTTGCCCTCTGTCATATTACTATAATGTGCTTCTATAGTTGCAAAGGTAATATAAAAAGTAGCAATAAGCAAATATAAATAGCTACTATTTTATAAAATATTTGGTGCAATCGAAATAATAACCTAACTTTGCCACGATAAATTAGCATATATTATGAGAAAAATACTGTTCGTAATGCTCGTCTCCCTCTTCTGCTTGCCCCTGATGGCTCAGGCACAAGAGAATGCAGACACGACCTCTTTCAAAGGTTACCTATATAATAAGGAGTATAACGTCTTTCTACAAATCGACTTCTACCATCAGAACGTCATCGTTCCAAGGCAGGAAGTATATGGCGAGATGGCCGGTTACTTCGGTGACTGCCAGGATGGGAGGAAATGGCTGTTCACCTCCGCTACCATCAAGAACGATCATTTTGCGGAAATAGAGATCATCAACGACTATGGAAGCGAGGACCTAAAAGCCACACTCACGAAAGTCAATGACTCCACCTTTGTCCTTCGTCAAGGCGAAGGGAGTACAATCAAAATTGCAAGAAACCGTAAGTGGCAAAAGATGCCCAAAGAACTCACATTCATCAAACGGTAAGACACGTTATTGCAACGATTCTAAATAAAATGCATTTCATAAGGCACACCTTTGAAGCGTTCCAAAAAGATAAAGCCTGTGCCACCGTCATCCGGTGCACAGGCCTTATCTTTTAGTATTTTGCTTGTCTCTGTTAGTTGTTCACGCTACCACCAACAATGTCAAGCATCTCACTTGTGATTGCAGCCTGACGACTCTTGTTGTACTGCAGTTTCAACTCTTTCAAGATCTCATCAGCGTTGTCCGTTGCTGTCTGCATAGCGACCATACGAGCGGCATGCTCAGAGGCATTACTGTCAAGAAGTGCCGTGTAGACCATCAGATTCAACTGTTTCGGAATCAGAACCGAAAGTACAGACTCCACGTCCGGCTCCACAATGAAGTCATCATTCAGCGGCTTCACCTCTTCACCTTGCCGATCCTCAGAATGTCCATGCTTACGCAGATAGGCCTGAGCCTTAGCCATTGCCTCATTGGAAGACAAATCACGATCATTGTCTGCACCAATTCTTTCTGTGGACAAATCTATAGGCAAGAAGATACTCCGCGTCAGAATCTGTGTGCCGGCACTCTTGAAGTGGTGATAGATCATCTCCACTTTGTCGACTTCATGTTTGGCAAACTTGTCCGCCAACTCTTTCGCAATTGCTGCACAAGGAGCTGCCGAAGGCTTATCCGCCAATTCCACGAAGTCACCAGCCACATGATAACCCAACTTTGTGGCCTTTTCCATGACCTTGCGTCCGATAGGATACACGAGGATATCTTCCACGCCCTTCTTCTTATAATCGTCAACAGCATTCTGCATCATCCTGATGACATTCGCATTATAACCTCCACACAGAGAACTGTTGGAAGAAAACACGATAAGAGCCACACGTTTGATCGCGCGATTGTCCTCGTCATAAGGAGTCTGAACATCGTGCATGGAAACTAAGAAAGACTTTAGAATATGCTCCAACATATTCTCATAAGGGAGCATATTCTGAATAGCCGTTTGAGCGTGATGCAACTTAGAAGAGGCCACCATTTTCATAGCACTCGTAATCTTGCGGGTGCTTTGCACTGAAGCGATACGTGTTTTGATCTCTTTTAACGATGGCATAGACTACCTCCTCTACTTTTTGAATTGACCAACGACATTAGCCATTACCGATTCGATGGTATTTGTGCACTCATCGGTAAGCTTACCAGCAGCCAAAGTGTCAAGGATGTCACTGTGCTGTGTACGCATCTGCTCAAGGAACTGATCCTGGCAAGCACGCACCTGGTTGACGGGCACATCATGCATCAAACCATGGACACCGCAGTAGATGATAGCCACCTGCTCACCAACGGGCATAGGACTGTACTGAGGTTGGATAAGCAACTGATTGTTCTTACGACCGCGGTCAATGGTCATTGCTGTTACCGGATCCATATCACTGGAGAACTTCGAGAAAGCCTCGAGCTCACGATACTGTGCCATATCAATCTTAAGGGTACCGGCTACCTTCTTCATACTCTTGATCTGTGCACTACCACCGACACGGCTCACAGAGATACCGACATTGATGGCAGGGCGGAAGCCCTGGTTGAAGAGGTCAGTCTCCAAATAGATCTGACCATCGGTAATGGAGATAACATTCGTAGGAATATATGCGCTCACATCGCCAGCCTGAGTCTCAATGATAGGCAGAGCTGTCAGTGAGCCACCTCCTTTGACATGTCCCTTCATACACTCGGGCAGATCGTTCATCTGCTCGGCCACTTCCTGCTGGTCATTGATACGTGCAGCACGCTCAAGCAGACGGGAATGGAGATAGAACACATCACCTGGATAAGCCTCACGACCGGAGGGACGACGCAAGATCAGAGAAACCTCACGATAGGCTACAGCCTGCTTTGACAAGTCATCATAGACGACAAGGGCGTCCATACCTCTGTCGCGGAAATATTCACCAATGGCAGCACCAGCAAACGGAGCGTAATACTGCATAGCAGCAGGGTCGGCTGCTGTAGCACTCACCACGATGGTATAAGGAAGTGCACCGTGATCACGCAAGGTCTGAACAAGAGCTGCAACAGTACTGGCCTTCTGACCGATAGCTACATAGATGCAATAAACGGGCTTTCCAGCCTCATAGTTGCTCTTCTGATTGATGATGGTATCAACAGCGATAGCCGTCTTTCCTGTCTGGCGGTCACCGATGATCAACTCGCGCTGTCCACGACCGATAGGGCTCATCGAGTCCACAGCCTTCAATCCAGTTTGGAGCGGTTCCTTCACTGGTTGACGATAGATAACACCCGGTGCCTTACGATCCAATGGCATCTCGAAAGATCCCGTCAAGTCAATGTCACCCTTACCGTCAATAGGTCTGCCCAATGGATCTACGACACGACCTAAGAAATTGTCATTGACACGGATAGAAGCAATATGATGCGTGCGCTTTACTTTCTCACCCTCCTTAATACCTGCGGTAGGACCAAGAAGCACACATCCCACATTGTCTTCCTCCAAGTTCATGACAATGGCCATCGTACCATTCTCAAATTGGAGCAGCTCGGATGCCTCGACGTTGCGCAAACCGTAGACACGCGCCACACCATCGGCAACGGTGAGCACTGTACCCACCTCGTCGAACTGGTTTTCAGCGTTGATGCCCTGAAGTTCCTTTTCGAGGACTTCCGACACTTCACTTGGTTTTATTTTGTCTGACATTCTTTCAATTGTTTATTTTCTCAAGGTTGCCAGCACTTGATGAAGTTTAGTCTTCACACTGGCATCCATTCTATAAGTATCATATTCAAGGATAAACCCACCAATAATATTTGGATCCACCTCGGTATTGAACTCCACACTGCCATGCGTCTTGCTCTCTACCATACGTTTCATCTTTTGTTCCGTCTCAGGAGAGACAGCAACGGCAGTGATCAATTTTCCCTGGGTGACATGCTTCATCCGTCGGTAAAGGGAGATATAGGAATTAGCCATGAACTGCAAGACACTTTCACGATCTTCCCGAAGAACGATCTGGAAGAAACGCTGTGTCAGCTCAGTGACTTTTCCACCGCAGGCTGTAATGATCAGCTGCAGCTTCTTATCCTTTGCAAGCATAGGATTATCGATGGTGAATCGAAAATCAGGGACATCCAGAAAACTTTTGCAAAGTACCTGCATCTCCTGATAAACATCTTCATCCAGTTTCATTGCCACCGCACTGTCGAGCAGTGCGCGGGCATATCTTACTGAGATTACTCCTATATCCATACGCTTACAATCAATTAATGAACATCACTCTTTACTTCGTCTTTCGACACCTCATCCAGCAGTTTATCAATCAAATCCATCTGCTTGTCGTCGGCAGAAAGCTTTTCCCGCAAGATCTTCTCTGCGATTTTCACAGACAACTCAGCTACCTGCGAGCGAATCTCACCAATAGCCTGGCGCTTTTCATTCTCAATTTCTGCCTTCGCATCGGTGAGAAGTCGTGCTCCTTCATCTTTTGCCTGTGTCTGAGCCTTTGCCACTATGGCCTCGCGAGTAGCAGTGGCCTCCTTCAATATGGAGGCCTGCTTCTCACGTGCTTCCTGCAGAATGGATTCTCCTTCTTGTTGGATGTGAGCGAGCTTCTCATTGGCCTCATGCGCCTTTCTCAGACTGTCGTCGATGTAGTCCTTTCGCTCCTTCACCATCTTGGTGATGGCGGGGAAGCCCCATTTCCACAACACGGCCAGCACGACTAAGAAGACGATGGTCATCCAAAACAGAAGACCCGTGCTTGGCATTAACAAATCCATACGCAGTAATGATTATCTTGATTGATTAGATGCAAAGGAATGCTACCACCACAGCGAACAGAGCAACACCCTCGATAAGGGCGGCAGCTACAATCATATTGGTGAAAATCTTATTCATCACCTCAGGCTGGCGAGCCATAGCATCCATAGCCTGGCCACCAATGCGACCAATACCGATACCTGCACCAATAGCTGCGAGACCTGCGCCGACACCGGCACCTAACTTTGCAACGCCATCTGCGGCGGCTGCCAATAATAATGTTGAAATCATAGCTTTAAAGTTTAATGTGTTTATTTTTTATTTTATATTCTTCTAACTAACTCTACTCAAGTTATTCCTCTGACTTCACGCGGGCCAAACCTATGAAAATGGAACTCAACATAGTAAAGACCATTGCCTGAATGAAGCAAACCAACAACTCCAAGCACATCATGAAGATGCTCATCAAGACGCTCAATGCTGTCATTCCGTAGAATGTCGCACCACCGATGGCTGCAACAACGAAGATGATACAAGTAAGCGACAGAGCAATAGCATGTCCGGCCATCATATTGGCGAAAAGTCGGATCATCAATGCAAAAGGTTTCGTGAAGATTCCGACGAACTCAATTAAGGGAATCAAAGGGAATACCTTCAGCGCCTTTGGCACGTCTGGCCAAAAAATGTCTTTCCAGTAATGCTTCGTTCCGCTAAACTGTGTAATGATAAACGTACACAGAGCCAGGAAGAAAGTCACTGCAATGTTGCCTGTCACATTTCCTCCACCTGGAGGGAACGGAACTACTCCCATAAGATTACAAGTAAGAATAAAGAAGAAACATGTCATCAAGTAAGGAGAATATTTCTCGTAACCCTCACCTACTCCAGGCTTTACGATGTTTTCTTCAACATAACTTACAAGCATCTCTACAAATCCTGTAAAGCCTCCCGGAGCCGGGTCACTCGCTTTGTGATGACGATACCATCTTGCGGGTATCAAGATACAAAGGAGCAGGATGATCGCATCGATAAAGAGTACCGCCACCGTCTTGGTAATACTGATATCAAAGGGTACAATCTCCTGACCGCCCCGCAACTCCACAATCTTACCTGTATGGTCTCCTGTAGTGGCAATCGCCAAGTTATAGGGACCATGCCGATATCCTTTTGCATCTGCTTCCTCTGCAAAGAGGGAAGAACTAAATACATGCCAACCCGTAGAGCTCTTGACAATGATAGGCAGATTGATAATGACATGCTGCTTACCAATATCAGTGACATGCCATTCATAGGAATCTTTGATATGTCCTACCACAATCTGTGATGTATTCAGCTTGCTACCATCAGAGGCAAACACCGAAACAGGCAATGCCATCAACAGCAACAAGACGATGCAAGTTATATGTTTAATCTTATTCATTGTCCAAACATTTTAATGTCTGATCTTCAGTGTGATCGTCATCATCGCCGCATACATGATGAGTATCATGATGACAAACGACTTCGACTCGCCCACGCTATGTGAAACCAGCAATACGTAACATGCTGTCAATGTTGCGACGAGTAGCACCCGGATCAATGCCAATAGGAAATAGAACCTCGGCAAAGCTTTTGGTGCATGCTTCATCACAAAGTCATAGCCTTTCACCCATGCCACGCCCAGCATCACAAAGAGCAGAACGCTGACGAATATCACACTTCCACGCAAAGGCACACTTCGTTTTTCTTCACCTCTACAAAGCCCCCATGCACATCTATGCTTTGGGAACCTTGTGAAGCAGTAAACTCTACTCTGCCATCTCCAAGCGAAGAGATAATGGGAGCGTGATTGTTGAGAATCTCAAAGGCACCCTGTGTCCCGGGCACCTTCACGCTCTCTACCTCGCCGTCGTAGATGACTTTCTCTGGTGATACTATCTTTAATCTCAACATAGGAATAGTTTTAATATTCTAAATATGAGAGCAACGTATCATTAAGCCTTCTTAGCGGCATCGAGCAGTTTCTTACCCTTGGCAATTGCGTCTTCGATCGTGCCGACGTTCATGAAGGCCTGCTCCGGCAGGTCATCGACCTCTCCGTCGAGGATAGCGTTAAAGCCTTTGATCGTGTCTTCGATGCTCACCATCACACCTGGTACATTGGTAAACTGCTCGGCAACGGCGAATGGCTGTGACAAGAATCTCTGCACACGACGGGCACGGTTCACAACCAAGCGATCCTCATCAGAGAGCTCATCCATACCCAAGATGGCAATGATATCCTGCAACTCATTATAGTGCTGAAGCGTTTCCTTCACGCGCTGAGCGCATTCATAATGTTCTTTACCGACAATCAGCGGATCAAGAATACGTGATGTACTGGCCAAAGGATCCACAGCAGGATAAATACCCAATGCCGTGATCTTACGGTCAAGCACCGTCGTAGCGTCCAAGTGAGAGAAGGTCGTAGCCGGAGCAGGGTCGGTAAGGTCATCGGCAGGTACATACACAGCCTGCACAGAAGTGATGGAACCATTCTTTGTGGAGGTAATACGCTCCTGCATAGCACCCATCTCCGATGCCAACGTCGGCTGGTAACCCACAGCTGAAGGCATACGTCCCAACAAAGCAGAAACCTCTGAGCCGGCCTGCGTGAAACGGAAGATGTTGTCGATAAAGAACATGATATCGGCGGGAGCGCCATTCTTGCCACCATGGTCACGGAATTCCTCGGCTACGGTCAAACCGGAGAGTGCTACAGAGGCACGTGCCCCAGGAGGTTCGTTCATCTGACCATAGACAAGGGTGGCCTGACTCTTGCTCAATTCCTCTGGGTCTACGAGGCTCAGATCCCATTTGCCTTCATCCATGGCTTTCTTAAACTTCTCGCCATAGCGGATAACGCCTGCGTCGAGCATATCACGGATCAGGTCATTACCCTCACGCGTACGCTCACCGACACCGGCAAAAACAGAATATCCGTCATGTCCTTTGGCAATGTTGTTGATCAACTCCATGATCAGCACCGTCTTACCGACACCGGCACCACCAAACAAGCCGATCTTACCACCTTTCATATAAGGCTCAAGCAGGTCGATGACTTTGATACCGGTAGGAAGCATCTCCTTATGGGTGGAGAGGTCCTCAAACTTTGGAGCTTCGCGGTGAATAGGATAACTACCCTCCATATTGAGCGGCTTCATACCGTCGATAGGCTGACCAATGACATTCATCATTCGACCTTTGATTTGCTCACCGGCCGGCATTGTGATAGGACTGCCGGTAGATATCACTTCGAGACCACGCTGCAGGCCATCGGTATTATCCATAGCCACACAACGTACCGTGTCCTCACCGATATGCTGCTGCACTTCCATGATCAGATCACGGCCATCGGGTCGTTTTACCTTCAATGCCTCATAAATCTTTGGCAATACCTTCTCAGGATCCTGACCTTGCGTGTCAAAGTACACGTCGATGACCGGTCCAATAATCTGAGAGATACGCCCGTTTATCTGTGACATACGCTTTATGATTTAATATTAATTTATACCTTCTCCTTAAGACTCTCAAAGTAGTCTCTTTATTCACTTACAAATTTACGGAAAATGTGTATACCCAACAAACTCCTTTAACATACTTTAGAGTGATTATTCCCATTAATGACATGAAAAAAGAGTATTTGTGAACATCCGTTGTAATTTACATGTAAGTTAGATGCTCAGTTCGTCGAGCACAGTAATGAGTCCCCTATCAAACGGCTTATCAGAGCGGATAGCTTCTGACAAGGGAACATACACTATCTCGTTATTACGAATACCAACCATGATATTACGTTGTCCCTGCATGATAGCCTGAACGGCACCTACACCGGTACGGCTGGCCAAGATACGATCATGAGCTGAAGGACGGCCACCACGCTGTAGATGTCCAAGGATAGAAACACGTACGTCATAGCCTGGGAACTCTTTGCGTACACGGTCAGCATAGTAGAGCGCACCGCACTTCGGACTTTCCGACACAATCACGATACAGCTGCGCTTTGACTTTCTGATACCACGCTCCATGAACTGAGCCAACTGGTCTACATCGGTAGAGTCCTCTGGGATAATGGCAGCCTCTGCTCCACTGGCAATAGCCGAATTCTGAGCCAAGAAGCCTGCGTCACGACCCATCACCTCCACGAAGAAGATACGCTCATGGCTCTGAGCGGTATCGCGAATACGGTCAACACACTCCACGATCGTATTTAAAGTGGTATCATATCCGATCGTAGAATCCGTACCGTAAAGGTCGTTATCTATTGTTCCGGGCAAGCCGATGCAGCAGAGATCGTACTCACGCGCAAAGTCACGCGCACCTGTCAAGGAACCGTTACCACCGATCACTACCAGTGCATCAATCTCTTCCTTCTTGATGGTCTGATAAGCTTTCTCACGTCCTTCCGGAGTCATAAACTCTTTAGAACGTGCAGTACGCAATATCGTACCACCGTCACGAATGATGCCAGACACATTTTCCGTTGTAAACGGCTGAACTTCATCATTGATCAAGCCATCATAGCCACGGAAGATACCTTTCACTTTGAAGCCATTGCAAATACCGGCACGAGTGACGGCACGGATGGCTGCGTTCATTCCGGGAGCGTCACCCCCGGAAGTCAGTATACCAATTGTCTGAATCTTTGCCATATTGTCTTTTCTTTTTAGAATTTACTATTATTATGATGCTATGTGTTTCTATATGTTTTCGTCACGCAAAGATAACAATTTATCAGAAACCACTCAAACGAAAATCCCTTTTTTATAATGCTTTAACGGACAATTCGTGCAATATGAGTTAGAAATTCCTTTTTTGTAACCTATATGTAACTATCTACCGCTCATTATTCTATTAGCAACTCGTCTGTGGGTAAAGAAATAGAACCAGTAGGTCTTCCCATACGTATCTTTTAACTCAGAGTAGCGCTCCTTAGGATTTGCGTATTTCTTACTCATATCCTGATAATCTTCATAGTCGGCATCCATCACAGCGTCGTGATAAACAAGATATGGATGTTCCCGAAGGTGCGTATACAGGATCAAGGCCTCACGATAATGTTTGGGCAAATGGCTGTCCAGCCGATAATATTTTGTGATGTTATGAGCAAAGGCATCAACGTCGCAGTCAAGCAAATATGCACAGAGCAGCCAATCATTGGACTCTTTGGTTGCCCACCATTTCTGATGCAGTTTCTCAAAATAGAGTCTCGGGGGCATCTGCTGCTTGAAATAAACGCCCAGCATCTTATATACTGGCTTTGTCGAAGCCATCATCACCTTCACGGAAGAGCCGTTTGGTAACATCGCATCAGAACCGCCGACCAAAGGATATTCAAAGAGTCTTTCACCGAGTTGGTGTGTACCTGCCAGTGCCCATATTCGCAGAAAGGTCAGGCTACTATCCGTCTTTTCCTCGTTGATGCCTACCTGCTGCGCTTCTTCATATCTTTTGTTGCTCAAATCATTCTCCATTCTCATCCGATAATGGAACACCTCGTCCGAGCAACCGATACTACACGTCATCAGCATCATTGCGCCCATGATCGCCAGATTCTGCCATAGCAACCGGCTACTGCTCTCTGTGACAAAGGGTGAGCTGTCCAAGCTTTCCATCTGACGACAAAACCAAATGACGACAGCATAAACGATCATCAACAAAGGGAATAGCCATGCCCAGCAGCCTAAGTATGATTCCGTATCCACATCACGCGTCACATCGGTCAGAATGGCAAGCAACAGCAGTGAAGGGAAATAGCTCAGGGCGTGCCCTACCCTTTCCAAACGTATGAAACTGTAGATTGTAAACTGCAACAACCACAGCACAACCGTTATCAGCACTGCACCTATCAGCCTGTTATAATGGGTAGCGCCCTGAGACAATACATGCTGGATGACAGACATGATGTCTGCCTGATAATCATAGAGATATAAGAATGTAAAAAAGACGAAGAAAATGGCACACGTCACTCTCATCGTGACGATGCCATTTTTGCGATTATTAATCATTGAATCTATCTACAACAATGAAGTTATTCACTTTTTCTAAGCACTACTGCAGAGCGGGCAGGTATATAGAGTTTCAGCCATCCCTTATGGTCTTTGGCGTACAAAGGATCAGGATTGGTGAAATGCTCTACACTGTCATCCGCAAAACCATAACCACCGAAACACTTCGCATCAGTATTCAGCACAACGCGATAACTACCCTCCTTCACCAGGAACCCATAGTCGGTATAAGACCGGGTGGGCGAGAAGTTAAAGACAAAGACCAGACTACCTCTTTCAAAAGCCAGGATCTGATCGCCGTCATTGTGCCAAATTTCCTGAACGGGTGTCAAGTTGAATTGTGGCTCACTCTTGATCACGCGCAACATCTCGCGGTCGAAATCCCCAAGATAATGGTAATCCAAATCCGGATTATCCACGAGATTCCACTGACGGCGGGCATATTTATAGCTCCATCCATTGCCTTCTCTCGGGAAGTCGATCCATTCCGGATGACCAAATTCGTTGCCCATGAAGTTGAGGTAGCCGCCATTGATGGCTCCCAACGTCACCAGTCGTATCATCTTGTGCAGAGCAATACCTCGGCGTGCCATCTCGTTTTCATCTCCACGCTTAAAGTGCCAATACATATCAGCATCTATCAAGCGGAAAATGATAGTCTTGTCGCCAACCAATGCCTGGTCGTGGCTTTCACAATACGAAATGGTCTCTTCGTCAGCTCGCCGGTTCTTCACCTCCCAGAAAATGCTGCTCGGCTTCCAGTCCTCGTCCCGTTTCTCTTTGATTGTCTTGATCCAGTAATCGGGGATGTTCATAGCCAGACGGTAATCAAAGCCATAACCGCCATCCTCATACTTGGCTGCCAGTCCCGGCATACCGCTCACCTCTTCCGCAATTGTCACGGCAGAAGGGTTCACCTCATGGATGAGTTTGTTGGCCATCGTCAGATAACAAATCGCATTGTCGTCCTCGTGACCGTTGAAGTAATCACCATAATTGGTAAAAGCTTCTCCCAACCCATGGCTATAGTACAGCATGGAAGTGACGCCATCAAAGCGGAATCCATCAAAATGAAATTCGTCCAACCAGTACTTGCAGTTACTCAGCAGGAAATGGATGACATCATCCTTACCATAGTCAAAGCACAAGCTATCCCAGGCCGGATGCTCATGGCGGTCACCCGGATAGAAATATTGGTTAGGATCACCGGCAAGATTACCCAAGCCCTCGACCTCATTCTTCACGGCATGAGAGTGGACGATATCCATAATGACGGCAATGCCCTGCTCATGCGCGGCATCGATGAGGGCTTTCAGTTCCTCAGGAGTGCCAAACCGGCTCGACGGAGCAAAGAACGAACTCACGTGATAGCCAAAACTACCATAGTAAGGATGCTCCTGGATGGCCATGACCTGCATGCAGTTGTAGCCGTCTTTCACGATTCTCGGCAGTACGTTGTCTTTAAACTCTGTATAGGTGCCAACTTTCTCGGCATCCTGAGCCATACCTATATGACATTCGTAGATCAGCAACGGATCCTTTGAAGGGCGGAAAGACTTTACCTTCCACTGATAAGCCTTTTTGGGAGCCCACACCTGTGCGGAGAAGATCTTCGTCTTTTCGTCTTGAACCACTCGTGTTGCCCAAGCCGGAATGCGCTCACCCTGGCCACCGTCCCACTTCACATGCATTTTGAACAGATCACCATGCTTCATGGCACGCGCCGGAAGCCGTAGCTCCCAGTTACCTGTGTTGGGTATGCGCTTGCAACGGTATTGCTCCGACTCCGTCCAATCGTTGAAATCACCGACAAGATAGATATCCGTAGCATTGGGTGCCCACTCACGGAAGACCCACCCGCGAGGGATTCTGTGAAGACCATAGTATTGATAACCATTGGCAAAATCCGACAATGTCTCCTTGCCCTGATTCGTCAACTGTGATATTTTCCAAGCCACATGATCGTGTCGTCCACGAATGGCGTCCTCAAAGGGCTCAAGATAAGGATCGTGAGCCACAATGCCAATATGCTGGGGATGCTCAGTTGGAGCAGCACTCAGCACTTTGCTATCACCTGTAGATTTGGATTTCTTCACCATAATATAAAGTTTATGTATTTAGGTTTCAATCATATTACTCGTTAAACCGCCGGCCATTTTCATAATAGCCATGAGCCGTGATCTGCCCATTGCGGTCTTTCTCCACGAACTTACCGTCACGCACATCGTTGACATAAGAACCTTCAAAGCGCTTGCCGTCCTTGGTTTCCTCGATAGCCTTACCATTGCGCATGCCGTTGTGGTAATAGCCTTTAAAGCGGGTTCCGTCAGCATAATGTATAATCACTTCACCCTCTATCTTGCCATTAACGAACTCGCCCTCAAAGACATCGCCGTTCTTCTTCGTCAGCTTACCATGTCCGTTCTGCAAGTCTTTCTTCCATAAGCCTTCATACTTATCACCGTTGGCCCAAACAAAGGTACCGTCACCATCGCGGTCGCCCTCTACGAAATGTCCCGTATAGCGGTCACCATTAGCATACTTGAAGATGCCTTCACCCGTACGCTCGCCCTGGTCATAGTCTCCCTCATATTCGTCACCATTCTGGAATTTATAGATGCCTCGTCCTTGTTGGATATCATCTTTCCACTGACCACGATAAACATCACCGTCACCATATTTGTTGACTCCGTAACCACAGCGCTGGTTATCAGCCCACTCTCCATCATAAGTGGTACCATCGCCCCAGTCGAAGAAACCTTTACCGTCCTTCTTGTCCGCCTTCCACTGACCCTGGTAATAGGCCCCGTTGGCGTAGGTATAACGACCTTTACCCTGGCGCATATCGTGATACCAGTTACCGTCATACTTGTCACCATTAAAGTAATACATCACCCCATGGCCTTCCTGATAGTCACGGAACCACAAGCCTACATACTTGTTGTTATTACTAAAATAGTAAGTACCTTGGCCATGCTGCTGATTAAGCAACCATTGACCTTCGTATTTCTCTCCGTCAGCAAAGGTATAAACTCCATAACCATTACGCTTGCCTTTGACAAACTCACCCTCGTAAGTATTGCCATTATCATAGAGGACACTGCCCTTGCCCTGCGGCTTACCGGAAGCCATCTCTCCCTTATAGGTTCCTTTGACACCTTGTTCCACAATGGTGCACGAACCTAAGGAAATCTTTTGTGCATAGCTCGTTAAAGAAGCTAAGGAAAGTATTATTGCAATGATTCGATTTCTCACTTCGTAACAAATAAATGAATTCTACGCTCAAAGATAATAAGAAAAATCGAAAACAAAAACATGTAAACAAAAAATTAAACGATAAACACTACTATTTAACAAAAATAAATAAGCAGAATCAGAGGAAGATTTCGTAACTTTGCACGAGATAGAACCATTAATAACAGTCAACATGAAATTTATAGCAATCATTCCGGCACGTTATGCATCCACGCGCTTCCCAGGAAAGCCATTAGCTCTTCTTGGTGGAAAACCGATCATTCAGCATGTCTATGAGCAGGTGAAAAAAGTGATAAACGACGTGTGGGTAGCCACAGATGACCAACGTATCTACGATAAGGTTACTACATTCGGTGGAAAAGCAGTCATGACAAGAGCCGATCATAAGAGTGGTACCGACAGAATCGAAGAGGCAGCCGAGAAAATCCAGACTGATGCTGATGTCATCATCAATGTACAAGGCGATGAACCATTCATACAGCCTTCTCAGATAGAGACGCTCTGTGATCTCTTCAAGCATCCTCAAACTCAGATCACCACACTTGGGAAACCCTTTGAATCGACCGCGGCTGTAAAGAACATTAACTCACCAAAGATCGTCACAGACAATCAGGGATTTGCACTTTACTTCTCACGATCAGTCATTCCCTTCGTACGTGGTATCGAAGAGAATGAATGGCTCGAACACTTCCCCTATCTCAAACACTTGGGGATCTATGCCTATCGCCGTGAAATACTTAAAGAAATCACCAAACTTCCAATGTCATCGCTTGAGAAAGCCGAGAGTCTTGAGCAGTTGCGTTGGTTGCAAAATGGATACCGTATCCGTGTTGGTATCACAAATGTAGAGACCATCGGCATCGATACGCCAAAGGATTTAGAGCGTGCCGAAGAATTTCTGGCAGAAAAGGCTCAATAATAAAGAAAAAGACCCTTTCTAGCAGACCCTCTCTAGCCCTCCCTAAAAGGGAGGGTCTTCTATGGAGGGCCATCTAAAAAAAAAACCTTGAAAACATTGCTGTCTTCAAGGGCTCTGTTGAAAGAGGGCGGCCTCCTACTCTCCCGCATTGCATTGCAGTACCATCGGCGCA